>Ga0334883_1000013_pt1 | contig 322310 bp, 238 predicted proteins | sample GraSluR1_MG_6_FD_207230 | JGI IMG/M metagenome (GOLD analysis project Ga0334883, IMG submission 207230) | Sludge microbial communities from methane-producing bioreactor in Wageningen University, Netherlands - Granular Sludge_09_05-R1 | ecosystem: Engineered > Bioreactor > Anaerobic >...
AAGTGATTCTTCGGTACAAGCATTTCTATGCTTATCATCTCTACTTGCGATTGTTTGCTCTCAATAGTGCCAAGCATATGTTCTCCTTAAATTCATCATATCGATAATCCATAAATCCGGTTATGATAATTAGTGTCAAGTACTATTTTTACTATTTTTGTAGCGAGGGTACTTTGTCAACAAGCTGAGAGCTGGAAGCTCCGGGTACGATTAAAAAAAGACAGAGACAGGCGCAGCAAGTCCACCGGCAGCAGAGCAGGAAAATGTACCGCAATTTGGTAAATTGCGGGGAACAAGTTGGCAACTTGTTCTACAAAAAGAATGAAAAGCCTGCGGAAGGCGCAGCAAGTCCACCGGCAGCAGAGCAGGAAAATGTACCGCAATTTGGGAAATTGCGGGGAACAAGTTAGCAACTTGTTCTACAATAAGAATCAAAAGCCTGCGGAAGGATTAGCAAGGAGTGGGTGGTTCGTGAACCGCCCCAAAAAAACCTTCGGATGGATAGCAGGAAGGTGGCTGGTAGTTCGCCACACCTAAAAAAGCGGATATTTTGACAGAAAATATTCCGGACATTCCGGTATTACAAGCGCTCATAATATGACTTTACTGAGTAATGCCTATATATATGAGAGCAAAATCTAAACAGGCTTTCCGGGGAGGAAGGGAAGAAAGAAGACTTTTTTCTTGTCAGTCAGGTCAGGAATATAATATGTAGTAACCTTACCGCTCTCTTCTATGTCCGGCAATGCGGCAGCAGTAAGAAACCGTCCGGGAGAAAAGAAGAGGGGGCAGGATTATTTTGAGGAAGAAGGATTATGAGCAAACACCTTTTTTTTAAATATGCCGATAACCTGACCGAAAAGATTCTAAAGAAGTTTCCGGCAGAGAAATCGGTATTTGTCTTTCCCAGCAAACGGTCGAAGAAAGAGGGTATCCGCTGCTTTCAGGAGATGCGGGGCTTTTCGGATAATCTGTTCCGGACGATGGAGGAGTTCAAAGAGTCCCTGTTTGTGACAGAAGCTGCTCTGCTGCGGGAAGAGAGGCGTAACATCGCTCTCTATCACTCCCTCACTGCCGGGCAGAAGAAGGAACTGAAGATAGAGAACTACTTGCAGTTCATAGGTTTTGCCGCTGACTTCTTCTCCTTCTGGGAAGAGTTTTCGGAAGAAGAGATCGAACCGGAGGGGTGTCTCGCTACCTTTTCCGCATCCGGGGAGGAACTGCTCGACTGGCAGACAGGACTATACGGATCGATGCTAACTATCCGGCAGAATTATCTGAACTTTCTGAACGACGAGAGGGAAAACTCACTGACCGACAGAATATTCCTTTACCGGGACGGGAATCTGACCTTTGAATATTATGAAGGGTATGAGCACTTCATCTTTGTCAATCAGCACTATTACACGAAGCTGGAGAACAGACTGCTCCGGTCTCTTGAGGAAAGAGGATTCGGAGTAACGGTCTGTTATCAGCTTCCGGAAGCTTACGTGGACGAGAAGGAAAACAGGCTGAAGGAAAGCCGTTCTTTCCCGGTCTTTGACCCCAAAGAGCGGAAGACAGAAGCGGTAGAGATATACATCGCTCAGAATGATTTCTCGCTCTACCGGAAACTGCTGGAGCTTCTGAATGAGAAACCGGAACTGCACGAGATATTCGACAGCAGGTTCTATCAGACTTCCTATCCCTGTTTCCTGTCACCGACCGCTTTCCGGGGTGTGGATAAAGAGCCGATGCTGAACTGCAGTATCTCTGTTTTTCTCTTCTGTTTAGCGGAACTGCTGGAGAGTATCTTTACCGAGCCGGGAAAGAGGAGGGAATTGATCCCGCTTATCACCCTGAAGGAGATCCTTGCGGAGGAGATATTCTTCTCCTATTTCGAACCGGAGAGGGAAAACAGGGAAATTATCCTCTCCCTGCTGGATGAATATCTGCGGCAGAATATCCGCTATTTCGACACCGGGCTGAAGTTCTTCGATTTCAGCCGGACAAGAAAAGGTGCCGGAGAGATAAAGATCCTGAAGGGTTGTCTGGAAAAGATCCGTGATTTACTCGCCCAGCTGGAGGGGATAGCTTCCATCGGTTCCTTTGTCTCCCTCATTGACAGAGAAGGGGGAATTGCTCTGAACAGACTCCTTACCGATAATGAGCGGAAATTCAGTGATATTCCCGAGACTTTCTACACGGCACTTGCCGATTTTTCTCATATCGAAGAGCTGCGAATAATCGATAACGGGAAATTCTGGCAGGAGGGGAGAAAGACGAACCGGTTTACGGTGGTCAGCGGTATCCTGCAATTGCTTCTTCTCTATCTCCGCCCGAAAAGGTGCAAATGGTTTTATGAAGGGGAGCAGAACCGCAGAGATATCAGTTCTCCGGCAGACAGCCGTAATCTGAGCTGCGAGGAATGTGCAGTTCTGAACGTTACGGAAGGTATTCTGCCCCGAGCAAGGGTCACCCCTTTTCTTTTCACTGAGGCGCAACGTCAGAAACTGGGACTGAAGACTTACGAAGATATCAGAAACCGGGAGAAATACTACTTTTTCCGGCTGCTGCTCAGTTCCCGGAGGGTATATCTCTTCGCTCAGAGGAATACGACCCGGAACACCGAGATAAGTTCTTTTATCGAGGAGCTGAAGCTCATTCTCGGAAAGGAGAAAGAGATAAGTATTACCGAAACGGAGATAAGTGATGAGGGTTATGCCGATTTCTACCGTCAGGGGGTAAAGCCGGAGAGCAGTTATCTTGCAGACAGGAAGGTCCTGCAGGACCCCGCCTTTTATTCGCTCCCCTACGAACAGGATCAGGATCTGAAAAAGAGATACCTGAAGCTGAGCTACTCTTCCTATTCCCTGCTGAAGGATTCACCTTTTTCCTACTATCTGAAGAATATCTGCCGGATAAATGAGGAATATGAACATAGACCCTTTTCTCCCCTCCTTACCGGAACAATAGCTCACCAGATAATCAACAGGGTCTGGCAGATACTCCCGAAACCGGAGAAGGGAGATACTGCCTGTTACCTGAAGGAGCTGCCGGCACAGGTCGGAGGAATACTGGACAAGGACAGGGATAATGTCCTGAACTCCGAAGACCTCTATTTCAGGATTCCGCATACCTATAATTATCAATACTTCAAAGAGGTATTTCTCCCTATCGTGGAAGAGGGAATAGTGAATTTCTTTACCCGGCTGGAGAAGATGGTCAGTCACAACGCATCTTATCTCCGCTTCTTTTCGGAGTTTCCGGCATCAGAAGGCAGACTACCTCTTTTACGGCAGCTTGCGGACACTGAGGAAACAGATCCCGGTTTTGATGTCTATCTGAGAGGGCGGGCGGATTTGATCATCTCCGAACAGGATGAAAAAGGAAAGGAGATCTTCAAGACTATCGTTGACTACAAGACCGGAAAACTGAACAGACCGAAGGATCTGATGACTCAGCTGCTGATCTACGAGCTGATCTATCATTATCTCTTCTCCGAACCGGGAAAGCCGCTCCCTCCGCTAAAAGAATCTATCTACGAACGGGGAGGAATCTCGTCATATATCTACTCCCTGAGTGAACATTCACTGAAAGAGTTCTCTTCCCTGCTGCCGAAAAAAGACAAAGCGGAAAAGACCGAAGATTTCCTGAAGGAACTCGTCAGCCTGCTGGAGACAATCACTCATAACGGCTGGGCCGGATCAGGTCCTAAACCGGTCTTCTTTCTCTTTCCGGAGATAGTGAGACTTGATCTGCTCAGAAAGTATCTATCTGCTGAAAAACTGCAATACTGCCGGGGAGGTGAATAATGGGAGTTCCGCTCAGAAAAGTCATCACGGCAAGTGCCGGAACCGGAAAAACCTACCGGCTCTCTCTGGAATTTATCAATCTGCTCCTGCAATACCGGAACCATGGTATCGGATTTGAAGAGATACTGGTGATCACCTTTACCCGTAAGGCAACTGCCGAGATCCGTTCCGCCATCTTCAAGCATCTCAATAATCTCCTGAGCGGTAACGAAGAAGGGAAGATCCTGCAGGAAAACCTGAGCACTCTCTTCGGAACTCTGGTAGAGGAGAAAGACCTGCAGTATCTGAAAACTGTCTATGAACAGATGCTGGTCAATAAACACAGACTCCAGATAAGCACGATCGACTCTTTCGTGCACGGCATATTCAAGGCAGTTATTGCCCCTTATACCGGGATCAGCGATTTCCGCATCGATAATGAGATAAACACTCAGTATCTCCCCGACCTTTATAACCATATCTTCCGGGACAGCAAGGATTCGGAAGCTTTTATCAGGATCTTCCGGACTGCCGGAAAAAACACAATAGAACAGTATGACCGGCTTATCCTCTCTCTTCTGGAAAACCGCTGGCTGCTCCATCTGATAAAGGAGAAGATCCGGAGCGGAAAAGAGAATCCGGAAATAACAGGAGAGGAAGGGTTAAAGGCAAACGACGAGGCTGCTGCTGATTATTTAACACACTTTCAGCAGGAGGCTGACATTATCTGTGCTGAATTGAGTGATTACCTGCGGAGTGCGGGAATGAATGACCAGCCTGCCGCTAAATGCTTTCTCTCGGGTTACCGGAAAATCGTCTCCGACAAGGACTGCCGCACCTTTCTCAATGATATCAGGCACCTGTTCAGCCAGGAGTCTTTTCTGGCAAGAAACTGGAAAGAGTTCTCGAAAAGCTTCCGGTTCTGGAGTAAAAACGGGATCAAAGACAAAGATCTGAAAGCTTCGCTGGAAGATTCTGCCCTCCGGGCTCAGCAAAGTTTCTGCGGGTATATCTTTCATAGATACCTGCTCACTGAAGAGAGGGAAATACTGCTCCTTGCCGATCATATCCTGGAGGAATATGACCGCCTGAAAATGCGGGACAAGATCTTTACCTACTCCGATATCGCCTATTACACCTTCCGTTATCTTTATGATCCGGAACTCTCCCTCATTGATCCGCTCAATGATTCGGTCTCCAACCGTTTCTATGAATATCTTTCAGCCCGGACGAGATTCATGCTGATAGACGAGTTTCAGGACACCGGGATCATTCAGCATAAGCTCCTCTTCCCCATTATCAGTGAAATCATCAGCGGCTCGGGCAGTAAAGAATACGGCGGAGTAATCGTGGTCGGTGATGAAAAACAGTCTATCTACGGCTGGCGGAACGGTGAGAGGGAACTGCTTTTGAACATGCCCCGGATCCTGCAGACAGAAGACGCTGCTTCTCTGAATACGACTTACCGGAGCTCCCGCTTCATTACAAACTTTATCAACCGTCTCTTTGCCGCCGTTTCGCAAGAGCTGCAAGCCTGTTCTCTGGACTGGTTCTATGCCGGGGATATCGCTTCCCACTCCGAATCGGAAGAGGGATTTCTCGGCTTTTATTTTCTGAATACCAGCAGCAAGGTCATTGATGAGAATAGTGAAGATGACTCCGGACCATTTCAGAAATTTGTGGAGACGGTCATCAAACCTCTTTTTGCTGAGGGAAAGATCGATCCGGCAAAGAGTGTGGTCTTAGCCCGGGATAACAGAGAACTGAAAGGAATTGCCGAAGTTTTGGAAGAGAATGGGATCGGATACTTTCTGGAATCTTCTTTCTCCTTTCTGGAACATCAGTCAATAAAACCGGTAATCCATTTTCTCCGCTATCTCGCAGAGAAAGATGTTCTCCATCTTCTGAGATTTCTCAGATCTGATGTCGCTCTCCTTCCGGCAGCGGAGTTGAAGCAAGCAGCTCTCCTCTATGAAGAGACACACCGGTTAGCTGAGATGGGAGAAAACGATTTTCTGACCCTTCTGAAAGAGAGATGCGGAACCAGTGAAATCCTGAGAAAGACAGTTAAACTCCTCGAACTTGCTCCAGACAGCGATCCGGTCGAACTGACGGCTATGATCATCAAAGAGTTCAATATTACCGGTCATTTCCCAGAAGAGCATAACGTCAAGAATCTGCACCTCTTTCTGGAAACCGTCAGTCAGTTCCAGGCTCAGAACAGGAGTGACTACCGGAAGAACCTGTCCGGACTGCTCCGCTTTCTTGCCGATAATGAAAAAAATGAAGACTTTCGGCAGGCGAATATCGACAATATAGATTCTTTGCAGCTAATGACCGTGCATAAAGCCAAAGGACTGGAATTCGACAACGTCTTCATGTTTTACAATGTTAGCGGCAGAGGTGGACAGGATCAGGGCAGACTGATTTATCTCTACCGCTTCAATGAGAGCTTTACCGAACCGGAGGAATTCCGGATCAGCTATAATTATTCGGCTCTGCTCAAGTATATGAACTACCCTTTGCAGGTCAGTCAGGATGACAAGGAACTGCTTGAAGAGATGAACAATATCTATGTAGCTCTGACCAGGGCAAAAGCAAATATCTTCCTCTTTCTGGCTTATGAGAACAAGGAGGGTATGTTCGCCGCTGCCGAACCTTCCAAAGATGATCTGGAAAAGGGGAGACTCAATATCAAGAAACTATTCCTGAAAAGCATCATCAACTATCTGGAACCCGACTCTCTCCAAATGAGGGAAAACGGGGAATTTGCCACAAATCCGGTAATACAAGAGATTGGAGAAATACCTCTCTTCAAGGAAGAAAGCCTGAATCGGGAAGAGATCAGAACGAAAGATATTGGCAATCTGCTGAAGATGCTGAGAAAGGATTTCAGAAAACAGCCTGAAGACAAGGAAGACCTGTATCATAATTTCCGCAGAGTTTATCTGGAAAACAAGCAAAGCCTCTACGGTGATTTAGCCCATTATTATCTCTCCCTGATAAAATATGGCGAAGGACGGGAAAAGAGCTACGCCCGGAAAAGAACCCTGGCAAAGTATGGAAATCGCATCCCGGAAAGAGCAATCAGAGAAGCAATTGCCAAACTGAATCTCTTTATCGATGAAAACAAAACACTTTTTGACCGGAAGTGGAGTCTGATCCTCACGGAGAAGACTGTTTTCGATAAATACGGGAGAGAACAGAGAATAGACAGGATGATGATAGATGAGAATGAGAAAAGGATCTTGCTGGTGGACTACAAGACCGGTTCTGTCAATGAGAAAGACCAGCTTGCCAGATATAAAAGGATCATTGAAGATATGCCGCGCGTGCAGGAAGGGAATTATCACATCGCTACGGAATATATAGAGGTCAGGATCTGAGAGAGAAAAGAATGCGGGCAGTACATTTTTTCCTGTCCGGATAGTGCTATTCCCTTTTCCGGATATGAGAGAAAAAACTCGCTCCTGATGAGTGTTGCCCTCATTACTGTCAGATAAAATACTTGACTGAAATGCACTTACTAAAAGTCTTTAAAATCTTAGTCAGATAATCATGGATTGGAGGTAAACTATGAAGCTGAGACAATTTAATGCCTGCTTGGCAGCTTTAATTTTGGGACTTATAATCTTAACCGGCTGCAGCGCAGGAGGGTCTTTACCCGAAAGCCAGAGATTGGCAGGACAGGCACGGGTTAATATGCGCTCCGGTAATACCTATATGAACTACGAAGAGTATGATTTAGCCCTGGAAAGATATCTGGAAGTCATTGCAGATAGTCCAAAACATATCGAAGCTCTTAAAAAAACCGGGGATATCTATTTCTACTATGCAGAACAGCAGCCTGCTCAGGCAGAAAAGTATTATACCGATGCTTTTCTTCATTATGAACAAGCTATTGCTGCTTATGAAGAGATCAGTGGGAAAGGAAGTTTTCCTGAATTCAAGGAATTTGCCGACGATGCAGAGTTAAAAAGAAGAGCAGCCTGGGCAAGATTATTCAAAGTAGGTCAGGAGAAATTCTCCAACCAGCAGATACAGGAAGCATTAGATCTTTTCAATAACCTTTCGGAGCTTACCCCGGACAGTACGAATGTCTATATTATGATAGCCTCCATATACCAGGAGAAAGAAGAATTTGATACCGCTGCCGGTTATTTCGAAAAAATTGCAGGTATTGATAAGAATGACACTGTTTCCCGCCAGAATTTAGCACTTTACCATGTTAATCAGCAGAATTTTCCGGAAGCGGTAAAATGGTATCAGGAAGCTGCTGAGATCGAACCTGATAATCCCGATTATTATTATTACATGGGTTTGGTTTACAGGGACATGGATGATAAGACAGATGAGGCGATCGAGGCTTTTGAAAAGGCATTCGAGTTAGATAACCAGTTTAATGATGCTATAGTTAATGCCGGTTTTACCGCTTTTGAAAGCAAGCGATTTGCCAAAGCTGCCGAGTTATTCAAACAATCGCTCGTTCTGGAGCCCGAAGATGAGGAAATTCTGTTATTTCTGCTCACTGCCCTGCAACAGGAAGAAGAATATGCTGATATGTTCGAATACGCCAGGAAATGGTACGATTTGAACAATGAGTCGGTTGAAGCAGTGCAGTTTGTTATCTTATCTGCTTACCGGCTCGGGAAAACAGATGTGCAGGAAGAATTTCTGCAAATTCTGGATAGAATTGAGAATCCGTAGAACTGCTGTATCATAGTTACCGGTGATCTTTCCGGTATTTGTACAGGATAAGATCAGGAGATTGTTGCTTAAAACCCTCCTCAGAGATATCTTGAAGAGAGAAAGTAAAAACACTTTTACTGCGAAAGTGGTGGAATTGGCAGACACGCTGGATTTAGGTTCCAGTGGGAGAAATCCTATGGGGGTTCGAGTCCCCCCTTTCGCACCATATTTAGACCAATTATCAGACACCGAAAGTAAGAGTTGAGGGATTAAGTTCTTAATTCGATATGTTATCATCTTAGGTGTTTGATAATTAAAACGTGATAAGAAAAACCATAACACTACCGTTAGAGTACACCGGTTTCTGAATATCTGAGCTGAACCGGTGCTCGAGTCACCTGAAATAATATCAGATGTTGTTAAAAAAGGAGTTAATTGAAGTGAAATTAGAGATTAAAGATATTGACCAGTGCGTCAAAGAGATGACGATTACCATTCCTTCGGAAGATGCTGCCAAGGATTATCGAACAGTCCTGAATAAGTTTAAGAATTATGTCGTAGTACCCGGTTTCAGGAAAGGAAAAGCACCTTTAGCAATGGTGGAAAACGTTTTTGCCGAACAGGCAAGGGAAGCCTACCTGAAAGAAAAGGTGTATGACTATTATGAAACCGCAATCAAAGAAAACGAGATAGAACCTCTGCATGAGGGAGTTCCGGTCAGTGTTGACTGGGAGAAGGGAAAAGAGCTGGTTATGGTCTTCCGCTATGAAGTTAAACCGACTGTTGTAATCGAGAAATACACCGGAATGAAAGTAGAGAGTAAACTTGTCGAGTTTAATGAGAACATGGTAGATGAGACAATCGAGAACATCAGGGAAAAAATGGGGAAAGAGGAAACGAAAGAGCGGCCAGCCCGGGATAAAGACATCATTGTTATCAGCATGAAGCTACCGGAAGAAGAGAGTGAAAATGGCAAAGAGAATGAACAAAATCCTTTTGAGATAGCCCTGAATGATAACGATTACGGCAAAGAATTCAATGAAGCATTAACTGGAAGCCAGGCAGGTGATGAGCTAAAAACTACAGCAAACATCGCCGGTAAGGAAGGGGTTCCGGTAATCGTTAACGTCCGGGAGATTAAAGAAAAGATTCTACCGGACGTAACTGAGGAACTGGCGAAAGAGTCCGGTTTTGATTCTCTGGAAGCGATGCGGAAAGATATCGGGGAAAACCTTCGTAAGCGGATAGAGCAGGAGAATCTTCAGAGAAAGAAGACTCTTCTTCTGACAAGTCTCATCAAGGAAAATCCCTTTGACATTCCGCCTTCATCAGTAATATACTATTCTCATAAACTGGCTGAGCCTTATGCCAGAATGCTCAATAAAAAACCGGAAGAACTTGCCGAATATTACAGAGAGACTGCTTTCTTCGAGATCAAAGCGTATTACATAACAAGTTATCTGGTCGAGAAGTTAAATTTTGAAGTCAGTGAAGAAGACAAAAATCTCATGATAAATGAGATGGCAGAGGAGTTAGAGCTCACTCCCGAAGAGTACCGGGAAAAGAACCCTGATGTAACAAAGCAGGATGACTTCGTTAATAGAATTAAAGAGAAGAAGCTCTATGACTTCTTGTTTGAAAACAATGAATTCGTTGAACCGGAAGAGAGAGTTGAAGAAGAAAAGAGCCCGGAAGATGACAATTCTCCGGATTCAAGTATAACTGAAAAAGAGGAGTAGAATATGCCTTATGTGCCGATAGTTGTTGAACAGAGTGGACGAAGCGAACGGGCTTATGATATTTATTCCCGTCTTTTGAAAGACAGGATTGTTTTTGTCAGCTCGGTTATTGATGATAATGTTGCTAATGTTGTTATCGCACAACTGCTCCATCTGGAAGGAGAAGACCCCACGAAAGATATCTATATGTATATCAATACTCCCGGCGGTTCAGTCTCGTCCGGACTGGCAATATATGATACCATGCAGTATATCAGACCGGCGATAAGTACCATCTGTATCGGTCAGGCTGCCTCGATGGGAGCTGTGCTTCTGGCAGCAGGAGAAGACAACAAAAGATTCGCCTTACCGAACAGCAGGATAATGATCCATCAGCCGATGGGTGGAGTTCAGGGACAGGCAACAGATATTGATATCCATGCCAAAGAGATTCTCTACCTGAAAGACCGGTTAAACCGCATACTGGCACAGCATACAGGGCAGAAACTGGAAAAGATAGCCAAGGATTCAGACCGTAATTTTTTCATGAATGCTGATACTGCTAAAGATTACGGTATTATCGATGATATTCTGGAAAAAAGGAAATAGAAAGTTGCCTTGACCGGTATATTTGTTATACTATGTGTTAAGACAGACTGAATGAGATTGAAGGAGCTAAATTACTTAAGGATAAGTTATTATAGGAACAAATTATGGATAGATTCGTAGATAAATACAGCAAATTACACTGCTCTTTCTGTGGAAAGAGCGAAACTGAGACCAAGCATATGATAAAGGGTCTTGCCGGCAATATCTGTGATGAATGTATCAATATGTGTCATACAATCATCGAAGCAGATCATAAAGAGCACATGCTCGATAATTTCGTGCTCCCCACGCCGCGGGAGATCAAAGAGTATCTCGATTTATATGTGATCGATCAGGATGCAGCTAAACAAATTATAGCCGTTTCCGTTTACAATCACTACAAAAGGATATTCAAGCAGAAAAAGAATGATGAGATCGAGATCGAAAAGAGCAATATTCTGATGATCGGTCCTACCGGTTCGGGGAAAACCCTTATCGCTCAGACTTTAGCCAGATATCTGAAAGTACCTTTTGCTATTGCAGACGCCACGACACTCACAGAAGCGGGTTATGTCGGAGAAGATGTCGAAAACATCCTTGTCCGTCTCTTGCAAAATGCCGATTACGATGTCTCAAAAGCTGAGAGAGGGATTATCTATGTTGACGAAATAGACAAGATCTCTCGCAAATCGGAAACCCCTTCCATTACCCGTGATGTCTCCGGTGAAGGTGTACAACAGGCTCTGCTGAAGATCCTGGAAGGGGCTAAGGTTAATGTTCCCCCTAAAGGTGGCAGAAAACACCCGCATCAGGATTTCATCGAAATTGATACGGGAAAGATACTCTTCATCGTCGGAGGAGCTTTCTGCGGACTCGATAAGATCATAAAGCAGAGATTACACCAGAAGAATGTCGGTTTTGATTCCGATCTGGGAACAGATGCTCAGATCTCAAGTGATATTTATTTCAAGGTCATTCCTGATGACCTGCTCAATTTCGGACTTATTCCCGAACTGGTAGGAAGACTGCCTGTTTATACAGCCCTTACCGAACTGAGTGAAAACGCCCTGGTCCAGATACTGACGAAACCAAAGAATGCCATTTGCAAACAGTATCAGAAATTGTTTGAGATGGAGGGTGTGGAATTGGAATTCAGTGAAGACTCTTTATTAAAGATTGCTTCAGTCGCTCTCAATCATAAAACAGGGGCACGCGGTTTGAGATCGATCATGGAAAAGGCAATGCTCCGGATAATGTATAATCTGCCCGAGCAGGTGAATATCAAAAAATGTATCATCACTCCCGAAGTGATCCTGGAAGATAAAGATCCGGAATTTGTTTATGATGAAACCGGCAAACGGGAGAGTTTTGCCTAAATTGAAGAAGGCAAACAATCATTCTGCTGCGGAAAACCGCAAGCCTTTGCCTGTCTGACTTTTGCACTAAGAATTCCGGATAGTAACACGGGTAGCTGATGAAGACACTTTTCCATAATGGTTTGATCAAGACCATGGAACCTGCTGCTTGTTCTTCCCGCAATTATGATGAGCCTGGAGAGAAATCAAAACTTTCCGGTAACAGACTCCCCACAGCTTTATTAGTTGAAAACAGTAAAATAAGGGATATCGGAGAGACCCGGCAGCTGCTGGAAGAGCACACTGACGGTAAAACCCTGCGAATTGACCTGAAGGGAAGAATGCTGCTTCCCGGCTTCATTGATAATCATACCCATTTTTTCGAATATCTGAAAACAGAGAGAGGGGTTGAACTCAAAAACGCTGCCTCCCTGAAAGATATCAAAGACCTGATCGAAACTCACCTGTTAAAAACCTCTTCCGCTTCAGCGGCTGCTGCTAATATTAATGCCGGTATGGAAGCAGATAATCCTCCGGCCCGAAAGCTTAATGAAACCGAATGGATTTACTGCTACAATCTCGAGAAACACAAGATTAAGGACTACGGGGACTTAGATATCCGTTTTCTCGATTCTATCTCTCCGGACTTCCCGCTTGTTATCCAAAGCAAAGACTATCATACAAGATGCTGTAACTCAGCTGCTTTAAATCTGATCGGGATAGACAGAATGACTCCAGACCCTGCCGGGGGAAAGATCGGCAGATTCAGCAATGGAGAACCTGACGGCTTTCTCTTCGAAAAAGCCTGGACTCTGTTAACCGATTACCTGAAGAAAAATATAGCTCCTCACTCCGTAAAGACAAATATCACCTCCGCTCTTCCTGCTGCCCTGAAAAAGATCTACCGTTACGGAATAACCGGGCTTCATTGCATGGAGAATTATAACAACTATCAGGCATTCAGGGATATCTTTGACCATAAGCTGAGGGTTTGCTGGCATATCTATGACGAAGATATAGAGGAAGTGATAGCCGATAAGCTTATCTCCTATTCCGGCAGTGATTTCCGGAGATTCGGAACGATAAAGACCTTTCTTGATGGTTCTCTCGGATCATCTACGGCATTATTATCAACAGCTATAGATGGTAATAACTCAACTTCTGCTTCTTTATTGTTGGAAGAGAATGAGCTGCGGGAGTTGATCCTGAAATGCAAAAATAACGGTCTCGGATTAAGTGTTCATTCTATCGGTGACCTCAGTACGAAGATCTTCCTTAATCTGATTGATGAACTCTATCCTAAAGGGGAAAAGGTCTCCCCTCTTATCCGGCTGGAACACCTGCAGTTTATTGATGCTCATGACCGATGCAGAATCAAAGAACGAGGTATCTATTGTTCATTACAGCCGTATCATATCAGTTTTGACATTACCCTGATAGAAAGCCTTCCCTCTTCCCTGAGAGATATCGCCTACCCTTTGGCAGAGCTGTTCTCACTCAACTGCCTTACCGGTTTTGGTTCCGATGCTCCTATTGCCGAGATAAACCCCTTTTGGGGGATCTATTGTGCCCTGACCCGGAAAGCTGACCTTGATCCTCTCAGGGATAGCTGGACTCCTCATCAGAGACTGACAACAGAGCAAGCGCTGCACGGCTACACCTACGGAGCAGCTCTTGGCTCCCTTAGTCATAAAACCTTGGGCTCGCTGACTATCGGAAAAGCAGCCGATTTGATCGTTATTGACGATTATCGTCAGCAGCCGCCGGAGTATTGGCTGGAAGCAAAGAGCTATTTGACCATGATCAACGGCAGGATAGTTTACAACGAACTCGCCTTCTGAAGATATAGAGAGATAACCTTTATTGACAACTTTTCAACCGTTTTCAAAGATGTAATCAATGATGAAATGATAAAATCTAAAGAGACCTCTTCCCCGGAATGAAGTGTCTCCATGGTACGAGGTATCGATGAAATCGAATAGCAGAATAAAGATGAAAACACCGTCAAGGGGCATTGACGAAACTTTATATGATTTCCAGCAGAGCATGCGTCCCCGTAAAATTGTCAATCAGAAAGCAAATTCACTGATCGCCTTTCTGGTCTTTACTTTCACTTTGATCATATACTGGATGACCCAGAACCGTTCTTTAGCTTTTTGGGATGTTGGGGAGTATATAACCTGCAGCAGTATCTTAGGAGTTCCCCATCCTCCCGGAAATCCCTTTTATATTCTTCTGGGCAGATTTGCGGTGATCTTGGGCTTTGATCTTCCCCATGCTCTGGTGGTCAATTCTCTTTCAGGGATCATGGCTGCTCTGGCAGTCATGTTTACCTACCTATTCACTGTAAAATTCGTCTCGATGCTCAATGAGAACAAGTACCTTATTCATCTCGCCGGAATAATAGCAGCTCTCTATACCGCCTTTTCCTTTACTTTTTGGAATAATGCCGTAGAAGCTTCTGTTTATCCGGGCCGGGATTTGATAATCAATTTCGTTATCTGGCTGACTCTTGTCTGGGTAGAGAAAACCCGTGAGTATTCACATCAAAACTATCTTTTATTGATCATTTATGCCTTTTTTATCGGTTTCAGTATCCATCAGACATCACTGCAGATCCTACCGGCAGTACTTTTCATCGTAATCTATCCACTGTTGCTCCAAACAATCAAAACCAGCAAATTCTGGATCAGATTTGTCCTTTTCTTCATCCTGGGGCTTATTCTGTATTTCAGCTTTATTCAGGTTAGTAAGGAACTTCAGATTCCCGATATGGCAAAGATCGTTACTGCTTTCTTTTTCTGCCTGCTCGCTTATTTCTATTTAAGAGACAGAATACCTCTCAAGGTATGGCTCTGGGGATTGGCTTTCATGTTCATTGCCCTGACTCCTCATCTCTATCTCTTCGTCCGTTCGGAGTTAAGACCCTTTATCAACGAAGGACATCCCCACAATCTGGAACTTTTCTCTGACTATGTTTTGCGCCGTCAATATGGAGTTTCCAGTTTTATTGAAAGAAGAGCTACCCTTTTCTATCAGATTAATCACCATTTTATCCGTTACCTCTTCTGGCAGTTCTTTCATGCAGAAACAATAGGGAGATGGCTTAGTATCTCTCCACAAGTGATCGCTAATCTGGGAAAAGTGATAGTAGTCTTCTTAGGTCTGGGCGGTATCTACTACCAAATCAAGAAAAACAAGCACTCATTTATCTACCTGTTTTCTTTCTTTCTGATGAGCTCTCTGGCTATGATCTTTGTCATGAATCTGTCGGACGGAGAAGTTAGAGAACGAGATTATTTCTTTGTCTCGGGCTACTACCTCTGGGCTGTCTGGATGTCGATCGGCTCTGTTTGGCTTATCAGCCATCTCAAAGAACAGAGGAAGAGAATTCTACCGCTCGTAGCGGTTATTCTTATCTCACTTCCCATTATTAACTTTGCTTCTCAGTACTTTATTCATGACCGCTCAAAGGAATTTGTTGCCCTCGATTATGGTTTGAATTTCCTGAACAGTCTCGAAGAAAATGCAATAATATTCACTCACGGTGATAATGACACCTTTCCTCTCTGGTATGCCCAGGCAGTGGCTGATCCCTATTCTTTTGAGAATAGTTATCCGGCGAAGGATGTATATCCCGACGAAAAAACCGAAGCAGCTATTGCAGCAGCCTTGGAATATAAAAGAACTCAGTTGAAGGGTATCCGTCCCGATGTTTCCGTCGCCAATCTCAGTCTTCTCAACACTCCCTGGTATATCAAGCAGTTAAGAGACCTGGAAGGGATACATTTCTCTCTTCCGGACGAGCAGATCGATAATTTGAGACCGATGAGAGTTGAACGAACCAGAGCAATAGGATTCAATAGTCCAAATCCTGCTGACAATTTCAGTGTCATTTTAGAGGGAAACAGAGTCATGTTTATCAAAGACTTTTCAGCCATTCAGATTGTAAGGGATAATTACGGCAGAAGACCGATCTATTTTGCAGTAACTATCGCTGATGAAATAGTCTTTCAGAATAACCTGAGGAATGAAGGTATGGTTAACAGGCTTGTTCCCACCAGATCAACCGACCAGATTTATCTGGAAAGGCTAAAGATGAATATTGAAGAGATCTATTCCTATCGCAGTATTTTTGAAGATGAAGTCTATAAGGACGACAATCACAGAAAACTCATAACAAATTATGGTGCTGCCTTTATGAGGGTTTCCAGCTATTACCATCAACAGGGCAATTTGAGCAGAGCTGCTCATTACATGGAAAAAGCTATCAGATTCATTCAAAATAACGAGAGATTTTTACCTGGATTAGCACAACTATATCTTGATGCCGGAGACTTGGAAGAAGCGCTGATCACCATCGAAAAGATCATGACCTTAACCCCACGCGACCTGAATCTATATATTCAGGCTGCTTATATTCACCTGGAAAGAGACTCGATTGATGCTGCCTTTGATGTTTTTAACCGGGCAATAGATAACAAAATATATTCATCGGAATTGATAAGCTATATCTATCTTGCTTCCGTAGATTATCAGTTATATGATAGAGGGATAGAGATACTGGAAAAATTGAGAAAGGAAGATCCCCATGATATTATTCCCGAGTATATAGAAACCCTGCAAACAATGAAAGATTCTGCAAATTTCAGTGATTAGAGAAGACAGATATAGGCAGCTTTCAGGGTACCATCATCGTCAAGCGAATAACTATGATTACCTTCTAATGCCTTCTGGTTAACTGAAATGCTCATTATCCCCCTTTACCGGTTCACCCTTTCCTTGATCCTTTTTCTTTTGACAGTTTATAAAAGGGAGTTATGTTATTAGAAAAGAATAGATTAACAGTGGATTGAAAGAGGAGAAGATGCCTGAATTACCGGAAGTCGAAACGATAGTTGTTGAACTGAATAAAAGCATTATTGGCAAGACCATTGCGCATATTGAAGAATACCGAAAAAACACCATTTATGCAGATGAAAGTCTGGATTTGGGTAAACTCGGTGCTATAAATGAGATCTCGCGCCGGGGGAAGTATATAATAATAGCTACCGACAGGAATTGTGATTTGATAATCCACTTAAGAATGACCGGTAAGCTGATTTTAGCTGATCTTACTGACCCTTCGGCTAAGCATACCAGAGCAATCATCACTTTTGCAGATAAAACAAAGCTTATGTTTGATGATGTGAGAACATTTGGTACCATTCATATCCTGAACAGGGATAACCGCCACGAGATTCTTTGCAGACTCGGTTGTGAGCCTCTATCACCAGATTTTAATTACGGAACCCTTAAACAACTGTTAGAAAGAAGAAAGTCTTCAATCAAAAGTTTCCTGCTCGATCAACGAGCAGTTGCCGGCTTAGGAAATATCTATGTTAATGAGATATTGTTTGCCTGTGGGATATCCCCACACCGGGCTGCCAACACTATCACCGAAAAGGAGATCAGACTTCTCGTGACAAAAACCCGGCAGATATTAAAAATAGCTTTAGAGCATAATGGGACAAGTATTTCAGACTATAGACGAATTGATAATAAGACAGGGTCTTTCCAGAATTTTCTTAAGATCTATGGGAAAGACAAGTGTTTATGCGGACATCAGGTGAAGAGAACTAAATCAAGTGGCAGATCAACTTTCCACTGCCCGAAATGTCAAAAGGAGAAAGAAGTATAATGTTACCGGTTGAGATCAAGAAAAATGTTTATTGGGTCGGGGGTATAGACTGGGACCTGAGAAACTTTCACGGTTACCTTACCCAGCGGGGTTCTTCCTATAATGCTTATCTGATCAGGGGTGAAAAGAATATACTGATAGATAGTGTGAAGACTCCTCTCTACGATCAGTTAATCTCCAGAATCGCCAGAATTATTGACCCCCGAAAGATTGATTTCATTATTCAGAATCACGTTGAAATGGATCATTCAGGGTCATTACCCAGATTAGTAGAAATGAATCCTAACATTGTTATTATCACTTCCCCAAATGGAGAAAAAGGACTAAGATTACACTATAAGAAAGACTGGAATTTCCGGGTCGTGCAGAACAATGAAACAGTTGAAATCGGTGGGAGAAAGTTTCAATTTGTCCATACCCCGATGGTTCACTGGCCTGATAACATGGTAACCTACTCACCCGACGACAGAATTCTTTTCTCTAACGATGCTTTCGGGCAACACATATCTTCTACCGAACGTTTTGACGATGAACTTCCTATCGGTATCGTTTATGAAGAGGCTAAGAAGTATTATGCCAACATTGTCTTACCTTATGGGAAGCAGGTACAAAAAATCCTTCCTGTTGTCGATTCTCTTTCTCTTGATCTGATAGCTCCGAGTCACGGTCTGATATGGCGAAAAAATATTGGCGAGATAAAACGTAGGTATGCAAAATGGGCAGGAAACGAAACCGAAAGAAAAGCAGTTATTGTTTATGACACAATGTGGAAATCAACAGAAAAGATAGCCTACGCAATAATGCAAGGGTTTGAACTCAATCACATCCCTGTGGAAATGCTGAATCTGCAAGCAAACCATATCTCTGATATCATGACATCCCTGATCGATGCCCAATATCTCTGTCTGGGCTCACCAACCCTAAATAATAACATCCTCCCGACAGTCTCAGCGTTTTTGACTTATCTCAAAGGTTTAGCACCTCCCGACAGGATTTCGTTGGCCTTCGGTTCTTACGGCTGGGGAGGACAGAGCATAGGGATCATAGAGAAAGAATTTGAAAATTGTAAGTATGAACTCCTGCCTGCGATAAAGGTGCAATATGTACCCGATCAGGACAGGCTTGATGAGATAACAAACGATATCTCCCGATTAATACAGAAGTAAATAAATAAGACGTTGAAATTAAAGGAGGATTTATGTTCAACAAGAAAATCGAAACTCAACTAAACGGACAGCTCAACAAGGAGCTTTATGCCATGTATCTTTATCTCTCTATGGCTGCCTATGCCGATTCGATCGGGTTAGGCGGAATAGCTCAATGGTTCCGTGCTCAATCGGCTGAGGAGTTTACTCATGCCATGAAGATCTATAATTTCATTAATGACAAAGGTGGAAGGGTAATCTTGGAAGCCATCAAGCAGCCTAAAAGTGATTTTAAATCGGTGAAACAGTTGTTTGAACTGGCACTGGAACATGAACAGTTAGTAACTGACTCTATCAATAAACTGGTAGAAATAGCTGCCAAAGAGAAAGAGCATGCAACCGCGAGCTTTCTCAGATGGTTCGTAGATGAACAGGTCGAAGAAGAAGCCAGCGTAATGGGGATACTCGACAAATTTACCTATATTGGAGATAGCGGCATGGGTCTCATCATGCTGGACAGGGAATTAGCCAACAGAAAATAATCAGGAGGTAACAATGACCGTTTTAAGAGAATTATACTACTGTGAAATATGTCACAATCTCGTTGAAATAGTTCAGGAAGGAAGCCCGGCGTTGGTCTGCTGTGGGCAGGATATGTTAAAACTTACAGCAAAGACAGAAGATCAGGGTTTGGAAAAACATGTTCCTGTGGTTGAAGAAACAGACGGGGGTGTTATGGTTAAGGTCGGGTCAGTAGAACATCCGATGGAAGAAAAGCATCATATCAAATTCATCGAGGTTCTCACCCCAAAGATGGTTTACCGTGCCGAGTTAAAACCTGGAGACAAGCCGCAGGCAGAATTTCCAGTCGCATTAAATGAAATATCCGAAGTGCGTGAATTTTGTAATATTCACAGCTTGTGGAAAAAATGAATGAAAAGAAGGAGTGCTTGATGATACCTTTTGCAGAATCAAAGACAGCTGAAAACCTAATGAAAGCCTTTGCCGGAGAATCTCAGGCAAGAATGAGGTATACCTTCTATGCCTCTGTCGCCAAAAAGCAGGGTTATCTGCAGATTGCGGATATCTTTTTAGAGACAGCTGAAAACGAAAAAGAACATGCCAAACTGTTTTTGAAACAATTGATCAAGAATGGTTTGGAGGGTATGCCGGTAGAAATTCAGGCTTCATATCCGGCAGCTTTATCACCTGAAACTATCAAGAACCTGGCTTATGCAGCCGCCGGTGAAAATGAAGAATGGTCAGATCTTTATCCTTCATTTGCCCAAACAGCCGAAGAGGAAGGATTTAAAGAAGCCGCTGATACCTTCCGGCTGGTTGCTTTAGTCGAAAAACGACACGAAGCCCGCTACCGTAAGCTTCATAAAAATTTACTAAATGAACAGATATTCCGCAAAGAGAGTAAAGTTCAATGGATATGCACTAATTGCGGTCATGTAGTGGAATGTGCTGAAGCACCGGAGGAATGTCCTGTCTGTAAACATGACAGAAAGTATTTCCAGGTCTTTATCGAAAACTACTAAGACGTTGTGTCTCCGAACAATAGACAACAGAGTTCTTGGTAATGAGGAAAGTAGTGTGTCCCCTTAGTTTTTTAAAGGGAAGTTGTTCAGTTAATAAAAAACCATGGAGGTAATATGCAAAAGTACATTTGTGATGCTTGTGGCTTCGTTTATGATCCGGTAGAGAATGATAATATTCCGTTCGAAAAACTGCCGGAGGATTATACATGTCCGGTTTGCGGTGTAGGCAAAGACATGTTCAGTCCTTATGAAGCCTAAAATGATCCTGGCTGTCTTGTTAGATTTAACGGGACAGCCTTTTTTTCAGTTACTGGTATATCAATAAAGTAACCAGAGCGAGAAAGATAGGAGATAATGAATGGATAAGATAACATTTAACAAAATACTCGATTTTGCTGTAGAAAGGGAAAGAGAAGCTGTTGATTTTTATCATGATCTGCAGAAATCGGTGAAATTCACAGCCTATAAAACCATGCTGCAAGAACTGGAGAATATGGAGAAAGGACATATCCTGATCTTAGAAAAGATGCGTCAGAAAAATTTCACGGAAATTGGGAGTAAAACAGTTAAAGACTTAAAGGTAGTTGATTATCTCACAGATGAAGATATTAAGCCCGATTCTTATCACAACATCCTTCTAATTGCCATGCAAAGAGAGGATAAGGCTAATCTTCTTTATCGTGATCTGGCAAACCGTTTTGCAGAAGAGGATGAAGAACTGAGCAAGTTATTCGCAAGACTCGCTGCTGAAGAAGCCGGTCATAAGCTCAAATTTGAAAAACTCTATGACGACTACGTCTTAAAGGATAACTAACTCCCTTCTGGACTTTTCATTGCTGTTGTTCAGATTGAAAAAGTTCCGGTTGGTATGACTAAAAACCTGGCTTCGGTCAAGAGCCTACTCTTGCTTACACCAGGTTAATTATTGGATTAAAAAAGGGGTTCTGAAAAAGAACCCCTTTTTTTTATAACCCCGAAAACCTAAGTAATCTGATGCTTTCCTATTTGAGTAACATCATTTTACGGGTCTTCTCGTAATCATTGGTCTGTAACCGGTAGAAATACATCCCGGTACCGACATCTCTTCCCCTGTCATCCGTGCCATTCCAATTTATGGTATGATCACCTCTGCTCAGATAATCGGACACCAGACTTCTTACCTGCTGTCCTTTGATATTATAAATGGTGACCGACACTTCACTATCTTCTGCAAGACTAAAACTGATCCTTGTGTCCGGATTGAAAGGATTAGGATAGTTTCCGTGTAATCTCGTTACCATTATTATGTTATCTTCAGGTATCTCATCAGTCGATGTTTTGTCGAAATAATTCCCGGTTCTTCTATTGCTGCCTTTAAAAAAGCCCCAGCCTATTTCTCCGATATATCGTTTATAGTCGATACAATTGAATCCATTTCCATTGGGGACAAGAATATCCGGCTTACTGGTTCCATCAAAAGAGGCAATCGCCGGACTTACTGTAATGCTGCCGCCACCAATAAATATCGGGAAGTTCGCTGTTTCTTGTCCGGAAAGATTGATCGAATGGAGATAACCGTCATTATCTCCGTAGATAATGTCAAGATTACCGTCTCTGTTCATGTCTGCAAGGACAGGAGTAGATTCGATTGGCGATCCTGTATTAACCGGGAATACACCCCAGTTAGTGCCAGAACTGTCAGTTGCATAGATATTACCGTTCATATCTGCGAAAATAACTTCATTGTTACCATCATTGTTCAGATCATGTACCAAAATACCCGATCTGACCTGATTACCAACCGTTTTAGTGAAAATCTCATTCCCCTGGCTATTGAATGCATAGACCATTCCCGGAATCGTTGCAACCACAACATCGGGTTGACCATTACCGGTAACATCCCCGACAACAGGGCCGTTCCATGAAGCTGAGTTAAGCGTTTGCGGCCAGCCGGAAATATCCTGTCCGGAAGAGGTTGATATAGCATGCAATGACCCGGTACTGGTGGCAAAGACTATCTCTTTATGGCCGTCTCCGTTCAGGTCTGCTGTTGCGGGAGAGGCTAAGACGGCACCGCTAATTGATACCGGAAAGCCGGGATAATCGCTGCCGTCATGATTAAGAATAATCAAACGGGGATTGGAAAAGGTTAAGGCAACTATTTCCAGATTACCGTTATTATTAACGTCAACAAGCATAGGATTAGTCCTAAGCTGACCCCCTGCATTGTACTGGAAAAGGATAGTGCCAGAGGTGTCAACACAGCTAATTATTCCGTCATTCTGAGAATTTACCACTATTTCGGCATTATTGTTGTTGTTCAGATCAGCGACTGCAATTGCTGAGGTGATATTGGTTCCGACATTAACAGGAAAACCGGGAAGAGGGTTCTTGTTAGTATTAACTACCCGTAAATTACCCTGTGGATCTCCAAAGATCAGTTCTCTTGTTCCACTGCCGTCTAAATCTACCAAAGCTGCAGAAGTAGATGAAATTCCTGACAATTGCAACGGCCATCCCGACCGTTGAAGCGACAGTGTTACTTCCTGTTCGAAAGATATCTCATAAGGGAAAGGATTTCCCTGATTTGCCGTTATTGTCAGAGTGAAGGGTATTGTCAGCTCCGAAATAGTAGGGTCAGTGGAAAAACGGAAAGGTTCATTGGTGTTTCCTACTATTGAACCACCATTGATATCAGGAAAGTTAACCGTTCCCACAAGTATCTCAACTCCTGGCATATCTGTGGTTATTATACCTGTCACTCCCGTGGCGGAGAGCCAAAAAATCTCATTATAGAGGTTAAACCTTAGATTTATTTCTTCACCGGGATTGGATATCCCATCACCGTCTCCCGAATGCTCATGTACAGAATGATTGTAAATTGTGATATGCGGAATTTTATCATACATCGCAGCTTTAAAAGCATTAACTCTGCCAGTACCTAACAGTCCGGCATAATCAGGATTCAGATCATCAATGTAATCCGCATTATCCATGATCCGATTCTTAAGAGCTACAGGATCTAATTCCGGATGCAGGGTTTTTACTAAAGCAGCAACTCCAGCTACTATCGGAGAAGACATAGAAGTTCCCTGTGTGGAATGATAACTATCATTCCCCTGGCTGTTATACCAGGTAGAGCGGATATTGATGCCGGGTGCAGAAATATCGATCGGATCACCATAATCGGAAAAATAGGTTTTAACGTCGTTCTGATCGGTAGAAGCTACGCAAAAGGCATTCTCAGCATCTGCAGGATAATCCTGGTAAGAACCACCATGTTCCAGATCACTGTTACCGGCAGCTGCAATAACCAGAGAACCAAGTGCAGTTGCATAGTTAATAACTGAATTGGGGTATGTACCGCTTCCGGGTCCGCCCCAACTACAGTTTATTATATCGGCTCCACTCTGGGCAGCATACTGGATTTGGTTATATCCATACTGTACTCCCCCACTCGGAGCATGAGATGGGGCGCCCTTACACGACATTAGAGAGACATTTATGGCAGTACCGGTAACTCCAATACCGTTATTCCCCACAGCACCGGCACAACCGGCAACATGCGTACCATGCTGGTTATCCGGGTGTGACTGATAGGGATTGTTATTCTGTTCGACAAAATCCCAACCGATGATATCATCAATATAGCCGTTTTGATCATTATCAATTCCATCTCCACCGTAGATCATACCATTGTCCCAATCAATAGTTATCCCGGCTAATTCTGGCTCATTGATCCAGATATTATCTCTCAGATCTACATGATTCCACTTAACGCCCGTATCGGTTATAGCAACCACTACCTCACTGCTTCCCTGAACATAGTTCCAGGCCTGAGGCATTTTCATTTTCGGATGCTGCCATTGCAGATAATAGTCAGGATCATTCGGAATGAAGAGTTCTCTTGTCCGGTTTATTGTTTCGTATTCAGCAAAAATAACATCTTTTGTCCGGGTTAATGCAGCCTGTAATTCTTCTATGTTTTCATTTTTTTCCAGAACAATACGATATATATTCTGCAGGTATATTCCCTCGTCATTCCAATCAAGATGGGTTACAAACTCATGCATCTGAACCAAATCAACTATTCTGTATTCCTCTGCTAATCTGTTCAGATCAGAAAGATGAGTCCTTATTAATCCCTCATGATAAGAAACATCTATCTCGCCATAACGATTACCTATTGCTTCCTGTGTAAAGGCAACTATAACCGAGCGGGGATAAAAGTATTCTTCAATAAAGGGTAAATCCGCAGCCGCCAGACTGCTTATTACCAGAGTCAGTAATGCTGCTATGATAAGTACTTTTGACATTTAAATCTCCTTAATCTTGGATCAGAGCAAAACACCGGAGCATGCTCCGGTGTTTTGTCTTATTCTCTTCTTTCACTATTTCAAGAGCAGCATTCTTTTATTCAGAGTCTGACCATTGCTTTCCAGACGATAAAAATAGAGACCGCTTGCTCCCTGATTACCTTTATTATCAGTTCCATCCCAAACAACCCGGTGTTCTCCGGCGGGAAGATAATCGCTCACTAAAGATCGAACTAACTGTCCTTTAAGATTATAGATGTTCAGAGTTACCTGTGATCCTTCCGGAAGATTCATCTTGATTGTTGTTTCAGGGTTAAAAGGATTAGGATAATTTCTTACCGACAGTCTTTCAGTTACCGGCAGTAACTCCTCTTCGCTGTTTGTCATTCCGTCAATGATAGCCCTGATCATGAAGTTACCATTCTGGAAAGAAGACCAGGCATTGCTGCCAATTTTCGTATAACTGCTGCTCACTGTATCCTCATCAACTCCTACTGCAGAAGCATTCGCCCCTTCCAAGACACCAACAAAGAAGTAACCTTCAGAGAAATATACAGGATTAGCTGCCGGGATAGGAATATAGTTCCACCCTTCCTGTACCTGAGATGCCGGATACATGAACTGGACTAAAGCAAACTCGGCAGGAACTCCGCCGTCATCTTCCCAAACTTTCACAATCATCGGAGCAGTACGCTTCGTATGAACATAGATCTTAACATAAGTTAACTGAGACTCTTCCAGGAAGGTTGGAATAAACTTCACTGCTACATGATTCTGGTTCCCGACATTATAGCCTGATTCGGCTGTTCCGTCATCATAAAGGAATTCATGGGAAGTATCCGGTAAAACAAAAGCGGATGCCTCATTAGAATAACCAGATTCGCTTGTATCATAGAGTGCCGAGACAACATAATAGTTCATCTCTCCGGTTAAAGGATCGTCATGAGTAAAGTTCGCAACATCATCATCAACAGTCCCTATAAGAGTATAACCGGTTCCTGAGGCACTTGAATGATAGATATTAAAACCGGTTATCTCGTCCGGTCTAAGATTGCTCACTTTCACAGTATGTCTGTCAACAGGAATCTCTACCAAAGCCTGGATGTTCCAATTCACATCGATTGATCCAGTTGAAGCATCAAACAAACTGCCCCAAGAGGCACCGGTACGGATCATATCGCCTTTTCCGGGTACATGAGGACCGGAATCTGCACCTGCGGGGAAAATGCCAGGTGCCTGATCAACTGTGTAACCTACCCAGTAATCTTCACCGAATTCAATTAATACCGGTTCGGTCAATGCTACCTCATTCCATTCCATTGGAGTAACACTGGCTAAGTCTTGTTCATAAGCTAATTGATTCCCACTGACTCCTTGCCAGATCTTCAAAGAATAGGTTGGAGAAGCTTCCCGGGGGAAAAATTTTATTGTCGTAATGTAACCATTAACATAAGGGTCAAGATCCTGTCGCGTGAATTTTGCAGCGACATCGAAGACTCCACCTTCATCAGACAGACCAATTCCTGTATTATTAACGCCATTATCCCAGTGAATCCAACCTTCAGAACCACCGGCTCCCGGGGGTGTCCATTGCAGATGTACCATTTGTTCTTCCACCTCAGCACTGAGATTTCCCGGAACCGGAAGATATTCGGTATGATAGATTGTGAAGTCATCAAGCATCAAACCTTCACCAACAGGTGTATGATCAATAGATTTCAGATAAACTCTGAATTTAACCGTATATCCGGCATAATCGGAGATATATCCGTCTAATCCATAACTGCCTACCATAGAACTCCACATATCCGGGACATCGATATAGACAAAATTTGATCCATTAGGATCATTATAGGGATTGCTCATGGCATACCAGCTAACTCCGTCATCCGGAGATATTTCCCAGCCCCAGTAATCGCAATTGGGAAACAGGTCCGAATCACCATCAACTTCACCCCTGACCATGAAATCAACGCGGATATCACCGCTTGAGGGGAGAGTAACTGATTCCGAAACCAGATAATTCAACATCCCGCCGTCATAAGAACCCTGATCATTTTGACAAATAGCAGCATTCGGTTGTGAAGGAGCTGCCGGAACAGTCGTATCTAAGTGCCATAGATCTCCGCCAACCGGAACAACACTGGAAGATTCCATACCCTGAGTATTTCCGTCATTAAAATCGTGATCAAAAGCTCCTAAGGAGATATTATCGACCATAACTCCAAACCAGCTGGGATTGGTAGTTGTGTCTGCTGCCGGATCGGAAGCAAAGGCAAATCTTATCATTACTTCCTGCCCAGCATAAGAGGATAGATCAAAAGAGGCATCTACCCAACCATCGGAGCTTCCGCCCCAACCGGGAACACCTACACCTTCTCCGTGGGAAAAACCGAAACTATACATGGAAGTACAGTTATAAGCAGGAGATCCGGATATGACAGACCAGGTATCTCCACCGTCGGTTGAAATCCGGATATTGGCACCGTCCCATCCGTCATAGTCATCATTAATGTCGGGAGGTTCAATGTTGTAATTGAGTTTGAAAGTCAAGGTGCTGTTGGCAGCAGTGACCAATATCTCCGGTGTATCAACGACAACATATTGTAGATTTCTGTAGCCCCCGATTTCGGGGTCTCCCATCCACCAGGAATAACCTTCACCGCCGAAAGCATTCCAATCGGTCAGATGCCACATCGCAGCCGGTAAAGTTCCGTCCACGGAAGTCCATCCGTCCCAACCGTCATCAAAACCTTGTTGATAGAAAACGGTCTCTTCTCGCAAATTATCATTTGAATTTCTCATTGGTTGCCTCAGACCGGTATCTGAATCTGTTTGAGCTGAAACAGCAGTTATGTTGTTTACCTGCTGAGCTATGGCAGCTTCGTCAGCCAGTACCAGACTAAGAACAAAAACCATAAGAATAGTTAGTATCAAGTGCTTCTTCATTTCACTTATCCTCCGTTTTTTATGATAGTGATAGCTATAATCCAAGCAATTAGATTAACTAATAGGTTACAGTTTTTTTTGTCAAACCTTTTTTTGGTTATTGCCGGAGAGAGAAAACTGCAGCTCCGGAAATAGTTCTGTTGTAAGATAGTATAGTGTTTTAAGTCCCTTATCGTATGTACTCTCTACACGGTATGTGATAATCGCGCAGTAAAATTTCGAAGTCCTCACAAGAGTCTCTTTTATCCTGACTGTCCCTTCTTTATTCGAAAGATTCATCCTCCATATAAAGGTTTAGCGAGCTCGGAACGGTAGCTCTTAAGCAAACCACATCAGGTCTTTAACTTCTTCTTTTCGGCTGCCGGAAAGAGTATATTGTTCAGGATCAATCTGTAACCCGGTGAGTTTTTATGAAGTGAGAGATTTGTCTCAGGATCACCTATCCGGTGAGTATAATCTTCCGGATCGTGTCCACCGTAAAAAGTAAAAGTTCCTTTACCCAGATTCCCGTGGATGTACTTAACTTCGTCTTCTCCGGGAGATTCCCCTAAAATAATGACACTGCTTTTGATATATTCCATGTGATAAGAGGTAGTCTGCCCCAGAAAACCGTTGACCGTATTCGTATGGTTTTGGGTCAGCATCGCCGGAACAGGATCAAATTTCGCCGAGAAATCAAACAGTACGAAATAGTCTTGCTCGGCCCCTCTCAATCTGGCATAATTACTGGCATCTATGCTGGAATGTTCATAGATGTAGGGATTTGTTGTCAGATTGAAGTCTTCGAAGGCAAATGTCCGGTTGAAATTCAGTTTACTTTGATAATTTCTATCAATTCCGTCCCCGTCAATCTGAGACTCAACAATGTCGATTCCGTAAGCCGCGAGAGCTACATCGAGGGTTTCTGTAGCGGCACACATTGCAAATAAGAATCCCCCCTTTTCTACATATTCTCTGATCTTGACCGCTACGTCATGTTTCAATTGCCAGACCTTATTATATCCCAGCCTGGCAGCCATAGCTTCATTTATCCTGACATCTTCCTGATACCAGGAGGCATTACGGTAACTTCCAAAAAACTTTCCGTATTGCCCGGTAAAGTCTTCGTGATGCAGATGAAGCCAGTCATAGTCATCCAAAACTCCGATTAATACTTCTTCATCCCACAGGGTATCATACTCTATCTCGGCATAGGTCAAAGCCAAGGTCACGGCATCATCCCAGGGGAGAGAATTTGGTGGAGTATAAATAGCAATTTTCGGTTCCTTCTCAAGAATGACGATATCCATGTTCTCTTCGTTTATAACAGAGTAAAGCGCAGCAGTTTGCTCTGCACTGATCCTCTCGAATCTAACACCCCTGATATTGCAGATGTTTTCTATCTCCCTGAAGTCCGGGATTAAAAAAGAGCCACCTCTGAAATTGAGAAGCCATTGGACATTTATATCTTTGGTTAAGGCATAGAAAGCAACCCCGTAAGCCTTTAGATGGTCAGTTTGGCTGTTGTCCATCGGGATAAGAATCTCTCCTGTCAGAGAGACCGACAAAGTGACCGCTATCAAAAGAAATACAACTTTTTTATAATGCAGCATGAATAACTCCTTATTCAATAAAATCTACTATAATCTCATTAGAAACGAAATATCCTTCCGGTTTCAGTCTGAGAAACCCTTCTTTTATCTCCAGAAAGGCATCGTGCTTAATAATCTTCTCATGAAACTTATCCAAAAAATCTTCCCGGAATTCTCTCTTATACATTGCAATATTCAAACCGTCTGTCATTCTTAAACTCTGGATTACAAAATCCTTTTTCTGTTTTGACAGATCTTGGACTTCCTTATTAGGAAAAACTGTTTTGTCACTTACAGAGTTAAAATAGCTTCTCAGATCAGAGGAATTATAGTATCTATATTTCCCGACATAACTGTGGGAACTGCATCCAAAACCTATATACTGCTCATTCATCCAATAACTCAAATTATGTTTCGACCTGTAATCCCGGTTACCCTTTCCTTTGTCAGTTCCTTTGTAACTCTTTCTCTCCGGAGTACGCGAGAAATTAGATATCTCATATTGGGCATACCCTTCTTCCTCTAATTTTTCTCTGATATAACGATAAAACGTTGCAGTAATTTCATCCGAAGGCAATTTTGTCCCGCTTTGGGCTATGGGAGTTTCCGGTTCCAAACTCAGATTGTAGGTCGATATGTGTTCCGGTGCCAAATCGAGAATCGCCTTAAGGCTATATCTTACCTCTCTCAGAGTCTGTCCCGGCAAACCGTAGATCATATCTACTGAAATATTATCAAAACCGCATTTTCTTGCTGAGTCATAAACGCTGTAATTATCTTCACTTTTATGGATCCTGCCCAGAAATAGTAATTCTTTATCGACAAATGATTGCAGACCGAGACTGAGACGATTAACAGACAATTCTTTATAGGATAGTAACCTGTTGAACTCAACCGTTGCCGGATTAACTTCTATGGTGCATTCCTGCAATTTGGAAAGATCAAACTGCTCCATGATCTCTCCAACATTCTCACCCTTGAGCAGGCTTGGAGTTCCGCCGCCAAAATACAAGGTTGATGGTTGTATCGTTAATAAAGAAGAATAAGTCCTTATCTCTGCAATTAAGTTTCTTAGGTATCTCTTTTGAAGCTCTGAATCCGGCTGCAGGGAAAAAAAACTGCAATAGCCGCATTTACGCAAACAAAAAGGATAATGGAGATAAACATGAGAGATCATTCAATCTTTTTTAAAACTCTCTCCCACCTGATTCCGTCACTACCAACAGACCAAAATATAATTAAAGGTGTACCTGTAACATCATTACGGTCAAGAAATCCGAAATTGGGATAACGGCTGTCGAGACTATAATCCCGGTTATCTCCAAGCATGAAATACTTCCCTTCCGGAACTACAACCGGTCCGTAATTATCGCGTCCGGGAATGATCCGTCTGTCGGCATATTGCTCATAACCGCCATGATGAAGTTCACCGTTAACATAAACTCTCTTATTAATCATCTGGACACTGTCACCGGGCAATCCTATCACCCTTTTTACTACATTTTTTCTTTCGTAATAAGTCAGAAAAGACTTATCTTTGTCCCAGTATATTGGCGGGATTATGCGAATATATCTGTCGCGGGGCTCTGGTTCTTCCGGATCAGCAGGATTGCGAAAGGTAACTATATCTTCTCTTGCCGGATCAGTGAAATAGTATTTCAATTTATTGGCAACGAGATAATCTCCGATCAACAGGGTTGATTCCATAGAAGCTGAGGGTATCTTAAAATTCTGAAATGTGTAGTTTCTGATAATCATTGCTACGACAAAAGCAAAGAGAATCGCTTCAAACCAATCCTGCAGCCAATTCTTTTTCCGAACGACCTTTTTCTTTTTTTTCATATTCATTTCCTTAGCTCTGTCAAGTCACTTATACTCACCTTACTGTCAAGAAAATTGAGAACTTTTGCGGCAGTTCTTGAGAATCTGCTTGTTGAACAATGCTTCAGTATTAGTCTCATTTAGCATTCTAACCCGCTGTGGATACTTAAAAAATTGGTCGTTTCTAAATCTCTCTCCAGTGAAACGGAAAAATATAAGTTGCCTTTTATTTATCAATTATTATCTTTGACTCTGGTCTTATGACTACCTTAATAATGAGGAATACGGAGCAAAGATCAAGACGATGAAAAGAGATACTTATCTTATAGGGTTTTTCTATCAAGAAGATTATACGGCCTGTTTTAACAGCATAGCGATAACCTTCCAACCCACCCTCTGCATATCTATCGGGCTGTTGCCATGATGGATTCACACTACTCAAATCATTCTTGTGCTGATTACTCTTCGGATTATTCCCTTAAAGCTGTCACTGTATTAATGAAGATGAAAACAAGGATTTCTTATGACTGGTAAAAAAGAGTTTGGTAAGAAAGATTCCATCGGCTTACTTTATAAGCACGATTACTATGCCTTCATTCTGATAATATCACTCCTGATTATTCTGATTTTTTCCTATATTTATATGTCATTGAGTGTCTCACAGAATCAGAAGAAGAAGCTAACTGAAACTCTTTCCTATGAAGCTGCACTCTTCGGGGAAAAACTGCAAAGTGAAATTGAGCTGTATGAACACCAGCTCCTGCTGCTCAGTGACTTGCTCACTCATACAGCAAATACCTCTCTTGACAGGGAATTCAAAATTCTGGGTGAAGCCTTGTATTTAAGGCATGATGCGTTGTTATCGATAAGATATCTCGATTCTGATTTCAGGGTTCAGCAAACAATTCCCGTTGAAAGAGAGAAGAATCAAGTTGATGACTATCCTGCAAACCAGAAACAAGCTATCAAAGATTATCTCACCCAGGGAATAAACCCATTCCTCAGGGCACCCTACTATAATGAGAACAATCATCATATTGAAACCATTATGTATTCGGTCCTCTCTAAATCTTCAGCAAGCGGAGAGCCAGAGATTACCGGTTTGCTTTTATTGGAAATTGATCTCACCAGAGTCCTGCTGGCAATTAGGCAGGAATATCAGGCTGAAGATTTAAGCAGGATTCTCACTGTTAATGGGAATAAGATATTTCCTGATTTCAGGAAGAATTGGCTTCCGGAAAATCTAAACGTTCCGTTGATCGTAGAAGAGTACTCCTTTTCCGGTCAAGACTGGCAGCTTTTTGTTTCACCGACCGTGACAACGGGATTTTTTACCTCGTTTAATGTCCTTGTTTTTATAATCTGGCTGATAATAATCGTATTGATCACAATGACCGCCTGGATTCTTTACAGATATACTCTATCGGAGGTTTCTTCCCGGAAGAAGAGAGAACAATTGGTTCAGGAAAATGAAAAGAGATTCAGGACACTTTTCGAAATAGTACCTGAAATCCCGATAATCGGTTACGACCAGGAAAGAAAGGTCATTTTCTGGAATGAAGCCTGTGAACTGTTATACGGCTATTCCAAAGATAAAGCGCTTGGAAGAAAGATAGAAGATCTGATCATAAAGCCTGAAGAGAAAGACACTTTTGTCCGGAAATTTACGGAACACCTCACCGCAGGCTCCTCAATGCCCGCAGAAGAGACTATTCACTGTAATCAGGAAGGCTCTGCCCACGATGTTTTGTCCGTTCACATCAGAATGGAAAATATATCGGGCATTCCGGAGTTTTATACAGTTGATCTCGAGATCACCCCTTATAAGGAAGCTGCCAGAAGCCTGGAATCAGAGAAAGATACAATTCTTTCCCTCTTTGATATTATCAACGAGATACTCTATGTTTCTGATCTTGATACGGGAGAAGTATTACTGATCAATAAGTTTACTGAAAAGCTGATACAACAAGGGGTTTCCGGAAGAAAGTGTTTGCAGGAATTAGCCGAAAACAGAGACCCTGTCTTATCCTTTGGTATCAAAAATACTCCTCAGCCCAATGGAACACCGATTAAGCTGGATTATCATGAACTGGAGAATAACCGTCATTACCTGATCACAGAAAATCTCATCGACTGGAAAAATGGGAAAAAAGCAAAGTTTACGATACTCACTGATGTAACCGAATTCAAACAGAGAGAGCTGTCGCTGCAAGACACAAAAGACAGGCTTTATTCTACCCTGGAAAGTATTGGCGAAGGGTTAATCGCTACCGACACAAAAGGTAAGGTTAGTTTTATGAACAAGGTAGCTCAGGAGTTAACCGGTTGGGCTTGGGAAGAAGCAAAGGGAAAAGATCTGGAAAAGATACTTGTTCTGATCGATGAAAAGACGAATAGACCTCTGGAAAAACCACTGCTTCAATCTATCGGAACTAATACTATACTTGGAGTTGATGATAAGCCGGTCATCTTAGCCAAAGATCAGGAAAAGCGGGTGGCTGAAATTGTCGGAGCCCCAATCCTCAACGAAGAGAACACTATTTTGGGTGATATCATCCTCTTACGGGATGTGACAACTAAAAGAAGAATAGAAGAGAAGGTCATAAAATCAAGGAAATTAGAATCATTAGGAACCCTTGCAGCCGGTGTTGCTTATGATTTCAACAATCTCCTCAGCAGTTTGTTCGGTTACATCGAGATGGCTATGGTCTTTCATAATTCTCAGGAAAAAGTTTCACAATATTTATCCCGTGCCCTGGGAATTTATGAAAAAGCGACCGGATTGACTGACAAATTAATTACCTTTTCACGTCGTTCTACTCCCGACAGAAAGACTATGTCTGTTAAGGAACTGCTTGAAGAGACGGCTCAGTTTGCTGTCAACGGTTCTAAGACACGTTATCAACTGAAGCTGGAACACGATCTCTGGCTCTGTGATATTGATAGAACTCAGATTCAACAGGTCTTTAGCAATCTTATGATAAATTCTGTTCAGGCTATGCCTGATGGCGGCACTATTACCATCAAGGGAGAAAACATTCCCAGTTCTTCGGCACCTGTCTGGACTGGCAGAACTTCAAACTATGTCAAGATCACTATTGCCGATGAAGGGGCTGGAATCCCCAAAGACTGTCTGGAAAAGATCTTTGATCCCTTCTTCACTACAAAACATCAGGGAAGCGGTTTGGGGCTGGCAATAGCCTATTCCATAATCGACAAACACAACGGCTGTATTGATGTGTCTTCTGTTTCGGAGGTAGGAACTACCTTCGAGGTTTACTTACCTGCTTCAGGTAAACGTACTATGGATGAGACTCAAAACGAAACAACTGCTCATACCGATGCCAAGATCCTCATTATGGATGATGATCCGATCGTCACTGATACGATAAAAGAGACCCTGGAAGATATTGGCTGTACAGTAATGCTCTGCTCAAGTGGTTCCAAAGCATTGCTGATCTATGAAGAAGAATATTTGAGAGGCAAACCTTTTGATCTGGTGATCTTTGACCTGACAGTACCCGGCGAATTGGGCGGTCTGGAAACCTTACAGCTCCTCCGGGAAAAATATCCAGATATTGTAGCCCTGGCTTCCAGCGGTTATTTAGATAACCCCGTTATGGCAGAACCGAATAAGTACGGTTTTTATGATAAAGTCGAAAAACCTTATCATTTAGAAGAGTTTATCGAACTTATCCAGAAAGTTCTGAAGGATATTTCTGAGTAACATTTTTTATTAAAACCCTGACGATTTAACACCTGAAAGTGAGAATAGATGAATTGCTATGCCGGCTTGGACTTAGGGGGTACAGCCCTAAAATACGGATACGGAAATAATAAATCTGGTCTTCTCTTCTTCGAGAGAAAACTCCACCATAATCAGGGAAAGGAAGAGGTTTTCAAGCTCCTCACTGCCGCAATTCACGATATTAAAAACCGCTTGCAGAAAGATGAAATCTTAAGGGCAATTGCCCTCGGCAGTCCCGGTTATATCGATGTCAGAAAAGGTGAGGTCTTATATAATTCTCCTAATTTGAAAGACTGGACTAGTGCGAAACCCTGCAAAATTCTGGAAAAGGCTTTTTCTGTTCCTGTATTCATAGAAAATGATGCCAATCTTATGGCTTACGGTGAGGCAAAAACCCGAGGCAGCAATAGTGACTCTTGTCTCGGAATCACTATCGGCACCGGTATTGGCAGCGGTTTTGTATTAAATGACAGAATCTATCACGGTGATTCCTACTCCGCAATGGAGATAGGACACACAATAATCCGAAATAAAGGAAGAAGATGCGGCTGCGGAAAATACGGATGTTTGGAAATGTACTCTTCGGTATCTGCGATTAAAAAGCAGGCTGCCCGATTACTCCCCGAACCGTTCGAGATGGAAGACCTTCTCTCGCTGCAAAATTCCGATGAACGAATCAGAAGTATTATAAATCAAGCCTATGATAAACTCGGGTTTGCTATCGCCAATGCTGTTACACTTTTAGATCCCCGGTTAGTGATCATCGGCGGCGGACTCACTGAATGCAAATCCTTCTCACTTTCCCAGCTAATACCCTGCATAACTCAATACCTAAACAACTATCAAATAAATAATCTCAAAATTGAACAAGCCAGCTTAAAGAACAGAGCCGGAGTTTGGGGTGGCATCCTACGGGCTGAATCTTTATACTCCGGGCAATAAGGTATTACCCGCCGGATCTGCTGGCTGTTTAAATCCCAAAGTACCCTTAAATCATTCTCCCTCTGTCGGTTCTCTATAGCTCGCTGATAAATCTGATTACTCCAGCAATAAAACCTGTTGCTAACGGCAGCTCAGGATCACCGTAAGTACTGAAATTAGCTCTCAGCTCGTCCGGAGCAGTGCGAAACATATGATTCATCCCTTCTATGATCAGCACTTCTGCTTTTTCGTTACCTTTCCCCAGCCTATCAGCATCCTCGACTGCTACCTGTAAATCGGTAGTCCCCTGGATTATGAGCAGTGGGATATCTAAATTCCCTATCTCCACAGCAGGATCATATCTGAAAGCTGACTGTAAAAAGGATTGCAGTGAAGGACGGAAAAGAACCGATAACTCTTCACTGACCTGCTCAATTCTCTCTTCCCGCTGCAAAGCTCTGATAATGTTCTCTGCTTCTGACCGGTATGGTTCCGGTTGCCGGGAAAACTGCTCCAATAAGAGATCTGCCATATTACGCCCTGCTCCTGCTGCTGAGATCAAACCGTCCACCCTCTCCTCTTGTGCAGCAAGAATGGCTAACAATGAACCCTGGCTGTGACCTAACAGCACGATCTTATCGAACCGGGAATCATTCTTCATCAGCTTTATCCAGGCAGCAACATCCTCTGCCAGATGAGCTATTCGTAAATCCTCTTCTTTGATCATTGCCTGAACACTTTTCCCCACTCCTCTCTTATCATACCTTAAAGAAGCTATTCCTGCCTCTCTCAGTTCTTCCGCTATCTGCCGATAAACATATCCCTTCCCGGCTATCAAGGGATTATTGCCGTCACGATCAGTCGGTCCGGACCCCGCTATAATGATCACTAACGGATAATTCTCTTCCCGAATGGGAAGTACAAGACTGCCGGAAAGCTCTCCTGCTCCTGTTTCCAGCAAGAGTTCGACTTCTCCCTCCAGAGGCAGCTTCTCTACCTGTAACTCACTTTTGTTTTTTCTCTCTCCCTGAACTAAATGAAACAGACCATTAACACCAGCTTGAGAAAATGTGCCGCTAATATAACCTTCTTTCATGCTTCCTTTAAAATGAGCCGGTGCCCCTACCTCCAGAGAAAAGGAGATCTCGGGATAAGCTATCTCCAAGCCTGTCAGGGTTAACTCCTGAGGTAACTGCTCTGGGATCTCAATGGTTCCGGACAGTATTCCTCCGCTTTTCGATATCCCGACCCGGATCTCAATTTCATTTTCCATTACCCGGATCGTTCCTATCCAATACCCGTAAAACTTACTCCGATCAGCAGATAAACTCGAGAAAAGAATTAACGCTGCGCTTAACACAATGGTAGTTACAAATCCTTTCATTTTTCCTCCCCCTCCTTATCCTTTCTCTCCCTCAGAAATATAATGTAGGAATAGAGAACCGGATACAGGCCTACAAAACCCAAAACAATAACAGTGTGAATTACCTTAATTACTAACCCAAACTCGATAAACCCCCGTATCATCATTAATACCCCGCCTATTACAAAAACATAACCGCTCAGTCTGTGAGTCTTATACCAGTTCTTTTCCGATGATAAAGTCCAGGGAGTTCGTACTCCGGCAAAAAAATTCGAGGGGATCTTGGGCAGAATATTACCTAAAAATATGAACAAAAGACCTATCAACACAAAGATAAAATTCTCGCTCTTCACGGCTTGATAATCAACTGCCCACAATAATGAATAAAGGTGGATCATCAAAAGAAAGAAGCTCATCGTTAAGGTTAATTGAGGTAATATCCGGTCAAATCTCTGTCTGCTGCTGCGATACCTGACCGAGTAAGAAGGAAAAACCAGAAAAGCGGCTACTAAGAATAAATTCATACCCCATAAAAACCAGAGCCCGAAATCACGACCCGAATAACTCCCTATCTCCCCCCGGTGATTCCATTGCCGGGGTATTAGATCATCACTCCCTAATAAAGTGCTGAAATACAATACTAATATCAGATGAATAACCACCATAAGTAGCGACCACTTGAATCTCTTTAACCTATCCATCGGAATCTCCTTCTTTCTTGTCCTGTAAAAAAGCAATAAAAAACTCCAGCAACTCTTCGAAAATACTGGAATTTAACGAATACTCTACAAATTGCCCCTTCTTTACAGAGAAGAGCAAACCGGCATTCTTCAAGATCTTCAGATGTTCACTTATGGCCGGCTTCGATATGTTAAACTTCTTGGAAATCTCCCCCGCAGTCATTTCATTATGCTTCCGCAGAAGCCTGATTATCTTTCGCCTGTTCTGGTCAGCTAATGCCTTAAAAACACTATCATTATTCATCTCATACACCACACTTATTTAACTAATTACCTAAATACCTAATACCATTCCCCTGTCAAGTTCTTTCTGCTTGTTGCCTTTTATCAAGTTATCGGAAGCATAAATGCTAAATCTCTTTGCCTGGATTATTCCTGATCTAACTTCAAATCTGTCTTTCTGTCTTTAGCTACCGGAGTCTAACCGTCTATTCCTTTGCCGGACAGCAACTTGCTGAAGGCAGTGGAAAGAAGCGTTCCGAAAGCTATTCTATACGTCTCTCCTCTTAACCATGCTGCTCATCTATAACAGGCTTATATTCCCAGGCTTCTGGAGGCTTAAACCTCTCCTGACAGCTCTGGCGGAAGCGTCTAAACACACTGAGTTTAAATTTCTTTACCCTCTCTTAGAAGTAGTTTTAAAGAGGAGAAATACCCGGTGATGAACCTTAGTTATATCGAGAGTATTTCCACCGGCAGCTTCATCCGACTGTGGAATTCCTCTCTGTTAAGGCAGGGATAGATTTGTGGAAAAACTCTCTCTTTCTTTTTAGGCAAAAAGGAACACCGGACTGTTTTTTTCGGGTTTCTTCCGGAAACAAAATTTGACTTGACCGGGAGAATAATTTAAGTTGAATATCAAGTTTATAAAGAGATACGAGGCAGGAGGTTTTTTATGAAGGCGGAATACTGGGTCAGTCCTCAGGGGGAAATAATTGCTATCGAAAACCATCCTGTACGAACGATAGCCCTGTCTCCGGAGTTATTTGGTTATACTATTGAGCAGATGCAGATTATCTATGCCAAATACAATGATACCAATGAGAAAGAAGGAGAGGCAACAAAAACCATAATTGGAGATCTGATAGAGAGAGGCTGGATATATAGTCACCGGCGTAACAACGAGAGTGACTGGCTGGCAGAGGTAAATAAATTAGACAAGAAGACCCGCCTGAATCTCCAGATCTGGATCCAGCATTTATTACGAAAGGGTCAGGCAATTGAGAGTCAATGCCTCCGTATCTATCGTCATCACCGTGATCTTAAAACAAAGCGGTCAGTTACTCAGATACTGGAGGGAAATTTCTTTGATTGATCTAACCGCTCAGCTATTGATCTCAGTGGCTATTATTTCCGTTTCGCCGGAAACGGTCTAATGTTTTCAAGATGAGTCCCCAGACACTTCTATCCCTTGATTCTACCGTAGCTTTGATTTTTTCCATATCCATTCCGATATCAACATTCAGGGACATGGATTTCCTGATTCCCAGTATTTGGGAAGGATAGACGGAGCGGTGTCCGGTCATCAGAAAACTAATAATACAGGCGAGAGCCGCATAAGGGGCAATATTCGATCCGAAGAGTTCGACAGCCATTATACTGGAAGCGATCGGGGCATTAGTAGTACCAGCTAACAGGGCAACTAACCCTATGGCAGAAAAAGTCGAGATATCGAGATTGAAGAATTGGGCAAAGGCTGCTCCGGCAGCAGTACCGATAAAGAAAATCGGGGTAATGACACCACCGCTGCCTCCGAAACTAAGGGTCACTGCCGTGAAGAGTCCTTTCAGCAGAAAAGCGTACCAGACAATACTGCCGCCTCTGAGGTTTTCTTCTATTGTTTCCGTGCCTAAGCCTAAGTATCTTGTTGAGAAGAGATAGACGAGACCGACAATCAAAACACCGCCGATAAGCCCTTTAAAGGGTTCCCAGATCTTTATTTTTTCGGATAACTTCTTCATGAAATGAAGGATCTCGATAAAGTAGAGTGAACATAGACCGAAAAAAATCCCCGCCCCAAGCACTATTAAGAAAAGATAATGGTCAAAAACAAGAGAGATCGGTATATGATTGTAATAGTAGGTAATCCCAAGAAATCTTGCCACCTGAAAGGAGATGACACCGGCAACAAAAGAGGGGAAAAGATCTTCATGTACAATTATCCCGGCAACTAATACCTCCAGTCCGAAAATTGCCCCGGCAATCGGAGTTCCGAAGACCGAGGAGAATCCTGCACTGATCCCGCAAATTACGAGCTTTTTTCTTTCTCTGTCATTAAAGCGGAGAAGATCAGCAAAGAAGGAGGAGAGTGATGAACCTATCTGAGCTGCCGGACCCTCTTTGCCGGCAGAACCGCCTGTTGCTATCGTAATTACAGTTGCTAACAACTTAACGGGTACGACCGACAATTTCATCTTACCGGAACGTCTGTGAATGGCTTCCAGCACCTTTTCCGTGCCATGTCCCCCCGCTTCGGGGGATAACAGTTTTATCAGTAAGGAGCTGAAAAATAAGGAAAGAGGGAGCAGCAAATAATATCCCGGCTGCCGGATACCTGCACCGATGCCCCATTCCAATGCTTTGAGAAAAAGTGATGTTGAGATACCAACGATAATACCAACAAGAGCAGCCAAAAAGAACCATTTGATCAAGCTAACGAAGAGAACTGTCTCTTCCGCGAATATTTTTTTCATCACTTATCCTGAATTCATGATGAGTACAGCAAAACGACTAAAACCCCTGTCAAGTGATATTTGAGCAGAGATCACTGCAAAAATTGAGCAGACTGTTTTTTTCTATACCCGCCCGCCACCCCAAAAGGATTTTGTTCCTGACCTGCATTATCGCTTCGCTCAATGCAGGTCAGGAACTATAATCAAAAGAAAAATCATTCCTCTGCCTGTAAAAACCAAAATATCCGTGGATAATGAGAAATCAGCCCACTTTTTTAGACTAACAAAGCTAACAAAACTACTTATTGATTCATTTGTCTAATAACAGTCTCAAATTGAGAATAATAACTGAGGTCTGTTGGGAGAGAAAAGCGGTCTTATCTCCGGAGAAATTTTCCGCAGAGAGAAGTGTTTGATTTTTTTTCTACGGCCAAATCGGGGAATAAATCCCCTTCGACAGGGAAATCAACCCAGCTGGGGCGGGTAAAAAATACTCGACTGGGGAATTATTTCCTTGACACCTCACCGGACATGAAAATTCTACTGACAGGTGATCTTCTTGATCCAAATTAATAGTTGAGGTTTAGAGATGACAAAAACAGTTGTCATTTTACAAGGTGGTTTTTCCGAAGAGAGAGAGATTTCCCTTAAATCTTCAGCAGCGATCGCCAAAGCTTTAGCAGAATTTGGTTATCAGACAATTCCCCTTGATCCTATGGATTTTCTGGCAGATACACCTTACTATGATCAGCTCATTGGGATATTAGATAGGGGAAACTTCTTTGAATATTCGGAAGTCCTTACCACCCCTTCTTTCATACAGGCAATTTCCGGAGCATATCTCCGGCTGGGAGAGAAACTTAAAGAACTCGCCCCTTACATCGTATTCATCGGCTTACATGGTGGCAGCGGTGAGAATGGAGCAGTTCAGTCTTTCCTCTCTCTATTAAATATCCCTTACACCGGTTCAGATATGAAAGCGAGTGCTCTCTGCATGGACAAGCAGCTGAGTTTTATCTTAGCCTCATCTCTGGGGGCTTTGATACCCGATTATCTTGTTCTGGAGAGAGAGACACCGGATGAGACAGAAACTGACTTGTTAATCAGTAATAATCTGGATAATATTGAAAAGCAGATCGGGTTTCCCCTTGTAGTTAAACCCAATTCTTCAGGTTCTTCCGTCGGTATCACGCTCATCAGGGATAAGATTCGAGCAAAAGGGGAGCAGGAGTTGAATTCAGAATCTGCCGATTACCGGGCTGCTTTGGTCACTGCTCTGAAAGCAGCTTTCAGATATAGCAACCGGGTTATCGTTCAGAAGTATATCAGCGGCTCTGAGCTTACGGTTAGTATCCTGGGAGAAACAGCTCTTCCGGTAGTAGAGATCAAGGTAAAAGATGGCTGGTATGATTACCGGAGTAAATATACGAAAGGAATGACCATATACGATGTTCCGGCATCGTTATCCCGGGAAGAAACAAGCACAATCCAAGCAGAAAGCGTAAAACTATACAAGGCTTTCGGCTGTTCCGGTTATGCTCGTGTCGATTTTCGTTACGATAAGCAGGACTTTTATTTTCTGGAAATCAACACATTACCCGGAATGACCTCCCTTAGTCTAACCCCGATGGCAGCAAAAGAAGCAGGTTTATCCTTTCCTGAACTGCTCGACAAAATAATAAGTTTTTCACTTCTGCGGCTGAAATAAGCGAGAAATAACATGTGTGCAGCAGCAGAAGCAATCAGCAATAAAATGCAAAAGGAACCTCGTTCCTTTTTCCGTATCACGGAGTGATCTTTTATGAAGATGGAAGAGTTAAACTACTACTACAACAAATTCAAGTTCGGGGAAGATATTTTCCACAACCTGATAAGCAGGCAGATCAAAGAGATCTTACTTGTTTCCACCTTTTACGATGCCTTTATTTTTGAACAGGATGGCCGCCTCTCGGAGCAGATCTTCGGAGAATACCGCCAGCTTAATCTGAGCACGGCGCCCCGGGTAACCAGTGTTCCTTCCGGCAGAGATGCCCTGCAAAAGATATCCGAGCAGGATTATGATCTGGTGATCCTGATGATGAGGATCGGAGAGATCGATCCTTTTGAATTAAGCAAACTGATCAAGCAAAAGAATAAGGATTTGCCGGTTCTTCTGCTTCTCAATGTTCAGTCTGATCTGGTTATAGTCGAGAATCACAAAGGCGACATGGATTGTATCGATGATGTCTTTATCTGGAATGGCGATACAAAGCTATTTCTGGCAATGGTCAAGAGTATCGAGGATCAGCTCAATGTCGATCATGACACGGAGATAGGACTGGTCAGGGTTATCCTTCTGGTAGAGGACTCTGTTCATTATTATTCGATTTTCTTACCACTGCTCTATTCGGTAATAATGAGACAGACGCAGAGATTGATCAACGAAGAGCTTACGGATATCAACAAAAGGTTAAGGATGCGGGCTCGTCCGAAAGTATTATTGGTTCATAGTTATGAAGAAGCCTATCATATCTACGAAAAATACAAGGAATATATAGTCTGTGTTATTTCTGATGTAAAATACTCCTACCGGGGTCAACTCGACAATGAAGCAGGTATAAAGCTTATCAAGACCATAACAAATGAACAACAGGACATACCCATAATACTACAGTCATCCGAAAGAGAGAACGCCCAAAAAGCCAAAGAACTCGGAGTCTTCTTTATCGATAAAAACTCTAAAAAACTCCTGCACAACCTGAGAGAGTTTATCATCAACAATCTGGGGTTTGGTGATCTGGTTTTCAGAGACAATGATAACAAAGAAATAGACCGCATATCCTCCCTTAATGACATCGAAAGAGTACTCAAAAAGCTTCCCGAAGAATCACTCTTGTATCACAGTAACAGCAATCACTTTTCCAACTGGCTTGTAGCTCACGGAGAAGTCGTGTTAGCAAAAAGAATACGCCCAATGAAAGCAACCGATTTCCCAACTGTTAAGGATTTACGCACTTTTCTATTGAAGATCTTCGAAGAAGTCCGGCGTGATAAAAGCCGGGGCAAGATCATCAATTTTGATCCCGTCAGCCTGACTGAAGTTGACCAGATAATCCGTTTGGCAGAGGGATCACTTGGCGGGAAAGGGAGAGGACTGGCTTTTCTGAATGCTCTCTTTGTCACTATGGAGTTTGATGAAAAATATCCGGAAGTCAGAATTTCGCTCCCCAGTACAGCCATTATCGGTACTAATGAGTTTGATTCTTTTGTTGATGGTCTTAATATCGATGACTCGATAATGAACATGACTGACCGGCAGATCGATGAGATGTTCCTTAAGGGGGAACTCTCTGCTGATTTGCAGAGCAAGATCAGTATCTATATCGACAGCATTGAGTATCCTATTGCCGTCAGATCATCCGGTTTACTTGAGGACTCACAGTCTCAGCCTTTTGCCGGAGTATATCGAACTTTCATGCTTCCAAATAACAATCCTGATAAGGAGATAAGGATCCGGCAGTTAACCGATGCCATAAAACTTGTCTTTTCTTCGGTCTATTCCAAAAATGCCCGAACTTACATAGAGAGCCTCAATTATAAAACCGAAGAAGAGAAAATGGCTGTTATCATTCAGGAGATAGTGGGTACAAACTTCAATGATACCCATTATTATCCTCATATTTCAGGGGCAGCCCAATCCTACAACTTCTACCCCACCTCCTATATGGAGAATTCGGACGGGATCGCCTCAATCGCTCTGGGATTAGGCAAGTCAGTTGTAGAAGGGAAAGAGAACTACCGTTTTTGTCCGAAGTATCCAAAACTCGAACCATTAGAGCCGGGGGAAAGGATAAAAAGCTCTCAGAAAGATTTCTATGCTTTAAGCCTGGAACAGAACAGTTTTGATCTAAAAGAGGGTGATGATGCCACCTTGGTCAAACTCGACCTGAAAACAGCTGAAAAAGAGGGTTCGTTAAAGAACCTGGCTACTGTCTGGGACTATCAAAACAATCGTTTCGTCGATTCCCTGACTACTCCGGGGATCAGGGTCTTGACCTTCCCGGGAATCCTGAAATACAGTTCTATCCCCTTCGCTGAAGTATTGCAGGAGATATTGGAGATCGGAGAGATAGCTCTGGGTACACCGGTAGAGATAGAGTTTGCGGTTAATCTCAGTGAAGACCGCCCGAACGGAATCCTTCCCACTTTCTATATACTTCAGATCAGGCCTTTATCTATCGCCATCGAGAGTTATAACATCGATACGGAAAACATAGATAAAGAGAGACTGTTTCTCTATACGGAAAAGGGAATGGGAAATGGAATAATCGATAACATTACAGATATTATCTATCTGGATCACGATAAATTCAACAAGACCGAGACCATTCAGATGCAGGAAGAGATTGAAAAACTGAATGAGGATATGAAAAGGAAAGACCGCGACTATATCTTGTTTGGACCGGGCAGATGGGGTTCAAGAGACAGGTTTTTGGGAATTCCGGTTCGCTGGGCTCAGATAAACAAAGCGAAGGTTATAGTGGAAACCGGATTAGAAGACTTTCTGATCGAAGCCTCTCAGGGAACCCACTTCTTTCACAATATTGTAGCTATGCAAGTTGGCTATTTCACTATTCCCTTTGTATCCGAGACAGATTTTATTGATTGGAAATGGCTGGAACAACAACAAGAGGTTAGGCGAACCGGATATTTTGTCCATGTCCGGACTCCTCATCCTTTGATCATTAAAATGGACGGGAAAAAGGGAATTGCCTTGATCGAGAAGTAAGGAGAAACTCAAAATTATGGGGAGAACAGAAAGCAGATGAAGGATATTGAAGCCGGTGTCTTGTAATGAGTAAGTTAGAACTTACCGATCTTATTTATTATTACAACAAATTCAAATTTGGCGAGGATTCTTTTCATGATCTGATGAAGTATCGCATCAGAGATATTCTGCTCGTCTCTACCTTCTACGATGCTTTCATACTGGAACAGGACGGAAATCTCTCTTTACAGCTTTTTGGTGAATATCAACAGCTTGACCTGTCTAATTACCCCAGAATTACAACTGTCCCTTCCGCTGCAGAAGCATTAAATATAATCCGTAAAGAGAAATTTGATCTGGTCATTACTTTGGAAAATGTAGGAAGGATATCATCTCTTGAGCTGGCAAAAGAGGTTAAGGCTCTTGATAAGGAAATGCCGGTATTACTCTTGTTAAATCAAACACTGAATCCTGTTTTCTTCGAGCAAAAGTCTGAATACAGAGAATATTTTGACGATATCTTCTATTGGGAAGGGGATGCCAAGATCTTTCTAACCATGCTCAAATTAATCGAAGATAAACGAAACGTCGAGCAAGATACCAAGACCGGATTGACACGGGTAATTCTGCTCTATGAGAAGTCAGTAAGATACTATTCCAGATTTCTTCCGCTCATTTACTACGAACTCGTTCAGCAAACCCAGCGGTTGATCAAAGAAGAACTTAATGATGTTAATAAACACCTCCGCATGCGGGCAAGGCCTAAAGTCTTACTCGTTCATACCTTGAGAGAAGCGGAGGAGGTTTATGAGAAATATAAAGAGAACATAACCTGTATAATCTCAGCAGAAAACTCCGTAGTTGATAAAAGACCGTATCTCTGTTACAAAATCGACGGTTTGGCTTTTTTCCGAAAAATCAGAGAAAATGACAATAAAACCGCATTATTGCTTCATTCCTCTGATCAGGGTATCATCAAAAATGCCTTGCAGGATGGTCTCAACTATCTTTATGAAGGATCTTCTACCTTCTGGCGGGATTTCCTTGAATTTCTCCATACAAGCCAGGGTTTCGGCGATTTCCTCTTTCGGGAAAAAAACGGCAAGATCATCGACACGGCCAGAACGATGAGAGATTTCAAGGCTAAACTGAAAACAATTTCCGATGACTCTCTGGAATACCACTCCGGGTTAAACCACTTTTCCATCTGGCTCATTGCCCACGGTGAATTCCAGGTGGCTAAGGTAATCGCCGGAAAAAGGATTGAAGACTTTCCTGATATTAACTCTCTTAGAGAATATCTGATTGCTGTTTTTCAGTTCGTTAATCGTCAAAAGAACCGGGGTAAGATCGTAGCCTTCAATGAGGATAGTCTCTCCGATGAAAAACAGATAGTGAGGTTAGCTGAAGGTTCTCTTGGCGGTAAAGGAAGAGGACTGGCTTTTCTCAATGCTCTCATGGAAACAATGGAAATTGACGAGCATTATAAGGAAATCAATATCAAGCTGCCCTGCACTGCAATTATCGGAACAGATGAATTTGACCGTTTTATCGAAAGAAACAAGCTTAATCTTGACTTTTCCGGCTATTCGGACAGAGAGATTGATGAGAAGTTTCTTGCCGGTGATCTCTCAGATGAACTGATCGCCCGTTTGAAGACCTATCTGCATATTAATTCTAAGCCTCTTGCCGTCAGATCATCCGGTCTTTTAGAAGATTCTCAGTCACAGCCCTTTGCCGGAGTTTACAGAACTTTTATGCTTCCTAACAGTAATCCCGATCCTGAAATCCGTTTACAAAGACTTACAGATGCCATTAAGCTTATCTATGCCTCTATCTATCTGAAGAATACCCGGGATTATATCGAAGGTATCAGTTATAAGCTGGAAGAAGAAAAGATGGCCGTTATCCTGCAAACTGTTGTCGGCAGGAAATATGATTCCCACTATTACCCCCATTTCTCCGGAGTTGCCCAGTCCTATAATTATTATCCCACCTCTTATATAAAACACAACGATGGAATAGTCTCTTTAGCAGCCGGATTAGGTAAATCGGTCGTGGACAGAGAAAAGAGTTACAGTTTCTGTCCGGTTTATCCCAAAATTGAATTTATGCAGCCCTTCAGAATTGTTGAATATAGTCAAACTCACTTCTATGCTATTCCCCTGGAAGCCGATGATATAGATGTCTCCCAGGGAGAGGACAACACAATAACCAAACTGAGAATAACTAATAAAGAAAAAGAGGGTCCGCTCATCGATCTTACTTCTGTCTGGGACTATGAGAATAACACCTTTATTGAGGGTACCTTTGCCAAAGGACCGAGAGTAATAACTTTCCGGGCTATAACCTATTTCGATTTGATTCCTCTCTCCGACCTGCTTAAGATCATTCTAAAGATTGGAGAGAAAGCAATGGGTATTCCGGTTGAGATTGAATTTGCCGTTAATCTGGAAGAAGAAACAGAGAAACAAAACCCTGCTCTGCCGGAGTCTTCCGGGCAATCGAAAGCAGTTGAAAACAATTTGCCTCAAAAGATCAGAGAAACGGAGGATAAGTCAATCCCCTCCTTTTATCTTCTGCAGATCAGACCACTCAATGTGAGTAAGGAAAGATTAAATCTGGATATCCAATCCATAAACAAGGACAACCTGCTCTTGTTTTCGACTCATGCTTTGGGAAACGGTGTCGTTGAAGATATCCACGATGTTGTATTCCTGGTTCCGGAGTTGTTCGATAACAGCAAAACCCTCATCATGAAAGAAGAGATCGATAAGCTGAATGAACAGCTGCGTCAGGAAGGGAGGAATTATATCCTGATCGGTCCCGGCAGATGGGGTTCCAGTGACCGTTTCCTCGGTATTCCGGTCAAATGGTCTCAGATCAATAAGGCTAAGATTATCGTAGAGGTAGGATTGAAGAATTTCATCGTGGAAGCCTCTCAGGGTAGTCACTTCTTTCAGAACGTGTTTGCCATGAATGTAGGCTACTTCACGATCCCCTATCATGAAGATATGATAAACTGGAAATGGTTAATGAGCCAAAAGCCTATTCAACGAACCGAACATTTCATTCATCTGCGCCATGAAAGCCCTTTCATTGTTAAGATCGACGGAAGAAAGGGGGCAGCAGTGATCTTTAAACCGGGTAATGATCTCCCTTAGCGAGTTTCTAGGGCATAACCCGAAAGTTCCGATCATTGTCTTCCGGCTTTACGTCAGGCTAAGAAAGAAAATAGCTTATCCTGTCGGGAAAAACCGTAATACAAATTAAGGAGGTGGCTGCTCATATTTGGTAAGCATTGTCAGAAGAAATACTAAGCTTGATTATCACGGAATTAGAGGACCGGAATAGTTGGGTTTGGTGTTGTTTACCCGTTATCGTAAGTAAAAAGAACGTTGGAGGTATTGAATGAGTTTACAAGAATTTATGCAAAAAGTAAAGGCTAAGAATCAGAATGAACCTGAGTTTATTCAGTCTGTCGCCGAAGTTATCGAGAGTATCTGGCCAATCTACATGGCTAATCCGCAATTTCAACAAGCAAATATCCTGGATAGAATAGTCGAACCGGAAAGAATTATCATGTTCAGAGTTCCCTGGGTCGCTGATAATGGTGAAGTTGAAGTGAACCGGGGTTTCCGGGTAGAGTTCAACAGTGCTATCGGTCCCTATAAAGGGGGACTCCGTTTTCATCCAAGTGTTAATCTCTCTATTCTTAAGTTTCTCGGATTCGAGCAGATATTCAAGAACAGTCTGACCACTCTCCCAATCGGCGGCGGTAAAGGTGGTTCCGACTTTAATCCCCGCGGCAGGTCTGACGGTGAAGTGATGAGGTTTTGCCAATCTTTCATGTTAGAACTGTTCCGCCATCTCGGACCTAACACCGACGTACCGGCAGGAGATATCGGAGTTGGTAAAAGAGAGATCGGCTATATGTTCGGTATGTATAAAAAGATCAAGAATGAATTTACCGGAGTGTTCACCGGAAAATCACTCCTTTGGGGCGGCAGCTTGATCAGGCCGGAAGCAACCGGATATGGTGCAGTTTATTTTGCCGATGAGATGCTTAAAACGCGTAATGACAGCCTCGAAGGTAAGACTGTCGTGGTTTCCGGTTCCGGAAATGTCTCTCAGTATGCCATCGAAAAAGTCAACATGTTAGGTGGCAAGGTTGTCACGATCTCTGATTCCGACGGTTTTATTTATGATCCTGATGGAATTAAAGGCGAAAAATGGGATTACCTTATGGAACTGAAGAATATTCGCCGGGGAAGAGTGAAAGAATACGCCGAGGAATTCAAAACAGAATATCATCAAGGGAAAAGACCATGGGGCATCAAGTGCGATATTGCCCTCCCCTGTGCTACTCAGAATGAAATTAATGAACAAGAAGCTGCTGAACTCGTTAAAAACGGTTGTTTCTGCGTTTCCGAAGGGGCTAATATGCCAACCGTACCGGAAGGTGTGAAGATATTCCTCGAAAATAAGATCCTTTATGGTCCGGGAAAAGCAGCAAATGCCGGCGGTGTTGCCACTTCAGCTCTGGAAATGACCCAAAACAGTATGCGGTTGAATTGGAGCAGAGAGGAAGTAGATGAGAAACTACAGACAATCATGCGCTCTATTCATAATCAATGTGTTGAGTATGGAAATGAAAATGGTTATGTTAACTATGTCAAAGGGAGTAACATAGCCGGTTTTATGAAAGTTGCCTCAGCAATGCTCGATCACGGAGTCCTTTAGATATAAGCGAAATAGGTGCCGTTCAGCTGAACGGCACCTATTCCCGATTAATTGTTCATGCCGGTAGAAGAAGCGTAAGAGTACTATGTCTTGCCGATAAGAAGCGAGACAATAAAAAGAAAGAAGAATCAACGGTATTACTGAAAGTGACAAGAGCGATCATCCAATAATTAAGGAGGCACAATGCTGAAACGAATATGTGAGATTTCTAACAGAATTCTCCGCTGTGCCAGTGGTGACTTTAAAAGGTTGGAATTCATCAAAGGTATAGCTCTCATCTTTGATGAATTCTCCAAAGCGGATGCTGTTTCTATTTATCTGGGTGACAGAGAAAAGCTTAATACTTTTGATTATAACCCTCCCTCTGATTTTACGGTAAGGAAACTGAAACAGATATCATTTCCTTTTCATATTTTTAATAATAAAAACCTGCTCGATTTTGATCATCACGACTGTTATACAGACTGGTTTTCTTCCTTCGTCCAACAGGAAATAAACAAAAATGGTATAAAAGTGAAACAGGAGCTGTTCAATCAAAAGCTTACGGACGAGGGAATATGTTTTTATGTTAACGATACTGAACTCGAAATCAGTCAAAAGGAAAGTACCAAAGGTTACCGTTCTTACTATATAATTCCTTTCCTGATAGATGACAGCAACTATGCAATTATTGTAATGAAAGCCCTGAAAACTAATCGTTTCAACAGACCGGATGTTAATTTCTTTTCCAAACTGATCCAGGTTCTCTCTGAAGGCTTCTCTCATCAACTTGCCCAGGATGCTCTCAAAGAAAGAGTTAAAGAACTACTCTGTCTCTATCAGATAACTCAGATAGCCAATAAACCCAATCTCTCAACCAATCAGGTTCTTCAGCAGATTGCCGATATCCTTCCTTCCGCTATGCAGTATCCGGAAATAGCCTTCGCCAGAATATTCGTGGATAACGAATACTATAAAAGTCCGAATTTCAGGCAAAGCAAGATTAAACTCTCAGCCAGAATATCATCTAAATATGAACAGAGGGGAATCTTAGAGATCTTCTACAGAGAAAAAGAGATACCCTCATACGGACAGGTCTTCCTGCAGGAAGAAGAAAATCTGCTGGAAACTGTATCCAAACAAATAGCTCTCATTCTGGAAAGAAAACAGGTCGAAGAATTGAATATGAAACTGCAGGATCAACTGCGCCATGCCGACAGACTGGCAACCATAGGACAGCTTTCCGCAGGAATAGCCCATGAAATCAACGAACCTCTGGCTACGATACTGGGATTCGCTCAATTAATCGAAAAAGGGGAGAAAGTTCCCCCGGAGGCAGTCGAAGATTCAAAGAAGATTATCAACGCTACACTGCATAGTAGAGAAATAGTCCGTAAATTGATGCTCTTTTCCCGGCAAATGCCGCCCAAGAAAGGAAATGTCAACCTCAATCAGATAATTGACGAAGGACTCTATTTCCTGGAAAGCCGCTGTCAGAAATCAGGTGTTTCAATAATCAAACTTCTTCAACCGGATATACCGGAAGTCAATGCCGATCCCAACCAAATCCACCAGGTTCTGGTTAATCTTATCGTAAATGCCATCCAGGCAATGCCTAACGGCGGTAAACTGATTCTTTCCACAAAATTCAATCCCGATAACTCGGCCTCTATCTTTGTGGAAGATACAGGGGTAGGTATCGATGATAGCATTCGTCAGAAGATATTTATTCCTTTTTTCACCACAAAGGACATCAACCAGGGAACCGGATTAGGTTTATCGGTGGTCCATGGTATTGTTTCCTCTCATAATGGCCAGATAACCGTTGAAAGCAAGAAAGGAGTAGGGAGTACATTTGAAATCAGATTACCTTCCACGGGGAAGGTTCCGAAATAACTGCAGCTCTCTTCAAATGAGCATTACACTGAATCTACTCATATAACTATGTTAATAACATGAACTAAAGTACAGGATAAAAATATGTCGAAGAATAAGATATCAATCCTTGTTGTTGATGATTCCTTAGATTCTCTGGAAATGATCAGCAGAAAGCTGAAAAAAAGAGACTTTGCTGTCTTCACTGCCAATAATGTAGCCAAGGCACTCTCCCTTTTGGAAAAAAACCGGATCGACCTGGTTGTTACAGATTTCAAGATGCCTGAAGTGAGCGGCTTGGAACTTATAAAGCATATCAATGAAAACTACCGGCAGCTAAAGGTAATTATGATCACTGGTTATCCAACAATAGACGGAGCAGTGGAAGCAGTTAAGTCGGGAGCCGAAGAATATCTCATCAAACCATTTACCGATGATGAACTCTATAAAGCTATCGATGATGTCATCGAAAAAATCAGAACAGAAAAGATAAGTGATAAGAAGAATATCCTGGAAAACTGCCGTAACTATGGAATAATAGGCAGATCCTCCGCAATGAACCGTGTTTTTTATTCTATTGAAAAATCAATAGCTATCTCGGCTACTGTGCTGATAACCGGTGAAAGCGGAACAGGCAAGGAACTGGTCGCCAGAGCTATTCATTATAACAGCCCCAGGTCTTCAGCCCCGTTTGTTGCTGTCAATTGCGGTGCTATCCCGGATAATCTGCTGGAAAGTGAGCTTTTTGGTTTCGTTAAAGGCTCCTTTACCGGTGCTAATGAGACCAGAGCCGGTTTCTTCCTCGTTGCTGACGGTGGTTCTATCTTTCTTGATGAGATCAGTGAAACCCCTCTCTCAATGCAGGTCAAACTCCTCAGAGTGTTACAGGATAAACAGGTTGCCATGATTGGCGCTAAGCAATCCAGAGTAGTTGATGTCAGAATCATCGCTGCTACCAATAAAAATCTGGAAAACTTGATCGATCAGGGACATTTCCGGGAAGATCTATTTTATAGATTAAATGTTATTACTATTGATATTCCTCCGCTCAGAGAAAGAGATGATGACATTATCATCCTGACCAACTACTTCATAGATAAATACTCTAAAGAAATAGGTAAAAATCCCCCTTCAGTTTCTGAAAATGCCTTGCTTGCCTTAAAAAAATACTCCTGGCCAGGCAATGTCAGAGAACTGGAAAACACTATCCATAGAATATTGATTATGACCGATAACCAGGTGATCGATGTACCTGATCTGCCTGAAATAATGCGGTACTCCATACCAAAAGATAATAACTGTAATAAATCATTGAAGGATATGGAGATCGAATATATAAAGAACGTCCTCGCTTCTGTAGGGGGTAATAAGACACAAGCAGCTCAAATCCTCGGAATTGACCGGAAAACCCTCCGCAGCAAATTGAAAGAAAGTGAAACAGAAAAAAATGAAGTGTCCGATGACATTCGGAAACAATGATAATAATAAGCATAGTCACAATCTTTCGGAATGAATACTCATAAATCTTACAGGCTATTATCCCCCTGAATTCTCTATCGGAAACAACCTTTTCCCATAAGCTTTAGCGGGTAATATTTCCCCACCCCCCTCATAATTCCCCGGTTTTCTTCCGGAAAAAAGTCCACTCATCCAGAATAATCAGTGGCTTCCCATTATCCCTATCTTATTGTATAGCTTTGACTTAAGATGGCTAAGAACTACCCTTGGTTTCGAGATTTCCTGTTTGGCACAGCTCTTGCAATATATATAAGCGAAAACAAGATTAACTGGGAGGTTAATATGTCACTCAAAAAACAGTATAAAGAAGATTTAACCAAGAGCCTTAAGGAAGAAGTAAAAGTAGAATTGCGTTCACGAATTAACAAAAGAAACGGATTATGTGCCGATTGCGTAAGAGCCGAATCATGCAGTCTGAGCCATAATAGTGATGCCACGATCTGGAGCTGCGAGGATTATGAAAATGAAGTGATTGCTCCTGTCGCAGCTAATACTAAGAGCAGGGAAACAGAAAGTCCCAAACTTGAGGAAAATACTGCTGTGGAGAGCAATCCCGGTTTATGTCCTTATTGTATCCACAACGAGAATTGCAGTCTGAAGAATCTCGAAGGCGGCATTTGGCATTGTGAAGAATACGCTTGATCAAAAACGATAGTTTTTACTTACGATACCTCTAACGTAGAAAGGAACCGATGAATCGGTTCCTTTCTTTTTTACCGTAAACCCTTGTCTAATTTAACTGGATTTTCTGCTTCTGATCTAATATCTTTCAGATATTCATTCCTCAGTAATCTGTAATGAGGTTTGTACTCATTGCGGTATGTTTCACTGTGGCGCGGAATAAAGGTCTCTCTCATTTTGAGCAGGGTATCCAATTCTTTTCTTTGGAAATCGTAACCGCTCCCCACTACATTCAATTTGTAGATTAGTTGTTCAATCTCTACCCATACATTCAGCATACTTATATTATCAAGCTTGTTCATTGCACTTTCAAAAAACCGCTCAAAAAAGTCTTTCTCGCTGATGAGGTTATCTCTTACCGTCTGAAGACTAACCCGGCAGAAATCATTTCCATCATAGGATATATCCTGAAAAAGTGGTTCTTCACTATCTTCCATAACTCTGATTTCTTCACTCAGATAGTTTCGGGCTTCCTCAGCATTATTAATCAGATGCCCCGGTCCGCTTATAGCCTGAAAGAACAGTTTGTAATAGTCAATCAATTCTGCCCTGGGATGGACTGCATGCTCAATAAGGATCAGTTCAGTCGTTCGTTCGATCAATTCTTCTCTCATCTATCTCCCAAAAATAGTTAATTATAGCATCTGATACCAAAACCGGCAATAGGAAAACTACTGCTATCCCGGCAGAAAAACACCCCGACCATTAGAACTCATCCCTGCGGTAAACCGCTTTCCCTCTTTTGAAAACCTCTAAAACCGGTATGCAAGAGATATTTTTCTCCTCCAGAGGATTCCCTGCCAAACAAACAAAATCAGCCTCTTTCCCCTGAGAAAGTGTTCCTATACGCTTCTCGTCTCCCGATAGAACGGCAGCATTCTTGGTGTATAACTCCATAGCCTGATAAGGGGTTAGTCTCTCAACAGGATTATGAAGATTCACAGCAGCCTGAACTCCCTGCAGGGCATCAAGAGCTGTTACATACCAATCGGAGCTGCCGGTAACCAGAACCCCCGCCTGAACTAAAGAATGTAATCTATTGCACTGCAAAGCTCTTTCACTCCCTAAGAGAGTAGAGTAGAAGCCCTTCGCTCCTCCCCATAACTGATCGAATACCGGCTGCATTACTGCTGCCACTCCGTATTCGCTCATCAATCCAATGATCTCGTCATTTGTTATCAACTCAGAGTGGATTATCTGGTGCCTGAGATCTTTCGGGTTTTGCCGTTGAGCCCTGACATAATGAGTAAGTATCTGCCTTATGGCAGCATCTCCGATGCAGTGTACTCCAATCTGCAGATTGTTGTTGTGAGCTTCGAAGATAAAAGTTTCCCATTCTTCATCTGTTTTATAGAGGAATCCTTTATTTTCAGGATCATTGAGATACGCTTCGGTCAGAGCAGCAGTTCCCGACCCGAATGAACCGTCAGCGAGTATGCAGCCCCCTATTCTGCCGGCATTGAGTTCCAATGCCTTTTGAACATCAAGAATCTGGGGATAGAGGATAAAATCAACAGGAAATTGCTCCTTCTTTATCATCTCTTGCAGAAAACTATAATGCAGAGGATTCTTTTTAGCATCTCCGATCATTGTATGAATTGTAGTGTGCCCTGTTTTGACCGCTCTCTCTGCTCCCTTTTGATAAGCTCTCAGTATCCATTCTTCTGTCAGGTTTTGATGGAACCAATGACAGATAAAGTCATTAAGGTCACCTCTGAAAGCTCCCTCTTCCTTACGATTTAACTCATTCAGGTTTGTCTTTAAGATATTACCTTGTTTTCGAATATCACTTGCTAACTCTTTGATTAATCTACTGTTTATCTGCACAGAATGACCGTCTGTCCTGCGGATCAAACATGATTTCGAGGGGAATAGCCGATCGAGTTCCCTGCGGTTAGGAAATCTTTTTTCACTTATCAGATTTTCATCGAAATTAAAGGCTATTATGGTATTATCAATAGCTTCTGTTTCCGACAATTTCTCAAAGATCTCTTTCAGATCCCGGCAGCTTCCTAAATCCGCTGCATAGGTATATAATCCACCTTCGAAGGAATGTGTATGAGTATCGATAAATCCCGGGAAAATTTGACTCCCCTGCAAATCAATTCTTTCCTCTCCGTAACCCAGAGGAACTTTAGCAAAGGTCTCAATTATAGAGCCCTTCTGATCGACAAGTAAAGCAGCAAAGACCTCTCCCGGTTTTTGCATTGTATGGAAACATCCGTTATAAAAAAGCTTCATCTCACTGCCTGCTTAACAAAAGTTTCAAACCCTGTTATTAAAAACCTGATTCAGCAAAAGATCATAAAACTTAGCGACCGGAAAACCCATAACATTAAAATAACAACCGACAACTTTGCTGATGAACTGGCTGCCGTAACCCTGAATCCCGTAAGCGCCTGCTTTATCTGTCGGTTCTCCCGTTGCTATATAATCACCGATCTCCTGGGCGGTCAATCGTTTGAAAGTCACTGCCGTTCGGGCATAGTCCGTATAACACCTTCTGTTATAGCAGACACATAATCCGGTATAAACGTAATGGGTCTGCTCTGAAAGCATGGAGAGAAAATGAGCGGCCTGATCATCATTTTCAGGTTTGTTCAGAATCTCATGGTTCAGATATACTATAGTATCGGCTGCGACAACAACACAGTCCGGATCCATCTTTTTAGCTACATGGGAAGCTTTTCTTTTGGCAAGTTTTGTAACATAGACTCTCGGATTAGTTGTTTCCATGGTTTCATCGATGCTTGCCGGACAATAGAGCACTTTAAGTCCTAATTGACCAAAGATCTCTCTTCGTCTTGGTGATAAAGATGCCAATACTACTCTTTTATCTTTAAGGATGTTATGGATCATTAATAATACTCCTCATTAGGCAATAAAACTCAGTCGTCACAGCTATGAATGATATAATACAACTCAAAGAAAAAGCAGGAAGCTCTGCTGTAAAGCTTTTTTCTGAAGGGCAATTCTCAGATAATCTCAAGATAACCGGAGTATTCTTCCTTCTACCTGTTTGATCTCTTTTATTGTTAACTCTGTTCGTTACTCTAAGGGGACTACCGTAATTTAATAAAGCTAAAAGATCAAATTGTTTGACATCAGATTTATCTTCAGGTTATTAGGATGGTAAATAACTATTCTCTTAGAAAGGAGCGGATAATGAGGATTTATCTCTCGATAGATATGGAAGGAATGCCCGGCACCTGGAGTTTTGAGCAGGAAAAAAGTGATCGCAGTATCGTAAGAAAAGCTATCAACAATCATGTTAAAGATGTTCTGGAAGCGATGTTAGCGAGCAGCGACAGCAAAAAGATCACCGAGATCATTATTGCTGATGATCACGGAATGTGTAACAGTGTTGATTATGAGCTAACCTTGCTGGATAAACGGATCAGCCTGATATCCGGTTCGCCGAGATCACATTATATGATGTCCGCTTTAGACACCAATATCGATGCTGTCTTCTTTTTAGGGTATCATGCCGGCTCGGGAACAATAAATGCCAGTATGGATCACACCTATTCCAGCAGCCGGATACATTCAATATGGATTAATGACCGCTTAATGAATGAGACACTCATCAACGCAGCCTTTGCCGGTCATTACAATATTCCGGTTTTACTGATCACCGGTGATCTGGCATTGTATGAAGAATTACGTCAGACCGAACTTGCTAAGGCAGAGTTTGTCATTACCAAAGAAGCTCTTGCCAGATTCTCCGCTAAAAACTATTCTTTGCTTAAGGTACGGGAAGAGACTAAATTAAAGGTAGAGCTTGCCCTGAAGAAGATCAGAGAGAGAAACGAGGTTTTCAGTTTCTCCTCTCCCATTACCCTGAAAGCACTTTTCAGCACCACTTCAATCGCCGATGCAGTTTCAGTAATTCCCTCCGCCCGGAGAATCGACGGACGTACTGTTATATTTGGGGCAGATAACTTCAAAACTATTATGGATGCCCTGACTACTTTCACCACAGTTGCTTATTCGGTTACCCCATAAGGGCTTTTCAGGGAGCAGCGGCTTATGTGGAAAATGATTTACAGGATTCTGTTTTTTCTTTCCCTGTTCGTTTTTTATCTCATCTTCAAGGAATTTGTTTCACTCATTCATTATACCCGATCTCTGCACCCCTATTTGATGTATGCAACGGTTAGTGCTGTTGTTCTGCTCTTCTTTCTGCTTGTAATACTGCCGCTATTCAGGATTTTCTCTATTTCCAAAGTTTATACTGTGACTTCAGATGCCAGAAAGATAGCGGTCTTAAGAAGAAAAAGAATAGAAAATTTCCGGAGAAACCGTTACCTGTTGAACATCGGATTCGATGTCAATTCACTCTCCGATGATGAAGAGAGTTATGATAGAGCAATTGCAGTTCTAAGTAAGCAATGTGATTTGATCCGTCGTAAATATGTTATGAGGATCTTTCTGACTACTGGTCTTGCCCAGAACGGATTTCTCGATGCCTTTTTTATCCTGTCGGGAAGTATCGGGATGATCAAGGAGATTTTTGTTCTCTACCACGGAAGAGTGCCGGACAGAGAGCTTTTCAGTATCCTTAAGAAAGTTTATGTCTCGATGGCTATCGGGGGTTCTGGCTTGGTAGAATTTGCTGTTGAAGAATTCATGAGCAAGATGGCGGGAGATATATTGAAAAGTGTTCCGTTCCTCAATAAGGTATTCTCTTCCTTAGCAGACGGTTACATCAACGCAGCAATCTTTACCTGGGTATCGTTGATTACCGAGAACTATTGTAAAAAAATCTATATTAGCAGCGATACAGACCTCTATCCTTCCTCAAAGTTTTTTTATGATACCTTCAGAAACATCGTTTCCGAAACGATGAGTGTGCTCAAAAAAAGAGTGTTCAGTCGAAAAACAGTACCGGAAGCGTTCCAAAAGAAAAAGAAGAGAAACATTTTCCATCAGCTTTTAGGAATAAAGCCCGGAAGTCTCAGCAGTTGAGAGATATCCTGTCCGCAGAGGCTTTCGTTTTCATAGTTGCTCGGTCAGGGAACCAAGCCGAACATTAGCATCTCCAGCAGCTTATTCTTTACATAGAGCATATCTGCCTGATAATCACTAATTATCCAGAATTTAAGCAGACTGTCGATCATCCCATGACATTTAAAAACGAGAATATCAATATCAACTTCGCGTAGATAGCCCTTTTCGACAGCAGCTTCGCATATTTTCTTTACATAGTCAATAATATCTTTGAAACCTGTATATTCAGCATCATTGATCGACAGCTGACTAAGATTAAATTGCTCTATTACAATGAAACGAGCCAAATCGGGTCGTTTAGAGAAAACGTTGATACTCGCTTCAAAAAAGGCATAGAATTTCGCCAGAGGGTTGGGCTCATCACCAATGATCTTATCTATCTCGGTGATAACGATATTGATCGCTTTGTTGATAGCTTGCAGCATCAGTTTTTCCTTGCTTTGGTAATAGATATAAATTGTCCCCTCTGCAATACCCGCTTTATTGCTGATCTCGGTTATCGTAGTTTGATTATAGCCGTATTTTGAGAAGAGTTCCAGAGCTGTATCAAGTATCTTTTCTTTAGTTTTCTGACCTTTGAGGGTGAGTTCCCTCTTTTTCTTCGCTGCCATAACAACCAATCCTTAATAAGTTTATCTGAGCTTTTATTCAACAACTTAGCTCAGGCTGTACTTACAAGAAGTCAAGTATTTATTTGCAGCCTGAACTCATCTCTAACTCAATTTAGGCTGGAGATATGATGATGGAAAAAATATTTAAGCGAAAGCTGCTCTCGTATTATCTTATCCATAAGAAGACAAAAAAGTATATAAAAGGGGGAAAACGATGATTATACCGCAACCGCAAAATGAAAATATCCAAGCTTACAGTCCGGATAGTAAAGAGAGAGCCTTGTTACAGGCAGAGTTAGAAAGGATTTCTTCCGACTTTATTGATATTCCGGCAATAGTGAACGGCAGAGAGATCAGAACAGAGAATAGAGCTGAGATTGTCGAACCGCACAATTTCCGGCACAAATTAGGAGTTTATCACCAGATAGATAAACAGGGAATAGAAGAAGCGATAAAGGCTGCCGGAAATGCCTGGCAGGATTGGTCATCGCTCCCTTATCAGCACAGAGCAGCAGTGTTTTTAAAAGCTGCCGAACTCCTCAGCAGGAAATACCGTTATACTTTCAATGCTATTGTCATGCTGAGTCTCAGTAAAAACGTTCATCAGGCAGAGATAGATACTGCCGAATTGATAGATTTTTGGCGCTTTAATCCTTATTTGGCAGAACAAATATGGCGGAAGCATACCTTAATCTCCCCTCAGGGCGAATGGAATTACCTTGATCCGAGACCTTTAGAGGGATTCATTTTTGCTGTTACACCTTTTAATTTTGCTTCTATCGCAGGGAATCTGCCAACAGCTCCGGCAATACTTGGTAATACTGTCTTATGGAAGCCGGCAAGTAATGCTGTCTATCCCGCTTATTTCATTATGAAAGTCCTTCAGGAGGCAGGTTTACCTGAGGGGGTAATTAACCTGATCCCCGGTTCCGGTTCAGAAATCGGTGATCTTGTTTTAGGTGATCCGGCTCTTTCCGGTGTCCATTTCACCGGCAGTACCACTGTCTTTAACAAAATCTGGCAGACCGTTGGCCAGAATATTGCAGACTACCATAATTACCCCCGAATTGTCGGGGAGACAGGGGGAAAGGATTTTATATTTGTCCATAACTCCGCAGATCTGGAGCAGTTGACGGCAGCAACGATCAGGGGTGCATTCGAATATCAGGGTCAAAAGTGTTCTGCAGCCTCCAGAATGTATCTTCCCCAAAGCATTTGGAATGAGTTCCGGGAAAAATTGGTTACTGCTCTTGCTTCAATCAAGACCGGAAGTCCGGCAGACTGGCATAATTTTCATAATGCTGTGATAGACAAAAAGAGTTTCCAGAAGATTACCGGTTATCTGGATGAGATAAAGAAAACTAAAGATGCCGAGATCATATATGGTGGAGAGTATAACGATTCCGAAGGATTTTTTATCTCTCCAACAGTAATCAAAGCTAATAATCCTCAGTTTAAAACAATGACGGAAGAGATCTTCGGTCCGGTCCTGACTCTCTATATCTACCCGGACGAAGAGTATAGAGAGACCCTCAAGCTTTGTGATGCTACCTCCGGATACGGACTTACGGGTGCTGTTTTTGCCCGGGAGCAGAAGAGTATTGTCGAGGCGGAGAAATATCTGCGGCATAGTGCCGGTAATTTTTATATCAATGATAAACCAACGGGAGCTGTTGTCGGTCAACAACCTTTTGGAGGAGGCAGAAAATCAGGAACCAATGATAAGGCAGGGTCCATTGCCAATCTATTCCGCTGGATCTCCCTCCGTTCGGTAAAGGTTAATTTCCTTCCTCCGAAGGACTACCGTTACCCTTTCATGGAATAAAATCAAGCCTTTGATCTTTCCTTCAGAAGTTTCTTAACATAGGATAATTCTGCCTCTTTATCGGGAAGTTCATGATTGATCTTCGCCTTCCATAATTCGGATAAGATCACTCCTATCTCTTTCCCTTCAGGTACTCCCAGTTCGATCAAATCGTCACCATCCAGTTCTGTCCTGACAAATCTGCTTGTTGTCAGATAATAGAGCAACTTCTCTTTTAGACGCAGATTATCTGCATAAGCGATCAAGTAGATAATAGATTCCTTGTTGAGATTTTTCAGGAGAAAAGCGATCTCTCCTTTGTTCTCGAGAATCTCAAGCTCTTTGAGAGTGGTTTCAGTAAAACGGACAACTTTATACACACAATCCACAAAATAATTCGAATACTTAAGCTGCTTGGTTATCTTGATCCGGATCCGGAGACTCAAGTCCTCTAAGAGAGCTAAATGATAGCATATCCAGGTCTCCAGGTCTTCTGCCGGGAAACTGTTAGCAAACCAGATAGAGAGATCATTTATTCTGCGGCAGATCTCTCTCTTTTTTGTGGTAAAGACAAGGTTGATATTGATATCTTTGAGGATTCCCAGTTCTTCCAGCCTATAGAAGAAACTATCCGCAGCACCTTTTTTACACGAAATTATCAGTTCCGATCGAATCCTTTCCACAGAAACTGTTTTTAGACTTTTCTGCCTGAGACTGCCGGTTAACAGGTGCAATGTTTTCTCCTCGATCGTAAAACCGAATCTCTGCTCAAAACGGATAGCTCTTAAGACCCTGATCGGATCCTCGATGAAACTCATATTATTGAGAACCTTTATCAGCCCTAAGCGGATATCCCTTCTTCCCCCGAAATAATCGTGCAAGATGCCAAACTGCTTCGGATTTAAACTTACTGCCAGACTGTTTATAGTAAAATCTCTCCGGTAGATATCATTACGTATATTGGAATATTCGACATCCGGAAGACTTCCCGAACCTGCATAAAATTCCGTTCTGGCGGTGGCGATATCTATTTTCCGGTTATTCTTTAGCACAACATAAGCCGTTCCAAATTGGGGAAACGGTTTCATTTTCTTCCCGAATTTCTCAGTAAACTTTTCAGCGAACAGCAGTCCATCCCCTTCGATTACCAGATCAAGGTCGTAGTTGTATCTTTGCATGATCAGATCACGGACAAAACCTCCTACAATGTAAGCCTTCATTCCTAAGGTTTCTGCCACATGCCCGGCTTGTTTAAGGAGTTCAATAATCTCCTTCTCAAGGTTTTTCAGCATTAATTGCTTGATACTTTCGAAATCTGCTTTGGCCTCTTTTTTCTTAAATTGAAAATGAAAATGATAGTGTAAAAGATCGCTGCGGGTAATAATCCCTGTCACTCTACCCTCATTGTCGGTAACCGGGATCCTTCCGATATTAAAATCGACCATTGTTTTATAGACCTTATAGATCGATTCATTCTCTTTGACGGTTATCACATTCAAAGACATACAGCTCTCTACCGGCATATCACTCATCTGGTGATGTATCGCCCGGCTTATGTCTTTTTTGGTCAGGATCCCTGCTATTCTGTTCTCATCACCTATTATGAGGGTACTGTAGTGTTTACTAATAAGAAACTCTCTGGCTTCCGATATTTTCAAGCTGCGGGGAGCGATATCGACCGGAACAGTCATGATATCAGAAGCAGTTCCGTAATCGACGACCTGTTGCTCCAGCAGATCAATTATCCGGTTCTTGAGATTATCCGCTTCTTCTTTAGGGAGAGATGCAAAACCGGCTGATCTGTGTCCCCCACCCCCTAATTCTTGCAGTAGTTTGTCCAGAAAGATAAACTCATAATCATTTCTGGCAATAACCTGTACTTTCTCCTCCCGGTAGCAGATACAGAATATTAGTTTCAGGTTACGGCTTGCTTTCACAGTTTGCAGCAGATAAGCGATATCATCCCGGTAGCCCTCTGTTCTCAGTTCAATAAAGGAAACTTCCATCCCTTTGATTGAGATTGTCTCACAGAGAGACAACATTTTGTTTGTTAACTCCAGCTGCCTGGGCGAGAACTCTTTCGGCAGAAATTCTCTGATGAGATCGAGAGAAGCCCCAACTGAGAAGAGATATGAAGCCGCGGCAAAATCATTGGCAGTAATACTGGCATTGAGAAAGTTACCGGTATCCTCATAGATCCCGAGAGCAAAAATCGAAGCATAAAAAGGAGATATCTGTATTCCGGCGTTCTTAAGAAAAGTGAGCATTATGGTAGTGCAGGCTCCGGTTAATTCTACATGAGAATAATCGCTCTCTATGTCGTTTTGAGAAGAGGGATGGTGATCGTAGCAGATGATCGTTATTCTCTTCATTTCTTCTCTGTTGGCTGCAAGATAATCCCCGACCTTACCCATTCTTGTCACGTCCCTGTTATCTACACTGATTATCTTACTCACTTCTTCCATGGAGACGTTTTTCTCTTTTATTATCTCGAATTTGTTATGATATCTTTCCAGAAATCTCTTAAGGTTTCCTTCCCTGGAGCCAATCATACACACTCTTGCCTGAGGATATAACAATGAAGCTGCCAGCATAGAGGCAAAACCGTCAAAATCGCAATTAGAATGACTGATAATCAGTTCCATTGATAACTCATTTCCTTTTGTTTCATACCAGGTTTATCTCTCTCCGCTCATTCTTCTTTGTTCTGATAATCATTCAGACTGTGCAGATGAAATCTTTTATTGTAATGGTTAGCAAGATGAATGATTATCACATTCCTGATCTCCTCCACCGTCTGCCTGGTAATCTCTCTGTCTTTTACGGCAGCTAAATGATAGATATTACCAAGAACCTCTACCGTCTCTTTTCCGAGTCTGATTAGGTTTTCAGGAAAAATTCCATCCCGGCATTTTTCGCAAATAAAACCGTCAGCCTGAGGGTAGAAATAGATAAAAGAGCTATCGGTACACCGGAAGCAGCTGGCATTAAGAGAAATCCCGAGCAGATCGAGGAATCTAAAGACAAATCTTAAGAAGACATAAAATGGTCGATATTGAGAAGAGGGATAATAGTTCAGGTAACCGCAAAGGAGAGTAAAGAAATCCTGGCTTTCACCTATCGCAAATTCACTTTGCAGAAGGAGTTCAGCCGCAGCGTTTAATAAGAGAGTGTCCTGGTAATCAATTCTGTTCTTCTCTCTGGCAGATCCCGGTTTTTTAGCTAAAGATATCTCCGTAGGCTCATTTACCGTTTGAACTTCAGTAACTGAGGATAAACGGCGGGAAGCGTCTTGCTTTTCTTCTTTAGTACAATCCAAATCGGGACGAAGATAATTCCTGATTAGTGAAACACCCCTGAGATTATATAACTCCGCTCTGGGAGTGCGGTGCAGCTCAAGCTGAAGATGAGAAAAGGGTTCGAAAAAGCCTGTCAACCGGCTCTTGTCTTTATTAACTCCGGAGGCAATAATACCGATGATTCCCAGGTCTTTTGTGGCACAACGGCATAACAATGAGGTTTCACGGTATTGCTGTCTTTTGAGTATAATCCCCTCAGTCAGATAATAGCTATCTTTTCCCTTCATTTGACATTTTCTTTACTCTACGGTTACGCTCTTGGCAAGGTTGCGAGGCTGATCCACATCCAGCCCTCTTTGATTTGCCACATAGTAGGCCAATAGCTGCAGAGGGATAACGGTTAACAACGGCTGCAGAATATCCATTGTCCTGGGAATATAGATCACATCATCGCTAAGACTGCTTATGTTATCGTCACCCTCAGAAGCCACGATGATCAGTCTGCCGTTTCGGGCTTTGACCTCCATCAGATTAGAGATCATTTTATCGTAGATGCTGTCAGTATTGGCAATGGCAATCACCGGCATATGTTCATCAATCAGGGCTATCGGTCCATGTTTCATCTCGGCAGCGGGATACCCCTCGGCATGAATATAAGAGATCTCTTTCAGCTTCAGTGCCCCTTCCAAAGCTATGGGAAAATTGATTCCTCTCCCCAGATAAAGTGCATTGCTGGCATCTTTCATTTTAAAGGCTATTTCTTCTATCTCTGAACAGCGCTTCAATATCTGAGAAATCTTATCGGGTATCCTTTTCAGTTCTTCGATAAACTCTGTGCCGAGAGCCGGTGACAGATCTTTCATTCTACCCAGCAGAACGGCTAAAAGAGTGAGAATCGTGACCTGTGAGGTAAAAGCCTTTGTGGAAGCAACCCCTATCTCTGCTCCGGAGTACATATAAACTCCCCCGTTAGACTCTCTGGCTATCGTACTCCCTATGACATTGGTAATCCCCATAACCCTCGCTCCCCTCGCCTGAGCTTCTCTCAAGGCAGCTAAGGTGTCGGCTGTTTCACCTGACTGACTGATAACAAATACGACAGTATCTTCCGGAATGATGGGATTACGGTAGCGATATTCACTGGCATATTCGACACTGACGGGAATGCGGGCAAGGTTTTCGATGTTATATTTACTGATCATACCGGCATGCCAGGAAGTTCCGCAAGCGATGATATGGATGCCCTTGATCTTTCTCAGCTCTTCGTTGCTCATATTCAAGCCACCGAGCCTGGCTGTAGAAAGCCGTTCGATCAATCTGCCGCGAAAAGCATTAAAAACGGAAGTAGGTTGTTCAAAGATCTCTTTGAGCATAAAGTGCTTATATTCACCTTTATCTATCGAAGATACATCCCAATCAACAACTGATATCTTGGCTTCTACCGCTTCGTTTTCCAGAGTTGAGATCTCGAAACTGTCCTGATTAACAGTAACTATTTCATTGTCATGAAGATAAATAACTCTTTTGGTGTGAATTATTATGGCATTTATATCAGAAGTAATAAAGAACTCATCATCTCCGATACCCAGGATTATTGGACTCCCTTTTCTGGCAGCAATTATCTGACCGGGATATTTACTACAGATCAAAGCGATACCGAAGGAACCTTCGACCAATTTCAGTGCCTCCTGGACTCCCTGTTGCAGATTACCGGTCTCTTGATAAAGATGACCGATAAGATGAGTTAAGATTTCTGTATCGGTATCACTGTCAAAAACATGCCCCTCTTCCTCCAGCTTCTTTTTAAGAATCTGAAAATTCTCGATGATCCCATTATGAACTAAAGCGATCGTTTCTGTGGCATCTGTGTGAGGATGTGCATTTACCGCTGTCGGTTCTCCGTGAGTAGCCCAGCGGGTATGAGCTATTCCTATATTGGCTTTCAGTTTCGAAGGTGGTGGTAAGGAACTCTCTAAATCGGTAACCTTTCCCTCCTTTTTATAGATAAACAGATTATCATCCTCATCAATTATCGCTATCCCGGCGCTATCGTAACCCCGGTATTCCAGTCTTTTAATTCCTTCTAAGATCAGCGGAGTAGCTATTCTTTTCCCAATATATCCTACGATACCACACATAATAATTATCCTCCAGCAGCAAAATCAGTTGTTAAAGCAAAGAAACATAAAGAGAGCTGTCTCTTCGGGTTCGTCTTACCCTAAATGCTTCTGTTTCGTTCAAAATCTATGGATTAAATGGTTTACTCTGTCTGTCAAATATCTTCCATAAAAAATAAAAGATCACTAACGCCGGTAAAGCTGTCCACCAGGCAAACTGGTCATCTTGCAGCAGGTACTGAAAGCCTGGAATATGTTCTCCGTAAGTAAAGAAAGAATAAGCCAGAACATTATTCGTTGTATGGGCGATAATCGGTATCAGTATATTTCCGGTCCGGATCATGATGTAACCTAACCAGATACCTATTACGGCAACCGGTATGAGCCGGAACATATCAAGATGCAGAACGGCAAAGAGAATGGCGCTGGCAATAATGCAGAACCAAACCCCTTTCTCCCGGAAAGCTTTGATAAAATATCCGCGGAACATTACCTCTTCAGTTATCCCCGGTAACACAGCCATCACAAACAATATATAGAGAAATGATCTCCCTTCGAAAGAAAGAACTTGCTGCAATCGCTCCAGATAATCTGCCGGATAGGGATAGATAAGATTAATAATCTGACTGAGTAAACTTGTTAAGAAGAAAACCGGCAGGGCTGCAAGCAGAATAGTTATATAGTTGATGGCTTTTGTCGGTTTCAGACTCAGAACGTCTGTTAACCGCAATTTCCCCAACTTGATCAGCAGGAGGGTCGGGACAAGAACCAGCAAGACTAAAGTCATGATCAAGCCGGTTTCCGCATTCTGCGATTGCCATTTTGTGCCCAAATAAAAGAACAACAGTAGTATCACCACAAAGAACAATACTGCAAAACCGGGTGTGAGTATATTTAAGCCCCCCTTTCCCCCTTTTTTTACCGGAGTATCCTCGGTTGTCCGGAAAAGGATCGCTTCCTTATGAAACAGAGAGATGGAAAAACTGATCGCCAGAACTACCAAAATACAGGTCGAAACGAGGGTAGAAAGAAACAGGAAAAGATTCAGATCACCAAGCATAATATCCTTGATCATCAGTGAGACGTTGATCACCGGGATCAGGGTCATACCAAAAGTAGTCTCTATCGCCGGTACCGCACTGACAAAGGACAAGATCATGGCGATTATCAAAAGGGGTTGGGTATAACTGTAACTCTCTTTCATGTTCCGGGCATATGTAGAGAAGGAAAACACAATAGCAGAAAAAAAGATGATCATCGGCACCATGAGCACCAGAACGAGAAAAAGACTGCCAAAGGGGATATCAATGGTCGTTTCTACTGCTGCCTGAGAGATCAGATGCCTGAATGAGAAGAAAATGCTCATCAAATTCAACAATACCGTCAACAGGGCAATTGAGATAACAGCCAGAAATTTTCCTAAGACCAGTTCATTTCTCTGGGCTGCACTGACTAAGATCGTTTCCAGGGTACCCCGTTCCTTCTCTCCGGCAACAAGATCAACTGCTGCTACTGATGCTCCGCTGATGGACACAAGAATCAGAAAATAGGGCAAAATTCTTGCCAGGATCATTCCCAGGGTTTGCTGTTCGGTTGCGACATCATCTGATTCTATCTCGATGACCTGTAACAAATCCTGGGAGATATTTATCTCTTGCAGCCTTCTGCCGATCAGCTCTGTTTCCAGTTTTTGTAATGCTTCGTTAATTCTGTTAAAGGCATGCTCGCTCCGTTCATCCACACGGCTGTAGGTTATCCTGGCTTTGAGAAATGAATAACCGTCTGCTGCTTCCTCGCTCTCTAAGGTAACGATCGCCTGCAGTACCTTTTGCTCAAAAAGCTCTGTATAATGATCTGTTGGCTGATAGAATTGAATCCGTGGAGTCTCCTCCAGTATTTCGACTGCTGTCTCAGAATACTCGTCCTGGGCATTATCGACAATATAGATCAGGACTTCCTGCTCGTGGAGCTTCGTCGTTTGTCTCGATAATACTGCGCTGAAACCGATCATTAAGACCGGATAGAGAACGATCGGAACGACAATTGAGGTTATTATTGTTCGCTTGTCTCGAAATAGATCAAGCATTTCTTTACGGAAAACAATGATGATCTTTCTAATACTCATCTGCTGCAACCTTTTCCGAAAGTAGTCTGGATTGATTAACATAATGAATAAAAATATCGTCTAAATCGTCTAAACCGCTCTCGTCCCTAATCTCAGACAATTCTCCCTCTGCCAGCAATCTGCCCTGATGGATCATTTCTATTTTGTCGGCAATCCGTTCAGCTTCACGCATAATGTGGGTTGAGAAAAGTATGCATTTCCCGTCTTCTTTGCATTTATGAATAAAGGAGACGATAGTTCTGGCTGTTAATATGTCCAGCCCGGCTGTCGGTTCATCGAAGATCATTATCGGGGGATTATGTATTATGGAGCGGCAAATAGATACCTTCTGTTTCATCCCGGTTGAAAGGACATCAACCTTTCTGTCGAGAAATTCATGCATATCGAGTAAATCTGCCATCTCAGCTATTCTCTTCTTGATCTCAACTGCGGATACTTCATACAGTTTCCCGAAATAAGTCAGGATCTCCCGGGGAGTCAGTCTGTTGTAGAGACCGGTATCTCCGGATAAAAATCCGATCACTCTCCTGACTTTATCAGGCTCTGTACGAATACTGTGACCGCCCAAAAAAGCCTCTCCCCCATCGGGATTCAAAACAGTGGATAGCATACGCAGCATTGTCGTTTTCCCGGCTCCATTAACCCCCAGCAGAGTAACAATCTGACCTCTCTCAGCTTCAAAGGAAAATTCATCTACTGCCTTGAAGATAGAACCGTCTCGCTTTTTGAAAACCTTCGTCAATCCTTCAACTTTTATCATTTCTCACTCTTCGGGAAATATCCGGTACAACCCGCTTAAGTAAAAATATCCCATTATCATTGTTAAGTTGTTTGGACATTATCTTACAAGAAATTATTAATAACTCTGACCAACAACAGGGTAGATTATTGTTATCTTTCTCCTACTTCTTCTATGAGGCTGTTTCTTAACAGGTAACATTTTTACTGACTTGGGCAGTTTATCTTGTCTTCCCTTAAAACGTTATCTAAACACGAAACAGGAGATTTACAGACGCATTATCTGCTGCTTAGTTGATTGATCCTGTACTCAACTTCAGGGTATGAAGTCTGTCTTATCATCGATCAGTTTGATAAATTCTACAATAAGTAAAGCAGTCTCTTCCAGATCCTTGAGCGAGATAACCTCATTCGGTGAATGCATATATCTGTTGGGAATACATACCAGTCCCGTAGCCACTCCTGCCCTGGTTGTCTGAATAGTATTCGCATCGGTTCCTGTTCCACCCGGTTCGACTTCTATCTGAAATTTGATCTTCTTTTTGTTCGCTGCTTTCTTCAATAATTCAAAAACCCTGGGATTGATATTCGGACCGACAGCTATGACAGGACCTTTTCCGATAGCAATATCTCCAATCTTTTTCTTATCGGTTCCCGGATGGTCAGAAGTGACCGTAACATCGATCGCAATTCCAACATCGGGATCGATTCCGTAAGCACTGGTCCGGGATCCTCTCAACCCTATCTCCTCCTGAACGGCAGAGACCGAATAGAGATTTGTGACAATATCTTCCTTAGCCAGATAATGGAGAATTGCACCGGCAACAAAAACTCCGACTTTGTTATCGGTTGCCTTTGTTGTTATTATGTCATTGTGCAGCACTTCCAGTCCGGGTGAAAAAGTAACAATATCACCGATAGCGACCCGTCTCTCTGCTTCCTTCTTATTGGAAGCTCCGATATCTATCCAGAGGTCAGAAAGTTTAGAACCTTTGTTCCTTTCTTCCTGATCCATCATATGGATCGCTTTTTTGCCAAACACACCTCGAACGACCCCTTTGCCACCGTAGATATTGACTCGTAATCCGGGCAGCAGATTCGCATCGATACCACCCACGGGTCTGACATAAAGATAACCATCATTATCAATATAATTGATCATGAACCCTATCTCATCAACATGTCCGCAGATCATGGTTTTCAGTTTTCCTTTACCCTTTTTCAGAGCGATAACATTTCCATGAACATCTGTTTTGATATCGTCAGTGTACTTTTTAACAAAACGACGGTACACAGCTTGAGCCGGCTGCTCGAAACCGGAAGGGCTTGGGGCTTCCACTAACTCCGTAAAAAACTTTCGTAGCTCTTTATTCATTCTTGCTCCTGTCTTGTTTTACTGCCTATTCTGATATTTCGGCTTAATTATGAAAACGAATACTCCACGGACAAACCCCTGAGTTCCAACAGGACGTTTCCGGTTAATGATCTATAATCAGATAAAAAAAACAGAGAGATCAAGCTCCTCTTAGCAGTTATTGACTTTCCCGGCAGCAAAAGGATTTACTGTTTTATAAGGCTTTTCTTCTTCCTGCTTCGGTTTTGGGTTGTCCAATGGTACGATACAGAGAAACTTCAATGTCGTTTTTCCGGCATTTCGAAACTGATGGGTCAGATCCGGATCGGCATAGATAATATCTCCCTTTTGGAAGGGGTGTTCTTTCTCCTCAGTAACAAATACACCCTCACCTTCAACGACATAAACTTCATGTTCGAAGCTGTGAGAATGGTAAGGGGTAAATCCTCCTACTTCCACTTCAAATAGTCTCAAGGCAAAGTTGGGTGCATTGTCTTTCTGTGAAATGAGCCAACGGATCTTGACCCCCTTTGCTCCTTCAACTTTGACATCTTCCAACGGTACATCAGTATGCGGCATAACTTTCATACTTAACCTCCATCTCTTTCATTTATTCAATCTTTAAAATCTTTTCTTCTAACTGAAATCCTTGGCGCAAAAATACCCCGCAACCTGATAATAAATGGCTGAGAGGGCAGGAATCGAACCTGCCACAGACGGTTTTATCCGCCCGCTACTGGTTTTGCAGACCAGCCGGGACACCAGTCCCATCCTCTCGTCATTAGCAATAGTTTAGAATGATTCTACATAAGCTACGTCAACAAAGGCTTTCTCGATCTTCTGCTTATGTTTTAGTTCCATATTTGCGAGATTCAAACAGATATCTTTGACCTCGTCGTCAATCGTCCGGTTTGCCAGATCGCGATAGAACTCCGCTGCTTGCTGTTCCTTTTTCATAGCCAGAGCGAAAGCTTCTGCCGGTTTCATTTCAATGGATAATGCCGGCAGTTCTGTCTCTTCTGCCAATTTGTAATCCCTGGCAGGAGCAGAGATCTCGAAATGCTTTTCCGGATGGGTTAAAAATGTTTCCAGAAGATTTCTGTGGCTCTGTTCTTCCTGGGCTAACTCGGAAAATATCATAACTAAAGCTTTATCCTTAAAGGAGGCAGCTACTTTTGTATAGAAGTCATACGCCTCGATTTCTCTCTGTATGGCAATTTCCAGTAATCCGGTTAATTGTTCTCTATCCATAATCTTCACTCCTATCGCATTGAGAACTTATTCTTTTGTACCCTCAATATTTATCAAGTTTTATTTACTTTTTTCTCTCCGGAATCTTACTCTTCTTTCTTTATCCATTTTCTCGGTAGCATATTGAAATATTACTCTCGGGGCAGTCTGCCGCCATTTCATGAGGTAATCTTCCACAAGCTCAGGCTCTCTTTTCCAGGTTTCTCTTAAAAACCATCCCAACCCCTGCTGGACAGGCTTCTCGCTATCCAGCATCAGCGAATCGATGAAATCGAGTAAAAAACGGTAATCGTCTTCTCTCTTCAACAGAGCTATCATACTGACCGGTACCGCTCTCCTTGTCCATTTCGATGCTGATGATTTCCATGATTCATAAGCGAATAGATCAATGCTCCCTGCCGTTAAAAATTTAGAAAGCAGTTCGGAACATATCACGTCGCTATGAGCCCAATTTCTTATGTCTTGATCAAACCAGAACTTGAGACGTTCGAATACTTCTCTGTCAATTGCAGCTATCGAATCTCCTGCTCCCTTCTCATCGGTCTTCTTCCTTTTCGTTGACTTGATATGTTCGTTTCTATAGAGAGTCAGGAAGACGATCACTAAACTCGCTTCCTCGTATTTCCCGGAAGCCATCAGCTCATTACCTAATGAGAAGATATCCTTTAAACTCCATTCTCTGAAGTGCTTAGCAATCAAAAGATCCGTTAATTCCTTCAGCGTTTCTTTATCAATACCGTAAGCATCATATCCCTCCTTAAAATACCAGCTGTACTTCTTTACAATTGCCTCATCGCTGTTTTTCTCGAAAAAGTTGCGGATTTCCTTTAACACTAATGCTTTATTCATCTCCCCTCTCCTATATCTTTGCTGGACAAACTTCTCCCGGACAGGAAATGCCTGTCAATATTAATCCGCTATTACTATCCATCTTTAAAGAATGCGGCTTGCCCATCGGTAAAAACATGAAATTGCCCTCTCCTGTTCCTCTTTTTTCGGGCTGAGAAAACAGAGGTATATCACCGGTTTACCAGAGAGTATCACTACAGTCGGCTCGAGCCGACTGTAGTGATACTCTCTGGTAAACTTATGGTATAACTATCATAATCCTCAGTAATGATTATTCGGCAGCAGCCGGGAAAAAAGCTTGTCAAAATACTCTGCTTAAAGAGGTTGAAAGCAAAAGTTCTAATCTCAAGGAAGGGAGATGAAAATGAAACTTAACATTTACATTCCATTGGTTCTTTTGCTAATCTTAATAACTTCCAATCTCTTCTCCAACGAAGAATACTCGCTCTGGCTTAAAGCTCAGATTATTGCCGAGGTTAATCTCGGTTTAGTACCGGGAAAGACTCGCCAGGAGATGGAAACAGTTGATGACAAATCAGAAGAGATCATCCAGAATAGTGATGTTATTATCCTTCATCAACTGGATGAGGAAGGAAGAATAATCAATATTTTACAAGAGCAGAAGACTGATGGCGAAGGATCCGATCATCCTGATAATGACAGAATGGTAGAGAGTTTAATGCAGAAAGACTATACTCCGAAGCGGGAAGGGTTATTTTTCACGGAGATCGGGGATAAACTCAGGATCAAATTGACTGAAGAGAGACAGATCATCGACGGTTTTATCTGCAGGGAATATCAGGTTAATTATACAACTGCCGGACAGGATGACAAGGATGTTATTTTTACCGGTTCGGTCTGGCTTGATGAAGATAGCGGCGCTCCCATATATCTTGATTTTGAAATGGATAAGACACCCCGCTTTATCAGAAATATCCATGTTGAAAGAAGTTTTGCCTTTAATCCGGAAACAAATGAATGGGTGGAAGGAGAACTGCTGACAACCGTAGAGATCAGGTTTCTCCTGAAGAGAATGACTAACACAACCCGGATCAGCTACTCAGATTACTGGCATTACCCTGCAGAGGATTTGGAATAGTGGATTTTGTCGTTAGTAAAGTAAACTCCTTTGCCGGTGAGGGTACGGAAGGTAATCCAGCCGGAGTTCTCTTTACCGACAAGGAATTGAGTTCAGCTTTGATGCAAAAAATTGCCCTTCGGATGGGATTTTCGGAGACTGCTTTTTTGTATCCGGTCAAAGAGGCAGAGAACAGCGGTGGCATCCTGAGAAGGTTTTCCCGGCTTGTTTCCGCGAAGAGGACTATTCCTGTTTATTATATCCGCTGGTTTACTACTCTTACTGAAGTTCCCTTGTGTGGACATGCAACCCTGGCAGCAGCAGCTCTCCTTTTCCAAAATGAACAAACCGCAAAGAAAGGAATATTCTATTCAGAGAGTGGCAAGCTTATTGTTTACAGAGAAGAAGACAGGTTTATGCTCGATTTTCCGCTTGATATCCCTCAAGCATATAATCTGCCCGAAAATCTGTTAGCAGCTCTGGGGCTGGAAAACTATGAAACGGTGGTATTGGGTGAAAAAACGGGATATCTTCTGATTCGGCTCAGGAATGAAGAGATGGTCAGGGAGGTTTCTCCTAACTACCCTCTCTTAAAGGGAATCAGGATTCCCGGAATCACCGGTATCTGCATTACTTCACTTTCCGATGACCCTGCTTACGATTTTGTTTCACGTTTCTTTGACCCCTGGGCAGGGATAATGGAAGATCCGGTTACCGGTTCGGCTCATACCCTCTTAGGACCTTATTGGCAAAAGATTTTATACCGCAGCAATATGAAAGCCAGGCAGTTATCCCGCCGTGGTGGAGTCTTACTTATCAGAATAGAGAACGATAAAAGGATCAGTATCGGCGGAAAGGCTGAGATTACCGGAGAAGAGCGGATATCAATTGTTTAATCTGAGTATCATGATCTGAGAAACAATCAGAACCACAACATAGAGCAGCTCATAATTCATATTGATATAGATGTATTTCGTATCGAGGCAGGACAGAAAACTCAATTTGTCGTATAATAATCTGGCGAAAAGAGTGACGGTAAGGATTATCGTCAGGTCAAGAATAAGCGAATAGCCGGCAAAATAAAATCCGAAAGGGTTCAACAGATAGAATCCTGTTATGAAGAGAGGGAAAAAGAGATAAAACCATCTTTTGATCCTGATCTTACCTGCCAAAAAACGAAACTTGAAAAAGCTTCCTAACATTAAGGTCATCGCGGTATAGGTCAGTAGTTTATAGATATCATATTCCGCTAAGAAACGATATTTGATAAAATAGGTAAGTGAGGGGAAGAACCCCACCGTGAAGAGGATGGCGGCTATAAGAAGGATGACTGTCTTAATATTTCCGTAGATACCGAATTTTTCTATGACCAGATCATCATAAGAGAGAAACATAAAAGATTTATATACTGCATGGATAACCATATAGAACAGCGCGAGATAATAGGCACCGCTGGAGAGCAGTAATCCAATAAAACCAACAGTAAATACCGTACTGCCGGCAATACATCTTTTGAAATCCGGTTCAAAGAAGAGTATGACTGCCGGGATCAGCATCGTCAGAATTGATAATATCCGGATAAAGACGAGGATATCCTGATAACCGAGAAGTTCAGCCGGGAGAATCACAAAATAGAAAAGACCGTAAATGCCCGAAAAAATGGTAAAAGAGCTCAAAAAGGCAGATACCAGGCCATTTGTTGCCGAATGACAGGTCGCCACCCAGCCCGAAACCGGGAAAAAGGCACCTTTGATTAAGAATGCTATCGTGAACAATTTTAAAACAAAGCGGATATTATTAGGATTATATTCAGTCAATCGCGATAGATAAGAATAACTGAAATAGCTGCCGGATGCATAGAGAAGAATTATGCCGGCAAGAAATATTGCGGAACTAACCGCACCGAACATCATATATTTAATAGAGGCATAGTATTTTCTGTTTACGGCGATCAAGATGTAGGCAGCCATGATCATCACTTCATAAAAGATGTAGAAATTAAAGATATCACCGGCAACTATGAGTCCACTACACCCGGCCAGATAAAACAGAAAGATCGTTCGGATATTATAATCCGTAAACTGGCGATAATGGAAAACTGTCAGAAATGAGGGCACAAGAAAAGCTGTCAGGAAGAAAATCCGGTAATTATCGAAAGAAAACTCAATGGAGTACTTCCACTCACTGAGAACGATATTATACAGACCCTCATAACCACGGAAATAGAGGATAAGATAGCCGCCGATTAGTAACTGGACAACAGCGTTAGCCAGGATGGCTTCACTTGAAATATCCCGTTTGGTGAAATATTTGACCAGCAAGGATAGCGATACCCATATTATCGGGATAATTGGAAATAAGATGATTAAGTATTTAACGTTCATAGAGCTTAGAAACTTCGATCGTGCGGTATTTATAGAACACCTTCACAGTGATCGCAATTGCCAGAGAGTTAAAACAAACACCGATCACTATGGCAGTCAACATCAAAGCCTGGGGTATCGGATCTACATATTTCGCTGCATATTCGGTTATTATCGGAGCAACTGAGCGCTCCTGGTATCCCGTAGTCAGAAAGGTCAAAATAATGGAGCTTTCGATTATATTCAGGCACATTATCTTTTTTATCAGATTGTCCGACACTATCAAACCATAAACGGCTACGACCATTATCAGCAGTATCATATCTTTTCTCTGATGAATCTCATCCCGAAAACCGTCATCACCACAACCAGGATTTCCAGAAAGGTGTCAAAAAGCCTGGGACCGAGATAAACTGCTGTCACAATATTTCTGATATTCATGGTTTCCGTCATCGTGGCAAAGTCAATAACCTCAGTGTGGAAAACCATTTCAACCATTCTCAGATACATAAAAAAATAGATGAAGATAACGCTGAGGAAAAACCCTACCAGTATCTTTGTCCGTCTATTCATCTTCCCTCCATTCGATGAAGTTACGGAAAATAAGAATAATCGAACTTGAAACTTCCAGGAAAATAGCAAGATTCAGAATCCAGAGGAAGAAATTGGCAAAGATCCGGGAGCCGGTATGGATATAATAAAATCCACCGAAGAGAAATCCGGTTGCTTTCAGGCCGATCAGCATTGTTAGAAGAACGATCAAAACTCCGCTATATTCCACCGCACTGTAAAAAGTATCAGCCATGATCTTCTTCTCATAACACATCTCAAAGATAATGATCAATGTACCGAAGATCACCCCTGCCTGGAAACCGCCACCGGGACTGATAGGTCCGTAAGAAAACAGAAAGAAGCTAAAAATAATGATCGCCGGAAAAATCTTGCTGATCGTCGTCTTTAGAATCTCTGATTCTCTGATATCAAGCATAAGACAAACAAACTCTCCCGCTATAACTCTCTGTTAAATTGTTTTCTTGATTTCAACTCCTGAACCGGAAGCAAGTGAAAACCTTAACTTCTATTCAGGCTGCAGTCCTAAAAAAAGATTACACTTAAAAGTCATCAGACAACCGATATCCTGCTTTTGGAAATCTATCTCTTCTTTTTTACATACCTTGATGAATTCTTCGACAGTTGAACCGTCTGGCACATAGCAGACAATAGTACGATTATAAGCTGATTCTCTGCCAAACAGAAGATTGAAATCGGAGAAGAGAGGAATCTTTCTGGCAGCAATATTCTCTATGGACTCTCCATCAAGGACGGTTGATTGATATAGCTCGAATTCCAATAAGAGCGAGAGAATCTTCTTCACTAATGACTCATCCTTGAGGATAATGATCATTGCATACATTGCTGCTCCCTAAATCTCTTCGAAGCTTTCAATAAATTCCATAATACCTTTTCTGTTGCCCGAGCGAAAAACGGATTCTGCCTTATCCTCGGATAATAGTCTCGTCAAATGGGCTATCAAACCCAGGTAAGTTTGACACTTACTCTCGGGAATAACCAGACAAAAAAGGGCCTGTACCCGGTTGCTCTTATTAATCTTGACTTTCTTCCCGAAAAGACCGATAGAGACCTTGATATTATCGACCTCGTCAAGTCTGATATGGGTCAAAGCAAATGCTTTCGTCAGATTAAGACATTTACCGTTCTTTTTCGCTTCCAGAATATCTGTAACTCTCTTGTTAATCTCTTCGCTGTAATCCTTGACACATGTTTTGAAGAGCTTCTCGAGCGTTTCGCTCTCTTTGTATTCCGAAAACTCCAGAATGTTGTCTTCGGACAGGTAAGAAATTAGTTTAACCATTTATCTTCTCCTTGTCTTCTTGATAGCCACCAGATATACAACCGTCGCCAGACCTGTTCCTAAGGCAGCTTCGGTAATTGCAACATCGGGAGCTCTCAAAGTTAAGTATTTTAAAGCTAACAGCATGCTGAAAAGGGAGAGAAAGATCAGTGAATGGAGCAATTTCTTCATAAATACCACACATATTGCTGCCAATAACATCAGAAGATAAATATAATCCATACTCTCTCCTCTCTCAATAAGTGTTCAGACTTGTATATAACATCATTATTCAATTCCCTCAACTCACCTTAGTTCTCTTCCGAATCAATATTCTTCGACTGCATATGAAACACTGCCAGGGTATGAGCAATGATCGGAGCGGTAAAAAAAAGGAAAAGAACGATCAGAGCCAGTTTGAGGATAAAATCGAAATCGGAAGCATGGATCATAAAACCGATCAGAATGTTTATTGCCCCGGTTACCCCGCATTTAGTCGAAGAATGAATCCTGAGTAAAAAACCGGGCAGGATTATCATCCCGATGACTCCAAACAGCATAATAAGCAGCCCGGTAATAATGAAAAAATATGCTATCATTTATTCTTCGTCCTCTCTCTTCTCATCTTTGGAAATGATCGAAGGAATATAACTGATCTTTACAAAAGCCAGGATATCTCCAAAAGACAAGAGCGCATACACCAGTGCTATATCGAGATAAAAACTCTGACCGTAAGCTATAGCATGGTAGGACATTATCAGAATAATCAGTACCGCAATTACATTCAAAGCCAGCAGCCGGTCTTCGAGCAGAGGACCCCTGACAAGACGATATAGACCAGCAACTAATAAAACTATGAGAATGTACAATACCCAGCTCATCCGAAAATCCTCTGCAAAAGTCGTTCGAAATCCTGTTTAATAATCGAACCTGCTTTTACGCTGTGATCACTCTTTTTATCAAACCAGTGTACATAGATATGGTTTCCCTCCAGCCATACCGCCAGAGTACCCGGTATCATTGAGATCGTATTCGCTAAAAAGGCTTTCCCTATGCTTGACCGAAGACGAATCTTTATCCTAACCATTCCCGGCGCATATTTTCCGGTTATGATCCGGTAGATCAATTCGAAACTGGCTGCATAACTCTGAAATAACAATAAAACTCCATAGAGAAAGAAAAACTCAATCCTGATGATCAGATCACTCCGGTAAAAGTGTTCTTTCTCGAAAAAAACCTGATGAGAATAAAGAGCAGCAAGGATCGAAAAGACGATCCCCGCAAACAAAGCCCAGAAATGCAGTTCTCTGCTCAGCAAAAGCCACAAGATAAAGCAAAGAACAACTAATATCGCTGCTCTGCCGTACTTCATGTAAAATGATAATCTATCCATAAGTCCTTATCGCTTCTCTGCTCTTCCGGTTTGATTTCATTACCGCTCCTCCGGTTAGGCTTCTACTTTTGCTAAGAGAATATGTCAAGAAAATCCCGCTTGTCCATCTTATCGTCAAGCTTGTCAGCAGGATAAAAGAATGGCTAAAAAAAGCAGTTCAGGATGAAGGAAGTGAAAAAGGAAAGAAACTTTTTACTTGACTCAATATAACTTGCCCGTTACACTATACTTCAATAGAAACCTTAAGCTAAACCATGAAGCTGCCTAATCAGCTGTCCCTATACCAGTAGATGGGCAATGTCCGAATGATTTGACTTAAGCAGATGATCTTTGTAAATATAACAGTATTTATCGGCTTCTCACAGATAAGTGGACTTTTACCCGAAACTTTGTGAGAATGGCAGAAAGTGAGTTTGTGCGAAAGATATATTGAGATCACTGAAGTATTAAGACTTATGCAAGAAGAAAGGAGGTTTTATGAAAAAGTATCTAATCCTGTTTTGGATTATTTCACTTGCTGCATCATTGCTCTCCACACAGCTTTTTGTAGTCGGTGAAGTTTTCACGGCTACGTGGTGTGGATTTTGTCCTGCAGCGCGGTCGGCGTTGCGTCAGATGGATAATCAGAGCGATGATTTTGAATATCTAATACCCTTAATTTGGCAGCAGGATGGTCCCTATCCAAGCCCCAATTATGGACAGCGAACAAGTTTGTATTCGGTAAGCGGGATACCTCATGGACAATGGGGTGGACATCTCAGTTACGTTGGTGGTGGAGCTGCTACTTATTCTAACTATGTGCAGAGATACAACCAATTGGTTAGTAATCCGAGTCCTATCGAAATAGAACTCGATTTCGAGATCACCGGTCAGAATCAACTGCATATCACTGCAGATGTAGAGTTAATACAATCTCTAACCACAACCAACAACAAAATCTTGTTTATTGTATCCTACAATCTGGACGCCGAACAACCCGGTGATTATTTTGCTTCAGTAATGAGATATAACGAACAGGATTTTACCCTGACAAGTTCCGGCCAGACAGGAGAGATCAGTCATATTTTTGATATAGATCCTTCGTGGGACCTCGCTAAGGCTAATGCTGTCGTGATCATTCAGACCTTCAGCGGGAACAAGACTATCCATCAGGCAGCAAGTTCCAGACTTTCCGATTTAATAGCCCCCTCCGGTCTTGTCGGTTATCCCGGAAATAATCAGGCTTTGTTAACCTGGAATCCTCCCGATACAGCGTTGGATATTCTGGGATATAATATCTACCGCGATAATGTTGTTATAAACGATCAACCTTATGGAGAGACCACTTATACCGATACCGGCTTAGAGAATGATACCCCGTATTCTTACTTTGTAACTGCTGTCTATGATGAAGATGAATCAGGTCCCTCCAACATCGTCTCTGTAACGCCCTTCGCAGCTCCTCCCGGTTTGATTCAGATAGGTTCCGGAGAAAATGTTAACACCACAACTCAAGCTGCTCCTGTTAACGTCTATTATCGCAGCCAGCGAGGACAGATGGTATATACGGCAGACGAGATCAACAGTGCCGGATTCGAAGGACCGGGTGATCTGAGTTATCTGGGGTTTTATATTCATGCTTCGCCGGTCCATAATTTACCTGATTTCCACATAAGGATCAAGCATACTAATGCTTCAAATGCTGCTTCTCATGATGGCGGTCCCTATGAGATGACTCAGGTCATAACATCTTACAGCCCGACAGCCGGGATTTGGGATATGATTGAACTGGTGGAACCCTTTTTCTGGAATGGTGAAGACAACATCCTCATCGATACAGCATTCGATCTTGTCCCCAATTGGAATGCTTCGGGACAGTTACGGGTTTTCAATTTTCCTGCGGGATACAGATACTCCTGGAATGATAACTCAAGTCAGGTCAATGTTGGGACAACCAATGTCGTTGATTATAAACCCCAAATCAGGCTCCAGTTTGATGATGACCCTCCACCCGATCTGCCTGTCCCGGAAAACTTGTCTGCCCTGGCATTTGATGGATTAGTGGAATTATTCTGGGAGGCACCCGATCCCAGGAATTTGCTCGGTTATAATGTATATCGTGACGACAATCAAATCAATACGGAGATAGTGACCGAGACAGAATATAGCGATTCAGAAGTTGCGAACAACATTACCTACTCATATTTCGTTTCTGCTGTTTATGACTCGGGAGAATCAGCAGCCTCCAATACAGTGGAAACGACACCCTTAGCCGCACCGCATAGTCTTGCAGCAGAAGTAGTAGATACTTATCATGTACTGCTGCTATGGGAAGCTCCGGATAGATCCGTTACAATCGATCACCGGGATAGTCTGAAGGAAGACGTTTCTTTTCTAATCCAGAAACCTGAAACTGCAAGTTTGGAAAGAGATTCAGCGCGAGAAATCGAACTAACCGGATATAATATTTATAGAGATGATGTGTTGCTTGCTCAAAACGACGCAGAAACAGTATCCTTTTTGGACGAAGATCTGGAAGCCGGGATTTACTCCTATTTCGTTACAGCAATTTATGGAGATCTGGAGTCTGTTCCTTCGGAAATTGCTGAAATAGAGATAGTGGAAACAAGTTCCTCCGATCATGATTCCGACACTCCCTATATAACTGAGCTGCACCGAAACTATCCTAACCCCTTCAATCCGGACACAACGATCGAATTCAGCCTTGCTCAATCAGGTTTTATACTGCTTGAGATTTATAACAACAAAGGACAAAGAGTCAAAAACCTTTTGGCTGGATATAGAGAAGCCGGCAATTATCAAGTTGTTTGGAACGGAAAAGATAATGATGAAAAAAATATGCCGTCTGGTGTCTATCTCTACCGGCTTATTACAGAAGAAAGAAATGTTGTTCGAAAAATGCTCATGCTCAAGTAGATAAACACGGAAGATTAATGCCTGTTAATAACTGCTTGTGGCCTTAATGCTGCTTTTGTTTAACTCTATCTCGATAGTGTAGAGTCATTAAGGAGTCACTACTTTCAGGATAAAGACCTGCCCAGCTTAGCGAAGCAGGTCTTTTCCTTATGGCCTTCTCCCCCTGAAGTTTTCCAAAAAAAAATATCTCACTATTTTGTCTTTATACTTTCTATAACCCACTAACTCATACCTGAGAGAGAGAGTCTGCAAAAATTTAGTTCTTTACAAGTATAGAGACAGGAAAAAAAATCGTTTATGATGAGCTTTTATAATGCTCAAGAGTATAACAAACAGTTATCAGGCTGATCTTAAAGGACTTGAAAGACAATCAGATACTGATTCTACTGTTGATTTCGGCACGAAGCTGTAGTATAATAAATTGTAAAATAAAAAACATAGATAGGCAAATAATGGGAAAAAGATGGAAAATAGCTGAAGAGCTTGCTTCTGAGGAACAGGCTGTTAAACTGGAGATTATCGAACATTTCAAATGCCCTTCAGTCATTGCTGGATTACTGGTTCAACGGGGTATGCATGAAATCGAGAGTATAGAGAATTTCTTTGAACCTTCGCTCAATTTGACTCACGACCCCTTTCTTCTGAAAGATATGGATAAGGCGGTAAGCAGGATAATCAGAGCTCTCGAAAATAAAGAGCAGATGACTATCTACGGTGATTACGATGTGGATGGCACAACCTCAACGGCTCTACTCTACTTGGGATTAAAGAGACTTGGGGGCTTTGTTAACTATTATATTCCCCACCGAATGATTGACGGTTATGGTTTATCATTTTCCGGAATAGAGCAGTTACAAAAAGAAGGAACAAAACTGATTATCAGTGTTGATTGTGGGATTAATGCCATGAAAGAAGTGGAGCAGATCAATTCTTCCGGGATGGAGATAATCATCACAGACCATCATAATCCCAAAGAGACTTTGCCTCAAGCTTTGGCAGTAATAAATCCTAAATTGCCAGACAGCCAATACCCTTTCACAGATCTGGCCGGAGTAGGGGTTGCCTTTAAACTGCTTGTCGCCCTCTATCAGAAAACTAATCAGGCAAGTGAGGAAAATATTACCCGTTTTCTTGACCTTGTTGCCTTAGGAACTATTGCCGATATCGTTCCTTTGTTTGATGAGAACAGGGTTTTTGCAGCACTGGGACTGAACCGCTTACTTCAAAGAAAGAATCAGGGAGTTAATGCTTTGATAAATACTGCCGGACTTTCTCAGAAAGAACTCAATACGTCAGATATCATCTTTGGTATAGCTCCGAGGATCAACGCTGCCGGAAGAATGGGGAGTGCAATGAGGGCTGTGGAACTGATGGTCTGCACAGAGACCCCGAAATGCTGCCAGTTAGCCCAGATAATAGAGCGAGAGAATTCCCTCCGGCAGAAAGAAGATCAAAAGACCTTTCAGGATGCTTGTGAAATCATTGAAAGAAAATATAAGAATCTGGATGAAGCTAAGTTCCTGATAATCTCATCAGATAATTGGCACCCGGGAGTCATTGGTATAGTTGCTTCCAAACTCGTTGAAAAGTATTATCGACCTACTTTGATGATCTCATTTAAGGAGGGCATAGGAAGTGGTTCGGGACGGAGTATTGCTGATTTTGATCTTTTCGCAGCTCTGAGCAGCGTTGAATATCTTCTGGAGAGTTTTGGGGGACACCGCTATGCTGCCGGATTCTCGATCCTGACAGAGTATCTGGATAAGTTCGAAGAGCAATTGGATAACTATGCCCAGGAACACTTAACCGAAGATCTGTTGATTCCACCATTAATGATCGACAAAGATATCGAACTTTACGAGATAAATGAACATCTGGTCCACTGGCTCAAGAAGTTTGCTCCCTACGGTACTGGTAATAAGAGACCGACTTGGCGGACTGAAGATGTTTTGATCGATTGCTATCCTTATAATGTCGGGCGCAATCACTTGAAATTGCGGGTTAAGAAAGACGGTTGTGTTCTTGATATGATTGGCTTTGATCTGGGAGATTATCTCCCCCTGCTCCGCAAAAATTCGATTATCGACATTGCCTATTCTTTTGAGCAGGTAATGTGGCAGGGGAAGATCAGTATTCAGGGCAGATTGAAAGACATTCGAATCAAAAGCAGATAGCAGCATGAGATAAAGAGTAGATGAAACCGGCGAAGAATATTGTTAGCAGCCAGTTGGTATCGATACTAAGTTCGACATCTGCTTTCAGGGCAGCTGTATCTCGGAGTCATCTTATATTGAAAGCATTCTCAACGCTCTGTAACCCTGTTAGTATCTTGACCGGACTTTTTTTATTACTATCCGCTTGTAGTATTAGTACTGCTCAATTAAGCCAGAGAATACCCAAAGAGACCAGGAGTATTCTCTCTCTCTCTCTCGATTTCACTCCGATAAAAGCTGCTTATTCCAATATTGACAATTCTCTTTATGTTATGGGATCTGAAACTAACTTGATCCAGTTATACAAGGGAAACAATCAGGTTAATACGATCGGAGGATTAGGATTCGGAGAGAGTAATTTCAATCGACTTACCGATATTACCGTATCCCCGCACGGAAGATTGTTAGCCCTTGATAGCTTTCAGAAAACCATTAAGAAATTTGACAGTGATGGAATGTGGCTGGAGAATTATCCTCTCAGATCACTCAATGAACCGTTATTGTTCGATGTCTCTCACGATGGTATGGTCTTTATCTATGACCGTACTTCCAACGAAATCGTCATCTATGATGAAAAACTCGAATATATAGAATACCGATTCGGAAAATTCCTGCTGCGTGATCCAATACAGCTAAACTGTACCTTCCAGCACCTCTCAGTCTATGATAAGAGTTCTGATAAAACCTATATTTTCGATCTGTTGGGAGATTTGCAGGAGACTCTGAACGGCTTCTGGCAAATTGACCGCTACACTAACAGATACCGCTTAACCGGAAACATGATAACCGTATTCACCAAAGATCACTGGGAAAAATCGAAACAACAACTCCGGGACAAAACCGACTTGCAGCCTGACAGTATTATCCTGCTCTCAGCTAAACCCTGGAATTCTTTTTCAGTATCCCGAGGTGTGATAAAGGCAATTGCAGATCGGGAACTGCTTATCTCCGAGATCGTTTATGAAAGATTTTGATCGACCTTCCCAGCTGATTCTCTTTCTGAAAGACAGATACTTCTGGCAGCCCGCCTTGTCTGCTCTTCTGCTGGGACTGAGCCGCTACCCGTTAAGCTTGAATTTTCTCGCTTTTGCGGCTTTTCTTCCTTTGCTCCTACTTCTGGACAAAGCAATCGTCTCAACTGCCTCATCAGGGAAAACCGACCGGCTGCCAAAAGGGAAATTTCTAAAACTTACACTTACCTTCTGCTTTGTCTATAATCTTGTTACTCTCTATTGGATCAGCATAGTCACTCTGCCGGGATTTATTGGAACTTTTCTTCTTTTTGGCGTCTATTTTATTGTCCTCTTTTTCATTATCATCAAAGTATATGCCTTGCTCCCGGGTTACAGATATCTTGGCTTCATAACCTGCTGGCTCTCCTTCGAATGGCTGCAGAACTTCGGGGAATTACGATTTCCCTGGTTCAATCTCGGCTATTCTTTAGCAGAATATTCCTCTCTCATCCAGATAGCTGAGATCGGTGGGGTATATCTTCTCTCGCTCTTGATTCTCCTGATCAATATGCTGCTAATGGTCTTCTTATCCCAATTCCCGCTAAAAAGATCACTCTTCTCATTATTGGCGGCAATCGTTATTGTAACCGCCTGGATTGGCTGGGGTACATACCGGAGAGATAACCTCCCTCTGAGCGAAGAAGATTTTCAGGCTGCCATAGTTCAGGTAAGCATCCCACAGTATATTAAATGGGATGATAATTTTTATGACTCCACCCTGGCTCTTTACACAGAATACACCCTGAAAGCCGCAGAAGACGAACCGGATCTCATTATCCTGCCAGAATCAGCAATCCCCGATTATGTTTTAAAAATGAAACAGCCAAAAGACTATCTCCTTGATCTGGTAAAGCAATCCGAAACTAACATTTTTTTGGGACTTCCACATTATGAACTGATCCATAACAACGACCAGGTTGAGTATAGATTTTTCAATGCCACTACATTGATAGAACGAGACGGTACTATTAATCCCCCTTATTATAAGATATACCTTGTTCCTTTCGGAGAAAGGATACCCTTTATGGACTATTTCCCTATTCTCGGAAAACTGGAATTTGGACAGGCAAACTGGGAATATGGAGAGCATATTATTTACTATCGGATCCCTAAAAACGAAAAAGAGTATATCTTCTCTTCGCTGATCTGCTTCGAAATAGCCTTTCCCCTGCTCACCAACAGAATCGCAGCCCAGCAGGTGGATTTTCTTATCAATGTAACAAATGATGCCTGGTTCAAGAAAACCGTAGGTCCCTACCAACACGGAATGATGACCACGATAAGGGCTGTTGAGACCAGAACTCAGATCTACCGGGCTGCCAATACCGGTATCTCTATGATCGTTGACCCCCGGGGAGTTATCAGGAAAAGATCGAAGTTAGATGAAAAAACCACCCTGCAGGACAAACTATATCTGTATCCTGCCCAGACTTTATACGTCCGTTATCTGACATACTATCCCTTTATCTTTCCCTTGATAACCCTTGTAATGTTTCTGATCATCTTGATTCGAAGTTTATCTTACAAAAGACTATGAAAAAGTACTATTATACTATTGGCGAGGTTTGTAATCTGCTCGACCTCAAACCTCATGTGATCCGTTATTGGGAGACAGAATTCCGGCAACTGAATCCACATCGGACCAAAGGACACAGCCGGCGCTATTCACCAGAACAAATTGAACTCCTAAAGATGGTCAAAGATCTTTTGTATATCCAGAAATTCACAATTAAAGGGGTCAAAAAGAAGCTCTCTCAGTTGAGGACTAATGAGAAATATAAAACCCCCGTTAAGATCAAGGCAATTAACGAGGATTTCAGGCAAGAACTGATATCATGTTTAACTGAATTGAAACTTATCCTTAAAAATCAGAATAATGAAAAAATGAACGATAATTAAAGAAATTGCCGTTCTTTCTCAGGACATTTAAGGAAAGTACGTAAAAAGCCATTTAGAAAGGACAAAGTCATCTTTCCCAAAGTTTTACTCCTACTCCCTTTTACTGCTGCCCTGACGACCAAGTCATAGATAAATCAGGTTTGATAAGTCTTTCAGGCTAAATACCTATCATTACTCAAAGGTCAAAATCATTGACAAAAATCTCACTCAAGAATTCATAACATAATGCTCTTATATTAATCGGATACAGAACATAGCCATGATAACGAAACTTTAACACAGAAAGAAAAACAGCAGTTTGGCAGTTCTGGTGCTATGCGGTTGAGAGCCACTATATCTGAACTGATACTGATAAACGGAGATAGAAATGAAGATATTTATTACAGGTGGAGCTGGTTTTATCGGCTCACATTTAGCTGAAAGGCTTCTTAATGACGGACATACTATATCGGTATTGGATAATCTCTCGACCGGGAAACTATCTAATATCGTTACTTTCAAGAAAAACCCCAATTTCTTTTACACCATAGATACAATCCTAAACCGGAAGATAATGGAACAAGAGATCAAGGAATGCGATCAGGTTTACCATCTGGCTGCTGCCGTAGGGGTAAAGTATATAATCGATAATCCTCTGCTCTCTCTGCAAACGAATATTATCGGTACTGAAAATGTTCTTGAACTGGCCAATAAATACAAAAAAAAGGTATTGATAGCTTCGACTTCAGAGATCTACGGGAAAAGTGAGAATGTTCCTTTCAAAGAACAGGACGACCGAATTCTCGGATCTACTCATATCTCAAGGTGGAGTTATAGTTCAGCCAAAGCAATAGACGAATTCTTAGCCTTGGCATACTACCGTGAGAAGAAACTACCGGTTGTTATTGTAAGATGTTTTAATACCGTCGGTCCCAGACAGACCGGTCAGTACGGAATGGTTCTTCCCAAATTCGTTAAAAATGCCCTCCTGAATCATCCCCTGACTATCTTTGGCGATGGAAAACAATCACGTTGTTTTGCCGATGTTAATGATGTGGTAAGCGGGATGATCAAGCTTATGAATGAAAAAAAAGCTGAAGGGGATATCTTCAATATTGGCAGTGTCGAAGAAATCACGATCGAGGAACTTGCTCAAACAGTGAAAAAAATGACAGGCAGTAAATCAAAGATCGAATATATCAAATATGATGATGCCTATGAAGAGGGTTTTGAAGATATGAGACGACGAATTCCTGACCTCAGTAAAATCAAGAGAGTCATAGGATACGAACCCAAGTATAAACTGAAAGACATTTTAGATAGGGTGATAAAGTATTATGAAGAATAATATCGTTAAAAACAACCTTTCGTCTCTTTACCCATCTCCCTTAAGAATTTCTTCTCCGAAGGAAACGAACTTCTCATGCAAATACCTCCTTTCTTCGAAACTTATATGGCTGATCTTATTGTTGAGTTTATCTACATCCTTTCTTGCTGCCAGAAGTGAGATAAATATTGCAGATGAGTATATCGTCCGTCCCGGTGACCTGTTTTATATCCGGATGTATTCACCGATAATAAACACTGATCCGGAAGTATCTCTTGTTCCACTCGAACCTGTTGTCCCGGTGACTATAACCGGACACCTGATTGTTTACCCCTTGACCTCTCCAATAAAAATAGCCGGTTATACTTTGGCAGAAGCTCAGGAAAAGATTAAGACAGAGATAAGGAAATCTATCCCCAACGGGGAGATTTTTATCGATCTGTATTCCATTAATCCTTATTCAATCCACATATTAGGAGCAGTAAACCAGCCGGGAGAGTTTATTGCCGATACTCTTGTGACTCTTTATCAATCCTTACAACTGGCCCTCGGTTTGAGTCCCGCTGCAAGTAAAAAGATCTCTTTAACCCGCAATAATGAGACCAGAGTTTACGACCTTAACCGGTATCTCAAAAATGGTGATCTTTCAGAGAATCCTTTGATCTTAAGTGATGATCTGATCAAAGTTGATTTTGCTGAGGAGTTTGCTAAAGTCTATATTGTTACCGATTCAGTCAATTATGTGGAATATTTCGAGATGGAAACAGATAAACAGGTAGCCGAACTCCTCCCACTGATCAAGAAGAAGCATGCTTATACCGATTATTTTTCCATCTTCCTGAGCAGAGATGGAGAGATGAATAAAATCGCAGCTAATACTATCGTCAAAGCTGGTGATTCCATCTATCTTAATCCTGAGGAGAGTTATATTTATGTCAGCGGACAGGTTAATACTCCGGGAAGATTCACCTTTGTTGCCCAAAAAGGTCCTAAACACTATATAGCTTTAGCCGGTGGTGTTAGCCGTATTGGCTCGCATCGAACAGTTTATATCGTTTCAGGAGATGGAGAGAGAGTCCGGTACCGGGGGCAAGAACTAAAAGAAGGTGATTCCATTGTTATTCCTGTTTCAATCCAAACATGGTTTATCGATTATCTTACCCCAATCAGCTCAATTTTATCTATTGTTGCCACAATCGTAGTATTAACGCGCTAAAGGAGAAATTATAAATGAAAGTTCCCTTATTAGATTTAGATGCCCATTACAAACCGATAATGGGTCAAATAAGACAGGTTTTAGATGAAGTCTTTGCTACTCATCAATACATTTTAGGACCTCAGGTAAAAGCTTTCGAAGCAATGATACAAGACTATCTCGGAGTTAAACATGCAATTGGCTGCGCTTCCGGGACAGATGCTCTTGTTTTGGCATTGAAAGCCCTGGAAATAGGAAAAAATGACGAAGTTATCACAACTCCGTTTACTTTTTTTGCCACAGCAGGCTCAATAGCTCGGGTCGGGGCGAAACCCGTTTTTGTTGATATTTTACCCGACACCTTTAATATTGATCCTGCAGAGATCGCAAAAGCTATCACCAGCAAAACAAAGGCAATAATGCCTGTTCATCTCTTCGGTCAGGTTTCTGAAATGGACAGGATCAACGAGATAGCTAAAAGGCATAACCTTGCTGTAATTGAGGATAATGCCCAGGGGATCGGAGCCCTCTATATGGAGCAGCAGGGAGGCACTATCGGAGATATCGGGACCCTCTCTTTCTTTCCCAGTAAGAACCTCGGTTGTATGGGAGATGGTGGCATGTGTTTGACTAATGATGCTGATCTGGCTCAGAAATTGAGACAACTCCGGGTCCATGGAGAGAATCCCAAATATTACCATAAATGGGTAGGGTTGAACAGCAGACTCGATTCTATACAGGCAGCAGTATTAGCGGTCAAGCTTCCTTATTTGGAAGAATGGTCGGAAAAGCGTCGGCAAAACGCCGAGTATTACTATCAACATTTGCAGGATGTGCCGCAGATCAAACTTCCTGTGATCCGTTCTCAGGCCAAGTCGATCTATAATCAATTCACCATTATCGCTGAAAACAGGGATGAACTGAAAAACCATCTCCTCGATTCGGGTATCGGTTGTGCTATTTACTATCCTCTTCCCCTTCATCTTCAGGAATGCTTTGCTGATTTGAATGGTAAAGCTGGGGATTTACCGATATCGGAAGAATCAGCGGAAAGGGTTCTGTCTATCCCCATTTACCCGGAATTGACAGACTCCCAGAAAGACCGGGTGATTGAAGTTATCAAAGACTTTTATAATTAAGAACGGATGTTTCAGGAGAGAAAGATGAATCTGATTGTATGTATCAAGCAAGTCCCGAATACTACCGAGATAAAGATCGATCCCGTAACTAATACTCTCATCAGAGAAGGTGTGGAGAGCATCATCAATCCTTTTGACCTTTATGCTATCGAGGAGGCAGTCAGATTGAAGGAGAAGCATGGTGGAAAGGTTACAGCTTTGAGTATGGGACCTCCTCAGGTAGAAGCAGCATTGAGAGAAGCTGTTTCAATGGGAGTTGACGAAATAATACTACTCTCCGATAAAAGGTTTGCCGGCTCGGATACCTGGGCAACCAGCTTGACCCTGGCTGCAGCTCTCAGAAAGATAAAGATTTACGACCTAATACTCTTTGGTCAACAGGCAATTGATGGAGATACAGCTCAAGTAGGTCCTGGTGTGGCGGCTCATTTGTCCCTTCCCCAGACTTGTTTTGTCCGTAATATTGCTGAACTCAGTACCAATTCTATCACTGTCGAAAGATTGATGGAAGACGGTTTCGATACTGTAGAGATGGATCTTCCGGCAGTTGTTACTGTCGTCAAGGAGATCAATGTTCCCCGTTTACCATCCCTCCGGGGAAAGCGTATTGCCAAATCAGCTTCTTTAGTTGTATGGAATGCCGATGATCTTGAGCTGCCGGACAACGAAATCGGCTTGAACGGATCTCCCACCCAGGTGGTTAAGATCTTTTCCCCTCAATTAGATAAAGAGGGTGAGAAATATGAAGTTTCCAGTGAAGAAGCAGTTGAGATCCTTTACAGAAAACTGCAGAAACTCAAAAACCAATAACTTGAAGATACTCAATCATTTTCATGCTTAATTATCCGAATATTGATCCGGTCATTTTCACCATAGGTCCTTTTCAAGTCCGTTGGTATGGATTATTCTACATTATTGCCTTTATTGTCGGGTATATCTTCATTAAGAAAAATCTTCGAGCCAAAAAGGTACAAATTACCTCGGAACAATATGATACGATGATCTTCAATGCTCTGTTGGGTGTGATCATCGGCGGCAGATTAGGTTATATCCTCTTCTATAATTTCCCTTATTATCTCCAGAATCCTCTGAGAATGCTTGCAATCTGGGAAGGGGGAATGTCATTCCATGGAGGAGCTATTGCCGTGTTAGCTCTCGGTTATTTTTTCGTAATAAGACACCGGTTAAAATTCTATCCGTTAGCAGATGCTGTTGTGCCTTTTGCCGCCTTAGGTCTTGGCTTGGGAAGGATCGGTAATTTTATCAATGCCGAGTTGTATGGCAGGGTTACTGCTGTTCCCTGGGCTATGATCTTTCCCGGAACAGACGGCAGGCCAAGACATCCGTCACAGCTTTACCAGGCTTTCCTGGAAGGTTTTCTGCTGTTTGTTATCTTGCAGATACTCTATTACCAGAGACTGAAAGAAGGGTTTGTTTTCTGGTCTTACATTGCCCTCTATGGAGTTTTTCGCATTTTTACCGAGTTTTTCCGGGAACCTGATCCTCAGTTAGGTTTTGTTTTTCTACATTTTTCAATGGGACAGATCTTATCATTCTTTATGATTTTCGCTGCTATTATTGGTTTCTATAGCTTATCCCATTCCGATAACAGCGGAAAAGAGATAATAAACAACAGAGATAAACCGGAGGAAAAGGAATAGTGATTAAACTCGGATTACTTCTTGTAGTACTAAGTATTCTATTTCTTTCCGGATGCTCAATATTTATTTCTCCCCACCATTCCCGGGAATCTCTTCTTCTGGAACATCTTCAAGGTTGGCAGAATTTCAAACTGGAAGGGATAGCGGAAATTACTTTCGGTCAATTTCGCCTGCGAAGAAGTATTCATATTCTCAGGAATCGGGAACTGTTGAATGTCTCGCTGCTGGAAAGCGGGCTTTTCGGTCTTCGCCCGACACCTATGTTTAGTATTGAGATAGATTCAACTCTGACGATATCCCTCCCGAAAGAGTTGAGAGAAACGCTGGGTGATATTCCCGAAGAGAGCGAACTTCTTGATATTGATAAGATAAACAGTCTGATAACTTCCCTGGAAGTGAGAAAAGATCATATCCTTAAGAAGGGAAGGGTAACGATCAAGCAGGCAGAATTTGTCTTTACAGATAAGATGCAGTTTGATCATGTCACACTACAAGATGGTGACAGAGTTTTTAGAATAGATTTTAACTATCGCCGTGATGAGACGTTAACTAAACTCGTTTTCTCAGTTCAGGGAGACAAGATACTCGAAATTTCTGTTGATAGAATCAGATATGGGGTTGCTTAGTCCAGGCTATCAGACAATGACATAGGATTCTTGAGGAGTAATAAAATGATAGAGCGTTATACTTTACCCGGAATGGCAAAAATATGGGAGTTATCCAATAGATATCAGTGTTTGTTGGATGTCGAATTAGCTGTTTGTAAGGCTTTGTATGAATTAGAGATAATACCTGAAGAAGACTATTCTCAGATTGAAGCAAAAGCAGATTTCGACCCGGAACGAATAGCGGAGATCGAGAGCATTACCAAACATGATATCATTGCTTTCCTCAATAACCTGCAAGAGAATATCGGACCCTCCTCGAGATGGATCCATTACGGACTTACCTCTTCCGATGTGTTAGATACGGCGACAGCCCTGCAGTTAAAACAAGCCGGTGAGATTATTTTCAGAGACCTGATAAAGATACTGGAAATCCTTAAGATCAAGGCGAAAGAATACAAATACACTTTATGTATTGGAAGAACTCACGGCATACACGCTGAACCGACCACTTTCGGCTTGAAATTTGCTCTCTGGTTTGATGAAATGCAACGGAACCTGCACCGTATGGAAGGAGCAATTGCAGCAATCTCGGTGGGAAAGATATCTGGTGCTGTGGGAAACTATGCTCATCTTGCCCCTGAAGTAGAGAGCAAAGCCTGTGCTTACCTGGAATTGAAGCCTGCAAAGGTTACTACTCAGGTAATCTCCCGGGATTCACATATAGAATATCTCTCTTCCTTAGCGATAATCGGCAGTACCATTGAAAAGATAGCCTTAGAAATCAGACATCTGCAGAGAACGGAAGTCGCGGAAGCTGCTGAGAATTTTTCTAAGGGTCAACAGGGCTCATCAGCTATGCCCCACAAGAAAAACCCGATTGTCAGTGAACAGCTCTGCGGTCTTTCCAGATTACTTAGGAGTAACCTCATGGCTGCGATAGAGAACAATTCCCTCTGGCATGAAAGGGATATCAGTCATTCCTCTGTGGAAAGAATCATTTTTCCCGATTCTACAATCCTGGTTGATTATATGCTGCACAAAGTGACTGATCTGCTGGAGAATCTTGCAGTCTTTCCGGAGAAAATGAAAGAGAACTTAGAGATTACTGAGGGTCAGTTTTTTTCGCAAGCCCTTCTCCTTATTCTGATCAGGAAAGGAAAGAGCCGGGATAAAGCATATAAGATCATTCAGGATATTGCCTTTAAAAGCTCGGAACTGCAGAGTTCTTTTCAGGAGATTGCCATCTCTCAGGACTATCTCTACGATATCCTTGCTGAAGAAGAGATCAGAGATGTTTTTTCTTACAACCGGTACACCAAGCATATCGACTATATCTACCGAAAACTGGGGATTGTCTGATGTCCGAGTACAATCCTCCGGAAGTTTTAGCAGCTCTTGCCAGGATAAAATTTCGCAAGACCCTTGTACCAATTGTTATTATTCTCGTGGCTTTAATAATGCAGGTTTCTTACGGTGCAGCAAATTTTCGCTACTTATCACTTATTGCTTTATTATATTATCTCTCCATTATCCTCTTTCACCGGGTCAACCGAAGCGTTGCTGCCGAGAATATGAACGAACTTCTTGCTCCGTTAAGCGGCAAGGTTTATGACATAAATGAAAGTGACGCAGGATCAATAATAACTATTCGCAAAAGTTTCCTGCATCCTGTTGATATCAGACTCTCAGATAATAACGATATCTCTGAAAAGAGCATTGTGCTGAGTAATGAAGCTGAAATGATCAGACTGAACAAGATCTCCTTCGTTAACAATACTTTAGATTGCGGATGGAGTATCTCCTCCAAGCCTTCGAAGGATTCAATATTTAGTTTGGGAAAGGGAATAAATATCTTTTATTTCCCTACTGTAAAAAAGCTAAAAGGAGTTTTGACCGGAATAATAACAGGTTCAGGACAGTGCTTCTATCGCTTACCGGCTGGATACACCTGTAATGTAAAAACCGGTGAACGCTTAGAAGCCGGTATTAGTGTTATCGGAAAAAAGAATGAATAAAATAAAATACATCATCCCCAGTCTATTTACCTCCCTAAGTCTGCTGTCAGCATTAATTGCGATTTATTATATTTCAGTCGATGAATTTGTACTTGCACCCTGGTTGATCATTTTCTCGATGATCTGTGATTTTCTGGACGGTACATTTGCCCGCAAACTCAATGCCGCTTCCTCATTCGGAGCACAATACGACACACTCTCTGATTTTGTCGCATTTGGTATTGCCCCTGCCTTCTTAGCCTACCGGATTACCCTGCATACCCTTTCATCTTGGGGCATGATCGTAGCTGTGCTCTATGTTTTTTCCGGATGTTACAGGTTAGTAAGGTTTACTCTGCGGAATAAACATAATCCAAATGAGAAGAAATCTTTTATCGGGCTTCCGATACCCATGGCTGCAGGTTTCATTTCTGCTTCTGTCATTTTCAGCCAGCAGCACTTTGATATCTCCCCCAACCGGTATCTTTTCCTATCTTTTATGTTCATACTCTCCCTCTTGATGGTCAGCAGGATCGAATATCTCACTATTGACAAATCAGGGAAATATGGACAGGCAAGTAAAGTTATCCTTATAATAGCATCACTCTCCATCATTTTTTCTTTTAGTTATTCCTATGTTGCGATACTATTTTGGATCTCTGTCTATATCCTGTTTTGCCTGATCAGGCAGATCATTATTCAGTTAAAAATAATCAAAGGTTAGATCAAAGACAATTATGAAAGCACAAGTATTCGTGACCTTAAAACCGAGTGTCCTTGACCCTCAGGGAAAAGCAATTATGCATTCCCTTCATTCTCTTGGATATGAATCGATTTCTGATCTCCGGGTGAGTAAATACATTGAGATCTCAAGTGAGGGAACAGATAAAGATAAGTTCGAATCCGATCTGGAAGAGATCTGTAAGAAAATCCTGGCTAATCCTAACATTGAAGTCTATCATTACACAATAACAGAGTAACTATGAAGCGGATGAGATGCAGCATTGTCCGATTTCCCGGCTCTAACTGTGATTATGACAGTTATTATGTTTTACAGGAACGTAATCATCAGGTAAGGTTCATCTGGCATAAAGATAATGATCTGCAGGAGCCCGATATCGTAATTCTTCCCGGTGGCTTCTCCTACGGGGATTATCTTCGTTGCGGAATTATAGCAAGGTTTTCTCCAATTGTCGGAGAAGTTATCAAATTTGCCAACCGGGGAGGATTAGTCCTGGGGATATGTAACGGTTTCCAGATCCTTACCGAGTGCGGACTTCTACCCGGTGTTCTGATGATGAACAGAGACCTTAAGTTTGTCTGTCAGCATCAAAAAGTGAAGGTTTGTAATAATAAAACACCCTTTTCCAATATTATGGCAGAAGGAGAACTCCTTGATTTCCCAATAGCCCATAAAGACGGGAATTTCTTTATAGATGATTATGGATTACAGCAACTGCAAGATAATGATCAGATCGTTTTTCGTTACTATAATGATAACAGCAGTTCTCGTGCTGATTCCAGGAATCCCAACGGTTCTCTTGACGATATTGCCGGTATAATCAATCAATCAGGTAATGTATTGGGATTAATGCCTCACCCGGAAAGAAATGCCGAAGTAACACCAACTAAAGATGAGAAGGCTGATGGGACTAAATTATTCGCTTCTCTGGAGAGTTTTTTTCAAACCAGTATTTGATCTTGTTTTTCCGGGGATTTGTTTTTACTGCAGAGCAAGGATCGAAGATCAGGATCAATTCCTCTGCCGTAGCTGCCGGAATGATATTGCTTATTACGCAAACCCCTCCTGTCCTGTGTGTGGCACCATAAATATCTCCCACCCCAATGATTGTCCCTTCTGTAATTCTGAAACAGTTTACTTCGATAAATGCATCTCCCTTCTTCCCTACAATGACGTAGTCAGAACCTTGATTCATGAAATGAAATACAGAGAAAAAACCCTGATAGCTGATTATTTATCTGAACGCGTAATAGATTTTCTCGAAACCGAAAACCCACTATCTTTAATGCCAGGAATGAGGACGGACTTAGAAAATAAACATAAAAACCGGATCGATATTATCTGTCCTGTACCATTACACCCCACTAAAAAGAGAGAGCGTGGCTATAATCAGGCAGCATTGATTGCTGATAAACTTGCCGGACATTTTGGCTGGCAATATGAACCTGATTTAGTCACAAGAACAAAATTCACCCTCAGTCAAGCCAGATTATCTCCTGAACAGAGAAAACTCAATGTAAACAGAGCTTTTTCTATTGACAGGAAGATCACTATTCAGGATGCTAACATTCTGGTCATAGATGATGTGTTTACGACTGGGGCAACGGTTAACTCCCTAAGCCGGATTTTGAGAGAACAGGGGGTTAAGAGCATTTATGTTCTCACTGTTGCCCGTGCTTGATATGGAGAAAAGAAATACCAGCAAACGTGAATTGCTGTTTGGAAAAGAATGATTATTGAAATTGACAGAGAAAGAGCTGTAGAATTAATAGAAAAATGTGCTCATTTTATTGTAGAAAGGAGACTTGGTGCTGCTGCAATAATGACCATTGAGTCACTGAAGCCGCTTAATTATCTTGGCAGCCAGTTTCTTTATGCCATAGCACCCTTCGCTGAGGTTATTTTCGATCCGAAAGAATACCAGGAAATAGCAGCCTTGTTAGAGAGAAGGGAATATGTAGAGCTTTTGATAAAAAGGATAGATGAGCTCGACGATGAGATGTACCGGGAAGAGAGAAGAGCCAGAAGCCGGATCAGGAAGAAAAAGTGGAACAACTGGAAAGAGAAGTTAAGAAAGCTTAAAAGCAAATTGTTTAAAACAAGTAACAAATAGAGATCAGGGGGAAGAATGAGTAGCGAAAAATTAACCAGAATACTGGCTACAGATTGCGGTAGTACAACGACAAAAGCAATCCTGATAGAATATGTTGACGGTGAATACCGTCAGACAGTACGTGGAGAAGCTCCTACTACCGTTGAAGCACCATTGAATGATGTTACCAGAGGTGTTCTTAATGCTGTCAATGAGTTAGAAGAATTAGCCCGGCTCAAATATGAGAACCCAAATATTTCTTTTATCGAGAATGAGAAGATAATTATTCCGAGGAAAGATGATAGAGGGGTTGATGCTTATGTTTCTACGAGTAGTGCCGGGGGCGGCTTACAGATGATGGTCACCGGAGTGGTCGCCAAGATGACCGGAGAAAGTGCGGAAAGAGCTGCCTTGGGTGCCGGAGCGATTGTAATGGACTTGATTGCCAGCAATGATAAACGCCCTAATTATGAAAAAATCGAACGGATTCGTCACCTCAGACCTGATATGATCTTATTAGCAGGTGGAGTTGACGGAGGAACGACAAAACATGTGGCTGAATTGTCCGAGTTAGTAGCTGCTGCTGACCCCAAGCCAAGATTAGGTTCCAGCTATAAGCTCCCGATTATCTATGCCGGAAACAATGCCGCTGTAGAAATTGTCAGAGAGACTCTTGCTGATAAGGTTGATCTGATAATCACTGATAATCTCAGACCTACCCTGGAAAGAGAGAATTTGGGACCTGCCCGTGACAAGATTCATGACCTGTTCATGGAGCACGTTATGGCTCAGGCACCAGGTTACAATAAACTGATGGAGTGGTGTGTCGGACCGAAAGATGGGAAGCTGCAAAATATTCCGATTATGCCGACCCCCGCTGCTGTCGGAAATATCATGCAAACAATTGCCAAAGCTGAGAATATCGAAGTATTGGGTGTTGACATTGGTGGAGCAACTACCGACGTTTTTTCGGTATTTACCGAAGAGTTTGTTTTCAACCGTACAGTGAGTGCTAATCTCGGTTTGAGTTATAGTATTTCTAATGTCCTTGCTTCTACGGGATTATCTAATATCCAGAGATGGGTACCGTTTGAGATCAATCCTTCTGATCTGCGGAATATGATTAAAAATAAGATGATCAGACCAACCACAATCCCCCAGTTATTAGAAGAACTGGTATTGGAGCAGGCAATTGCCAAAGAGGCATTGAGATTAGCTTTCTTACAGCATAAGGAATTTGCCGTGACCCTGAAAGGAACCCAGAAGAACCGCTCTATTTCTGACGCCTTTGAACAGTCGGTCTCAGGTGAAACCATTGTTAATATGATGTCTTTAGACTTATTAGTGGGCAGCGGTGGAGTTCTTTCTCATGCTCCGAGAAGAAATCAGACAGCGATGATGCTTCTGGACGCCTTCCTGCCGGAAGGATTGACCCGCCTGGCAGTAGACAGCATCTTCATGATGCCGCAGTTAGGTGTTTTGGCAGAGATAAGTGAAAAAGCTGCTGCTGAGGTTTTCAATAAAGACTGTCTCATTCATCTCGGAACGAGCATTGCCCCTGTAGGGATAACGAAAATCGGACAAACAGTCCTCTCTGCCAAGATTGAGTTACCGGACGGTTCGGTTTTTGAAGAGGAGATACCCTTTGGTGAGATCAGATTGATTCCCTTAGGTGTTGGAGAAAAAGCCCAGGCTACTCTGAAGCCCAAAAAAGGTTTTGATCTGGGCAAAGGGAAGAATCAGGAAATCCAGACTGAGATATCAGGCGGAGTCGTTGGAGTGATTATTGACACGAGGGGTCGTCCCCTAAAAATGCCGGAAGATGCAGCATTAAGGGTCTCACTTCTCAAGAAATGGATGAAAGAACTTAACGCTTATCCGGAACAAATTTTAGCTTAGGAGGAAAGAAATGGCACAAGCATATTCAGCAGGTTTAACCGTAACCGAAAGCACTGTACTCAGAAAAGAGAGAATTCTTCCCTTGAAGGGAGATGTTCTGGTAAAAAAGGGAGACAAGGTAAAAGCTAACGATCTGGTTGCCCAGACTTTCCTTCCGGGAAAAGTTATTCCTCTCAAGTTAGCCAACAAACTGGGAGTTCAGCCGTCATTCCTCGCCCAGTATATGAAAGTTAAACCGGGAGAGATATTGAAAAAGGGACAGATCCTTGCAGAAACGAAGGGGTTTTTGGGGCTTTTTAAATCTTCTGTCCGTTCCCCTATCGAGGGAGAACTGGAGAGTATCTCCCAGCATACAGGACAGGCCTTACTGCGGGAGCCAAAGATCCCGATTCAAGTAAAAGCTTTTATTGATGGCATAATCGTTGATGTCATTGAAAATGAAGGTGTTGTGATAGAAAATAAATCTGCCTATGTTCAGGGCATCTTCGGACTCGGACATGAGACAAACGGTGAGATAAAGCTGCTCATTTCTAACCCCGAACAGGTAATCAGTGAAAAGGATATTACCGAAGAATGCCGTGACAAGATAATCGTAACAGGAGCGCTGTTAACTCTTGCGCTTATCAACAAAGCCAGATCTGTTGGTGTCAAAGGAATAATCACCGCAGGAATCGAAGACGAAGATATCAAGAAACTGCTGGGATATGATATCGGGGTGGCAATTACCGGTCACGAAGATATCGGCATGACTATTGTAGTAACAGAAGGTTTTGGTAAGATCAATATGGCAAAAAAGACTCTGGAGTTGCTGCAGAAATTCGAAGGTTTTATGGCTTCTATCCATGGAATGACCCAGATCAGAGCAGGAGTCATCAGACCGGAGATAATAATACCTCTGACTTTTGAGGAGAAAGATCTGACAGATGTTAAACCTAAAGTTTCGACTTTAGAGATCGGAGAACTCATCAGAATTATCCGACAGCCTAACTTTGGTCACATCGGAAAAATAACCGCTCTCCCCGAACAGCTGTTCACCGTCGAAAGTGAAACAAAAGTCCGTATTTTGGAAGCAGAGCTGGAAGACGGAACAAAGGTCACCCTGCCAAGGGCTAATGTGGAAGTGATCGAAGCATAGATTAATTAGTCAATTTCGCTGCGAGAATATAGCACACACGATATGATAACAAAAAGGGGCGTAAACGCCCCTTTTTGTTATATTTTTTGATACCTATTTGCTGTTCTCTGTTCTGTCTCACAGATTATAGAAGATATCTTCCCCCGAAAAGAGGGCTGCCCCGAACAGATGTTCTTCTATCCTTAACAACTGGTTATATTTCGCTATCCTTTCACTTCGGCATAATGAACCGGTTTTGATCTGTCCGGCATTGACTGCAACAGCCAAATCGGCAATAAAGGTGTCACATGTTTCTCCACTACGGTGAGAGATAACTGTTGTATAGGAGGCAGTTTTAGCTAACTCAATAGTAGCCAGGGTTTCGGTAACGGTACCAATCTGGTTTAGTTTGATCAGAATGGAATTACCACAGGCATTAGCTATCCCCCTTGCCAGTCTCTCTTTGTTAGTTACAAAGAGATCATCACCGACTATCTGTATTCTGTTCCCGAGTTTCTCTGTTAATAAACGCCAACCGTCCCAATCTTCTTCTGCCAGACCGTCTTCGATTGAAATTATCGGGTATTTATCACATAAATTGACGTAATAATCCACCATCTCCTCTGAGGATAACTGCTTACCTTCACTCTTCAGATGATACTTACCCTGCTTATAAAACTCCGATGCTGCCGGATCAAGAGCGATAAAAACATCTTCACCTGCCCTGTAACCGCTCGCTTCTATTGCCTTGATAATGACTTCAACCGCTTCTTCGTTCGTTTTGAGATTCGGAGCAAAGCCCCCTTCATCACCAACAGAAGTCGAATACCCCATACCTTTCAAGATCGTTTTCAGGGTATGAAAGATCTCGGTGTTAATCTGCAAGGCTTGTGAAAAACTACCGGCTCCTAAGGGCATTATCATGAACTCCTGCAAATCGACATTATTATCGGCATGAGAGCCACCATTGATGATATTAGACATTGGTACCGGCAAACGACAGGCACTGGTGCCACCCAGATATCTGAAAAGGGGGATCTCAAGCGATTGGGCAGCTGCTCTTGCTACAGCCATAGATACCGAAAGAATGGCATTAGCTCCCAGATTACTCTTGTTCTCCGTGCCATCAAGTTCGATCATCTTCATGTCGATGAGTATCTGATCGGTTGCATCATATCCTACTAATTCAGGACCGATGATCTCGTTAACATTGTTGATCGCCTTCATTACTCCCTTACCGCCATAGAATTGATTGTCACCATCACGCAACTCTACTGCTTCAAATTCACCGGTAGAAGCACCGCTTGGTACGGCAGCTCGACCGATAACACCATTTTCTAAATAGACATCTGTCTCGATCGTGGGATTTCCCCTGGAATCGAGTATCTGTCTGGCTTGAATCATAACTATTTCCATCATAATTATACTCCTTATCGTTGTTTGATTATTGTTAGCGGTTGTTCTTACTCTTCCCGAAACTTAACAGTAAGCTATACTAAAACCGGACATTCTCAATTTTTCTTGCTTCTCTTCGTAGATCCGGTCTTCCGTTTCAAGAGAGTAACTATCAACTTATTTCCGGTCACCGCCAGGATCTTAACCTCTTCACCTTCAGAAATGACTTCTTGCTTCTCAGTCACTGCCCGCCACTCCTCACCTGCAGCTCTGACGTATCCCTTGCCGTTTGGGGTAACATTCTGCGTAACCATTCCTGTTTTCTTTCTCAAGGAATTTATACTGATCTGGTCTTCTGGATAATCAAACAGTTCAGATCCTCTTCTTCTCAAGAGATAATAGCCCAGAAGAGAAATTAGGATTAAAGTGAAAAACTGGACGGGAAGACTGGATGTCAGCATTGATACTGATCCGGCAACAATTGCTCCGGTACCGATACCCAGAAAGAAGAACCCCGGAATAAATATCTCCAGAACCAGAAGTATTAACCCGGCGATATACCAGATAATCCAATAATCCATGATAGCATCCCCCCGGTTAGTAGTTAATGATCATAATAGAGCCTTTAATGACTGATGATCGCAAAACATCTTTCCGCTCTGTCTCTCCTGTTCCCCCTGCTGGAATCAGAAATATTAGTCAAGTAATCCCACTCAGTAATCACCTGTGGTCAGGTTTTTCCCCTTTCATTAGACCAACTAATCACTTTTTTGCGATGACTCGTCGTTATCCTTCTTCTCGTGTTTCTTTTTTCTTTTACGGACTAATGAACCGCTGTAGCCGTATCTGCTGTATCTTGAGGCATATCTGTGGTATATAGATCTCATCTTCGGAGATTTGATACCCATAAATTCCATCAATTTTGCCAAGCCCTGAATACCGAAGAAAAGCAAAAGAGCCAAAATAGTTATCAAGATGAAACTCAAAACTATATTAAGAGCCAGAAGGAGATATCTGTTAAAACCGGATGGTGTATGCTCCCCTGCGTCACTTCTGAATACTGCCATCACCAAATTGCTCTCCCTTTCCTGTTCGGATTTCAGGGTATTAAGGCTGTCAATTTTCGTCTGAATAGTATTGATCTCGTTTCGTAATTCATTAATTTCTCTGGTTGTCAGGTATTGATTGTTTAACCTCTCCTGATAACGCTGCAGTAAACTACTGTTATGCTCGATATGTTTATCATAATCTATAATGGTTTTTCTCTCTATCGTTATGCTCCCGGACTTCTCATTCTCCAGACCGGGCAGGTCTCTCAACCGGTACATAATTTCATTATATACGTTATCGCTGATTTCCAAAACAGACACTGCGCTGGATTTTGTACCCAGATAATAGAGAGTGTTAACTCCATCAACGCTGATAATTTCATTATACAAACTAACAAGCTCACCAAAATTCTCAGCTGAAAAACTAAACATTGTTTTAGTATTATGGAGGGCATTTTCAAAGATCTTTTCCGCTTCCTTAATATTAACTGCCTGTCTGGCGGGAGGATTATCGAAAAATCCTGAAAGTTTTAAACCCATTCCTATAGATGAGACAACAATTATCAAAATCAGTATTTTTTTAACATTACTCGGTATCATCATGACCGATACTCCTTCAATTCTTATTTAATAATTCTTCAGCATGCTTCATCGCCGTTAATGACTGACTCCCGGCAAGCATTCGGGCAATCTCTTCTTTTCTGCCTGTAACATCCAGTTCCCTGATTTCGATCAGAGACCTGCCGGAATTAATTTTCTTCTCAATAGCAAAGTGTTTCGAAGCATTAACGGCTATCTGGGGCAGATGTGTGATACAAAGAACCTGATGATATTTTCCGACTTCCGAAATATACTCACCAAGACGGTTTGCTGTCCTGCCGCCAATACCGCTGTCTATTTCATCAAAAACCAAAGATAACGTATCAAGCCGGCCGGCTAAAACCCGTTTAATTACGAGTAAAAGCCGGGACAATTCTCCTCCCGAAACTGAATTTTTCAGGGGTTGTAGTTGACCACCTTTATTTGCTGAAAAAAGAAAGCTTACTCTGTCTGCTCCGGACATATCTAAACCGGTAAAAATATCTTCTTCCTTAGAATCAATCTGCCGCTTTTCAAAAAGAACCTCAAAATCTCCTTCGGGTATAGCCAAACGACGGATATCTGCCTTTATTTCAGCAGTTAATTTCTTGGAAACCGTTTTCCTGTCAAGTGATAAATCGGCTGCTTGAGTCCTGAGTTTTCTCGCCAGGTCGTTTATTTTTCCCTGCAAAAACTCTATCTCTTTTTCTCCTGACCGATGCTCTTCTACTCCCCTCTTCATCTCCGTTAAGTATTCAAGAAGCTCTGGGATTTCCATCTTATACTTATTCTTGACCCGCAAGATCTCATTCATTCTCTCTTCCAGTTCCCGTAGTTTATTCTGGTCAAGATCGATCAGATCACTGATATTTCTCGTTTCCCTCTGCACATCATTCAATATCTCCAGGACACTTTTCAGAGAGAGAACGACATTCTGAATGCTTTTTTGATCCCCGGAGAAGCGTTCAAATCTTTGTTTAAAGCTATTGACCTGATCAAAAAAGGAGTTTTCCTTTTCATAAAATTTCTGTTCCAGTTCGGAACAGTAGTTCAGAATGTCTTCCGAATGGGTCAACAGGTCAAGTTCCTGTTTGAGAAGCTTCTCTTCATCCGGTTTGAGATCCAACTCTTCCAGTTCGGCAATTTGAAAGGCAAAAAGTCTTTGTTTCTCAGTCTGTTCTTTATCTTTCTGCTGTAGTTCTTCTAATCTCTTCTGTTTTTTGCTGATCTCGCGGTAAAGCCGTTGATAAGCTGCGAGCTTGTTATCGAGATTCCCGTAATTATCGATGATCTCCAACTGATAAGCCGGCGAAAAAAGTTTTATCTGATCCCGCTGACTATGAAAATCTATCAACTTGTCCCTGTACTCCTTGATGATGCCGATAGTCACCCTTTTCCCATTGAGATATATCCTGGAGGAATTGTCCGGTAATATCTCTCTGGTAATGATTAGTTCCTTATCTTCAATTTCGTAATTCTTTACCCCTTCACCTTCAGAATTTTGTTCTTTAGCGGAACAGTTATGACTATCTATGCAAAGATAACCTTCAGCAAGCAAACGATCGATCAAACCGGAATTATCACCGGAGTCCTCATCTGCTGGAAAAGCTTTCATTTTTTGCTCAATATAACCTGACAGATCAAAAACTGTCTCCAGATATATCGGCTTATCTTCATCATAAAACAGACCGGGTCTGACCCTTTGCCCTAACAAAAGAGCAAAAGCTCCGGCAATAACGGATTTACCTGTACCGGTCTCTCCGGTTAACACGTTAAGCCCGCTATTGAACTCAATCTCGATATCTTGCACCAGTATCAAATTCTTGATACGCAGACTTTTTATCATAGCCTCTTGTCCTTTAGTATTCTTTTAGCAATCAGTGGGCTCACATCTTCCCCATATGCAGTTTTTTGCGTAAGGTCTGATAAAAATTCTTTCCCGTTAAAGTTATGAACTTAACCCTCTCCCGGACTGCGTTAACGATCACAGAATCACCATCTACCAGAAGATGGACGTTCTTTCCATCAAGTTGCAGCATTGTCTCTTTGAATACTCTTGTCATCTTAAATTTCAGCTCTGTCTCAGCCGGAAAGACCATTGGTCTGACAGAAAGTATGTGAGGACACAAAGGGGCAACAATAAAGGCATTCATCTCCGGGGACATGATCGGTCCTCCGGCGGAGAGAGAATATGCTGTCGAACCTGTAGGAGTTGAAGCAATCATCCCGTCACACCTTGATTCCAAAACAAAATCTTTATTAGAATAGAAGCGGATATCTATGAGTCTCGAGACCAAACCTTTATAGATCACGGCATCGTTGAGAGCAAAACCACGATACAGAGTCTTGCTGTTCTTTTTTACCCTGGCTTCCAGCAGCATTCTGCTGATCGTACAATATTCATCATTCATTAACCTGCCGATGTATCTGTTAAACTCTGCTACGGAAAAATCAGAGAGAAAACCGAGCTTACCCATGTTTATCCCCAGAATAGGAGCTGAACTCTCCAGAGCAGAATCAACAGCCCCAAGGATAGTTCCGTCTCCTCCGAATACCATTATACAGTCTAATTTTGTTCCGGGAATATAGGGTTTGATCCCTCTCACCTCTTTATCTGTGAGAAAAATGCTGTCATTTCTGACGGCATAAAGCTCTAACTTATTGTTCGCCAGGAGATTACCTAACAGATCAATTATCAACGCTTTGTTTTCTTTAAGGGTGTTAGAATAGACACCAATTCTTTTCATTACTGCCACCAATACTGGATATTATAATTCATTGCCGGTTACCGCTGCTATCGAAGTTATTTATTCCTAAAATGACCCTTCCTCTCTTTTAGTATCTATGCACCCCTGATAAGGTCGGAACTTACTCCAAAGATGAGAGTATGTTCAGATATGACTGATACCTCTCTTCAGGAAGTTCCCCTGTCTTCAGCGCTCTAAGAACACGGCACCCTGCTTCATGGATGTGATTACAATTGCTGAACTTACAGCTCATAACCCAGTTATCAAATCCGGGGAAAATTCTCGGGATCTCAAATCTGTCGTTCTTGTTCAGACCAAATGTTTTAATCCCGGGAGTATCTGTGAGATAACCGCCAAAAGACCAGGGGATAAGCTTTGAACTGCTTGTCGTATGCTTACCTTTCAGGGAAGCTTTACTGACCTCTGATGTTTTTAACTCCAATTCCGGATCAAGTTTATTGATCAGGGATGATTTCCCCGTACCGGAAACACCCGAAAATACTGAGTCTTTAGCGAAAAGTACATCTTTAAGCTCATCGATCCCTTCGCCGGTTGCTGCTGAAGTATAGACGACCTGAATATCAACAGATTCGTAATAGGAACACTGCTGCTTGATCTGATCAAGATTGCCGGCCAGATCTGTCTTGTTTATACAGACAACCGGAACTATCTCAGATAACTGAGCTGCGCAGAGATAGCGGTCAACCAGATTGAGATTCAAAGGTGGCTCCGAACAGGAACCTGTAATAATCACCTGATCAATATTAGCTGCAAGGTCAACCTTGAGCTGTTGTTTACCTTTGTCTATATAACGTTTAAGAGAATTCTTTCTCTCCGCTATCTCTTCGATCCTCGGTTCCTGAGAAACATCAACATAAACATAATCGCCAACTACGACCATTGAGCGCTGACCAAAATCTACTATCTTCAATCTGCCGGTCAGAGGACAGGTGATCTCCTCATTCTCCAATTTTACCCGGAAATAGTTCTTGGAGAAGATCTCCAGAACTCTTCCCTTTTTTAACACCAGATCCGATTTTTTACTGTATAATTCCTTCAGCCTCAGCCGCTTTCCAGGCTTATCGAGTCCATCCTCTCTTCTCTCATACTCCTCCTCGAGCAGTTCCTGATCACTCTTTTTCAAATCATCGTCTCTATCTTTTATTTCCATAGAACCTCTCTGTTTAATCCATCAAAAATTCATTTCAATGTCAAGAACTACTTTTTCGATCAAGGTTGCCCTTTCCCATACTTAGCTCCTATCCTTAAGGCATAATAAAAAGGGGGTATCGCTCATCAGTTTTCTGATCTCACTTTTCTCCGGAAGACCCTTTGTTCAGTCATCTTTTATACTCCCCCGGAACAAACTTTACCCCTCCTGATATTAGCAGTTTAGCAGAGAGTATCTCCACAGTCGGTCCGCACTGGTTGAGGAGATATACTCTGATACACTTTAGATATGTGCTTTGTTATTACCGGGATTTTGGTCACTTTGTCGGTGAGATATCAGAATCCCTTGATCGGAATACTTTTTTTACTTGACCGGGGAATAGGGATGTTTGTTTTTTCCAATGAGATAGAGAGGTATTAAGTTTATGATTAACAAATTCACCCTGAGAAGGATAATTCAGATCGGCGTTCTGATTTTCTCAGCAGCTGTAGTTATCAAAGCCCTGGATTTCATAGCTCACAGTTACTGCCCCTATGCCCTGATCTGTTTTGGTGCCAGAGGTTTAAGATTGGGTTCCTGGCCGATTTTTCTTCCGGCGATCATAGCAGGGTTTCTAATTGCTCTGATCACGATCTTTATTGGCAGAAGGTTTTGCGGTTATATCTGCCCCCTGGGAACTCTTGTCGAGTATCTCAATCTGCTGAATCCCTTTAGAAAAAGGTTTTTGCCAAAGCGAATTCCCCTGATGATTGAACGGAGATTACGGCTTGGTAAATATCTTATTCTCATCGCAACACTAACGATGGCATTGTTGTTTTGGGGTTATCTATATTATCAATTGTGTCCAGTGATGCTTCTCACTTTCTCGGCAGAACTCACTCTTTGGGGCATACTCGTTTTGTTATTCGTAATAATCGGCAGTATCTTTATTAACCGCTTCTGGTGCCGTTATCTTTGTCCATACGCTGCTATCTTGAATTGTTTCCAGTTTATCGGTAAAAAAACAGATCTGAAGCGTTCGAAAATTTACCGGAATTTGGAAGTCTGTAACGACTGCCGCTGTTGCGAATTAAACTGTCAAATGAATATTGAAATAACCGAGCAGGAATATATAGAAGACTTCAACTGTATATACTGCCTGAACTGCATCAAAGCTTGCCCGAAAGAAGCCTGCCTTACCCTGACGGATAAGATGAAGTAAGAAGATCTTCCAAGCTGACTGAGTTTGGAGCGAAAAAACTATCTTGAGAAACAGACTGAGTTATTATCCTGTAAGAGATTTGACCTTTTGCTCAAGAAGCTCTGAAAATTCTCTCATCTCCCTGATCTTATCTCGTTTATAATCTCCCGGAGTGATGACTTGATAATTCCGAGTTCAGGCTTGGAGATCATCTCATTTTCCGATAGTACGGTGTAAGTCTCCTTTGCCTTATTGATGTCCCTTGTTGCTATCTCAAGGATCTCCTCAGCGGAGAGTATTCTTCGGGCTAAACCCTCTTCTATTGCCTGCCGTGCCACAGCCAGTGCTTCGATGGGAAATACTTCCGATTCGCTCATTCTGGGAATAATATCCTCAGGATCAATACCTCTCTGCTCAGCATATTCAGCCAAAGACTTTGCTGCCGAGATAGCCATGGAATCGGTGATCTTTTTAGCTCTGACGATCAAGGCACCTTTCAGTATTCCGGGAAACCCGAGAGAGTTGTTTATCTGGTTGGGGAAATCACCCCTGCCTGTGGCAACGATAAAAGCCCCTGCCTTTTTAGCCGCGTAAGGATATATCTCCGGAACCGGATTAGCACAAACAAAGACAATTGATTTGCTGTTCATTTTTTGGATCCATTCCGGTTTTACGTAATTTGGATCAGGCTTGGAAAGAGCGATGAGAACGTCTGCTCCGGTAAAGGCAGAATTGATCCCGGTTATCCCTTCCGGATTAGTAGAGCGGCAAATCTCCCATTTTCTGTACAATAAAGGATTTTCAGCAATATCTTTACGCTCTTTATGTAAAGAACCTTTGGAGTCGAACATAATTACCTTTCCGGGATCCATTCCGGCAGCAAGACAAATCCTGACAATAGCAGTATTAGAAGCTCCGGCTCCGATAAATACCGTGCGTATTTCGCTGATATCTTTGTTGGCAAGTTTAAGGGCATTTATTAAACCTGCTAAAGTAACCGATGCCGTTCCCTGGGCATCATCATGCCAAACCGGAATATCGCACTCTTCGCGGAGAGTATCCAGTACCCGATAGCAATTCGGTTGAGAAATATCTTCCAGATTTATAGCACCAAAACTATGCTGCACCATTTTCACAAAATCAATTATCTTGCCGGCACTGTTCTCTCCCCGTTCATCTCTACTATCGATACAAAGAGGTACTGCATCTATCCCCCCCAGTATTTTCATTAATAAAGCCTTCCCTTCCATGACTCCCAGACCACCGGATGGTGAACAGTCACCGTCTCCCAATACTCTTGTTGAATCGGAAACCACTGCCACAGAATTACCCCTGTTCGTCAAAGTATAAGATAGTTGGTTATTATCTCTAATTGCTGTTGAAACTGCAGAAACACCGGGAGTGTACCAGATATTAAACCAGTTGAAGCCAAAAATTCCGGCTTTGGGAATAACCTGAATCTTTCCATTATAGTATTCATGCAAAATCAGTGAAAGCTTTTTCAGTAACAATGTTTTACCACGAGCTTTTTCTTCATCGGTGAAATCATCGGGAAAACTATTATCCAAATCTGCTAAGGTAAGAGATATTTTTTCAGAGTCCATATTCTCGATTCCGTCCTTTAATAATTATTGTCAAATATTCCATGTCCTTTCGAATCTATCGTCACATAACAGGGAAATTCCTCAACCTGTAACTCGTAAACCGCCTCCACCCCCAGCTCTTCAAAGGCTACAAGACGATGAGCTTTGATCCTTTTAGCCAGATAAACACCGGCTCCTCCTATTGTAGAAAAATAGATTGCTCTGTATTTCCTGATAGCCTCAATCACTTCCCTGCTTCGATAACCTTTACCAATCATACCTCTTACTCCCGCAGCAAGTAATTGTTCGGTATAGGTGTCCATGCGGGCGGAAGTCGTAGGACCGGCAGAGATGATCCTACCCGTTCGATCCGAAACAATCGGCCCGGTATAATAAAGAACGGCTTGTTTGATCACAAATGGCAGAGATTTTCCTGAGCCGATGTCTTTTACTAATAACTCGTGAGCTTTGTCCCGGGCAGTATAAATTGTTCCGCTGAACAGTACTTTATCACCTGCTTTTAAGCTTTGTATGACATCATCATGGAGTGGTAAGTCTATTCTGATTACTTTCATAATTCTTTACCGAAGGAACTAACTATATAATAATGCTCTGGAAACGGTGGGAATGACATTGAAGATTAACAGCTACGGGAAGAGAAGCGATATGACAGGGATAGGTCTCAATACTGACCTGCAATGCTGTTGTTTTACCACCTAAACCGAGTGGTCCGATCCCGAGTTCATTTACCCTGGCAAGAGTAGCTCGCTCCATTTCTAACCAGAACTCCCGGTTCCTTTGCTCGCCGCTCTTATCTGTTCTCTCTCTTAGTGATTGCTTGGTACTGCTCCTCTCAATATTATCAACTGAAGACCGGTCAGTTGATTCTGACAACGCTTTCAAGGGTTTTAACAACGCTTTTTTTGCCAGCAGAGGAGCATAATCGAAAGTCCCGCCAATCCCGACTCCAATGATCAAAGGGGGGCAGGCATTCCCTCCGGCAAGTGAGACCGTTTCAACTATAAAGTTTATTATCTCTTCCCTTGTTGCTAAAGGGTTAAACATCCTGAGCTGACTCATATTTTCAGCTCCTGCCCCTTTTGGCAAGAAAGTAATCTTTATCCGGTCGCCGGGAACCTCTTCCCAGTGAATTACCGGAGGTAGATTATTTCCGGTATTTAATCGTTCATAGAGAGGATCGGAGACTATTGATTTTCTCAGTGATTCTTCCCGATACACTTGTGCCATTGATTCGATAATCGTTTGTTTTAAGCTCCCACCCTCTATGAACACCTCTTCTCCTTTTTCTACAAAAAAGATACCGATACCGGTATCCTGACAGAGTGGAATAGAAGATTCTTTTGCCAGGCGAATGTTTTCAATGATTATTCCCAGGATATCTGAAGCTATTTCATTATTCTCTCTTTCGCGGTAAACAAGCAACAGGGACAAGAGATCAACATCGAAATCATAATGAGCAGAACGGCAAATCCCGGAAACAGCTTTTTTCAATTCATCTACCTTTATAACTCTCATTGTCTTCTCTCTCTCCCTAAAAGTTAGTCTTTTTCTTTCCGAACGATATCTTACTGTCAACAAAAATCAATAGTCATTCTTTCTCTTTCAAATTCTACTGACCGGTTGTCAGTATATCCTACATAACAAAACTATAATAAAACAAGTTCTAAATTTTTATTTTTTACTTGACAATCTATTAAGGGTCTGCTCTTTTGCCCAGTGTATGAATAAAGCATAAAAAATCCCTTTACGGAGGTATGGTTTGAGTCATGAAGAGATTTTGTCAACGATTAACTTCGACAACCTTCTAAAACTCGGTTATGCAGTTATCGATGCCCGGTATTGTGATTATGAAATAACCGACAATGGTTACAAGTTTGTTATTGTACGCGTTGAGGGAGACAGAGACAATTTTTATCTGGAAATGATGAAAAGTTATCTTCCCTCCTATCAGCCGGGGAAAGATATTTATGAGGTATGGAGCAAAGTATTAGCACATAAAATCGCGATGAGTGAGATTCTCAAACGGGATATCTCGATTAAAGTAGCGTTCCATGATTTTTGGGAAATAAACAACTACTGATTATTCTGAGCAATGGAAATCTTAACCCCTGAAGCAGTTAAACGACCGAATGTACTTCATTGATCTTAAAGGAAAGTAACTTGATAAAAGATAAAAATGCTATGGAGGAATAATGATTGTCTATGACAATTTCTTTAGCACCATTATTCAGAGCCCGGCAACAGAGAACAATCTGTATCTACTCCCCTTTTTTACCGGTCAGAGATTTCCATCCGTAACCCCGGATAAGATTCATAAATCCTTTTACCCGGACGTTTCGATATCTAATCTTATTTTAAACATCCGTTCCAAAAACTTATTGAAGCAAGCAAACATCACTACCATCGGACAGCTTCTGTTGACACCCTACGGACAACTTCTCAAGTACCGTAACTGCGGTATTCATACTGTTAAGTTTCTCCAGACGGAACTAAAAAAATATATCCTTGATAAGGAAATAGACTACAGTAGTCACTGGAAGGATATGGAATCCATGTTAGACAGTGTGATAGAGCTTAAAGACAGAAATCTTCTGATTTTTAAATACCGGCTTGGGATAAAACTGCCGAAAGCCCTCACTCTGGAAGAATGCGGAAAGAAGTACGATATTACCCGCGAGGCTGTCAGACAGATAATGAGTCATATAGAGAAGCTCATTCTGCATCCGGAAACTGAGTTCAAATTGCGTCCTTTTTGGACAACACTTGATAAGCTTTTAAAGAAACGGGAGGTTTGGCTTTCCGAAGATTTAGCGAAGAAGATCAAAGAGAAACTCCATTGGGAGAAACGACCGGAGCCCCACGCCTTAGAGAATTTTATTGCTATTAAGAGGGAGAAGTATCTGGTGACCAACTATCGGCTTGTCGGCTTTGCTGATTCCAAATGCTTGGCATGTTCACGAGTTGATGGATTTCTTCCCGAGATCATGAAAGATAAAACCGAACTACCCTACTCTGCAGCCTGCTCTCTTTTCCTGAAGAAATTCGGTAGTATCTGTCCGAAAATTAATACCTTCCCTCAGAAAGTAATTGATTCCTTGGTCAAACTCCATTTAAGAAGGCATCTCAGTCACTATAAGCAGTTTCAGATGAGAAATAACAAGATAATCAATATCTTTACCTACGTTCCCAAAAAACGAAGACGCCGCTAAAAGATTACTAATCTTTGTTAATCCGGCAGTCGTTCCCAAATGCCTTCATAGTAGTACCAGTTCTTTTCTTCAGAACTAAAATAGAGAGTGATAACCCTGTTCTGCATCTGCTGATTATCACCCAGCCATTTGATGTATTCATTACTAACTCTGTAGGTAGAGATATGCTCAGGAGAAGATTTAGTTCCCAGCCAGGTAAAATCATTTTCCGGAAAATCTCTCCGGATTCGGTCTGATAGTCTCCTGACCGGTTCATTATCATAATCTCCCAGGATTATAAGTAAAGGATCGTCATTTTCTCTACTCATAAGCCGAAGCATCGTCAGAAGTCCCGTTAATTCTTCCGTTAACTTCTCCCATTGCCGGGGATACTCTTCCAGTTGTATGATTAACTCAAGATAGTCTCTCCCTGGTTCCTGGCCATCTTTTAAGAACTCACTTGCTCTGAGAGCAGGGGTGGTATCAATTGATTCCAGATATATTCTGGTTTTTTCATTCCCGAGCCGGTATCCGATCTGGATTTGATATGTTCCGGGCTCTAAATCGATGGTCAAAGCAGAATCGGTTTCATATTCAGGTTGACGTTCATAAGGATAAAAAACTCCATCCTGTAAAAAAGTAAGGTTGTATTGATTCTTGGAGAGCTTGATTGGATAACCGTATTCATCAACCGCTTTGATTACAACAGGAAATAGATCCTTTCCCTCTCCATCCGGTTCACTTCGCTGAAAAGACTTATCCTTTAAATCGTAATAACGCCAGCTGTTGTCCAGGTAAATAATGATCATATCGGGAATTCTCGTATAGGAGGCAGGGATATGATTCGCCCGCAAGACTGAACAAGCTAACATTTTATACTGATAATTAGTCAGGGATATTAGATCCATAGTTTTGTCGTAGGGGAGCAATGATAACACAGCCCTGTCATTATCGATCAGATAACTATCCGACAAAAAAGTCATTATCTTTTCTATCCGCTCCTCAACATCTCCTCTCCGCCAGTTGGTAAGACTTTCTTTCAGTGATTTTTGGGGTAATTCTTCAAAAAGAACTGTCGGTGATAAGATGTTTGCCTTTAGCTCATCAGAATATTCTAATCCTATCATCTCAAGATAAAAATCATGTAGCATCTGCCACTGACTTATATCTGCCTGCCAGAGAAATTTCTCATCGATCAGGGTGAGTAGTTTAAGAAAATCATCGGCAATAGGTTTATTCTTCTCATAGAAACTCTGATAAACGTCTTTGTTATTGCGGCATTTTCTCCAAACATCGTTTAATAACGAATCGCTCTCCCCGAAGGGTGACACAAGGTCTTGATAAGAAGACACAATTTCATTATACTTATCAGAAAATGTATCCCGATACTCATTCCAATCAGGTCTCTCTCTCCGGGATTCAATAGCGGCTCCCGGAAACTCCAGAACAGAGCTCAAGGAGAATACGGGACTAGAGCCCAGTAATAACTCCGCCTGATACGTGTCTCTCGTGGTTTTATTCAGAGATTCTTTGTTCTTCTGGGCAGGAACCTCATAAAGAGCAAAGAGGGAATCCTTAGCTGCTGAGATAATAAAAGAACTGCTTCCTGTAACTAAAGCTGCTTCTCCCCCTTCATCTGTCTCTGTTCGAAAAATCGGACGCAGCATTCCCCAGTTATAGACCAATATACCGATTTTTACTCCGGGAATTATCCTCCCCCTTTCATCTTTGGTTGTTATCCTTATCTCTCTTGCCCGGAATTCCCCGGAATCATAATTTGGGGTAGAATTGACTTTTGCCTGATAACGGTCAGTTTCCAGGACAATATCCGTTGAATCAGGAAATGATGAGGTTGACATGATCATTACCGCCCTGGGTAAATTAGCAGAGAACCAGGCATCGTCGAGATCGTAAGCCGGTTCAACAGCACCTAAATACCGCCACTTGTCATTAACGAAAACCTCAACCCAGGCATGATTGTTATCCGTATGTGCCCACAAGGGAGTCATTGCCGGTCTGGACGGAATCCCCAAAGACCTGGCTGCTGAGATGAAGAATATCTGCATTTCTTCACATCGGCCGATATTCGTCTTTTCCAGGATATCATAGGGGGTCATATCTCTTCCGGAAGTAGGCTGAAATGTCATATACTTCCGGCACCAAAGATTTAACTCTCTTACCAGAGATTCCTCATCCACTTTCTTTAAATCAAGGAGACCATACCGCTGGAAATGCTCATGATAGGGAGTAATTCTTTCGTCTGTAACGGTTATCTTGGCGATATAAGAAAGAAAAAAGGGAAGGGAGTATCTATCCCTATAGCTCTCGTGAAGTTCTCTGACTCTATGGTAATGGGAGATCAGATCATCCCTCTCTGCCAGCAGTAATTTGGAGCTCTCTTCTGAGGCCAAAAAGAAAGCCATGAAAAGATCGTTGTAGGTATTAAGCAGATCGAGGTATTCTTTCTCTTTTGCCTCAGGCATACTGCTGATATTATCAATCGCTTTTTCCCGTAGTTCCCCAAAAATATCAGGAGAAGCTGTAATTACTGCATCACTGAAGGCAAAGCTAAAACATACAGCCAAAAAGACTGAAAGGACTATTCTTCTCATAAAAATTCTCCCTGCTGAAATTATATCGAAACCCATTTACTCCTCAGGGAATTGCTGACAAGAAATAAACTAACGTGATGCGCAGCTACTGTCTCTGTGGATAACTTCGAGCATCTCTCTGCTAACTGGAAAGAAATTCCGGAGGTACTTCAGTTAACGGTCAAAAAAATGCTACGCTTCTCCCCTTTTTTCTTCGTAACAGAAAAACGAATCAGCAAAAGGGTTTAACTGAGAATTAGTGTAAACAGCAGTTGATAAGCTTGATTGATAAAGATAGTTTTCCGGTATTGATTTGATTCTATACGCTATCCGAAAGAGATATCCCCCTGCCTGTTCAAAAAATAGTTTGACACAGAGAGCCTGTTTTATGGTTTGTATCTTTGAAGTTAAGCATACAGAGGAGTAACTTAGATGTACATATTTTTACTGATTATTCACGTAATAATCTCGATAGCCTTGATTATGATCATACTGGCTCAATCGAGTAAAGGCGGAGCTCTGGACGGATTAGTCGGAGGCACTGCCAGCACGATGTTAGGTTCTCATGGAGCTTCCGCGTTTCTGAGTAAGTGGACCAAGATATTAGGTGCGGTCTGGGTTCTGTCATCATTGATCCTGGCTATGAATGTCAGAGCAATGCATGCTCCCAGCAGAGCAAGAGCACTTGAGCGCCTTAGAGAAGAGACTACTACAGATGTTCCACCTCCGGCAGGTATTGATGAACTGCAGGAAGGTGAAGTTTTACCCGAACAACCTGCTCCTGTAACTCCTGGAGAAACATCTGAACAACCGGAAACTTCTCCGGAAACAGCTCCGGAATCAACTCCGGTTCCCGTTGAATAGTTTTAGAGAGGCAGAAATGGTGGAATTGGCAGACACGCAAGACTAAGGATCTTGTGCCCGAACCGGGTGTGCGGGTTCGAGTCCCGCTTTCTGCACCATATAATCTAAAGCCGTTGTTATTGAAACAACGGCTTTTTTCTATTATGAAAAACATGTTCTTAATGCCCTCAAAACTATTATGGTTTATAAAGTGGTTGACAGAGAGGGAAGGGGTGAGAAACTTTCTCTGTTTGCTAATTTTTCTTATTATATATTAAGGAATAATGTCATGGTTAAGAAAAATGATTATCATACCGATTTAGCTCAGCAAAGCTGGATAGATGCCCATTGTCATCTCTGCAGCGAACCATTGAAAGATAATTTCCGTACTGAGATTGCCCGGGCCGGAGAGTCTGATATCAGAGTATTTATCTCCACTGCTTTGAATCACAAGGAAATTGATTGGCATTTGTCGAACTACTCTCCTGAGATTAAACTCATTGCCGGAATACATCCCTATTATGATAAAAGTAACTTGAAAGATCTTGATTATCTTATTGAGCAATGTAGAAATCAAGAGCTATGGGGAATTGGAGAAATCGGCTATGATAAACGGAAAAACAACCATAATTTTCAGAGGAATGTCCTCTTTCAGCAATTAGAGATAGCTAAAGAATACGACTTACCGGTTGTCTTTCATGTCGTGGGACGATACAATGAGCTTTATCAAACACTGAAGAGAGATTTTCCCGGAATCAGGGGCTTCATTCATGGATTCCAGGGCTCAGCTGAACTTGTCGAGATGTTCAGCCGCCTGGATATCGGTTTTTCTTTAGGCTACAAAATACTTATGAAAAAGGGGTTTCCCGATACTGTCCGGTCAATACTCAAAAAGGGACTTGTATTATTTGAGACTGATGCCCCTTTCCAGAAACTACCGGGAAATGAGAATAGCCAGGAAAGTTATCTCAGTAATCTGAAGATCTTAATCTCCAGGATATCCCGAAGCTGTGATCTTCATCCTGAAGACCTGATGGATAGACAATGGCATACGTACATGATGATGAAAGGTTAAAGGCAAGATTTAACCGGACTGCCCTGCTCTTCGGTGAAGAGGTACTGAACACATTCCTTCAATCTTCGGTTGCTGTTGTCGGATTGGGAGGAGTTGGTTCCTTCGCAGCTGAACTCCTAGCCCGCAGCGGGATAGGTAGAATAGTACTTGTTGATTTCGACCGAATCAATATTTCCAATACTAACCGCCAAATACAAGCTTTGACAAGCACTATCGGAAAACAGAAGAGTGAAGTCCTCAGATCACGCTTAATCGATATCAATCCGGCAGCAGAGATTACCGCTCATTCGGAATTTTGCGATTCCGGTAACAGAGAGATTCTTTTGCGGGGAAGCGATTTTATTATTGATGCTATCGACAGCCTTGGTCCTAAATCCGGACTTCTCGAATTTGCCTTCCGCTCTGGAAAAAGAATCATTTCCTGCATGGGAGCAGCAAACAGGATAGATCCCTCGAAGATTAGCATGGCTGACATCAGCGAAGTCAAAGGGTGCCCTTTAGCCCGGAGAGTCAGGAGATACCTGCGGAAAAAGGGAATAGAGCAGGGTATCCCTGTTATCTATTCCAGCGAAGAGCCGTTGCCCCTTCATAAGATAACCGAGAAAGTCAAAGAGTTCCCCTCTCTCGTTAGAGGAAGAGAAAGAGAAACTCTCGGCTCTACTTCATATCTGCCGGCAATAATAGCCAGCTGGGCAGTATCTTATGTTCTCCGTGATCTGGCAAACGATTCTTCTGAGGATTTATAAATCGTAACAGAGGAATCACTAAAATTTTTTTTATTCAGGAAGGTTCGTTTCGATTATTTCCCGGAATCTCGGAGCATATTGAGGGGCAAAACCTACTTCCCGCTCAATCTGAGTTAAATCATCTTTTACAAATATTGTGGTAGGAATACCTTCTACTCCGTATTTTCTGGTTATGATTCCCTCAGGATCAAGCAGCAAGTGATAAGTCATCTCTGTTCCATCTTTTATCATCTGCTCGACAAACCTCTTCTGAGTTGCGACATCTTCCGTACTGATCCCCACTATCTGCAATCCTTTTTCATGGAATTCGTCATAAAAATCCTGAAGAAAAGGAATTTCTACCCGGCAGGGGGGACACCAGGTAGCCCAAAAATCAAGGATTATCAAACCCTCTAATTCACTAATAGTAACCGGATTACCATCTAAATCATTGAGGGTGAAATCAGCAACCTTTACTGTTTCCGTCTCAGCGATCAACGCACTACTCAACATCAGGATAACTACCGCAGCTAAGATATATAATCTCCTCATTTTACACCTCTTCTTCATTTAGTAAGATTTTTGTCTCAATGGGAACTGCCTTTATCAGCATAGCATAAACTGGACAATACTTCTCGGTTGAAAGTTCAACCGCTCTTTTTAACTTATCTATCGGTAAGTCTTTCCCGGAAAATCTGAAGATAAGATCAATATGCTTGTACACAGCTGGATGCTCATCTACTAACTCACCCTCGACTTCTATGGTCAGCTTGTATTCAGGGATACGCATTTTCTTTAGGATAGAGACGGCATCCATTCCGGAACATCCCGCTAAAGACGATAACAGAAGTCCTTTGGGCTTAGGACCCAAATCCTGTCCGCCAAAATCTTTGTCTCCATCGACATGGAATTGATGCCCATCCTGCTCTACAGTGAAAGCAAGCTCATTTTTCCAAACCAGTTTCGTCTTGTTCATCCTTTTCTCCTTTCATGTTTGATATTCAATCTTCAGATAATGTAGCAAGGAGTAGGATAATGTCAAACAGATTTTGCCGGGAGTCCATTCAATCAGGCAAAGGAGAAACTACAGTTCTTTCAGGAAATGTTTTAAAATAACATTTTCTCAGCAGATAAACCCCAGATATCATGACTCCGAAGGGAAACAAGCATTTAGCTGTTAAGTTTTACTTGAGATACAAACATTTCCGTATTGCCGATATTTCACCGTCAATTTCTAATTGATAAAAATAAACACCAGAGGCTACCCGATTACCAAGATCATCATCTCCCTGCCAGACTACTGAATGCTCTCCCCGATCTAAAAAACGAGCGGTTATAGTCTTGATCCTTTGTCCCTGAAGATTATAGATAGCTAATCGTGTATAACCCGGGTGAGTCAGTACAAAATCAATGATGGTTGCCGGATTAAACGGGTTAGGATAGTTCTGTGCTAATTTAACCGAGTTGTTCACTACTACAGGAGCTGTAATCTCAACAAAAATGTTTCTTCCCCAGAATAGTCCGTTATCCGTACCGACGACAAAATTCGGAGTATATACCGGTAATCTTTCAAAACAGAAAACATCATCAATTCCGAGTTCGCTCCCGATCGGATATATTTCTCCTAAGAATGAGGGTTCGACCAGAAATAGATTACTAAGGTTGTCGTAAGCACCAACAACAAGATAATTATCATACTCATACAATCTCTTTGCCAGATAAATGTAGTTGATGGGAATAACATTGCTGATCTCCCCATCACCATATTCGATTCTGTAAACTCCGTCACTCCAACTACCAAGTCCCAAGGCAAAATATACCTCGTCACTATAAGGATGGCTTCTGACAAACAAGTCGGTAATATTTTCCAACTCTAATATCTGTGACGGTTTTTCTCTTCCGCTCTCAACAATAAAGATTCCTTCCCATGTTGCTACAAAAAGTGTACCATCACCGGTCTCCACAATCTTGTATACATGATATGAGTCAAAATCAGTCATCTCCGTCCATTGATAACCATCAAGAGAATGAAGTAAGCCGCCCTGACCGAACTCAGTTCCCCATCCTAAATAAAATCCCGAGGACAGTTTCTTGATAAAATTTCCACCATTAACAAACGAAACCAGGCCATACTCCTCTGTGTTAACATCAAAGTAATATAACCCATCGCTATTGGAATAGCCTCCTGTCAAACAAAAGATCCGGTTGTTTTGATCATCAGCAGCAATCGAGACGAGATGAAGCTGAGGGTGAATAAACTGGAAAACGGTTAACGAGTCAGTAGTGGTATAATACGCTAATCCTCCATTATCGCCCGGTATAAGCATCGCTAAACCATCAGCATGTATTCCGGGATTATTAGTAAAAACTACATCAATAACCGGTAGATCGAGCAATTGATCCCACTCCTCATTTAAGGCTGATAAATCCGCAAAAAAGAGAAAAATTAAGATTGCGGTTACTATGCCCAGCTGAAACATAACTTCACTTACTTTCATGATGACCTCCTTGTTTGGGTATCCACAATGTTACTTACAACTCTCTTCAGTAGATTATACAATTCTCTATTTAATGATCAGAATAGATTCTTTAGAGTCAATACATTTTTTTGTTTACGTTCTCAACAGGGAAAAAATACCATTTGACATTAAGGAATCAGAATAGACTATTGCTTTGTTGTTGATAACAGAGAGGTACTAATGAAAGAGAAAAAAGAGATCAATCTTGTATTAAGTGGCGGTTCAGCCCGTGGTTTGGCTCATATAGGTGTTTTATCGGAACTTGAAAAACACTTTCGCATTAAATCCATTATCGGTACAAGTATGGGGGCGATCATCGGAGGCTTATATGCTTACGGGTATTCTCCGGAAGAGATTTCTGATCTCCCGAAATCCCTAAATCTGATAAAATTGGTATCTCTCTTTAAACCATCCTTCAAAGCGAGTGGTTTAACTGATGGAGAGGGTGTCCTAAAGCTTTTCACTGAAATTACTAAAGAGGCTGTTATAGATAACATCAAGATCGATTTCGCGGCAGTCTCTTTTGACCTGAAGAGTAAAAAAAGTGTCATTATTGACAGGGGTAGTCTGGCTAAAGCAATGAGAGCCAGTTCTTCCCTTCCCTTTATCTTTCAACCTTTCCCTTATGGAAAGTACCTCTTTGTTGACGGTTATATTGAGCATCCCCTACCGATAAAATTCGCTAAATACTTTCACAAAAATGCCCTGACAGTCGCCTGTAGTGTTCTGCCTCCCTTTCCAGCCAAATTTGAAGTCTTTCAACAGGAGAGTCCAGAAGGATCTGATAACCTGCCTTCGATGATCGATACATTTATCCAAACCAATTTTTACAGTCAAAGCTCGACCGTATTGGAAGCTCTTTTAGAAGCGAAACCGGATATCTATATCTCAGCCTACGACGATGAACTCGCTTTTTGGGAACTGGATGAAGTAGATAATTTTGTTGAGGTCGGAAAAACAGCAGCTGAAAAAGCTCTGGAAGAATTTGTTTCAGATAAAGACCATTCTCATCACCGAAGATTTTTGAAGCATTTACAGGAGAGTTATACCGATTTCAGGAAATTTGTGGAGAAGTATTCCGAATAGGAGCTATCTACATCGTACTCTCAATACCTATATACTCCCCGGTTCAAAGCATCACGGATCGCTGAGATTATCTTGGAACTTCTCACCGTAGCAGCAGTATAACCGTCAACTTCCGTGTGAATTATCCTTGCGGGATAGTAAAGTTCCGGCAATGTCTCCCGCAGATTTTTGCCTACCAGATATTCCAGTAGTTCTTTGTATTGCTTCACTACAGAGCGGTAAGGTTCGGTCACGGAATCAAGATGATAATTCTCATCCCGTTTTAAGTGACGAAAAGCAGCTTCCGTAACGATACCATCTTTAAGAGTGAACTGTAAGCTGATCTGAATATCAGCTAAATCAGCAAATGTGCCTCTGTAGGTACCGTCTTCATACTGACTCTCCTCAGGAAACTCGAACAGAATACGCTGTTCAGGCGGAGCTCTGAAAATGATCAGAGCAAATACTACAAAAAACACAACCGCCAGAGGCAGCACCCAAAGAAATAGTATCTTATTCATCTTAGAAATTTTCTCTTGTGACATCTATACCTCCCTTCGATCTCTAAAAACAATATAAAACTTAGCCATCTCTGAAGCAAGCAATAACTGCAAACGGAAAACTCTTAACAGAAATACTATTTTCAGCAGTAGGAGTTTTCCGGTTAAATTGCCGTGCTCATTGCGAAAAGAATTATTCTTAAAGATAATCCGGCTGCTGTTTCAGTATTTTCAACAGAAGTTGAGAGACGCCGGAAATGGCTGCTGTCTCTGCCCGCAAAACATGATTACCCAGGGTAAATTTTTCCCCGCTCTGTTCTCCCAAAAAAGCAATCTCTTCATCTGAAAACCCACCTTCCGGACCAAAAAGTAAAACTATTTTCGGAGGCAGAGGCTCAGGAAGGCAATCGGGAAGAAGCTTAACAGCATCTCTCTCTAACGCTGTTAAAACTGTGAAGTTTTCTTGTTGCAGAACAGATAAGGCTTTTTCCAAATCCATCACTTCCCTGATCTGAGGTAAGAAAGGATTATCACATTGTTTCAGGGCAGCAATGGCAGTTTTTTTAAACTTTTCGATCGTATTGTTACTGCTGTTTCTGACTGTATAACTACTGATAAAGGGAAAGAACTCACTAACTCCCAGTTCAGTCAGTTTTTCCACAATTAAATGATCATTTTTATTCCTGAGGAGTGAGAAACCGACAGCGATCCGGGGTGAACTCTTCTCAGTTGGACGGCTTTCGATTATCTGCAGTGTGATGCTTTTCTTACCAATTTTATCCAGGACAGCAGTTGCCTTTAAACCGTGCCCGTTTGATAGTAGAAGCCTGTCTTGGGGTTTCTTGCGAAAAACATTTACTATATGGTGAAATTCTTCGCCTTCGATAATCAGATTCTGCATTCCGATAACAAGATGAGGAACGTAGAAACAAGGCATCAGGATATCCAGTCTTTTAACTTGTTGATAACCCTTTTCCCCGGTGTCATTTTTCTCTCTTTATCAAATTCCGACAGCTGGGCAAAGAGCTCTTTTTCTGCCTTGCTAAGTTTATTGGGTGTTTGAACAACAATTCTTACGTAAAGATCCCCTTTTGCAGAATGATTCAATATCGGTAATCCCTGACCTTTCAGGCGGAATATCTCCCCGGTTTGGGTTCCGGCAGGGACTTTCATCTTTATCTTTCCGGAAAGTGTCGGAACAAGGATATCTGTGCCAAGTGCTGCCTGGGAAAAAGATATGGGATATCCGAGGAAGAGATGTTCTTCCCTTCTTTCGAAAGTATCGTCCTCTTTCTCATGGATCAAAACGATCAAATCTCCGTTTTGTCCACCTCTTCTTCCTTTGTTACCATAACCTCTTAACCGGAGATGCTGTCCTTCGGATACTCCAGTTGGAATATGTACTTTGATATTCTTTACCTTTGAAACCCGACCCTCTCCTTGGCATTTAGGACAACGGTTTTTGATTATCTGACCCTCGCCCCGGCAGGTTGGACAGGTAACGATCGTCGCCATATTACCAAAAAGTGACCTCTGCATCTGCCTGACCTGACCGGAACCATGACACTGACTACAGGTAGTCGTGGAACCGTCGGAAGAACCACTTCCATTACAAGTCTCACATAAATCCATTACGTTTAATTTGATATTTTTCTCTACTCCACTGGCGATTTCTTTCAAAGTCAGAGATAGAGAGATTTTCAAGTCCTCACCCTGAGGAACTCTCTCTCTGCGTCCTGATCTGCTGAAACCGTTACCGAAAAATATATCAAAGATGCTGCTAAAACCATCACCAAAAATATCCGAGAACTCTGAGGCGTGAGTAAAGTCATTCCAGTTGAAGCCGCCTTTGCTGAACATACTCTCGACCCCTTCGTGACCGTATTGATCATACATCTTTTTCTTTTCGGGGTCGCTCAGAACCTCATAGGCTTCGGAGGCTTCCTTGAATTTATCTTCTGCCTGTTTATCATCCTTGTTCTTATCGGGATGATATTTCATAGCCATTTTTCGATAGGCCTTTTTTATCTCTGCCCCAGTGGCATTCTTATCAATTCCTAAAACTTCATAGTAGTCTCTTTTTGCCATACTAAACCTCTCCGGTACCCGCAATAGCATATACGACAGCAGGTACCGGAATCTTATCGTTATTTGATGTAATCGAAAACCTTAAGTTCTTCAATTACCGTTTATTTCTCGTCATCTACTACTTCATAATCAGCATCTACCGGACCTTCCTTGCTCTCCTCCTGATCTGAACCTGCTCCCGGTTGTGCTTCCTCTCCCTCGCCCGGTTGACCGGCACCACCGGCTTGTTGCTGCTGCTGTTGCTGCATATCCTGATAGATCATCTCACCAAGTTTTTGAGCCTTTTTCGCCAGAGTCTCCTTTGCTGCATCGAATTCTTCTTTGGACTGAGCTTTTTCGTAAACTTCCTTCGCTTCTTTCAGCGCATCTTCCAGCTCCTTCTTCTCTCCTTCTCCAAGCTTCTCTCCGTATTCACTCAGGCTCTTCTCGGTTGAGAAGATAATTGTATCAAGCTCATTCTTCGCCTGGATAGTTTCCTGTTTCTTCTTGTCCTCTTCAGCATGAGCTTCAGCTTCTTTGACCATTTTATCTATCTCATCCTGAGTTAGAGCTCCTGTCCTTTCAATGCGAATTGACTGCTCTTTACCGGTTCCTTTGTCTTTGGCACTGACATGCAATATTCCGTTGGCATCAATGTCAAAGGTTACCTCTATCTGAGGCATACCCCTCGGTGCTGCCGGAATACCTATCAGATCAAATCTGCCGAGAGTTCTGTTATCGCTGGCCATCGGTCTTTCCCCTTGCAGAACATGAATGGAAACTGCAGTCTGATTATCGGCAGCGGTAGAAAAAATCTGACTCTTTTTTGTTGGGATGGTCGTATTTCTTTCGATGAGATTTGTCATCACCCCACCCAAAGTCTCGATACCGAGAGAGAGAGGAGTAACATCAAGCAGTAATATGTCTTTAAGATCCTCATCACCTGACATTATCCCGCCTTGAATACCGGCACCGACTGCTACCACTTCATCCGGATTGACGTTCTTATTCGGTTTTTTACCAAAGAACTTCTCAACGGCCTCGTAAACAGCAGGCACTCTGGTGCTTCCTCCGACCAGAATGACTTCATCAATATCGGAAGCAGATAATTTAGCATCTTTCAGAGCGAGCTTACAGGGTTCTATGGAACGATCTACCAAATCGGTGATCATTCGGTTAAATTCAGATCGCGAAAGAGTCATATTCAGATGTTTTGGCCCACCGGCATCTGCCGTAATATATGGCAGATTTATATCTGTACTCTGAGTACCGGAAAGTTCTACTTTAGCTTTCTCCGACGCTTCTCTGATCCTCTGCATTGCCATTGGATCTTTGGAAAGATCTATCCCTTCCTGTTTTTGAAATTCACTCAATATCCATTTCATGATTCTGTGATCAAAATCGTCACCGCCCAGATGAGTATCACCATTAGTGGATAGAACTTCCACGACACCTTCGGCAACATCAAGGATAGAAATATCAAACGTTCCGCCACCTAAATCATAAACAGCGACTTTTTCCTCTTTCTTATTCTGCAGACCATAAGCCAGGGCTGCTGCTGTCGGTTCATTAATGATCCTCTTGACATCCAGACCGGCAATGACTCCTGCATCTTTGGTTGCCTGACGCTGCGCATCGTTAAAATAGGCGGGAACAGTAATGACTGCCTCGGTCACTTTCTCTCCCAAATGGGATTCTGCTGTCTCTTTCATCTTCTGTAAAACCATTGCTGATATCTGTTGGGGAGTGTAATTCTTGTTTTCAGAATCTACATGGATAACTACCTCGCCATTCTTGTCCGAACGCACGTCATAACTGACATTCTTCCTTTCCTGACTAACTTCATTGAGTTTTCTGCCGACAAACCTCTTGATCGAATAAATTGTATTTTTGGGGTTGGTTATGGCTTGTCTTTTGGCCAGTTGACCAACCAATCTCTGTCCGTCTTTGGTAAATGCTACTACTGACGGTGTTGTTCTTGTTCCTTCAGCATTTTCTATGACAACGGGTTTACCACCTTCCATAACGCTAACGCAGGAATTAGTAGTACCCAAATCAATTCCGATTATTTTTCCCATAATCTCTTCCTCCTTGTGAATCTATTCTTACTTATTTTTCTTCTTTCTTAATAGTTAGATCATCCGGAGCTGAACCTGCTCCCACCTCTCCCGATGAAAGAATAACCTTTGCCGGACGAATAACCTTATTGTTCATAATAAAACCGTTCTCAATCACCGAAACTACCTTGTCCTTTTCCAAATCAGAGGGAGTATAGGTAATGGCATCATGATACATTGGATCAAATTCCTCCTCTTCTGCCTCTATCCTCGTTACCCCTTCCGATTTGAGAATCGTCAGCAATTTGCGGTAGATTGCCTCCATTCCCTGATCGATAACTGCAGACTCATTCCCCGGTCTGTTGTTTCGAAAAGCCCGATCAAAATCATCAATGATCTCACACAATTTGAGAACCAAGGACTCATTGGCATTTCTTATCCAATTGAGCCTTTCCTGAGCATTACGCCGTCTGAAGTTCTCAAACTCAGCAAGAGTTCGCAGATACTTCTCTCTAACTTCTTTCTTTTCAATTTCTAACTCATTTATTCTGCTATCCAATTCCTCTTTACTCCCTAAAGCCGGTTCTTGATCAAGAGAACTTACCTCAGACTCCATATTCCGGGAGTTCATCTGATCCTCTTGGATTACACTCTTGCCAAATTCAGGACTCTTCTTTTTACCTGAATCAGGCTCTGTTTCTTTTCTCGGCTTTTTTTCTTTTACCATCTTTTCTCTCTTTCTCTTCATAAGACATCTCCTCACGAAACTCCTTACCTGCCGGTACGACCATCCCTTTCCTCGTTACATCTGTTATTATTTTAGCCATATCGCGTACTATCGGGATATTCTTCCGGTAGTTCATTCTCACCGGAGCAAGAACCCCAAGATAACCGGGTATTCCGAAAAGCTCATAACGGGAATAGATCAGAGCATACTTGAACCAGGCTTCCACCCCGAAGTCCTCTCCCAAAAGTACATTGTAAGGCTGAAGTTCATCCTGGCGATGCATCATATTGACCAAAAGTTCCTGGCTTTGCGTTAAACTGAGGAAACGAAGTATCTCTTCCTTATTATCAAATTCAGGCTGTTCCAGAAAGGATACACTCGCCTCGAAATGAAGATAATAACTGCTCATCTCCGTTAAAGCTTTTTGAAATTCCAGTAAAAACCGGCTGAAGATGAGATTGACCTCACCCTCCTTATCAGCCATCTCCTCAATATACCTGCTCCGGATCTCGTGAATCCTTAATCCCGTTAAACTCTCGTTCACATAACGAACTAAGGCTTTCAACTGCTGCTCCGAGATCTCATAATCGCAATGTATAATAACTGTCTTGTCGATTCCCGAATCAAGACTCACCACAAAAAGTAACTTACCACTCCCTATCTTGAATACTTCCAGATTTTCAAAAAGACCGTAGGCGATTTCCGGTTCGGCGATAAAGCTTAACTGATCTGTCTCCTTAGCTAAAATCTGCATTATAAAATTTAAGGCTGTAATCGTATCCTTATAATGGGTCACCAATACTCTTCTTAAAAGTTCCTCTTTCTGTTCAGAGATTGCGGTTAACTTCTCAGCAAGGGTATTTACATAATATCTGAAACCACTGATGGTCGGTACCCTGCCGGCAGAAGTATGAGGCTGCACGATCAACCTCTTCTGTTCTAATCGGTGCAAATCTATCCTGATTGTTGCCGGACTTACATCAGGCAGATACTTTTCACAGATCAACCTTGAAGAAACCGGCTCTCTGGACTCAATGTATTCCTCAACCAAGTGTTTTATTACTTTCAGTTCCCTTAACTCACTCTTCTTCATCTAAACCTCTATTTAGCAATCTTTTGCTTTGTTTGCTAATCTATAGACAAATTAATATCTACAGGCAAAATTGTCAAACGAAAAGTGAGAGTGCTAAAAAAGTATCGGGTCCGGAAAGCACAAGAGAAAGAACTAAGAAGTGAGTGATCTTTTTAGGTTAATCTTAAGGGATTATGGCTGATAGAACTTGTTTATTTGTATATTTCAGGCAACTTTGTTGCTGAACTTCTCATTATCCGGTTATTTCTCAATCGGTAAGTTGATCATCTTCTTCTTGATCCTCTCCCTTCAAAGCGGGTAAGACCTCTTTAACGTTAGAAGGTAATTCCTGGACATCACGCAGAGTTCTTTCAATTGCCCGGGTTCTTCTTCCGATCAGATTTTCCAAATCTCTGCCTGCCCCACTGATATTCTTTTGCGCTTTTTGCAGCGTATCGCCGAATTTGCCGAATTCCCGTTTCACCGACCCGAGAAGTTTCCATACTTCACTGGAGCGTTTTTGGATAGCCAGGGTACGGAATCCCATCTGCAGGCTGTTGAGAAAAGCGGTCAATGTGGTAGGACCTGAGATAACAATACGGTATTCCCGAAAGAGTTGTTCGAAAAGATTTGTTTTACCGAGAATTTCAGCATAAATACTCTCAGAAGCAAGAAACATAATAGCGAAGTCGGTAGTTTCGGGGGGGTGGATATATTTTTCACTTATATCTTTAGCAAATAAACGAACTCTATTACTCAATGCTTTTCTCTTTTCTTCGATCAATTTCAGATCACCTGCATCATAGGCTTCCTGTAAAAGGACAAAGTCCTCCATGGGAAATTTCGCATCAACAGGAAGATAAACAGGCTCATTGCTGTCTTCCCGCCCGGGAAGAATAATAGCAAAATCGACTCTGGTATGGCAACCGCTATAGAGTTTCACCTCTTTCGCATATTGCTCCGGACTGAATAGTTGTTCAAGCAGGCTTTCCAGTTGGTACTCTCCCAATACACCTCTCCTTTTAACATTAGAGAGGACTTTTTTCAGATCTCCGACCCCGGCTGCCAGATTTTTCATATCACCCAAGCCCTGATGTACCAACTCCAATCTTTCACTAACCTGTTTAAAAGACTCACCGAGTCTTTTTTCTAAGGTAGTCTGTAATTTCTCATCAACGACATTCCTCATCTCATCGAGTTTTTTGCTATTTTCACTCTGCAGGTTTTTAATCTGAACCTCAATTGTTTCCCGCATTCTGTTCAGACGCTCCTCTATCTCTTTTCCGGTTTTATCGAGTCTTTGTGAAAAATCATTCATCTCCCTTTTCTGGCTGTGGAGCATTTCATTCAATCTGGCGAGTAGGCTCTCCTGAAAAGATTTGATATTATTGTTTGTCTCTTCTCTTAAATTCCGGGCATTGGTATTGAATTCTTCACGGTTTCGGGCTAGCTCTTCCCGCAGCAAAGCTTCGGTCTTTTGCAACTGGACTTCAAAATTACTTAACTTAAGCCTAATATCTTCATTGTCGTTCCTGTCTCTGCGGAAAAAGATGATGAGAAGCATGACAAGTGAAAGGAGTTGAACTATAAGGACAACTAACAAAAAAACATCTGAGTTCATTTTTTTTCCTTCATCGTTTTAGCGGCTCAGTGACGAGAATAATCAATTGTGCAAAGCGGCGCCGTTCAGTAAAATCTTCTTACCGCAATCTATCCTGACGGAGAAAACCCGAAACAACTCCGTTTCAAAAATCAGGGATAGATGCGATAGATCATTCTGGGGAAAGGTATCGTTTCCCGGATGTGCTGAACTCCGGAAATCCACCCGATCAATCGCTCCAGGCCGATACCAAAACCACTGTGAGGAACCGTTCCGTAAAGCCTCAGATCGAGATACCATTGGTAAGGCTCCAGGGACATCTTATCTTCTAACATTCTATCTTTTAGAATACCATAGTCATCTTCTCTTTGAGAACCTCCGATAATCTCTCCGAAACCCTCCGGAGCGATCAGATCATTTCCCAGAACCAGATCAGGATTCTCTCCATCTCGTTTCATGTAGAAAGCCTTTGTCTCTTTAGGCCATCTTTCTACGAAAAGAGGGACACCTGCCTCTTCGGTCAACATTACCTCTTCCTGGGCACCAAAGTCATCTTTATCACCAAGTTTCGAACCTTTCTTTCTCAGAAATTCGATTGCCTGCTGATGAGTCATCCTCTGAAAGGGAACATCTGACTTCTTCAGCATCTCAACATCTCGACCCAGAACTTCCAGATCAGACATGTTTTTATCGATTACTGAACGGATCACAAATCTTATCAGATTTTCCTGGATCTGCATATTCTCTTCATGCTCGACAAAGGCTGCTTCAGCATCCATCATCCAGAATTCAGTCAGATGTTTACGGGTTTTCGATTTCTCTGCCCGGAATACGGGACCGAAGTCATAAACCCTGCCTAAGCTGGTTATCCCTGTTTCTAAATACAATTGACCTGACTGAGAGAGATAGGCATTCCCCTCATCAAAATAGGGAACCTGAAAAAGGGTCGTTGTACCTTCGCAGGCGTTCGGTGTTAGTATTGGAGAATCAAAGCGGTAAAAACCATTCTGATTTAAATATTCACAGATAGCAAAGTAGATACTGTGCCTAATTCTCATTAAAGCTGACTGGCGGGAGGATCTTAACCATAGATGCCGGTTAGTGAGAAGAAAATCGGGACCATGTTCTTTTTTAGCGATTGGATAGTCTTCTGTAATCTGGATAATTTTTAGATCAGTAATGGAGAATTCATAAACATCTTTTTGCCGGGGATGTTCTTTGGGAATTCCGCTCACCTCCAGAGATGACTCCAGAGTAAGTTGTTTAGCAATTTTAAATTTTTCTTCACCAAGATCAGGGAGAAAAGCTACTCCCTGAATCTCTGCCGATCCGTCTCTGATAATAATGAATTGCAGTTTTCCCGAGGAACGGATATTTCTGACCCATCCCCTGATTTTTATCTCTTCGCCAAGATGACTATTGATGTCCTTTATCAGAACTGTTTTCATGACAATACTTTCTACTCCTTTATATCCTTAATTTTTATCTTTTCTACTATTTCTAATGCTACTTTCAGAGCTTTTACTCCGGATACCCCATCGACTTCCGGTTTCTTTCCTGAAGAAATGGCTTCAACAAATGATTCCAATTCCAGTGTCAGAGCATCTTTATCTATATCAGAAGCATCGATTGTTTTTAAATCCACTAAATCATCGGAATTAAAAGGTTTGTTATCCAGAAGAATTTCGGGCAGCATACTTTTGATATCCTTGGATTTTTTTAGTACTGTAACCTTCTTGTTTTGAAAATCAAGGGAAATATAGGCATCTTTTTGAAAAAACCGGATCTTTCTCTCTCTTTTCAAAGAAACTCTGCTCGCTGTAACGTTGGCTATTGCCCCATTCTCGAACTCTAATCTGGCATTGGCAATATCAATATTGGGTGTCAAAATACAGACTCCGCTTGCTCTTATATCCCGAATATCGCTTCTTACAAAGGTTAGTATGAGATCAATATCATGAATCATCAAATCCAGAACAACCGAGACATCACTTCCTCTCGGAGTAAATGGGGCTAAACGGTGGGATTCTATGAACATCGGATCCTTAATATCTTCAGCTATCTTGAGTACGATCGGGTTAAACCTTTCAATATGCCCTACCTGAATTTTCAGATTCTTCTCTCTGGCAAGTCTATTCAATTCTTCGCCTTCCGCCAGAGTAGAAGTAATGGGTTTTTCGATAAATAGATGTTTACCCTTCTCCAGGGCAGTTTTTGCCAATCTGTAATGGTGTGTAGTTGTAACAGCGATATCGATTGCATCAATATCAGCTAAGAGCTCTTCATATTCAGGATAAGCTTTAACCGAATAGAGACGCGAAATCTCCGAAGCTCTATCCTCATTTTTATCGTGAATCCCTACCAATTCACAATCCGGGATCTCTTTAAAAATTCTGACATGATGCTGTCCTAAATGACCTACTCCAATAACTCCGATCTTTACCATTATCTTTCTCCCTGAAAAGTTTCAAAAGTTATCCAAAATTATGCTCTGATTACTATCAGCAATTCTCTAATACTTCAAGTCGTTTCAATTAAAAAATGTTATCCCTCCTGTCAAGAAGAGAAACTAAGGAATCATTCCTTCTCCTGAGTAAAAATTACCATAGAAGAAACCGGGGGTGATCAGGAAGAGTTGTTGACAAGAATCTCCGCTTTTTTTTGCTGGAAACGTGTCGGGATGTAGCGCAGTTCGGCAGCGCGTTCGGTTCGGGACCGAAAGGTCGCTAGTTCAAATCTAGTCATCCCGACCATTTTCTCTTGTTTAACTTCTCCCCCAGAGACTGTTTGGCAATATCTCAAAGGACTACGTTCTCCCTATACTCACCGAATTCTTCTCTGAGGACATTACATATTTCCCCAAGTGTTGCATACGCCTTCACCGCTTCAACTATTACAGGCATTAAATTCTCATCCGTTCTCGCTCTTTCTCTGATCGCCTGAAGGGTCTCTCTGACCCTGTTATTATTGCGTTTTTTCTTGAGGTCTTGCAACCTTTCTATTTGCTGTTCAGCAAGATTTTGGTTCATCTTTAATAAATCAGGTTTTAAGGTCTCTTTAATCTTGAACTTATTAACTCCGACAATGATTCGTTGTTCATTTTCAATAGATTTTTGATAATCATAGGAACTATCCTGTATCTGTTTCTGAGGAAACCCTTTTTCGATACTTCTTATCATACCACCCAGATCAGCAATTTTGTTGATTATCTCCTCTGCCTGCTGAGCAATCTCCCTGGTCATCGATTCCACATAATAAGAACCGGCAAGAGGATCGACAGTATTAGTTACCCCGGTTTCATGAGCTATAACTTGTTGTGTTCTAAGAGCTATCTGCACAGAATGCTCGCTTGGTAAAGCAAGGGCTTCGTCGCGTGAGTTTGTATGCAATGATTGTGTCCCTCCCAATACAGCCGCTAAAGCCTGCATTGCTACTCTTATGATGTTATTGTCCGGCTGTTGAGCGGTCAGAGTACAACCGGCAGTTTGTGTATGAAATCTTAACATCATCGATTTGGGATTCTGAGCCTGAAACTTCTCTTTCATGATCTTTGCCCAGAGAAAACGAGCTGCTCTGAATTTTGCTACTTCCTCGAGCAGATCATTATGAGCATTGAAGAAGAAAGAGAGCCGGGGAGCAAACATATCTACATCAAGCCCAGTATTTACCGCTGCTTTCACGTATTCTATACCGTTTGCTAAAGTAAAAGCTACCTCTTGAACTGCATTGGAACCAGCTTCTCTGATATGATAACCGGAAATAGAGATCATATTCCACTTAGGAACTTTCTCCGTACAATAAGCAAATATATCGGTTATCAATCGCATTGAAGGCTGCGGTGGAAAGATATACGTACCACGGGCGATATACTCCTTGAGAATATCATTCTGGATCGTACCGTTCAATTGCTCACTCTTTACTCCCTGCGTTTCACCGACTGCGATATACATCGCTAAAAGTACAGCTGCAGGCGCATTGATGGTCATTGATGTAGATACCTTATCTAAAGGAATTCCGTCAAAAAGAACTTCCATATCAGCTAAAGAATCTATCGCTACCCCGACTTTCCCAACTTCTCCACCACTCATTTGATGATCACTGTCATAGCCCATCTGAGTGGGTAAATCAAAAGCAATGCTCAGTCCGGTCTGGCCCTTTTCCAAGAGAAATTTATAGCGTTGATTAGATTCTTTGGCTGAACCAAAACCAGCATATTGTCGCATTGTCCATAATCTTCCACGGTACATTGTTGGTTGTACTCCGCGCTTATAGGGATACAAACCCGGAAAACCGACTTCTTCCGCATAATCGACATCTGCTATATCTTCAGGTGTGTATAATCTATTGACCGGTTTATCAGATGCTGTCAGAAATTCTTCATACCTTTCGGGAAATTTCTGTAAGGTCTTTTCAATAAGCTCTTCATATTCTTTCTTCATCTCTTCATAACTCTTGCCCATTACTGACTCCTCATTATCCTTTATTAATCAATCGCAGAAGTTCAGCAAAATCAGTATTTTGTCAATAAGTTTGTTGCAGTCTCTTCGCTGGTCATTCCAATAGAGTCAGCGAATATATATAGCATACTGCTGACCATATCTCAAATCATTAGTCCGGAAATGCTTTCACAGCAATTTGATGCCCTGCTGTAAGCATCAATCAGGATATTTGAGCCATCTGAATATCTCACTGATAGTCGCTGTTTTTCCATACATCAGCATCCCGATGCGGAAGATCTTTCCTGCAGCCTTTATTGTGAAATAAGAACTCAGAGCCAAAATTACTCCACTGGCAATTATTTCCCATACAGGTACCTTTGTTACTGCATTACGCAGAATCATAATCACCGGACTGGTTATGGGAAAGAGCCCTGCAAAACGTGAAACCATTCCATTAGGATTATTCACAACCGGGGATATAAACAAAAAGCTAAGCATCGGGATCATGATCACCAACCCTTGAGAATTGCCGGCACTTTGCATATCCTCCATAGTCGCGCCCATACTAACGAAGAGAGAGCTAAAGAGCAAGTAGCCTAAGAGACCGAACATCACAACAACCATGAGGTTGGTATCCATGATTGCCTGCATAACAGGAAACTCGAGGATATAGATCACTAACGGTAAACTGATCGTAATCCAGAAGAGTAACTGGATCATTCCAAGAAGAAATTGTCCGATAATTTTTCCCTGCATCAACTGAGAAGAGGTAACCGAGGAGAGAATAATCTCAGCCATTCGGTCTCTTCTCTCCTGAGAAGCACTCTGCATCAGCATGCTTCCTGACGAAAAAATAAGAAAAAAGATAAGCACAATGAAGGCAATCGAGACCATAATCTCATTAGCTTGCGGTACTATTGCCTCTTCCATTGGTATCATTTCAAGCTTTGCCGCAGCTGTTAGGTAGCTGACCTGCTCTTCATCTACACCTAATTGCTGCATTCGGTTTTGCTGTAACAATCCACCTAATACCGCTTTAATTGTCCTTTCGGCCTGATGATTCCTTTCTTTAAAGAACATTGGCAGGTTTCCTGATTGCCAGAAATCCTCCTGCAGAAAAAAATAGCCGGTAAATTTATCGCTCTTTGTTTGATCTTCGATATCTTCTCTATTTCCTTCATAGCTCCTGAGAATAATCGTTTCCGAAGAGATACCCTTTTGCAGGGTTTCCAGTGCATCGATATCATCAATAACATAATAACGGACTGTCTCCGGTTTATCAAGTCTCTCTAAGATCCTTGGCACTCCTGCGAAGAGAGCAATTAATAGCGGTGTTAAAAACAAACCGATAATAAACTGCTTATTGTGTAAGTTCCTCATTACTTCCCACTGGACAATCTTTCCTGTCTTACTCATTCTCTTCTCTCCCCAAAGCAATTTTTACAAATATATCGTGTAAAGACGAACGTGAGACCTTCAGTTCCCTGATCGGACAATCCTTGTCGATGACCGTCAAGAATTCTCCCGGTTGCGTCTTTTCTTTTAGTGATATCTCATACTCCAAAGCGTTTAATCTCTCCGAATCGGCAACAAAGGATAGTCCTGTTAAGCGATTGAAATCATAGTTCTCGGTAACTGAGAGCGTTACCTTATAGTTTCCGTATTTCTCCTTTATTTCCGGAAGCGTTCCGTAAAAAACCTCCTTTCCTTGATGGATTAGAAAAATCCGGTTGCATAACTCTTCCATTATATTCATTTGGTGACTTGACAACAATATCGTAGTCCCCTCTTCTGCTAACCTTCTAAGTTCAGCTTTGAAAAGATCCTGACTGACCGGATCCAGTCCACTGAAAGGTTCATCTAAAATCAACAGCTTGGGTTTGTGAAGTATTGAGGCAATAAACTGGATTTTTTGGGACATCCCTTTTGATAACTCCTCAATCTTGGCTTGAGAATAGTCTTTTAAAGCAAACTTATCCAACCACTGCAGAGCTCTCTCCCTGGCTTCTTTCTTGGCAACACTCTTTAAGCCTGCCAAGAAACCGAGGACGTTCAGAACCTTTGCCTCCTTATACAATCCCCTCTCTTCCGGCAAATAACCAATTGACGATTTCGGAATAATCTCAGAGAATCCCTTCTCTGTTCGATAAATGACCTTCCCTTCGTCAGCTGCGATAATTCCCATGAGTATTCTGATAGTAGTTGTCTTTCCTGCACCATTGGGTCCAAGAAAACCGAGGATTTCTCCACCCTCTGAGGCGAAAGATACCTTATCAACAACCTGTTTCTCTCCAAAAGATTTACTAACCTCACGTAATTCCAGTCCAAACATCTTATACCACCTGTTACTTCTTTCATTCCTTGGATATATGTTTCAAGTATTCTTTTACTATTTACGAACAATTCTTCTGTTTGACTTTTTCTTGTAAAGATTTAACTGGAATCACTGATCGTTCTCTCTTGACCTAACGATGAGAATTATTGATGATTGATTATCTCAAAAGAAAAAACATAGCTGACTCAGCGTTATCTCCTTTAAAAGGGAAACCCGGACTGCCAAGATTTTTATCATTGACAGAATTCAAATGATTTATTAGCTGTCGAAGTTAAACAAAAAGAGGAAAAGAGGTTATCTTGACTAAAAGATTACTCATTGTTGATGACGATAAAGATATTCGATCATTATTGAGAGATTTCTTAACCGATTTGGGTTACAATGTTACAGAAGCCTCAGAAGGAAGAGAAGCTTTGAATCTCTTTCGGAAGGAACGGCATAATCTGGTTATCAGCGATGTTAGAATGCCCGGCATGAACGGAATGGATCTGTTAAAATGGATAAAATCTATCTCTCCCAAAACCCCTGTTTTATTGATTACCGGTTATAGACCCACCAAATCCCAGGAAGAAGCGATGGCGACAAAAGCTGACGGCTATCTGATTAAACCGTTTGAGCTTGAACGGCTTAGATTAATTATAACTCAATTTGTACGTTAACCTCAATACCTTCAATCAATACATCTCGTTACATTTTTAACTCGATCATACAATACTATGGAGTATTCTTCCCATATTTATCGGGCATCGCTAACTAATTAACTATATTGAGAGCTTACTGTTCTATACTACCAACATTATAGTTAACAACATCCAATTTGATCTCTTTCGTCCTATTGCAAATACTTTTGTTCATAAAAATCAATCATATCATCATACCCGTAATCTCTGTAATAGACTGAAAACAATATTTCTCTGCCGCCAATAAACATGGTATGCTTTAGAGGAAAGATGGGGGGGGGCAATTACTTTTGGATGATAAGAAAGAACTATCGGTTCTTCTTATTCCTTTTTCCTTGACACCTGAAAGAGAAGAAAAAGGATATTCACTAAAATAAAAAGCAGATTCGGTCATGAAAGAACACATTATCATCAAAGGGGCGGCTGAGCACAACCTCAAGAATATTGATCTTGTTATTCCCCGCAATAAACTAATAGTCTTCACGGGTGTTTCCGGCTCAGGGAAATCATCTTTAGCCTTTGACACCCTCTATGCAGAGGGACAAAGGCGTTATGTTGAGTCTCTTTCTGCTTATGCCAGACAGTTTCTGGACCAAATGGAAAAGCCTAAAGTTGACTACATAGAAGGGCTTTCACCTGCTATTTCAATTGAACAGAAAGCTGCAAGCAAAAACCCCCGTTCAACTGTCGGAACGGTTACTGAGATTTATGACTATATGAGAGTGCTTTTCGCCCGTATCGGTATTCAACACTGTTATCAATGCGGCAAAGTTGTTAGTTCTCAAAGTGTTGACCAAATGGTTGAAAGGATTATGACTCTCCCTTCAAAGACCAAGCTGCTCATCTTAGCTCCGGTTATTCAAAACCGTAAGGGAGAGCATAAAGAGGAATTAGAAAAAATCAGGCAAGAGGGATTTGTCAGGGTGGTTATTAACGGAAAGGTCCGGGAACTTGCTGAAGTCATTATCCTTGACAAGAAGAGCAAACATGACATCGATATCGTAATCGATCGACTTGTCATCAAAGAAGGGATTAAAAGCAGACTGACAGATTCTTTGGAAACAGCCCTCAGAATGGCTAATGGGTATATCAAGATTAGTAATACTGACACCGGTGAATCAGAAATCATGTCCGAAACAAATGCCTGTAACACTTGTGGTATCAGTTTCACAGAACTAACTCCTCAGCACTTTTCTTTCAACAGCCCGTTAGGAATGTGTCCTGCCTGTCATGGTTTAGGTTCCACCCTGGAATTTGACCCCCGGCTAATAGTGCCGCACCCGGAGTTATCAGCTATGGAAGGAGCGGTTTCTCCCTGGGGAAAATTAGAAGATAAAAAGCATTCCTGGACACTCAAGATTTTAACTAATTTGGCAAAAGCATACAGTTTTTCACTCTCAACGCCATGGTCTGAACTCCCGTCGGAAGTAAAGGAAATACTTCTCTATGGTTCGAAAGGGAGAAGGATAAAGACTATCTGGGAAAATAAGCATGGTCGGGGAGAGTATATGATCAGGTATGAAGGAATTATTCCTACAATGAAAAGAAGAATGCACGAAACAACTTCCGAGTCAATGCGCCGCTGGTATATGCAATACATTTCCGATAGTCCCTGTATGTCTTGTAGCGGTAACAAACTTCGTAAGGAAGTGCAAACAGTTTATGTTGAGGGTGAATCCATTATCAATCTGTCACGAAAAACCATTGCTGAGTTAAAAAGCTTTTTCACTGATATTAAGCTCCTGGGAAACAGAAAACTTATAGCTGAAGAATTACTGAAAGAGATCAGTAACCGGCTTTCCTTTCTTCTCAATGTCGGTCTTCACTATCTTACCCTTGACCGGCGTGCCCCTACCTTGTCCGGGGGTGAGTCACAAAGAATAAGACTGGCTAGCCAGATAGGGAGTGGTTTGGTTGGAGTTATGTACATTCTTGATGAACCGAGTATCGGCTTACATCAGAGAGACAATCACCGCTTGACCGATATGCTTCTCAGACTGAGAGACATAGGAAACACAGTCTTTGTGGTTGAACATGATCGAGATATGATGTTAGCTGCAGACCGAATATACGATTTTGGTCCCCGCGCCGGAATCTACGGAGGAGAGATCGTAGCGGAAGGTAATCATCGGGAGATTGTGGAAAATCCCCTCTCCCTGACAGGTAAATACCTTTCGGGCAATTTATCGATTCCTATCCCTGAAAAAAGAATCCCTCCCGATGATAGATGTATCAAGATCACCGGAGCTAAGCAAAATAACCTGAAAAATATCGACGTCTCGATTCCTCTCGGAGTTTTTACCTGCGTAACAGGCGTATCCGGATCGGGGAAAAGCTCCCTGATTAATCAGATACTCTTTCCTGCTTTGGCCAACCGGCTCAACCGGGCAAGCATAAAAGAGGGAGAGTATTCAGACATCTCCGGTTACAATGACTTAGAAGGTGTTATTGCAATTGACCAACAACCAATAGGAAGAACACCACGTTCTAATCCGGCAACATATACGAAGGTTTTTGATCCGATCAGAAAGCTCTTTTCGAATCTTCCTGCTGCTAAAATCAAAGGGTACAAAGAGGGGAGATTTTCCTTCAATGTAAAGGGAGGAAGATGTGAATCCTGTGAAGGTGCAGGAGTGAAACAGATCTCAATGCACTTTCTGCCCGATATCTATGTCACCTGCGAAACATGTAAAGGAAAGCGCTACAATAGTGAAACTCTCAGCATCCGCTACAAAGGGCATAATATCGCAGAAGTACTTGATATGGATGTTCAGGAAGCTTTTCAACTCTTCGATACTATCCCGGCCATCAGAAAGAAACTGGAAACTCTGCTTGATGTTGGATTGGATTACATGAAATTAGGTCAGCCTTCAACTACGTTGTCCGGAGGCGAGGCTCAGAGAATAAAACTCTCCCGGGAGTTAAGTAAAACAAGTTCAGGCAGAACCTTGTATATTCTTGATGAACCGACGACAGGTCTGCATTTTGACGATATCAATAGATTGATGAGAGTTCTTTTCCGCTTAGCTGTTATGGGCAATACAATAGTCGTGATTGAGCATAATCTTGATGTTATCAAGTGTGCCGACCACATAATTGACCTCGGTCCAGAAGGGGGGGATGAAGGGGGATATATCGTAGCCTCCGGAACTCCCGAAAAAGTTGCCAAAGCGAGCAAATCATACACAGGTAGTTTTATGAAGGAATATCTCCCGTCAATAATGAAGAAGAAAAGAAACAAGAACAGAAAAGAGACAACTTAGATTTTTTTACAACCCTTCTTCACCTTCACGCTCATTGTTGAACTCATTTTCGGTATTATCGGGCTGGTGGTTTCGTTTTTTCTCAATGATCTCAACGGAACTAAATACAGAAGAGATTTCCACATATAGTAACCTGCCTTGATCTGAATCCTTACCGAAGTGATATCTCTGTTGACCAATCATTGCTGACTTTCTTCCCGGTAAATTAGCTGAACCGAAAACCGTATTGAGTTCTATTTGAGTTGGTATTTCAGGATCAATATAGACAGAAGCGGAACCAAAAACTACATTGATCCCAACAAAGTTATCAGAATCCAAATCCTTTCTATCGGTTAAATCGATAGAACTTCTTCCAAACACAACATTATACTCGTTACTACCCTTACGCAGATTGTATTCGCTATACTGCTTTTCATTATTCCTGATTCTCTGCTTTCTCCGGTAGGATAGATTGCTGCCAAAAATTATCTGCATCCCGAAATATATTAAAAGCAGTCCAATAATAACCCGGAAGATTGGGATATCGATGTTGAAAACTATTTTTATTATTATGGACAGACCAATCAGAATCAGTATCAAACCCCAAAAGACACCACTCGAAATAATATTCATTTTTCTCTCCTTTTATTCGTTAAACTCAATTCTCTTAACTCTTTACCTGATAGATCATCAGATCAGATAAACCTTGTTAGATATTTGTCAAAACCAAGACAGGAACCTGGTATTGTCAATAGTGAAAAATCCATCTGGAAATACCGAAATCCGCTCAAGTAATATCTCAGCTGCTGTTTCTTGCTTAGTATTTCGATTTGTGTAAAATCAGATCATTTTCCTTAGTGTTACTCTCTGTATCTTTTAACAGCGACTGGAATTCTACGATCTTTTGCCCGGAGTCGTGGATAGCCATGATAATCCATACTTTGTTCTGAAGATTGACATCTTTCGCGTTGCTATTTTCTATAGATAGTTTCATTATTGACTGCTTAGTGTTCAAAGTTGGCAAGATTTCTCTTGTCCAGGAGCTCAATTCATCCGGAATAACGGAAAAAATCTCACGTCCCTTCAATTTTGTTTTTCTATTATCGTTAAACAGTGTTTCGAAGGCTTTGTTAGCTGACAGTATAGTACCCTCACTTCCGAAGCGGCATACCGGGCAGTTCATCTCAGCGAGTAAATTATTGTATAATTGCTTAAACCTATGAGCCTCCTGACCAGAATTTTTTTCATCTGTAATATCAATTATCATTGATTGTTTCGATATTCGTCCATCATAGTGATAAATTGGAGTATTAACTATCGAATACCAAAGATTATCTTTCGGGCTTTGTACTTCCCATTTCACAGTTTCCCCGTTTTGAACACGCTCATTGACACACCAGGGACATCGTTTGTCGAGATTGTGGAGAGCCTGATAACATAATTCCCCGACGGGATTGTATCCGGTTCTTTTTATGAATTTCTCATTCATATATTCTATCTTGTAGTCTGATGAACAAACATAGATCAGCCCTTCAAATGCTTCAATTATGGCAGTCAATTGAGCTTGTTTTTCTAAAAGCTCTACCTCAGTTTTTTTCCTCTCAGTAATATCCTGTATTACTCCATCGTAAGATATAAGCTGATTTTGTTCATTGAAATGGAGGACAGGGGTATTTCTCAACCAGACAATTGAACCGTCTTTTTTACTTATGCGGTGTTCGAAAGGTTTTATCTGTTCCCCGTTTAGAATCCTCTTGATGTTATTTAACACGAATTCTCTGTCACCTTCATCTACCATATCAATCCATAAAAAGGTATTCAGGGTAAATTCCTCAGGTGTATAGCCGGTTACAGCGTGACAGGCTGAGCTGTGTACAGTCATTTGTGGCTTTCCATCCTCAACAAAAACCGTATAGATATAATCGGTCATTGTATTCGTTATCCGCTGCAATCGCTCTTCACTTAATCTAAGCAGGACTTCCGTGTTTTTTCTTTCAACAATATTATGAGCTATCGTGAGTATTGCAGTATTATTCTCATAGTTGATTAACCTGCTGATACATTCGACAGGGATAATATCACCCGCATTATCAGTGTATTCGGTTTCGTATTTTATGCTTTTTAAAACTCTCAGCTCGGCAAGATAGAGGGCAAAATTCTTACCGAAATCTTCCGGATGCAAACGAAGATAAGGAGTGGTCACTAATTCCTCCTTTGGTAACCCCAAAAGATTACATGCCGCTTCATTAACTGTGAGAATAGTTCCATCAAAGTTATAGATAAATATTGCATCCGTTATGCTGTTAAAAATGTTCTCAAATTTATCTTCACTGGCCTTTAGATTTCTTTCAGCTTCTTGCAAGCGTCTTTCCGTTTCGAGCTGTTGGACTATTTTGGTAATTGCTGCCGGTAGCAGTTCCCAAAAACCTTGTTCTTTTACCAGATAATCTCTTGCCCCCAGCTTCATCATATCAATAATTGCTTTCTCGTTCCCGGGCGGTGACATTATGATGAACGGTATTTCCTTTTGATTATCCTTTAAATTGTTGATCACTTCCTTTGCTGTCATATCAGGAAGCTGATACTCCATTAAGAGCAGGGAGTCGCTATTTTCAAGTACATAAAAAACTGCTGCACTCCCAAAGGAAATCACCTTTGTTTCAAATCCCTCTTCAGATAACGCTTTGGCTATCAATTTAGCTACATTGTCGTTATCTTCGACAATGACGATTCTCTTTACCATATCTGTCAGCTTATATCCTTGTCTTACTTTTCTTCTGCCTCACTGAATTATCATCAAACGAATATTGAGACAAAAAAAAGGGTGAACTAACACCCTTTTCCTTTTTATCTTAAAAGCTCTCTCATCTGCGAAAAGACTAACTATCATTATCGCTTTTCTCTTCTTTATCTTTGTTATCAGGGAGTTCGAAGATTGAAATATCTATCTTCATGCTTATTAGTTCGGGATAAAAATCGTGAATATAGTTCTCTATAACTTCTTGAAGATTAGATTCCCGCTCCATAATCTCCTTTCTGAGTCCTACCCTTATAGCCATCTTGGATGGCAGATTCATTGAAAAATCAACAGCCGGCTTAACACCTATCATGTCTCGCAAATATTCGGGCAAAGTTTTTACAAGTTTAAAAAACTCTAACACCCGCCTGATATAGCCCCAGAAAAGAAAACCCATAACAGCGGCGACTATGATGAATAACAGAAACTTGTGTTTCTTCATTTTCGCTCCCCTTACTCATTGATTGAAACAAGACCTTGTTGAATAAATCATATTTTGTCTCTGATTAACGATAGTATGACTTTATTCTACCCCAGGATGGTTTACTGGATCCTAATGGTGAGCTATGGATATCTGAACCTTGCCGAGGATTGAGACGATATTCACCAAATCGGTAATCAACAACCCCGATAATACGATTAATAGCCTGACCCGCTGTTCCTGACAAATTCTCAGGAAAAGCACTTAAAAAGCTATCAGACATTCTACAGACTCCGGTGCCATCATTTATCAACAAGACACTTCCCTGCTCACTGCGGTTAATTATCTTAACGTTTATCACCTGAACAAGGACACCCTCATAAGCCTCACTTACTGCTAATTCTCCGGTAGTTACTAAAGTTGCAGGGGGTAGTGGTTTATCCGATTCGATTATCTCAAGCATTCGGATGTTCCGTAACGTTGTTAAGCCAAACTGCTCGGATACTTCACCGGTTAACTGAACGTAATCTCCAACAGAAACTTCTCTTGATCTTTCATTTATATATATACCGCGCCAGGGTCCCCCTTCTGGATCAGAAAGATAGAATCCCCCATTGCTATGATTTATTGCTGTAACTATACCGCTAATCGTTACTATCTGATTTCGAAGGGGCGAAGGATAAGTTCCGTCTGTTCCGGGAATGCCCGTGTACTGAACTTCATAGATTGAGGTTTGACCGGAGTATAAAAAAATCGGCAGCAATAGAATTAGTGCAATAATGAATCTCCGCATAAGACCTCCTTTGTTATTCCTTAAACTCTCTTTAATTTTACTTCAGATACAACATGCTGAGTTCAACTAATCTGTCAAGTTTTTACTCCTATGCTCTTGCTATGAATGATATAGAAAAGGATTCAAAGCTTATCAAGTGATATTTCCTTATCTTCTGACAATTATAACAATTCAGTTATTCTCCCTTCAGGGAATCTCGTTTGGGTGTACCCCGTTTCTCTTTCAAAAACATTGACAATTAGCTCTCATTCAATAAATGACTTCCTCATGATAAGATAACAAGTAAAAGGATCAGGAAGAGGAGAAAAAAGAATGTCAGACAAAGTGAAAACAGCCATAACACCGACGAGAGAAGAGGATTATCCACAATGGTATCAGCAGGTGATCAAGGGAGCCGATCTGGCTGAAACAAGCGATGTTAGAGGTTGCATGGTCATTAAACCCTGGGGTTATGCAATTTGGGAGAACATTCAGAGAACACTGGACGATATGTTTAAGGAGACTGGACACAAAAATGCTTATTTCCCCCTCTTTATTCCCAAGAGTTTTTTCGAAAAAGAGGCAGAACATGTTGAAGGATTTGCGAAGGAATGTGCTGTTGTAACTCACAGCCGCCTGGAAGACGATGGCCAGGGGGGACTGAAAGTAGCAGGGGAGTTAACCGAACCTCTGATAGTCAGACCAACAAGCGAAACCATTATCGGGGCTTCATTCAGTCGCTGGGTCAGTTCTTACCGTGACTTACCGTTATTGATAAACCAATGGGCTAATGTAGTCCGTTGGGAGCTAAGGACCCGGCTTTTTCTCCGGACAGCTGAATTCTTGTGGCAGGAAGGCCATACAGTTCACGCCGATAAAGAGGAAGCAGTCGAAGAGACCTACAGGATGTTGGATGTATATGCCGATTTTGTTGAGAAACATTTGGCTATCCCGGTAATTAAAGGGGAGAAAACTGCCGGTGAAAGATTCCCGGGTGCTGTTCAAACTTTTTGCATAGAGGCGATGATGCAAGACAGGAAGGCATTACAATCTGGAACTTCTCATTTTCTGGGGCAGAATTTTTCTAAATCTTCTGAGATCAAATTTCAGAGTAAAGAGGGGAGAGAGGAATATGCCTGGACTACCTCCTGGGGAGTCTCTACCCGGATGATCGGAGCTCTGATCATGGCACACAGTGATGATGACGGATTGGTATTACCACCGAGGATAGCACCTTCCCATGTTGCAATTATCCCAATATATCGCAATGATGATGATGAGCAGCTCGTTAATGAGTACATAAATGAGCTGATCCTTGAGATGAAGGATCTGTCTTACAATGGGCGCAAACTGGTAGTGGAATATGATGCTCGTGATCTGAACGGGGGTGAGAAAAATTGGCAATGGATCAAAAAGGGAATTCCTATCAGACTGGAAATTGGTCCTCGTGATGTTCGGAATGATTCTGTATTCATGGGACAAAGAAACAGGAAACCTAAAGACAAGGAATCGGTATCGAGAAAAGACTTCATAGCCAATGTGATTTCTTATCTGGATGCCATTCAGGAAGATATATATCGGAAAGCATGGGAGTTCCGGCAGAACAACACTGTAAAGATAGATGATAGAGATGAGTTCTACCGGTTCTTTACCCCAAAAGACCAAGTCAAACCGGAGATACACGGAGGTTTTGCTCATTCTCACTGGTGTGGCAGCGACGATTGCGAAGAGAAGGTAAAGCAGGATCTGAAAGTGACTATTCGTTGCCTACCCCTTGCAGAAGATAAAGAAGAGGGTAAATGTGTCTTATGCGGCGATAAGAGCTCTCAAAGGGTCTATTTTGCCAAGAATTATTAAGAAGTGATGGAACTTAGATGAATTTCAGACTGAATAAGTATGATGATGAGATAACTTTAGAGGCTTTTTTAAAGGCTGTCGCAGCAGATGATGATTATCAGCAGATCCGGTTTATGATCAAAGACGGCAAGATCTGGGTAAACGGGGAAAAGGAATATGGCAGAAGAAGAATGCTTCGCGCAGGAGACAGTGTAGCTTTTGCCGACAAGTATTATATGATCCTCCCCCATCGGGACGAAAAGGAAAGGGCTCCCCAAAAAAGGGAAGAACCGAAGCAAGAACTGCTGTATGACCGGGAAAGAAAAACTGAGAAGGTTTTCCATCATAAAGGTCCCTTAAGTTGGTCTGAAAAGAAAATAAAAAAGAAAAAGAAAACCGAATAGAGTTCAGTGAGTATTGAGTGAAAAAAGCACCGGTTAAAGCAGCATTAATCTGCATTGGAAACGAACTCCTTTCCGGGGTAACGGTTAACAGTAATATGGTATTTCTGGGACAGGAGATGATTAAACTCGGTTTACCACTGCTCCGGGCTGCTGTAATCTGTGATTCTGAGACTGCTATAATTGATTCTCTCCGACAGACGGTCAATGACTTCGAAATTATCTTCATAACCGGGGGATTAGGACCAACTAAAGATGATCTAACGAAGAATAGTGTGGCAGTCTTTTTCGATAAAGAATTGATCTTCAATGACTCAATATGGAGTTCTATCACTGAAAGATTTACCCGGAGAGGATTATCAACTCCCGCTGTAAACCGCTGCCAGGCTGAAGTCCCCCAAGATTTTACCCCCTTAGAGAATACAATAGGAACTGCTCCCGGTCTCTTTTTTGATAATGGAAAGTCCCTTATCTTCCTCCTTCCCGGTGTTCCTGCAGAGATGAAGGAAATCTTCATCACAAAGGTCAAACCGATATTGCAAGAGAGATTTCCCAGTTTACCAACTATCATAAAGACTATACGTACTATAGATATTCCTGAATCGGAATTAGCGGAACGGATAGATGATATCCCACTCCCCCCTACGGTAAACCTTGCTTATCTCCCACAACCGGGAAGAGTTGACTTGCAGTTAAGCGGTATTAATCCGAGAGAAATAGAAACGGTTTGTTACGAATTATGCGAAAGAATCAGAACCTATATCTGGGGTTTTGATAACGAAACCTTAAGCGGTCTTCTGCATTCTCTCCTGAGCGTAAGGGAGCTAACTCTTGCTCTTGCCGAATCATGTACCGGTGGTCTCATTCAGCAGATGCTGACCGATCATGCAGGTGCTTCCGGGTTTTTCCGCGGCGGAATCATTGCCTACAGTAACGAGGCAAAAATAGATCTGTTAGGGGTCAGCGAAAATTGTCTGGAAGAATATGGCGCAGTTAGTGTAGAAACAGCAGAACAAATGGCTATAGGTGTATCCAAAGCCTTAAAAACAGATATTGGGGCTGCTGTCACCGGGATAGCAGGACCTGCTGGTGGAAGCGAGAATAAACCGGTGGGAACAGTATGTTTTTGTGTATATAATCGAGGTAAAGCCGAATTGTCAGAAAGAGTATTTCCCGGAAATCGGCAGTCAATAAGAGAAATTTCTGCCTTCTATCTTCTGAAGATGATCCAAAAAAGTGCTTCCCCTCAGAACCGAATCCCATAGTTTAGGCAATGAATGGTAAACCAGGACTAACAAGCGAGTATATCAGGGAGAACTGATGTTTCAATTATTAGAACAGATAAGAATGAATTATTTTCAGAGAAAGGGGCAGAAACTCCTCATGAAAGGAAAACCGGAAAAGGCTTTTCCCTATCTGGAGAAAGCTCTGATGCTGGAAGACAGTGCTGCCAATCTTTTTAACTTAGCCTTGACATTATTAACTCTGCAACATTATGCAGAAGCAGAGAAATATCTGCAAAAGATACTGGATAACTATCCCGGCAATGAGTTAACTACCCTGACTTTAGCCGAACTATACATGCAGCAAAGAGAATGGAATAAGGCAAAATCTCTCTTTCAGAATATGGTAAGAATACATCCGAACAACAAAAACTACAAAACCTATCTCCGGAGAATAGATAACCCTGAGCAAAGAGAGAGTTATATACAGGCGAAGGAACTCCTTAATCGGTCGCAAAATCTCTTAGAACAGAAAAAAAACAAGGAAGCCCTGCAAGCTCTGCTGCAGGCTGAGAGACATGACCCGGAGAATCCTTATATTCAAAACAACATTGGGACATTCTATTTAATACTGGAAAAGAAACCGAAGATAGCTTTGACCTATTACCAGAAAGCTTATCAACTCGAGCCGGAAAACGAGAAGTTTAAAGAGAATCTTTTCCGGACAAGGAAATTGATAAAAGAATGAAAAAGAGACGTTCGAGCCTGAAACAGTTCTTCTCAAAAATTACCTTTGGGATTCTTGTTCTTTTTATCCTGATTTATAACCCCATCTCAGCACGGATCATGACCATTATCACAGCAAAGACTCATGATCTCGATACTGAACTCTTTTATAGACTGATCGCTGCAGAAAGTTCCTTCAGAGCTCTCTCCTATTCCCGGAAACAAGCAATCGGTTTAGGACAGGTACAGGATAAGACAGCTCAATACATTTATCCTCAATACATTAAAGGCATGTTATGGTTTCCGCCAACTAATCTTCATATTGCAGCCCTTTATTTTAGATATCTTTTGAATAGGTATAACCAAAATACATCTCTTGCCCTGGCAGCCTATAATTGGGGTGAATCGAATGTTGACCGTAAACTAAGGGATGAGGGAATTATCATAGACCCTGAGTATAACTATCATTCTCTTTTCGAAAACATTCCGGAAACCTATCATTTTTTACCCAAAGTCATAGAGTAGTTTATCCGGTAACCTGTAAGAATTAAAACTATTTAGCGTTAAACCTTTCAGAGGAGGCTATTATGAAGTTTTTCCGATTTCTACTCTCTTTTATCATCCTTGCGGCTCTGCTAACCCGAGTTGAATTGAGAGCAGATTATGACCGTGAGGAAGTATCTGAAGCTATTAATCGTTTAGCTTTTGATCTGCTCCCTTTAGTAAATGATCAAAACACCTTTTTCTCCCCTTACTCCATCTCTTCGGCATTAGCCTTAGCTTTTGCCGGAGCGAGAGGACAAACCGAAGAGGAGATGATGAAGGTGCTCTATTTTTCGGATAGCCAGTCTCTCTTCCATCCTGCCTTCCATAAGGTAAATCAGGAACTGGAAAAAAGAAAGAATGAAGGAATAATCCTTAATATAGCCAATGCTCTTTGGATAGACAGGAATGCCGAACTTGCTGATGATTTCCTTGTTTTGACAAACCTTTACTATGGAGCGGGTGATAACAGACTCAATTTTCTGGAAGAACCCGAACAGAGCAGGATAAAGATTAACGGTTGGATAGAAGAGAAGACGGAAGATAGGATCAAAGATATACTGCAGCCGGGGGACGTTACCTCAGATACGAGATTGATCCTAACAAATGCGATATATTTTCTGGGCTCTTGGCAGCATGTTTTTTCGGAGGATCTGACACGTGAAGAAGAATTCTTTGTTAGCCCGGAGAACCCCCAAAAAGCCCATTTTATGAAAAGGACAGGTTCATATCTTTACTATTCGGATAATGAGCTAAAAGCTGTTCAAATCCCTTATAAGGAAAGAGAATTGGCTATGACCGTCTTTCTCCCGGCTGAAGATACGGAACTCTCCACTCTGATAGAAAAGCTCGATTATGAAAGATATCATACTATAACTAACTCTCTTTCCTATCAGAGGGTTAACTTACAGATACCGAAGTTCACTTTCGAAGCAAGATACCTTCTCAAGGAAGTTTTCCGGAAGCTGGGAATGACCGTTCCCTTTTCGGCAAAAGCTGACTTCACCGGTATGACCGGTGAAAAAGAAAGGTTCCTTATCGATGAGATTATTCACCAGTCCTTTATCGAAGTAGAAGAAAAAGGAACAGAAGCAGCTGCCGCAACAGCTGTCATTATGAGAACTACTTCCATGCTTGATCCTCAGGAAGAGATTCTCTTTAAAGCTGACAGACCATTCCTCTTTTTTATCAGGGATACTCTCAGCGGAACCGTATTGTTTACCGGAACACTTCATACGCCTTAAAACCGAATAAACCAGAGAATGATCAAGAGCAGACAAGCCATGATCTATCTCTCAGAAAACCAGCAATATCTCGCAATCAGGTAAAATGGATTTGACAAAACATCTTTTATTATAATCCTTCAGATATTACTCTCCTCGGAGGCAATTATGAAGCATTGGAAAACAGTATTAATAATCTTACCCCTTGCGGTTATATCTTTTCTTTATCTCTCGGCACTGTCCCGGCAGCCTGCCAGACAAATATCTTCCGCAACCCCCAGGTCTGAGGAGATTAAAACTATGGAAGCAATGTATTATGATTCTTTAAGTGATAACAAAGTTCAATGCCAGCTCTGTTTCCGGAAATGTGTAATCCCGGAAGGGAAAACAGGTTACTGCCGTGTCCGGGAGAACAAGGAAGGAAAACTCTACACCCTCATTTATGGACAGCCTTCAGCTGTACATCTCGATCCTGTCGAAAAGGAACCACAGCATCATTTCCTACCCGGCACCGATATGCTGTGTCTGGGAACTGTCGGTTGCAATTATAAATGCCGCCATTGTCAAAACTGGCATCTTTCTCAAGCCAGACCGGGAGATCTTCGTGTTTATGATCTCCCTCCGGAAGAGGTTATCTCTATGTCTAAAAGAATGGATGTGCCGACAATTTCTTTTACCTATAATGATCCGGTCGTGATGTATGAGTATCTCTATGATGTTGCTAAGCTGGCCAAGAAAGAAGGTTTGAGAATTCTCTGGCATTCCAACGGTTCTCTTAACCCTGAACCTCTGAGAGAATTACTCCGCTATACCGATGCTGTTACCATTGACTTAAAAGGATTCAGTGATGAAGCCTACCGCAACTCTGAAGCTCAATTAAAACCGGTTTTACAATCACTCAAGATTATCAAAGAGAGTGGAGTCTGGTTGGAAATTGTCTATTTAGTAATCCCGACAGTCAATGATGATATTACCGAGATAAGAGAGATGTGCCGCTGGCTTAGCGCTAACCTCGGTTCCGATGTACCGCTTCATTTCTCCCGCTTTTTCCCAAATTACCAACTAACTCATCTCTCCCCTACTCCTGTCAGTAAACTGGAAACTGCTTTCAAAATCGCCAAAGAGGAAGGAATTAACCATGTTTCTATTGGTAATGTTCCCGGACATACCAATAATTCGACATTCTGCGTTAATTGTGAGGAGGTTGTAATTCAACGCCGGCACTTTGAAGTTCAGGAAATCAAGATCACCGCCGGTAGATGTGACAGCTGCGGAGAACATATACCGGGAGTCTGGGAATAAGACCTTTTTTTCCAATCACCTGAATGGAGATGGGCTGTCATTTTTGTCGCAGCAATGAGCCGTTATCGTCCACTCTTCCAGAATATCTACCCGCTATTTTACCGAGAAAGGGCATGTAATAACCGCTACTGAGCTGTTAATTTCTGAACCGATAGACTGATTATCCGCGGCAATAAAGGGAAATGTTACTATCAAAGTTAAGAAACCTTAAATCAGAGGAGTATTCTTTTGACCGGGAGCAACAGCAGAGTTATTAAAACAGCAATTATCCTTATGGGGATGAGCGGCATCTCTGCCCAGATAATGATTTTGCGCGAGCTATTGATAATCTCCTTCGGCAATGAACTGATAATCGGAGTGATCTTAGCAAACTGGCTGTTGTTAGAGGCTGCAGGAAGTTGGCTGGGAGGAAAAATCCTACTGAAGGCAAAATCTGTTCTGGGTAAATGCATTGTCTTCCAGGTCTTGTTCTCCATCTTCTTCCCTCTTTGCTTATTAATGGTCCGTTTTACCAAAGAATTGACAGGTACCCTTCCCGGTAGTGGCTTGGGGTTTATTACTCTTTTTTTTAGCTCATTACTCATTCTCTTACCGGTCAGCCTCATTCACGGTATGCTCTTTCCTGCCTATTGCCGGCTGTTTTCTGACAGAAAAGGATCAATCTCCGTATCTATCAGTCGTGTCTATGTCTGGGAACTGCTGGGTACAATTATCGGAGGCTTTATTCTTACTTATCTGCTGATACCTCTCATGCCGGCGTTAAATATTGCTCTCCTGCTATCCCTGTTCAATCTGATCAGCTCTCTTTTGCTGTTCCTGAATACAAAACATGCAATTAGAGCACGTGAGAAACAAAAAAAACCGAATGAGAACCTAAAACTACATCCCTCTGTCCTGTTTACGACTCTTTTTCTTCTAATTCTAATCTTTCTCAATCTCTATCTGTTAACACCGAATATTTCAACAAAAATACACAATTACTCCATCGGGAGACTCTGGCGGGGACAGAAAGTGATCCATTATCAAAATTCCATATACGGTAACATTACAGTCACAGAAAGTGAAGAACAACTGACTTTTCACTCAGACGGACAGCCCTCAGTGACAACACCCCATACCGACCTGGTTTTCAGCGAAACTTTCGTGCATCTCCCTCTTCTTTCTCATCCCCATCCGGAAAGTATTTTGATTATCGGTGGTGGTGCCGGAGGAGTTATCTCTGAAGTTTTACGACATTCTCCGGAAGAGATTATATATGCGGAACTGGATCCCTTACTTATAGATCTGGTTAAGGAGTTGGCAAGTGGTAACACCCGTTTAGAACTGACTCATCCTTCGGTACGGGTCGTACTGACAGATGGCAGAAGATACCTTGAGCAGTCAGAGAGAGAATTTGACATAATCCTGATGAATATTGGTACACCTGATAATCTGCAAACTAACAGATTTTTCACCGTCGAATTCTACTCACTTCTCTCAGGAAGAATGAAGGAGGATGGGATCCTCGCCTTTTCCCTCCCCGGCTCCCTGTCTTATCTGACAACGGAGATGCGGCATCTGAACAGAATTACTGAAAATAGCTTACATAAGGTCTTCCCACAACACTATGTAATACCCGGTGATTTCAATCTCTTTCTTGCATCCCGGAAGCCTGGGAGAATAATCCCTCAGATTGCAGACCTGGAAATGAGAATAAAGGAAAGAAACATCGATACCCAATTAATCTCAAAGTCTTATCTGGAATATATCCTTCATCCCCGCTGGCTGAAATGGTACGAACAGAATACAGCTGAGGTCTCCAACTTAACAAATAGTGATAGATATCCCATCTCAGTCTATTGGGGACTTACCTACTGGAATAGTATGTTTTCTCCAGCTTCTCAAAGTATTTTCCGCTATATCTATAATCTCTCTTTTAAAACCTTGCTTTACTGGCTGCTGCCAATAGCCTTGGGAATTCCATTGCTGATCATTTTTCTTACCAAGAGAACCCTAGCCTGCACTTCCTCTGCAGTTATTCTAACCAGCGGATTTTCCGGTATGATACTCGACCTGGCTATTATATACATTTTTCAGATTCTTTTCGGTTATGTCTTTTTCTGGATTGGAATGCTCTTTGTTTCCTATATGAGTGGCGCAATGCTTGGAGCTTTGACCCAAAAGAGACGCTTATCCAAGCCGGCTTGCGTAGAAACACAGGTACTAAACAGACTGCTGATTCTGGAATTACTGATAATCATGTTTGCTTTGCTTTTACCTGCATCTGTTCAGAGTATAAAACTGATTAGGATCTTTAATGTAAGCTATGAGCTGCTTTCCTATCTCTACCTTGCTCTCCCTCTCTTATCAGGTTTTCTTATCGGGTCACAGTTCCCTCTGGCTGCTAAACTGTATCATTGCGGGTCGCTGCCAAACTACGAAAAGAGTTCGGGTATTCTTTATGCTTTTGATTTACTTGGCGGATGGTTCGGAGGCATAATCGGGGGAATCATCATGCTGCCGTTATTTGGATTGACAAAAACAATGTCGCTGATTGTATTGTTGAAAGTTGGAAGCTTACTTTTGATATCATTTCAGAGATTAAGAGCCGGAAAGTAAATATGCCAGCTTTTAATGTTTTTCTTTTGTTAATCGCAGGGCAAGCTCAGTATCATCTTCCGGATAATGATCCGGTAGGTTAAAGTCACTGAGAAATGAGAGTTAACGAAGAATGATTATCTAATTGGGGGTGTGAAGCAGGATAAATCGACCTATCTAATGATTGGATAGTATCAATTCAGTTTTCTCACTGCTAATAGGTCAGGCAGGATGTCATGATAGACTTGAGATACTCTCTTAACAGCAGCAGATAATCATAATAGAGGTTAGCCATTTTTTCTTTGAAGTATTTCCAGTTACAAAAGGAATCATTATCTTTGGGGGTGAAAAATGAAAGATGACCAAACTGAAGAATTACGGGAACAGGTATTTAACATCTGCCGGAAACTAAGTAATCTGATTCCTCCGGTGAACCTTCATTCGGAAAAAGCAGATGAAACCCTCCGTTTCTGGCTTCCTGATATGTCAGAGAAGGATAGGGAAAGATTTAAACAGGAGTATCTCGCTTCCCGGGTGCATTCAGGATATTCTGAACAAGGAAAAGGAGAATAGACTTTTTGTTAGTTAGGAGGGTTAATGGAGTTTACAGAAAAGCTTTTATACCATATATGGGATGCTCAGCATCTCATTAAAAATCTCAAAACAGTCAGCGGTAAAAGAGTCCGAATCATGTTCCCCGGTCAGTGGAATACTGACAGAGGAGCTGATTTTCACAACCTGATTATCAACATGGAGGGAAATGTACTCAGGGGTGATGCGGAAATACACCTGCAAACTTATGACTGGACTGCACACCATCATGACGAAGATGCGAATTTTAATAATGTTATACTTCACATTGTTTATGAACACAACGGACAATACCCTTTGACCATTTCCGAGGACGGTTCACAGATCGAAATACTGGAATTGAAGAATTATCTTGATGAGGATATTACCAAATTGATCAAACGCTACGATCATTCCTTTGACCATCATCAAGATTTTTGCCGCTTCTTTGCCGGTATGGATGAACAAGTCACTATCCTGGTCTTGCAAAAACTCGGATATTTAAGAATGGAAAAGAAGATCAAAAGGTATGCCGCCGAACTATTCTTCTCCGATTTTAACCAGTTGCTTTATCAGGGTTTTCTGGAAGCAGCCGGGTATAACAAGAACAGTTACAATCTCCTGCAAACCGCTATTCAATACCCTTATGTCGATCTGGTAAGATGGAAAGAAGCGGGAATGACCTATGACGAAATGCTTTCCCTCTGGTTCTGGGGAACAGGCTTGGAGAACCATATGCCCTCAATAATCTCTTCTGCCGATAAAGAAAACTGGAAACAGCTTTTCTCTACTCAGAGATACTCAGTTAAAAAAGCCGGACTGCATTGGAATCTCTTCCGGATTCGTCCGGTAAATCAACCCGTTATCCGGCTTTTGCAGATCGCCCCCTTTATCTATAACAGCCTTGAGAGTTCTATCCTTAACAGCGTGATCAATGTCTTTGCCACAACAGAGACCTCGGATCTGGTTAAACAGATCCGGAACAATCTCAGAAAAGTATTCAGCAATGAAACCTTACCCAAATCCTACCGCTTAGGACAAAGCCGGATCGATGTCATTCTGATAAATGTTATCCTCCCTATTCTTATTCTCTTTGGGGAAAAGATGAGTTATCAGCAGTTAAAAGAAAAGGGATGGGAAATTTACGGAATCTATCATGGACTTCCGCATAACAACATTGAACACCTGATGGGGGCAAAATATCTCAACACTCCTCAGCAGAAGCTTCTGCGTAGAAAAGCAGTCTATCAGCAAGGAGTTCTCAAGATTTATAACGATTTCTGCCGTTACCATAACTGCGAGTTCTGCGAGACCCAAAAGAAAAACCTGATCATGAGTATGTAAAGAGTATTAGCAAAATATTCAGAATGCCGCCTCCCTCTGCCTAAGTCCTACTCTTACCGGTCTTGTTCCGACGGAAAGAATAAGACCCGATTGTTCCACTATTTTCTCAGAGATAAAGATCTCGACTAATTAATTATAGACAAAAAATAAACTCTCCGTTATCTGACAGTATGATAGACAATACAGGAAAGAAGAGATGATCAGAAAAGGAAGTCATAGCAACTTCAAAACACTCTCCACAAACCGGAAGAAGATCATAGAAATGATCGCCCGTTTTTATATAATTCTCCTTAAATCGGATATCGAGATCAATCCGGATGAGATCAATATGTTCTATTCTCTTCTGGAAAGCCTCTTTTCTGATGAAAACATCTCCTGGGAAGAACAGATCCGAAAGCTTTCCGATGAAGCTTTTAATATGGATGAAGTTACTCACTTTCTCAACCGCAACCTGATAACTCTCGATAAGATACGCCTTCTGATAAGTCTTATAATCCTGGCAAATGCCGATAAGGTGTTTACTGTGGCTGAGGTAACCAAGATTCTGGATTTAGCCAAAAAACTGAGTGTGGAAACTGATAACTTCCTGGAACTGATGGAAGCCATTGAGAAAGATAAGCAGGATTTGGTTTCAATAGGAGGTTTCCGCTATATCGGTCATACAAGCAGAACCATCTTCCGTGATTATCTGCTCTTCGGGACAGGAGAAAACTCCGATATCGTGTTTCAGGATAAAAAAGTAACCGTGAATGAACTCCTGTTAATGGTTATCGACGATTATATCTTCATCGGTACCAGCTCTACCCCCTCAAGTTACCTCAATGGAAAACTTCTCCTGCCTAACCGTCTTTACTATTTTCCCTCCAATGCTATCCTGTTAGTTGGTAATCTACAGCTCAATCATCTTCATCTAAAGAAGATTTTCCGTACCAGAAAGATTTACGACGTTATCGATTTCAAAAAGAGAGATTATGACTTCAAGCTGATCAACGACCGCAATTCGTATTCGATAATTATCAACAGTGGTACTGTTCACCGTAACGGTAAAGTTCTCCCTTCAAACAAAGAGATTGATCTTAAATTTGACGATGTTTTGCAGATTAAAGGTTATCAGCCCTTTACAATCCTTAATGTTATCGAAGAGAGAGAGAATATCGGCACCGAAGTGCTTTATCCCCAAAAGCTTTATCTCAAATATAAAAACAACTATCTGGAAGCAACCCAGGAAGATACTCCTCACACTATTGTCTCAATGGGACTGGAAGATAGTGAGTTTTATATCCTCAACGTAAAAAAGGGATGGCAGCTTTTCCTCAATAATCAGCCTGTAACCGATAAGGTCAGGTATCAGCTCAACCGTGATATTTTAACTTTGCATAAAACCGATTTCTCGGTAAAAGATGAAAGTGATCAGGAATCCGATAAAAAATCATGGCAGAAACAGTTAGTAAGAGAACAGTTCATTATTAACAACTACTTTGATGTTGTCATTATTCCCTTTGAGATTGAACAGATCAGGGGCGTAGATATCAAACACTATTTCAAAGACGGAACTCTCGCTTTAGACGGAATATCTTTAAGAGCCAAGAAGGGTGAGATCCTTGCCATAATGGGAAAAAGCGGCAGCGGCAAATCTACCCTGCTAAAGACCATAAGTGCTGACCTTATTCCAAGCTATGGCAGGGTTTTTATCAATAATGATCCTTTTTACGAAAATCTCTTCTTCTATGCCCAACATATTGGTTATGTACCTCAGGAGGATTTGTTGTTTCCTAATCTGACTGTCTATGAGAATCTCTCCTACCGTGGTAAATTAGTACATCCCGGAATTTCCAGAGAGATTCTGGATAGAAAGATAATCGGAATTCTGACTCAAATGAACCTGACTCACCGCCGCTATCAGCAGGTGGGAGAAATAAACGAAAGCAAGCTAAGCGGCGGCGAGAGAAAAAGACTCAACATCGCTCTGGAACTTCTCTTCGAACCTACCCTTATTATTTGTGACGAACCAACATCTGGGCTCTCCTCAACTGATTCCGAGCAGATATTCTCCATTCTTAAAAGCTATTCCGCCCAGGGAAAGATCGTAATCATTACCATCCACCAACCGAGTCCCAACATCTTTGATAAAATTGACAAAATATTGGTTATGGACACCGGAGGTAAACCGGTTTATTTTGGTGATATCGATGAAATCTTTTCCTATTTCAATCAGGAATTGGAACAAATTGCTTACCGGAAAGAAGAGATAGTGAAGAAAAAGAATCTGAGAATGCCCGATTTCTTTCAGGATATTATCGATTATCCCATTTATAATGATAAGAACGAGAAGGTTTACGAACAAGTCGAACAGTCTCTTGTCCCAAGAAGAAAATTCTCTCCCAATTACTGGCGGGATAAGTACAAAAGAAAACAATTATATGAACTGATCAGTTACGATACATCACAGAAGAAGAATATTAAAACAAAACAGGAAAGCTCCCGGAAAAAACTACTTCTTAGTGGACATGCAGCCCAGTTTCTAACCTTTCTCAAACGAAACATCCTGATCAAACTCCGGAACAGGACAAATCTGCTGATAACCTTTGGTGAGGCACCTCTTCTCGCCTTGATAATATCTTTTATCCTCCGTACTTCAGTAGAAGGAGGAGGCTATAACTACCACTATAATCCCAATATTGCAGTATTTCTCTTCGTTTCCCTGATCGTCTTTATCTTTCTCGGATTATCCAATAGTATCGAAGAAATTATGGGCGAAAGAAAGACTATCCAGCGGGAAAAAGTGCTTAATCTCAAGATATCCTATTTCCTCGCCTCAAAGATCATCGCTTTGGCGATTTTCACTCTGATTCAGGTCATCCTCTATTATGCTGTCAGTGTAGTGATTCTACGATTACCGGGCTTTCTTCCGATCAATCTGATTTATTTCTTCACTGCCGGCTTGATCGGTTATTCACTTGGACTTCTCATCTCCTCATTTATCAACAACAGAAAAGCGATAATCAATGTCCTGCCATTGATCCTGATTCCCCAGATAATCTTCGGAGGGGCGATCATTCTTTATGAAGACATGAACCCCCGACTGACTCTTATAAAAACAAGTAATATCCCTGAAGTCGTTCAGCTCATTCCCTCCCGCTGGTTATTTGAAGGACTGTTTACCGCTCAGGTAAAACTAAACCGCTATAACCGAAAACTGCATCAGGTAGAGAAAAAAAGATTGACATTAACCGAAAAATTCAGAGATGGTGAGTTGAGCGAAGAGACTTATAGTAACTCATTAAGCCGGATTTATCGGGAAAGAGGAGAGATTGCCAGAAATTATCCCAGACGAAAGCATACGAATCATAATATCGAAATGATCGTCAATGCCACTGACGGCAGATTTCTGAATAGCGGCAGGAACGTTTTTCTGGCGAGTCAAAGGAGAGTAGGAGAAGGGGTTTATCCGGTTTATTACCTGAATCTGTTAATCCTGCTGTTCTACTCTTTGCTTTTAAATTTTGCAACTTTGATAAAGTTGAAGTATTTTTTCAAAGAGAGATAAATAGTAACCTTAAAAAGTTGGAGGAATAAGATGTTCAGAAGAAGATTGATTATTTACGGACTGTTTTTACTGCTGACTGGAACGACGTTTCTGCTCAATGCCCAAAACAGTCAGCCCGAAGCACAGGTAGAGGCAGAATTCTATTTTGCCCCGTTACCCTCTTTCAATGAGATGTTTTCTGCTTTAGATTATCTGGAGATCAGAGATTTTGATCAGGCTTTAGAGGAAGATGTGTTCAGAGTAACAGAGGATGTCTATCAGGTTGCTTTTGCCCTGGGAGTAAATACAGCAGATGCCATTATTGCCACTAAGGCAAGAAATACCGAAAAACTCAATGAAATAGCCGGAGTAATGATCGAATATGCTCATTTTCTCGGTTTGAGTGAAGAGATACTCAGATTAGGTGATGAACTGCATGAGATGATCGGTCAGGGAGAGTGGGACAATTTGATGGTCTCCCTGGAAAAATACCGGGAAGAGGTTGAGGTATCACTCTATGAGAGCAGGCAGTTCGATCTTTTCACTTTGATGCAGTTAGGGGGATGGACTCAAGGTTTGAATAGAACTGCTTATATGCTGATGAACAATTACAATGAAGCTAAGACAGGAATTGTTGCCCAAAAGGGGATCTTAAATTCGCTGATCAATAATCTTACCAACATTAAAGATAAATATCTGAGGGAACAGAGTTTTTATGCTATGTCCTCAGAACTATACCAGATGATAAGAGAGATTATTTATTCTCAGAAAGAACTATATACGGAAAAGAATATCGAAGACCTATTTTCTCATACCCAAAAAGTAAAACTCGGGTTTTTAGAGGGTTGACAACTAATTCTTACTGCCTGGAATCCATTCGTTTTTGTTTTCCGGTCATCAGTAATTTTTAACATTCTCTTTCCAGGGGTAGTTTACAGACTGCCCCTTTTCTTTATCAGTTCTCTTTCCAGTATCTTGAGGATTTCAACAACTCCATAAGTAAACTTCCTGCTGCTTTGATATACTGTCTCAATATCTTTCTGATGACTGTAAGATCTGAGTGGGAGTATCTCAATCCCTTCCGCTCTGAATTGATCTTCGATTAAAGGTGAGGAGTTGTTGGGAATAAATCTCTGCTCGGCTCTGAACAGGAACTCCCAGTCATTGCAGGAATCTGCAACAGCTATTATTTTCCGGTTCGGGCAGATCTTCTGCATTCCGCTATATTTCGAATGACCTGCCGGTAAGATGTCAACCGCTACATCCGAATGAGTGATCGTAAACCGGTTAAAAGTGCTATGTCCTTTCAGATGGTTTTTCAGATAGCAGGATAGTTCATAAGGAGAAACACCTCTCCCCTTGTCTTTGGTAAACAAACTTATAGTTCCGGTTCTGTTCCCGTAAAAAAGCAGATCGGGAAGAGACTTCTCCTTGAGTTCAGCCTCCAGGGCTTTTATCAGGATCCTCTCTTCCGGTGTTATAAGCAATTCTTCTTTTTTTTCTCCATAATACACACAACCGTTCTCTAAAACATAACCATCCACGATCTCTCTGATCTTCTCCGGAAGAACGCTTTCTGTGAAGCTCAGATCATTACCGGTGCATATATAGACGGGGCAACGGGAATGAATCCTTGCCAAAATCGAAACAAGTTCGGACAGAATACCAGTGGGGATAATCCATTCCTCATTCAGAAGAGTACCGTGCAGGTCAATCCCGATGGCAAATTGTTTTGTCTCTTTTACCGGGATACCTGTATCTGTTTTGGAACTGACCCCGTCGATTTTTGCGTTGTTTCTATCGAATTTCGTCATCTTTTGTTTTTATCATTAACTTAACCAATGAGCTGAGATTTTTATTCCAGTTTTTCCTGCAGTTCCTGGAGGAATTTCAGGGCTTGCATTGGTGTCATTTCATTCAGTTCCACCATCCTCAACTCTTCAATCACCCCTTCATTCTCATTCTGTTGCTCTAACATTGCTTCAAATATATCTATCTGTTCACTATCTTTCCTTAGCTGCCGTTTTACTGTAGCAGTCAAACCCTGGGGACTCAATTCCTGCTCTTCAAGATTACTGAGAATCTGTTTTGCCCGTTTGATTACCCGCGCAGGAATACCGGCCAGCTTAGCAACCTGGATTCCGTAACTCTTATCAGCTCCCCCTCTCTCAATACGGCGGATAAAAATCATCTCTTCATTCCATTCTTTCACAGCTATGTTGTAATTCTTAACTCCCGGCAATATCTCTTCCAGATCCGTTAACTCATGGTAATGAGTTGCGAAAAGCGTCTTGGCATTGATCTTCTTCTGGCCGGCAATGTATTCTACAATCGCCCAGGCTAAACTCAGACCGTCGAAAGTACTCGTTCCCCTTCCGATCTCATCGAGAAGGATCAAAGATTTCGGGGTTGCCGTATTGAGAATGTTAGCTGTTTCGATCATCTCAACCAAAAAAGTACTCTGCCCCATCGCCAGATTATCAGATGCTCCGACCCGGGTAAATATCTTATCGAATATGGGCAGATTTGCCGCTTGTGCCGGAATAAAACTCCCCATTTGAGCCATAATCGCCAGGAGCCCGATCTGCCGTAAATAGGTAGATTTACCTGCCATATTCGGTCCGGTGATCAGGATTATCTTGAATTCTTTATCATCAAGATAGACATCATTTGGAATAAAAGCCTCCTCCGTGAGGAGTTTCTCTATCACCGGGTGACGGCACTCTTTGATATCCAGATAACCTTCCGTATTGAACTCCGGTCTCACATAGTTATTGTAATGTGCCAGATATGCTAACGAAGACAGAGTATCAAGAAGTGCTATTTTCTCTACATATTGCTGGATCAGAGGCAATTGCAGCAACAGTCTTTCTCTGATCTCCTGATATAGTTCGTATTCCAGGCTTTTTATCCGCTCTTCTGCTCCGAGTACTTTAGCTTCATATTCCTTCAGTTGTGGCGAGATATATCGTTCACAATTGACAAGAGTCTGTTTGCAGATATAATAATCGGGTACTTTGCTCTTATGAGTGTTCGTTACTTCCAGATAATAACCGAAAACTTTATTATATCCAACTTTTAGTGAGGATATACCGGTCTTTTTCCTCTCCGAATCCTCTAACCGAGCTATCCACCCTTTACCTTCCCGGCTCATCTCCCGCAACTCATCAAGCTCCGGATTTACTCCGTCCCTGATAATCCCCCCTCCGGTAATCTGAACGGGTGGAAATTCGGTAATGCTGTTTTCAATCAAACCGGTTAGCGACGAGTAATCATCTATCCCCTCGTTTATGGTTGTAAGATAGGGATCAGAGAAATCTTTGAGAAGAGATTTCAACTCTTCCGCAGTATTGACGTAGTTACTCAGGGCGATCATCTCTCTGGGATTGATACGAAGCGTTCCTATCTTACTTAACAACCTGCTCAGGTCACCAATATTTTTTAGAGATTTCCTTATCTCTTCCGTTTTGACCATTGAGTTTTTTAGCTCCTGCACGGCATCGAGACGCTTCTCTACTTCACCCTGATCAACTAACGGTCTGAGCAGCCAATCTGTCAGAAGCCTGGACCCCATAGCCGTCATAGTCTGATCAATAACGGAGATCAGGCTCCCCTGCCGTGTCGCATAACGGATTGATTTTAACAACTCCAGGTTGTGCCTGGATATCTCATCGATCAGCATGTAGTTATCGAGAGAGTAATAGCGGAGATCATTTATATGCTGCAGACTGTCACTCTTAAGTTCACGTACATAAGCAAGGGCTGCCCCGGCAGCAGTCAATCCTGATGATCTTGCTGACGCTCCGTACCCCTCCAGAGTGATAGTGGAAAACTGTTTTTTTAGCAGCTCTTTTGCCTCGGCAGGCTCAAAATAGAAGGAGTCGAAGACTGTTACAAGTGTCTTCGTCTCCAGTTGCAATTCCCTTATTTGCCTTGCTGTTTCTTCATTTTTTACTATGATCTCTTTGGGCGCAGAGCGGAGGATTTCATTTTTTAGCTGGTCCTGATGAACTTCGGTGAAAGTAAACTCTCCGGTTGAGATATCAAGACAGGAAAAACCGATCCTGGGGTTTTTTGCAGGAATATAAAGAGCAGCTAAATAGTTATGTTCCTTTATCTCTATCAGATTTTCATCAATGATCGCACCGGGAGTGATGATCTCAACAATATCCCTCTTAACTAAACCAACTGCCTTTTTCGGATCTTCCATCTGCTCGCAGATTACTACCTTCTCGCCGCTGCGGATCAGTCTGTCGAGATAATTCTTCAGACTATGATAAGGAAAGCCGGCTAAGGGGATTGGATTATCCTCTTTCTTATTGCGGGCAGTAAGAGTGATTCCCAGAATACGGGCTGCCTTTTCAGCATCTTCAAAAAATGTCTCGTAAAAGTCACCCATCCTGAAGAGAATTATCTTGTCCGGATGTTTCTCCTTGATATTCTTAAACTGTTTCAGCATCGGAGTCAGTTTCAGACTGCTGTCTTTCTGTTTGCCCCGGGCACTACTCTTATTTTGCTCTAACGTTTTTTCGCTCATTTTTTACCGGCAGCCGGTCTAATACTTTATGATAAAAGATTCTATGTTGAGCCGGCTTTTGAGTTCTTTCTGCTTAGTACCGGCATTGTCTCTGTTAGGAAAAGGACCGATGGCAACTACATATAACTCTTGCTCAAAGACCGTTTTAGAGAAAATGATAGTTTCATAACCCAGATTCCGAAGCTGTTCTGAATGAGATGCTGCATTATCCTGGTCAGCAAAGGCATTCACTTGAATATAAAAACTGTCTCCGGAACCGCTTGCCCGGTCAGGTGCAACAGTTACCTGTGTTCGGTCTTGGGTCTCGGTATGAGTTTCTATTAGACTAAGACTTCCGTAATCGATCTTCTCTTTACTTACAATGGTCAGATCATAGAGCCTCTGTTCTGATCGAAAAGCGTATTCCGTATGAGGATAGCGGGTGATGACCACTTTGTACTTCTCGATAGCCTGCGAATCCTGACCTAACATCTCCAGGCAAAATCCCTCCTTGAACTCCACGATAGAGGGAAGATTAACAATATATTCCTGGGTTTTCATTGTCTCCAGGGTCAGCAATGCTTGTTGATACTGTCTGTTTAAAATATACGCTTCGGCGATCTGTAAATAGGCTAATTCTCTTTTGTCATGATCCTTAGTTGTTTTTATATAATCCTGGGCTGCTCTGATCGCTTCCGGATACTTCTCCAGTTTCAAATAGACAGAAGAGAGTAAAAAATCCCGTTGGGAGATCATCTGAGGCTTGATCTGCAACAGATATTGCAGACTCTGCTGGTAATCACGCTCCAACATGGAGATATTGGCTAATTTTACCAATGCCCTTTGTCCATACATAATATCCGGAGCTACTTTTACTGTCTCTTCCAAAAGAGTTAGAAATTCTTCCTGATTGAGAGAGATCTTTGCCCTGTAGAGTGTATGACCGGCTCTTTCAATGTCATTTACCGGCTGATTTCCCGATAAAAGCTCTTCTACCCTGCTCCAGTTGCCGCCCAGATACAAGTTTTCAATCTCGTGAAGCCAGTGCAGCGCATCCTGAGAAGGCAGAGCTGCCTGATTAGTAATCCAGAGGGCAAATAACATTAATACCGGTAAGCAATACCGTGAACAGAGCTTTTCCATGGCCCATACCCTCCCGGGTATAGCAGAAATGAATTGCCAAAGCTCCCGTAACTTATTCTCGCTTCTAATATTGCCGCTTGGTGTTCTTTTCATCATCTTTTTTCACTAACTCAATCTCTGAAGCTACTCTCCTAACCATTACTGAACAGTCCGGCTGCCCGGTTACAATCTTTTCCGTAGAATACCAAACCCGGATAATGCTCGTTTTGTTACTAATTTTACGACACTGTTCGGTTTTGTCTCAATTAATCTTTCATCTTCCAAAGAATATATTTCGTCAACCGTTATTATTTGATCCGCTCGGTAATCGGGGTAAATGATCTCGATCTGCTCCCCTCTGCTGAATTTTGCCTTAATGTTGATTAGAGAAAGAAAACCGCTGGAATCCCGGGCACTCTCTTCCGGTGAACCGACAACCTCACCCAGATACTGATAGTTCCTCAGATAGCTTGCTGTTTCGTAATACTGGGTATCTTCCCGTCTCTTCTCACTAAAGAAACCTTCCGTATAATGCCGGTGACTGATCTTATCAAGTTCTTCCTTCAATACCAAAGGGGGCGTTTCCCCTCTTTTCCAATACTCCAGAGCTGTCTTATAGACTCGGGTCGTATTGGCAACATAATAGAGGCTTTTCATCCTCCCTTCGATCTTCAAAGATGTCAAGCCGGAAGCCTGGATCTCAGCAAGTTGTTCATAAAGACACAGGTCTTTGGAATTAAGGATATAGACACCCCGCTCATCCTCTTCAATCGGGAAGTACTGACCTGGTCTCGTTTCCTCCATCAGATGCATCTTCCAGCGGCAGGGTTGAGTACATAAGCCTCTGTTAGCCGAACGATTGTTCAAATAAGCACTCAGCAGACAACGCCCGGAATAAGAGATACACATAGCTCCATGAATAAACATCTCGAATTCTATCCCGGGAACAGCTTGGATCATCCCGGTAATCTCTCCGAAGGTCAACTCCCGGGCAAGAATGATCCTGCTTACCCCCTGTTCAGCCCAAAACTCGGCAGCTTTCCAGGAGGTAGTATTTGCCTGGGTACTGAGATGTATCGGTAATTGGGGAGCAACCTCTTTAACGATCTTCACTACTCCGGGATCCGAGACAATCAGGGCATCAACCTCTATCTCCCGCAAGAATTCTACATAAGGATATAACTCCGGGATGTCGCTGTTATGGGCAAAAATATTTACCGCTACATAGATTTTGCAGTTGTGGTCATGACAGAAAGTCACACCCTTTTTCAGCTCTTCCGGACTGAGATTTCCGGCTTTCGCCCGGAGTCCGAACTGTTTTCCGGCAGTATAGACAGCATCGGCTCCATAAGCTACTGCATATCTTAACTTATCCCAATCTCCTGCCGGAGCTAAAATCTCCATTTCTCTCTTTTCCCTGATTATTGATCTGACTAACTGCCTGCTGCCGGGAATTTCCGGTAACAATAACCCCTGTCAGAAAAACTCGATTGTTACTGTTCTTTGCTGTGGACAGAGATTAGTTCCACCCGGAAGATTACAATCACCAGAGTAATCTGCTCTCTGCTCTCCGGATTTAGGCAGAATCATCTCTCTCTTAAAAGCTCAAGAACCTCATATAGATTTTTAGTGCTGCTCAGAAAATGCCGGTATCTCTCCAATGTCCTCTGACTGGCATAACTCAGTCAATAGTTTCCGAAGTTTTTCCAGCTATCCAATGGTTCTAATAGTTTTGAATCTGTGTTTTTATTGACTCATAGAATCCAAAAGTTCTTTGTTATTCTTCGTATTGAGCACTTTCTGCCGAAGGGTCTCGATCCCCTGAACAGGACTCATGGTTTTTAAGTACTTCCTCATTACATACATACGATTCATCTCGGTTTTAGTGAGCAGTAATTCTTCTCTTCTCGTACCGGACTTTATCAGATCCGCTGCCGGATAGAGCCGCATATCGCTGATCGTTCTGTCCAGAACCAGTTCCATGTTACCTGTCCCCTTGAACTCTTCGAAAATGACCTGATCCATTCTGCTGCCGGTATCTACGAGAGCTGTTGCAATAATGGTCAAACTTCCCTCTTCAATCGTGTTTCTGGCACTGCCAAAGAATTTTTTCGGACGGTGCAGAGCATTGGAATCAATACCACCGGAGAGCACCTTACCGCTGGAAGGGGAGACATTGTTGTAAGCCCTCGCCAGACGGGTAATACTATCCAGCATGATAACGATGTGTCCGCCCATCTCAACCATTCTCTTGGCTTTATTGATACACATCTCGGCAACCTGAATATGATTCTGCGGAGTCTCGTCAAAGGTGGAACTTATCACTTCCGAGTTGGTCGGAATCAGGATCCTTTTCATCTCCGTTACCTCTTCGGGACGTTCATCAACCAAAAGAACTATCACATACACCTCTTCATGATTGGTCAGAATTGCGTTGGCAATATCCTGCATCAAAACAGTCTTGCCGGTGCGGGGAGCTGCTACTATCAAACCGCGTTGCCCCTTACCGATAGGAGTAAAGAGATTGATTATCCTTGTTGAGACATTCTTGGGCTTAGTTTCCAGATTCAACTTCTCTTCCGGATAATAGGGAGTCAGATCATCAAAATCCTTGATACTTATCAAGGCATCAGGAGCGTGCATATTAACCGCATCGACTCTCAACAGGGCGAAATATTTCTCCCCCTCTTTCGGTGACCGGACAGGCCCGGAGACCATGTGTCCCTTTTTCAGGTTGAATTTCTTTATCTGGGTTAACGAGACATAAACATCGTCGCGGCTCGGGAAGTAATTGTTCTCCTGAAAACGAAGGAACCCATAACCATCTTCCATTATATCAAGACAGCCGGTCGTGAAGGCTAAACCCTCCTGTTCCGCTGCTGATTTAAGAATACGAAAGATCAATTCATTCTTCGGTAAGGTCGTGTAGCCTGAAATATCATAGGCTTTCGCCAGTTTGACAAGCTCTGTCGTACTCAAGGAATGGATCTTTTCTAATTTTCCGTTACTACTCATACATTTCTCCTTATTTCTCTATCAATAAATAAAGCTGTTATCGCTGCTTTGTGAAGGGATGTTCATACTGATTGCCGTTATTATCCAAGTTCTAAACATAAATATGCCTATCATTTATCAATCTTTACAGGGATTTTTTCTTTGATTGCTTATATAGCTACCTGCCACTTTTGTGTACAAAAAATATAGCTGAAATATTGTCAAGAAATTATTACCAGACTGACATCCATCCATTTTTGAGACTTCTATTTTCCACCATGATACCCTGGTATAACTTAAGGATGACTTTAGGGAAACTCGTAGTCGGCCCGGGCGGACAACGAGTTTCCCTAATGATACCCTAATGATAGAAAAAGGGTAAAACCTGGTCATCCTGTTAGTGACGGGATTTGATCTCACCTATCGCTCTCTTGTTAATATTGAGGAACGCTCGGTGTTAAACCTTAACCAGATTCTACCCTCTTGTTTCGTGCCTTATGAGGAAGGACTTTTCAGACAGATGACCCGCTTGTTTAACCCTTCCCTCTCGACACCTGCGTCAGATTGCTCATCTAAGCAGCAATATCTTTTTAACTCTCTGAGAACTTTCTGTCTTAATTCTGATAAAATAGACCCCGCTGGCAGAAAATCTCCCCTTACTGTTGAATCCCTGCCAGCTGATGTTGTGTCTGCCGGCCGGTAAAAACTCATCAAGAATAGTTTCCACTCTCCTTCCCCTGATATCGAAAAGATCAATACAAACCATTCCGGAGGTTTCGAGAGCAAAATCAATATTCGTCATCGGGCTTCTTTCTGTATTATCAGAGCCTCTCACCGGATTCGGATAAACTGAAAAACCGGTTATTTTCGGCAAACTGACCGTCTCAGCCCCGACATTGCTCTGATCATAGATCCTGAGATGATCAAGAGAAACATCACTGTAACTGAAGCCGTTGGCTGTAAACCGGAAGATTACTTCCTCCCCGGCAAAAGAGGTGATATCTACTGCTACCCTGTGCCATCTCCAGTCCAGTCCCGGTGTATTGGCTGTCCAGATATCCTCCCAGGTATTGCCATGATTACGAGAACCCTTCAGATTGAGATTAGGGTAGTTGAGATACATATCAGAATAGGCAGCGTAGAAAGATAGAGAAAGATCAGAAGAAGCGGGGAGAAAAACCGGTTGGGAGGTCATTTTCTCGTTCAGATTACCGTAAGCTACCGGGCAGGTGGCGGAAGACTCACTTTCAGGATTGTAATAGGAAAAAGGCAGGAAACTATTCTCTATTGGCTGCCAGGTATAATCGGCAGCTGAACTATCAATAGTCCAGTTATTGACCCAATCCGGTTCAAAATCCTCGGCAAAAATAAGTTCACCTCTCCCTATTTCAAAGCGAATTTGCTTTAATCTGTGCTTTCTTTCCTCATTGATACCGAACACTTTCAGATCGTGATATCCGTTATCGAAACCGTGCAGCAGTAAAGAATAGGTACCTTCGGAATAGAGTACATCGATCAGATCATCATTGAGATAAACTACAAACTCCTCCAGTGAAGTACACCCGTTTGTGATCTGATACTGAAGAATGTTCCCGTTTACCGGGTCATCATTGTTGGTTAAGAGCAGATCAAAATCGGGTAAATCTTCATAGTCCTGTCCGATATCCAGAAAAACCGTACCAAAAATGTTTAATTGATAGGGCATATTGGACACGGGAAAAGCATACCAGCCGTTAGCCTGACCACCCCAGCCAAAATTTAGGTGTATTTCATCGTTGGTATTATAACCGTCAACCACTACCTGATGCCCTCCCCCATTGCTCATCAGCAGACTAAGCTGTGCCGGTAAACCCTGCTTCATGTTCTGAAAGATCCGCTCGGAAAGCATTGGAGAATACTCGTTCAGCAACTCCGCAGTATGGAAACCGAAACGATGATAAGCTTCTATGATCTGAACATCGAAATAGTTACCTGATGCCCCGCTGGAATAAGCCTGTTTAATGGCTACTCCGGAGGCAAAAACCAATGCTGCCCGCAGATCATTACTGAGCTGATCTTCGCTATTATTGTACACATCCTCAATCGTATCAAGATATCCGTTCAAGGTCTCGAAGTCCGGAAAATCCAATTGGGCTGCTGCATCATCAATATAGTAATCACCGACCCCGGAATAAAACATCCGGTACCTGTCATTGTCAGCGAATCTTGTCTGGTTTAGTACCCTGTGATAGTTTACTATCTGAGCCATGGCAATGGAAGGACAGCCGGCTAAACTTCTGTTGTTATTCGCTGGATCAAGAGGACACATCGCATTATAGGGACTCTCCTGCTGCCAGTTAGTTGCAAGCCAGCCCCCTGTCGGGGTAGTCCCTTGCGGAGGCCATTGTTGAAAATCATCATCGCGGAAAGAGACTTGAGACCATCTTTCCCTGTTTATGATTGCTTCTGAATAGTCCTGATAAGAAAGTGTGTTTGCCGTGTACCGACCGATTGCTGAGAAGATCAGTTCTTTTTGCTCAGGAACTGTCGTAAACCCGTTGTGTAATGAATACCCGATAACAGGCCTCAACCTGTAATCTCCGGCTACTATTACGAAACCGTGCGGTTCAAGTTTATAAAGGAAAAAGCTGTTGTCTATAAACAGGGCATCCTCTTTTACCTGATACCCTTCCCCTCCGGGTAAAGAGTTCAAAAGCTTTTCGGTAACAGCGTCGGCAGTGTACCGTTCAACTAACTGAGCCGGTAACAATCCGGCAGAAAAGATTATCAATACTATTAGCAGCCATGTTTTCATTTTACTTCCTCCTCAGGCTCACTCTTGTGTCCGAATACGTTTTTCATGATTCTGTTTCCGACTTCCGTTTCAAAATCGAATACAGACTTATAATGCTTATGAATCCTTCCGATTGTCTCAGAATCAATCCTTTTGTTATGGTGCTGCTGATTAAGAATATCTATCAGCATAAACTCATTCACCATCCCGTTATAGATTGTAAAACAGAGAAAGGGATCTGTTGTCCAGACTGCGTGCAGCAATTGATCTGATTCTCTGCTGAAGCAAGCTATCAAAACCTCTTCCGAGTCCTTGCAGATGATCAACCAGTTCCCGATCCAGCCCTCAATGATCTCCGCCCCGTTAAAAGCTGCTGTTGTTCTGGGTCCTTCGAGGGTTTCCTCTTCGTAAAACTTGACTCTGAAATCTAATGCCTTGTCCTTACCTTTTTCCTTTAAAGAATCTTTTAACTCCTCACACGGAATAGGAAAGATATCCACTAATAAAACATCCCTGGCTGAACTTATCAGTGCCCGGGCTTTTTCATATACCTGATTCTTTCCGGTAAGATTATAGCTGCCGAAGTTCTTTTGTTCGACTCTCAAATTCTTCAGCCGCTTGATAATTAATTCCTTTTTACGGGTAAACTCGTTCTCCAGTCGGTCGCTGTATTCGGAAAAATCTATTGCCGAATACTCTTTTGTGCCTGAAGCTTCACTATATACGACCAAACCCTTTGCCTCCAGATGATTGAGTGCTTTATATGTGTTGGCAACCGGTTTGGAGATCTGACCGGCAATCTTATATCCGGTGAGACCGGGTTGCTGAAACAGGGTTATATATATATCGGTCTCAATCCCGCTCAATCCTGATTCTGTGAGCAGTTTTTTGAGGATATCATCTTGCATTGCTGTTTCCCCTTCTAAAATCCTGATCACTGACTTCGTTCGGATTACTATCTTCTGTGGAATACACACTCATCAGGGAACTGATTTTTTCTCTGACCAAACTCTGGTTACTGACGTTAAAAATTAACATACCTATAAGCATTATAAGAACGAGTAGTAAAGTTGCTAATAGCTTCATATAGTTCTCCTTTATCTTATTAGTAGCTCAATACTACTAACCCTTTAAATCCGTCAAGCTTTTTCCAGGAAAAAATTCTTTCAGTCGAATAGTTCATGGGGTAGTTTCAGATCCGTTCCTGCTTATCGGTTAAATTGTCGAACTCCATTACCAGGAAAAGAGCGAGACTGTTCTAAGGCAGAGCAAGCAATAAAGTAATTCTGTTCCCTATTTTTAGTTCAAAATAGTGGGATGAATGAACATTTCTCCGGATCTGTCGGAATTTTTAGGCAGGGGAATGATTTTTCTTGTGAATATAGTTCCTGCCCTGCATTGAGCGAAGCGATAATGCGGGTCAGGAACAAATCCTTGTTAGTTGGCGGGCTGGTATAGATATCTAAAGAGCAGCCGGCTAAGAAACGTACAAATAGTTTGACACAGATTTTATTATCAAATAACTTCTCATCTGGAAAAGATTTCGCTTTTCTGGGAGTAAGAAAGAATCCGGGAACAGGAAGTATTGTGAGTAATAAGCATAAAGTAGTAATCACGGGAGCCAATGGTTTCGTCGGCAGTAATCTGGTGAAACACTGTTTAGACAAAGGGTGTGAAGTAACCGGCTTAGTCAGGTCTGCCGCCGATCTATCACTATTACCTACTGGTTATCCGCCTGTTAAAATTGACTATCGTGATGACTCTGCATTAAAAACTGTTTTGAGCGGTCAGGAAATATTAGTGCATAATGCCGCAATAACGCGAGGAAGGAATTGGGAACAGTTCCGGAAACATAATATTGAGTTAACCTCCCGTCTGGTAAATATTGCCAATGAGACCGGGTCTCTGAGGCAGTTTATCTTTATCAGCAGTCAGGCTGCTGCGGGTATTTGCCGCGGCTTATCCGGAAAGAAGGAGGATGAAGAATGTTTCCCGGTAAGTAACTATGGAAAAAGCAAGTTATTCGCTGAGGAAGAGATCCAAAGAAATTGCCGTAAAAACTGGACAATAGTCAGACCGGCTTCTGTCTTTGGAGAGGGAGATTCGGATTTTTTACAGTATTTCAAGCTTGTTAAGAAGGGCATAACTCCTGTTTTAGGCTTTCGTACTAAATATATCAGCCTTATCTCTATTTCCTGTTTAGTTGATTTTATCTACCGGACATTTAGTAATCCCAGGGCATATAATGAGATTTTCTTCTCTTCTTGCAGTTCACATTACAGTATGGAGGAATTCACCGGTACTTTGGAAAAGGCTATGAAGAAGAGAACTATCCGGATTAGGATTCCTGAGTTTCTGGTATATCCGGCAGCTGTCTGGGGTGAAATAAAAGGAAAGATCAGCAGAAGACCTTCGCTGCTCAACCTTCAGAAATTGAAAGAGATGAAAAGCAGCAATTGGATTTGTGATCCCGGAAAAGCTAAGGAAGTCCTTGGTTTTGATGAACACCTGGATCTGAGCGAAGCCTTAAGGAAGACTTATAACTGGTATAAGGAGAAGGGATGGCTCTAAAAAAAGCATTATTCATACTCCTGCTGCTACTTTTCGCCATCTTTATTCACAATCATCTAATGGAACTCTCAGCCTGCGTAAGATGCGATCTCTTAGCCGAAAGATTTGCAGAGAATGATTCTCCCCCTGAGATTATCAAACAGACTCCTCTCTTCTATCCTCAGGAGCTGCAGGATGCGGCAGTTATGGGAACAGTTATCCTCGATGTAACAGTCCTTCCCGACAGTACGGTTGGTTATATTGAAGTCAAAGAATCTGTGCCCGAGCTCGATAGCCTGGCAATATACAATATTAGCCAATGGGATTTTGCTCCTGCTTTCAGAGAAGATGAACCGGTTATCGGAGTACTTACGGTAGAGCTCAGTTTCATCCCGGAGATCTTTGAAGAGGCAGCACCCGATACACTCTATTTTGATTCGGAATCTCTGACTGAGATGATCGACGATACAATCCTCAAGCGGCAGGAACCTCTCAAGCATTCTCTGAGTCTGATAAATAGACCCATATATAATGAAAACTATCATCTGATCTCCTGGGAGCATAATAATAGGCTTATCCGGCGTGATGCATTCACGCTCATTCCTTCAGTTACTTTACCTCATCATCAGCTCCAGAATTATTACCCCTTTTATAGCATAGACCTGTCGGAACATTCATGGTCATTTCGTTCCAGGGAATACCTGTTACCGGTAACCTATATCGAAGCCTATGCAGGTTTAGGATTTCTCGATATGGATTATGCTCACATTGATCTGGCAAAGAATAACAGTTTCAATGTTGAAAATCTGCAGGTCAGAGCAGTAATGTTCTTTCAGGACGGATATTGGATGGGCGTACGCGAAAAAAGCAGTAACTTTGCTTTTGGAGTAGTTTATCCTTTTGGCAGTCATACTTTGAGATGGAATTCCCTCTATCTTGATCAGGATATTCCCCCGCTGAAGTTCCGTGACCAGCACGAATACACGGTTAATGTTAGTTATGAGGAGAAACTGACGGAACACTCCCTCTTGTGGGAAAACAACTATCTGAACGCCGGTTTAAGATACGAAGTCAGCAGATTCCGCCAGACCGAAGAAGAAGAACAGCCGGAACGGACTCTTTACCAGCTTCTGTTGAGCAGAGACTTTAAATGGCGGCAGCACCGGATAGAATTTGGCTGGGAGTATTTCGATACGGAGGAAACAGAAAATTTCAGTTCACCCTTTCTTACCGATAAACACAAAGATATCAGAAGGGTATCCTATGGATATGACGGGAACAGATTAAAACTATCTTCAGAGATCTTTGCCGGTCTCAATTTCACATATCATACCCATTCCCGCTTGGACTACCGCTTTAGCGAATCACTCTCAGGAAATATCGGAGTTCTGGAGTCTTCAGAAAGAAGCGGGAACCATTTCACTGTCCGAACAGTGACTAACCGTGACCTTTATGCCGGCTTACAGCTTGATTCATCTATCGGTAGAGTAAAGCTGGGGGGAGGTCAAAGGGAATACGTTCAATATGGTCTTACCTACCATTATCTGGGAAGATTTCTACCTCTGGAAGAAAATCTGCGAAGAGTTGAAGAACAGGTTGCTCTAACCACCCCCTATCTGCAGAGTGAATATAATATGATCGGTCAAAGCTGGGGGGTTACCGAATGGCTTCTTTCCGGATCTCTGCAGGGCAATCTGCGGGATGAACTCGATTACTTCCCCCGCTGGTTCGGCAACACTAATCTGGAATGCCGTTACAATCTCTTACACCATAACGCCCTCACAGCCGGTCTTAACTTCCGTTATACATCAGGATTCTATACCCCTTACAATAAGGTGGAAGCCACCAATACTCTCGACGGTTATCTCAGGATCAGTATTACCAGATTGTTTGATATTCAGGCTGATGCCAAGAACTTGTTGGATACCGACACTGTTTACGGATACCCGGTAGCGGGAGTTCACTGGAATGTCGGGATAAGATGGTTTTTCTTTAATTGATCGTTTTCTGAGATAGGGTCTAAGGCTAAAACGACAAGCAATATTATCTGTTCTCAGCAGCAGTATCAGCCGCCGTGAGCTAAATGGATAATCTGAACCAAGGCTTCATCAGGTATCTTTCTGAGAAAATACTCATCTTCAGGTACGTATTCCTCATTGATATAAACACTGATCAGACTGTAATCATAGTTCATCAGCTGTAAGACATCTTTGATCGTCATACCATCCTGCCAGTCGAGCTTATCTCTGTTGTTCACTAAGATCATCATTCACCTCTGCTCGTTAGAATGAGCAGTTTTCATCAGGATTTCAATCACCACATTTGCCTGCATATTTGCTACTACTGCTACCCTGCTGGAACAGAGTCCCTCTTTCATATCGGAACTCTGATCTCCGCAGACATATAGATTACCGGCTCTGACCGTCTTTAACTCATTGTTTTTCCCATATCCCGCGACTCCGCTGCCGCAAACGAGAGGAACAGAACTGTGGTGTCGTGACCAGGTATCGATCAGCCATTTTTTCCGCTCTGCCAGATCGAATGCTTCAATCATTACTTCGACCCCGGAGAACAGGTTCGGAACATTTTCCGGTGTTAGTTCTTCCGTAATAGTCTTAAGCTTAACCTGAGGATTTATCCGCAGCAAAATATTTTTCAGAGCTCCGGTTTTTCTTTCACCGACATCTTCCAAGAAATAATACTGACGGTTGAGATTGGAAAGCTCAACTCTGTCGAAATCGGCAATTATCAGCTCACCTATGCCTGCTCTGACCAGACTGACGGCTATGTTAGAGCCGAGACCACCGCAGCCGGCAATGCCAACCTTACTCGTTCTCAAGGTTTCCCTGACTCCGGGAGCATTTCTAACAAAGATATCTTCAAAGTTCATGATTATTCCATTTCTGTTCCTGTGGAGATCTGCCGGGCAGATCTCCACAGGTAAATCTTATCTTATTGATACGGTTTGACTATTGCCACCAGTTCCGGCAGGTCAATACCCAACTCTTTCAATCTCTCGACTTTCGGAATACCGTTTTTGTTCCAGCCCCTCCGTTCATAAGCAGCATCAAGAAGCTTATCATACTGCTCAAAGCGGTGCTTGCGGAGCAACTCCATCTTTTCCGGTAAAGTCAGTTCTGCCGGATTAACTTTCAGTATCTCTTCCAATTGCTTGTCATAACGGTCCTGCCGGGAAAGATATTCCTCCTCGGTAACCGGTCCGACAGCTCGGTATGGGGGTATATCATCTTCTCTTTTACCGTAACCCATCATAATACTCATTATCCGCTGCAGATTATGGACACGGGCTGACTGGTTGACCATCTCATCTTCATCAAGAGCTTTGCCGGTCATTCCTTCGAAGAACTTCCAGTAATTCTCGACATGCTCCGGTATTTTAGCAGCCTTTTGCGGTGGATATCTCTTGGCATTATCTGCCGGCACCACATCATTCCAGACGATCTTACAGAGTCCCATAAGCCCGAACCAGGTTCGGAAAAGCGGGAAGTAGTATAACGCTTCTGCTTTATCTTCGAAGGTCGGGATCTGGTTATTGACCATATCCATGAAAATCAGCCAGGCTTCATCATGCTGAGGTCCTTTGACAGCCATAGCATAACCACCCTGCTGGGCAAGTGACTCTTTGCTGACATATTCCGAATACTCCAGTCCTTTGACTTCCATTCCGATATCGTGCAGCCATTCTGCCTTATCGGGGTATCTTTTCTGCAGCTTCTCCTTCAGACGCCTGATTCCCTGACCGATTTCCAGTCCGAAACCTTTCCCGCGGGACATTTCATGCAGGCATTCCAGAACAGCATCACCATTACCGAACCGTAACTCTTTTCCCCCGGTCTCCTCCTTTGTGATCAACCCGGCTTCGTAACATTCCATGGCAAAAGCGGTTGCTGTACCCATGGAAATGGTGTCGATCCCATAAGTATCACAATAGAAATTGAACTCAATGACAAACTCAGGATCAAAGCATCCCATATTAGAACAACCGGCTGAGGTTTCATATTCCGGTCCATCAACAACAACCTTGTCTCCTTTATAAGGACCGGTTTTCAGCTGGAATCCGTCAACTGCCTTGGCACAGGCCATCGAGCAGCCTCGCCAGCAGGCATCTGCCTGTTCCTGGGTAAAATAGTTCTTTCTCAGGACCATGGAATCCATCTTAGGGGTATCGGGATGCGAACCAAACTTGAAATTATTAACCGGCAACAGATCGTAACGGTCCATTACTTCCACAATATTAGCCGTTCCGGCTTCTCTCATACAGCACTGGGAACTATCGAGAGTTGCCATCTCGGCATTGACCTTCATTCCATGTTTCCTGATCAGGTCGGGATTTACGGGATGGTTCATATCATCGATAACCTCTATCGCCCCGGTAGGGCAGACATAAGCACAGGAAGTACATCCGACACAATGCTTATCGACCTGTCCGAAGGGCATGGTAATATGCCTTTTTATTCCTCTGCCGGCAAAATCAATAATCCGTTCCAGAATAAACTCTTTACAAGCCCGGACACATTTACCGCAGAGGATACAGGCTTTTTTGCTCTCTTCAGTTATCTCGCTTTGGAAACGGGAACCATCAGTCACTCCGCATTGTCTGGCTACGTCCTTAACTACTTCTACATTAGGCCATCTTCCCAGATACATCTCGGCGAGTTTCTTCCGGTGTTGCCTGACCTTTTCCGAATCAGTCCAGACTTTGATCTCATCCCTGACCGGATAATTACAGGAAGTTACCAGTCTTCTCTTACCTCTGACTTCTATCTCGCAGAGGCAGAGACGGCAGGAACCTTCGGGGGTCAGATCTTTATGATAGCAGAGTGTCGGAACCGGAATTCCAGCTTCCAGAAGAGGTTTAATCAGATAGGTGTCCTGCTTGACCTGCAGTTCTTTCTTATCGTTCACCACTATTTTTATCATCGGGGCACTCATTATTTCACCTCCACTGCTTTAAAATTACACACTTCGTAGCAGATACCGCATTTAATGCACTTCTCCCTCTCAATTACGTGCAATTGTTTAGCTTCTCCGGTAATAGCTTCTACCGGGCAGTTACGGGCACAGAGCGTGCAGCCTGTACAGTTCTCTTCACTGATACTGTATTCTATGAGCGGCTTGCAGACTCCCGCCCGGCACTTTTTATCTCGTATATGTTCGATATATTCCTCTTTGAAATAGTTCAAGGTACTTAGAACCGGATTCGGAGCAGAACCGCCCAATTGGCAAAGACTGGCATCTCTTATCGTTTGGGAGAGTGATCTTAACTCCTCCAGGTCTTCTTCCTTACCTTCGCCGTTACAGATCCGGCTCAGTATTCTATTGAGAGCATAGAGCCCTTCCCGGCAGGGGGTACATTTACCGCAGGATTCGTCGATCAGGAAATCTACGAAATAGCGGGCAACATCGACCATACAGGTGTGATCATCCATGACGATCATACCTCCGGAACCCATCATCGAACCTGCTTCTGTCAAAGAATCGAAATCAACCGGCATATCAAGTTTTTCTGCCGGAAGACAGCCTCCGGAAGGGCCTCCGGTCTGTACGGCTTTGAATGCTCTCCCCTCAGGGATACCACCACCTATCTCTTCGATTATCTCCCGCAGAGTAATACCCATAGGAACTTCTACCAGACCGGTATTACGAATATCACCGACCAGTGAAAAGACTTTCGTGCCGGAAGAGCCATTCCAGGGATTCTGACTGACATCGCCGCTTCCGATAGCAGCAAACCAGTCAGCTCCTTTGGTCATTATTACCGGTATATTAGCCCAGGTTTCGACGTTATTCAGGACTGTGGGTTTATCCCGGTAACCGACTTCAACATTATGAACATACTTTGCTTTCGGTTCTCCCGCTAAACCTGCCATAGAAGCCATCAGGGCACTCGATTCACCACAGACAAAGGCACCTGCTCCCCGATGGATATGAATATCGAAAGCGAAGCCGCTGTTCAGAATATTATCTCCTAATAATCCGTATTCACGGGCTTGTTCTATTGCCTTCTGCAGTCTTACCATAGCCAGAGGATATTCCTTCCTGATATAGATAAATCCTTCTTTTGCTCCGACAGCCAGAGCTCCGATTATCATTCCTTCCAGAACGGTGTGCGGGTCGGTCTCAATGATACTTCTGTCCATATAAGCACCGGGGTCTCCCTCATCGGCATTACAGACAATATAAACGACTTCATTTTTCTTCTGCGCTGCCTTACGGGCAGTTTCCCATTTTATTCCGGCAGGGAAGCCACCACCACCTCTGCCTCTGATAGCAGAGGCTTTGACGAGATCAATTATTTGCTCCGGTGTCATTTCAGCCAGAGCTTTCTTTAATCCCTGATAACCGTCGCGGGAGATATAATCATCAATATTCTCAGGGTCTATTAAACCCTTATTTCTTAATGCTATGAGCTGCTGTTTGGTGAAGAACTTGATATCCTGCATCGTCCTGTGCATTTCTCCGCTGCGAGGATCTCTGTGCAGACATCTTTCTACTACTTTACCGTTTTTCAGGTGAGATTCCACTATCTCTTCGACATCTTTCAGCTTCAGCTTCTGATAGAAAGTACCTTCCGGCTGCAGAACGCAGATCGGTCCTACGGCACAGAAACCGTTACAACCGGTACCTACTGTCAGATAATCGTGGTCAAGTTTGTGTTTCTTCAATTCTTCAGCAAACTTGTTCTTAATCTCCATACCTGCGGCAGAGACACATCCCGTGCCGGTACAAACCATCAACATCCCTTTGTATTTCGCTCTGTTTTCTTTAACGGAAAGGGCTATTTTATTCAGATCTTCCGGATATAGCTTTTTCATGACTCCCCCTCCTTCTCTCCGATATTCTTCAAAATCTGTTCGACATCTTTTACCTTAACATTTCCGACTACCTTATCTCCAATCTTGATCACCGGTGCTATACTACATGCCCCAAGGCAGGCAACAGCTTCCAGAGAGAATTTCTTGTCAGGTGTAGTTTCGCCGCATCTAATCCCCAAAACCTTCTCCAAACGGTCTGTTATTCTCGCTGCTCCTTTGACATGACACGCTGTTCCCATGCAGACTTGGATATTTATCTCACCCTTGCGGTCTAAGCTCAATGATTTATAGAAGGTTGCAATGTGATAGAGATATGCTCTGGGAGTTCCTGTCTCTTTGGTCAGGATATCGATCGCAGTTTTGGAGATATGCTTGAACTCCTGCTGGATATCCTGCATCATCTCAATTACGTACTCCTCGTCTTTATGCCATTTTTTAATGATCTCATTTATCCTGGCAATCTCTTCCTTATCTTCCTGGATCGAGATCTTCTCAGGTCTGAGCAGATGAGCGACTTTGCTCTCCTCGATCCTCCAGGATGGTGTTATATCACGGTTTTTGGCTACCAGAGCTTTCAACCCCTTATTCCGGAATACCATTCCGATACCCCCTCTTCCTGCCTGTTTGAGACGAGTTACTCCTCTTCTCCAGTCCCAGAAGGAAAAATTGAGCATTGCTATCCGGGAATAAGCAGCAGCACTTCCCGTCGATACAACAGCAACGTTCCGCTTATCAAGTTCATCATCGGCATACATCTCGGTCAGTTCCTCAGCCAGAAGATGAGAGTCAAGGTGCTCTTCCGGAGCAGTCTCGATCCTTACCTTACCTTTTGCTGCATCAATAATCAAGACTACCTCCTCTGCAGTTTTGCCCGTAATCAGCAGTGCATCAAATCCGGCAAATTTAAGATAAGGTCCGAAATAACCACCGACATTACTATCGATCATGATATTGGTTAACGGGGAGATCGCTGTTACCAGAGTCTTTCCCGAACCGGGAAATGAGGTCGTACCACCCAAAGGTCCCGGGGAAAAACAGAGTGGATTCTCCGGACTATCCCATTGAGTTTTCGGGTTTATCTCCTTGAATGATAACCAGAGATCAAAACCCTTTCCCCCAACCCAGAGCTCTTTCATCTGCTCTGTGACGGGGTGAATACCGATCTCCATCTTCGACAGATCAACACGCAGATAGCGGTTAGCATATCCTCGTTCCAGCTCGATAACCTCAAAAGGAAACTCAGTCAAGACCCGGTGTTTCTCTTTCATTCCGGTTATGAGTGACTTTTTCGAGTTCAATACCATCTTCCATCCTCCTATGTGTATTTTATACTCATTTTCATAAATTTCTATCATTAAGGTGAGGCACTTAGCTGGTGCTATTTGAGTGCCTAATATGGTCGTCGGATCAAGGGTGAAATGTATCTGAATGACCCTTCTTTTTTAATGGTTAAATCGTCAAGGACTTTCCCTTTAAAATGCAGAAAACCTTGTTCCGGTAATACTCTTTGGACTCTCTCTTCTTTGGGCGGTTCTAAATCGGATCGGGGTAGGATTGTTTTTTCCCAAAAGTTTGGGTTTTGAAGCTTAGTATAGCGCGGTAATAGGGTAACGGGTAAAAAGGATAGACCGCTAAAATCCCGATTGCTGTCTCTCTCGGTTTATTTAGCGGAATAGAGCTCAATAACGTTACCGTTCGGATCGGCAAATTGGGCACAAAAACCGAGATTAGTTCCCAGAGAATACTTCTCTCTGATGATCTTTCCCTGATATTGAACTATCTTGTTCAATATCATTGGAATATCTTCAACTGTTATTGAAAAACTGAGACTGTTAGAAGACGGGGAGAGTCCGGAATCTAAACCTCCACTGATATTACCGGCTTTAAAAATCGCAAAAGTGGTATTATAGTCGGTGATCCGGAAGCCAAAGACCTTACAGTAAAAGTCTTTCCCTTTTTCGAGATCAGGTGCCGGGATCAGCAACCACTCAATTCTGCAGGCTTCACTCTTCTGCATAATCTCCGCCTTATAAACTGCTTGATCCGAAAGCTATTCTGACAGGTTATGATATCATTCTTTTCATCGTCGCTACCGCTTCAGCCAGACCGGTGAATACCGCACGCGAGATAATGCTGTGCCCGATGTTATATTCTTCAATGATCTTTAAATCTCTGAGCTTAAAGACATTATGGTAATTGATCCCATGCCCGGCAACAACTCTCATCCCGGCTGATTTAATAGCCTTAGCCGCATTATAAATCCTGCTAAGTTGATTAGCTATATCTTTCTCCGAAACAGCATTTGCATAACAGCCGGTATGAATTTCGACTGCGGGAACTTTGAGCTTTTCGGCAAGTTTGATCTTCTCAATATCCGGATCGAGGAAAAGACTCACCTCAATTCCTTCCTCCATCAGTTCCTTTATTTTATCTTCAAAATTCTTCAGATTGATTATCAGACCACCTTCAGTGGTAATCTCTTCCCGTTTTTCCGGGACAAGGGTAACAGTATCCGGTTTGACCGATTTGGCAATTGCTATCAGTTCTGTCGTAACTGCCATCTCCAGGTTAAGCTTAGTCGCTACTATGCTTCTGAGCATTTTAACATCTCTCAACTGTATATGACGCCGATCTTCTCTGAGATGAACAGTAATCTGGTCGGCTCCGTTCTGTTCGGCAATCAATGCCGCATGTAACGGTTCAGGTTCCATTCCCATTCTCGCTTGTCTGATGGTTGCGATATGATCGATATTAACACCTAACAGTGACATAAGACTATTTCCTCTTTAATTATTGGACATAAAATACTCTTCATTGACATAGATATCTCCCTTCTCTCGCAAATCGATAATGTGTCTCTCTATTTTCAGGTCGTACTCAATCTGGTATAATCTCTTTTTTACCGGTTCTTTTACTTCCTCGAAACTCAATGTCCCGGCATCTTTATGGTCAGTAACCATGATAATATGATAACCGTGTTTTGTTTCTATCGGCTGACTGATCTCGTTTTTTGGGAGGCTGAAAGCAACCTCATCAAAATCCTCAACCATTTTCCCTTTGATGATAAATCCAAGATCTCCTGCCTGGCAGCAACTCGGACATTCCGAACAACCCTCGGCAGCTCGATAGAAATCTGCCGGCTTGGATATCCCTGCCCGCAGTTCTCTGGCTGCTGCTATTCCTTTCTCGAAAGGTATTAAGATATGATATACTCTTACCATCTCCTCGGTATAGAATAATTCAATATGCTTTTGATAAAAGTCTTTGAGATACTCATCATCAACTTTGAAATCATTCGGAATACAACTCTCCAGATACCTGCGAACCATTAGCTTATCTTTCATCAGCTGAAAAATCTGTTCTTCTGTGCAGCCGGAACAGGAAAGCATATTTTCGAATTCTTCAGGAGTCTTGAATTTCAACTGCAGCTGTATCATTTCCTGCTGAACTTCATCCTCTGTGACCTGCACATTATGATTACGGGCTTCCTGCAAGATAAGAGCTCCATTGATCAGATTATCCAGAGCTTTGTTTCCCAATGCCGGATCGGGAGTCTGCAGATCTACCTCTCTCAGAAGCTTCCTTAACTCGGCTAAATACTCTTTTTCCTCGATTTCGTAGTCATTCACGCGGGCAATAATCATTTCCTACCTTCCTTTAGACAATCGTCATTATTCCTGATAGTTTAAATCATGTAACTGAGTACCGATTCTTCTTTCGGACGTAATTTCTTTAGTACCTAACAATCAAGATAATGACTTCTTCTCCTTTTCATAAAACTTTTTCAGGATCTCATCAGAAAAACCTGATCCCGACCCCTCATTCCGGAGGACCAGATCGAAGACAATTTTTCTGTACCAGGTAAACTGTCTCTTGGCATAATTCCTGGTATTCTTCTTTGCTTCTTCCAGACAAAGAGTGAAAGGATCATTGCTGCTGACATAGGGCAAAAATTCCCGGTACCCGACTGAGGTCATACCCGGATCCTTTTCTCCATAGCCTTTCTTGATCAGCTCTTTTATCTCATCTATCAAGCCGTCCTTGATCATTTTCTCCAGTCTCCGGTTTATCCTCTCATAAATTACATCCCGCTCTTCTGTGATCATAATCCGGAAAGGATCATACCTCTTGTCCTCTTTACTCTGCCTTTGCCACAGTTCACCGACTTTTTCCCCGGTTGCTATCCAGATCTCCAGCGCTCTCTTTATCCGGTAACTGTCATTCGGATGAACTCTCAGAGCAGATTCCGGATCAATATGTTTCAGCATAGTATGCAGATAATTTGTACCTTTGCTGTCCTCCAGCTCTTCGATTTCCTTCTTCACTTTAAGTGGTATCTCCGGGGCAGCAAAAAGCCCTTCCAGCAGAGCTTTGACATAAAATCCGGTTCCCCCGCAGATAATGGGTACTTTCCCCTCTTCTCCCAATTTCTTGATGATCTTTTCTGCATCGCTGATAAACTGACCGGCACTATACTCTTCATCAGGATCAACAATATCAACCAGATGATGAACAACCTTTCCCCTGTCCGAAACCGAGGGTTTGGCAGTACCAATATTCATATAACGATATACCTGCCGGGAATCTGCAGAGATAATCTCTGTCCCGATCTTCTCCGCCAGTTGAAGAGCTACTCCGCTTTTACCGCTGGCTGTTGGTCCTTCGATTATGATGAGCGGTTTCATATCCTTTTAAATTTTCTCTCCAGATCGGTGAGGGTAAATTTTATCAGCACCGGTCTGCCGTGCGGGCAAAAATACGGCACCTGGCAGGCAAAGAGATCATTTATCAGCTTCAGCATCTCTTTTTTGGATATCTTTTCTCCGGCTTTGATAGCTGCTTTACAAGAGACTGATTTCGCTATGCTGTCCCGAAAATCTTCCGTTTCTTTGTATTCATCCTGTAACTGAAATAGGATATCCTTAAAGACCTCCCCCCCATCCCAGTTGCCCAGTTCCACCGGTATCTCTTCTATCACTATCGAGTCTCCACTGAATGCCTTCAGGGAAAATCCTGCCATTTTCAGCAGTTCCGGATTATTATCAAGCAGTTGATTCACTGTTTCTTTGAGAATGGGAGGAATGTCAACAACAATGGGAAAGAGCATCTTCTGTGATTCAGCCGGGACTCCGCACATCCGGTGAAAGATCCTCTCATAGATTATTCTTTCATGAGCTGCATGCTGATCGATCATTATCAAGCCATCATCACTCTGAACCAGGATATAGCTATTGTGAAGCTGCCAGGGATTAACGACATCCTCTTCCGGTGGTAGATAAAGGTCTGAGGGAACTGTTTTCTGCCCGGACTGGGAGACATCGGATCTTCCCGCAGCTTCCAGCGGATCTTGCCTGAACAGGTCAGGCTGATAGAGTTCCTTCAGCATGATGTTCATCTGCTTTAATTCTTTTTTATCCGCCTTCCTGCCACCCTTACCGGCTGTTATCTGCTTCTCCAGCATTGTGGGATCACCCTCTTTATAGATATGACCGAACTTCTCGGTCGCTATCTTGAATTTATCCTCCTGATAATCAAGCAAAGCCTGAACAATCGTAGCTTTGGTAAAGCTGTGAACAAGATGAGGATCACGAAACCGGACTTCCAGTTTCGCCGGATGGACATTAAAATCTATAAGTTCAGGATTGACATTCAGAAAAAGAATATAGGGTGGCGTTTTCCCCTGCTGGTAGATGCGGTATTTCTTGATGAAAGGTTCGTAAGCTGTTCGAAGGGCATGGATGATAATTCTGTCCCGGATAAATCTTCCGTTGATAAAGATATAGCGGTAATCGGAGAAAGTCCCTTTGGTTTCTTCCAAACCGCCGATAAACCCCTCAACGCTGATCAGTTCGTTTTCACCGGAGATCTTAACAAAGTCCTGTTTATAAAACCCGCTTCCCAAAACGGCTGAAAGACGTTGTGCCCTGTCTGCCGCTGCCGGATAGTTCAACTTCTCCTGCCCGTTGTTAAGCAGTCTGAGATGGATACCGGGGAAAGTTAAAGCCTGATAATGGATATAGTCGCTGATATGTTTAAATTCGACCTGTTCAGATTTAAGGAAGTTTTTGCGGGCAGGAAGGTTACTGAACAGATATTTCACTGTGATATCCGTTCCTTTGTTTGCTGAGACCTTGCCGACATTCTTGATAGTACCGAACTCCAGTTCTATCCTGGTCGCCGTATCATTTTCTCCGTCTCTGGAGGTTAATTCCATCCTGCTCACCGAAGCGATACTCGGAAGCGCTTCCCCCCGAAAGCCGAGGGAAGAGATCCTGATGATATCCTCTACATTACGGATCTTACTTGTCGCATGACGTTCAAAGGCTAACAGAGCATCTTCTTCGCTCATACCTCTGCCGTTGTCGATAACCTGGATCCTTTTCTTGCCGCCGTTTTCCAGAATAACGGTTATCCTGTCAGCTTCTGCATCCAGGGAATTCTCGACCAGTTCTTTGACTATGGAAACCGGACGGTCGATGATCTCTCCGGCAGCTATTTTATTTGTAACCTCTTCGGATAAAACCTTGATCCTGTTCATCTCTCCTCATTGGTATAAGTGATCTTTAGTTGCTTACTGCATTTAATGAATTCGGATTGATAGGTTTGATGATTCGCTCTTTGTGTCAACTGAATTATATTCAAAGACTATTGGCAGGGAGATTAGCCGCTTCATTGTCTTGAGAAGATCAACCGGAAAACATTGTGATTTTCAGGAAAAAGTCTCAGAGAAAATTCCGCCGGGAATAAATGGTAGTTAAAATGGAAAAGTCCCCTTTATACTCCGGGGACTTTTCCGTTTAATGCTATTGCTGTCTTACGCCTCAGAACTTCTCTGCCAGTCTTTTATAGGATGCATAACGTTCCTTGACGAATTTCTCTATCTCTGCCCGGAACTCTTTATAGCTTTCCGGGAAGCTATGTTTAAGGGAACTGTATCTCTTTTCTTTATCAAGAAGCTCGGTCACTGCTACCGAAGGTTCTTTGGAATCAAGCTGTAACGGGTTTTTACCCATCTCTTTCAATCTTGGGTCGAAACGGTAATTAATCCAGTATCCAGACTCAACTGCCAGTTTCTCTTCCTTCTGGGTAAGAGACATATCAAGTCCGTGGTTGATACAGGGGGCATAGGCTATGATGATTGACGGCCCGTCATAACTCTCTGCTTCCACAAGAGCTTTTATCAGCTGGTTCTTGTCATAACCCATTGCAACTGAGGCTACGTAGATATAACCGTAACTCATCAGCATCATTCCCAGGTCTTTCTTTGTAGTCTTTTTTCCGGACTCGGCAAATTTAGCTACTGCTCCCAGCGGGGTAGCTTTCGATGCCTGACCGCCGGTGTTGGAATAGACCTCAGTGTCCATTACCAGGATATTAACATTCCTGTTCGCTGCCAGAACATGATCAAGACCGCCATAACCGATGTCATAAGCCCATCCGTCACCACCGAAAGCCCAGACGCTTTTCTGAATGAAATAGCTTTGCAGTTCGATTATCCTGTTTACAAAGGGATCGGTCTCCGGATTCCCGAGTGCTTTCGGTAACAGCTTCTTGATCAGCTTGACATTCTCTTTTGCCTCTCTGCTTTTCTCGTTCCAGAGTTCCTGGGCATTCTTGAGTGCTTCAGAAAGCGCTTGATCTGTACCTATTTTCAGTAACTCAACAATGTTCAGAGCTAATAATCTGCGGTTGGAATCGACTGCCAGTCTCATCCCAAAGCCGTATTCGGCATTATCCTCGAAGAGGGAATTAGCCCAGGTCGGTCCTTCACCGTCAGCATTCTTGCAGTAAGGAATGGTGGGAAACGTGCCGCCCCAGATTGAAGAACAACCGGTGGCATTGGCAATGATCATTCTGTCCCCATATAACTGAGTGATCAGCTTCACATAGGGTGTCTCCCCACAACCGGCACAGGCACCGGAAAACTCAAGCAGCGGCTGCTTGAACTGGCTCCCTTTGATAGTGGTCTCCTTCAGAGTTTCACCGAGTACATCGTTCGGAAGAGTTTCAAAGAAAAGCTCATTGCGGAACTCGCCTTTTTCTCTCTCCTCTTCGATAGGCTTCATTTCCAAAGCCTGCTTGGGACACTCAATAACACAGTTACGACACCCCTGACAGTCTTCAATATAAACCTGAACCTTGAATTTATAGTTATCTTTATCCTTTCCGGATGCTTCCAGGGTATTGAAAGTTTCCGGCGCTTTCTCCAGCAGCTTCGGATCAAATAGTTTTGCCCTGATCGCAGCATGCGGACAGACCAGAGAACAGAAGTTACACTGGATACACTTTTCAGCTATCCAGTGAGGAACGAAAGCGGAGACACCACGTTTTTCCAGTTTAGTCGTGCCGGAGGGAACATATCCATCCAACGGCATCATAGAGACCGGTATCTCATCCCCCTTTTCCCGCATGATCGGCTCAATGACCTTCCGGGTGAATTCATCGGCATTATCCGGAACAAGTTTTTTCAAATCCGAACATCCTTTGGGAGGTTCTGCCGGAACGGATATCTCTTTCAAGGCTTCATCCGTTTTATCAACTGCTTCCCAGTTCATCTTCACCACATTTTCACCCTTCTTCTGATAGGTCTTCTTGATTGCTTCCTTGATCAGCTTTATCGCCTCTTTTCTGTCTAAAACTCCTGAGATGAGAAAGAAAGCGGTCTGCATAACGGAGTTGATCCTGTTGCCCAAACCTACGGAATTCGCTATCTTCAGGGCGTCTATGTTGTAAAATTTTATCTTATTCTTGATGATCGTTTCCTGCATCTCTTTGGTCAGCTTACAGAAAGCCTCTTCGGAACTCCAATTGGAGTTGAGCAGAAATGTCCCGTTCTCTTTTATCCCCTCCAACAGATCATATCTGCCGATAAAAGCCTGATTATGGCAGGCGATAAAATCCGCATTCTGGACGAGATATGCCGATTGGATAGGTTCTTTGCCGAAACGAAGATGACTTCTCGTTATCCCGCCCGATTTCTTGGAATCGTACTGGAAATAACCCTGAGCGTACATATCGGTACTGTCACCGATAATCTTGATGGAATTCTTGTTCGCTCCAACAGTACCGTCCGAACCTAATCCCCAGAACTTACAACTGATCGTTCCTTGGGGAATAGTATTAATTCTGTCTTTTACCTCTATGGAGAGTTTGGAGACATCATCGTTTATCCCGACAACAAATCCGTGAAAAGCTTTACCGTTCAGGTGATCATAGACCGACTTGACCATTGAAGGGGTGAATTCTTTCGAGGAAAGACCGTATCTCCCCCCTACAACTTTGATATCCCTTCTCTCCTGTAATGCGGTCACCACATCAAGATAAAGCGGCTCTCCGATCGATCCGGGCTCTTTCGTCCTGTCTAAGACCGCGATCTTTTTAACCGATGTCGGCAGCGCTTTGTTGAAACTCTCTACACAGAAGGGACGGTATAATCTGACCTTGATCAGACCTACCTTGTAGCCGTTACCGTTCATATACTTGATAGCCTCGTCGATCGTCTCGCAACCGCTGCCCATGGCAACAATCACTCTGTCCGCTTCGGGGTCTCCAACATAATCAAAACAGTTATATTCTCTGCCGAAGCTTTTGGCAAAAAGATTCATGTATTCCTGAACTATGGCAGGAGCTGCTTTGTAGTAATTATTGACTGTCTCTCTCCCCTGGAAATAGACATCGGGATTCTGCGCCCCGACCTTCACTCTCGGATTCTCCGGATTCATTGCTCTGCTTCTGAAATCCTCGATATACTTCATATCAATCAGCTCTTTCAGAGCTTCATAATCCATTACTTCAATCTTCTGGATCTCATTGGAAGTACGAAAACCATCAAAGAAATTCAAAAACGGGATTTTCGCCTTCAATGTCGAAAGATGACAAATGGTCGCTAAATCAAGTACTTCCTGTACCGAACAGCCTGCCATCATCGCCCACCCGGTATTGCGGGCTGACATGACATCGGAATGATCTCCAAAGATCGATAATGATTGAGCTGCCAGAGAACGGGCTGAAACATGAAAAACCGCAGGAAGCATCTCCCCGGCTATCTTATGCATATTAGGCAGCATCAGCATCAATCCCTGAGAGGCGGTAAAAGTCGTTGTCAAAGCACCGGCGGAAAGAGCTCCATGAACGGCTCCTGCTGCACCGCCTTCTGACTGTAATTCTACAACCTCTACCGGTAGTCCGAAAACATTCTTTCTCCCTTCGGCTGACCAGGCATCTGCTAACTCTCCCATGGTGGAGGAAGGAGTTATCGGATATATAGCCGCTACTTCACTAAAAGCATAAGCGACATGCGTTGCTGCATTGTTTCCATCCATTGTTTCCTTTCTTACTTTAGGCATTATTCCCCCTTGAAAATCATTTTTTTTCTTTGTCTTACAAAAAATCTCTCTCAGCAAATTAGTCAATAATTATCGTCCTTAATCCGGCAAACACCTACAGCTAAGAACTTGAAACCATCTGACATAAAGATACCGGTCTTGCCCCTTATCAGAAAAGCTGATCCTGTTTCGACTCTCTGTATTCCTAACCAGATATGTTTCTTAACCACCCTGATCTGAGACTTTAAAGTCACGAGTATATACAATCGAAACGGTTCAGAGCATTGTCTAAATGCTAAGATTATAGTGAAATTGGGATTCAGGAAATCAAGTATTGTTCTGAAAAAACCAGAATAAATTGCAGCTATTACCGGAATTACCTTTCCATTACGAAAGTGACCGGTCCATCGTTGATCAGACTGACCTGCATATTGGCACCGAAAATCCCCAGTTTGGGAATTATACCATTCTTTTCGAGTTCCCGGGCAAACTCCAGGTATAATCTCTCTCCCTTTTCCGGTTCGGCAGCAGTGAAGAAATCGGGTCTCCTTCCCCGCTCGATATTAGCCGAGAGGGTGAATTGCGAAACGAGCAGTATCTCTCCCCCGACATCCTTAACCGAAAGATTCATCTTCCCTGCCTTGTCTGGAAATATTCTCAATTCAGAAACCTTCTTCGCCAGCCAGGGAATCTGGGAACCGTCGTCACCATTATCCACCCCTAAAAGAAGCAAGAGACCTCTCCCGATTTGGGAAATTGACTCACCTGCAACCGTAACTTCTGCTTCCCGAACTCTCTGTAGAACAATCTTCATATTTATTATCCTTATTGGATTCTTATTTGATAATACAAACACCCAGCAACAAGATCCTAATAAATAATGATGATTCATTGTATTCGACAATGGAAAAATACCACTTTATTCTATCCATTGATTGTTTGCTATCACCAGTTATTATCAGTCATAAGTCAATATGGTCCTAAAAATCTTTCCCCGTTAAAATGGATGAGGTGAGAAGGTGCATCAGCAATCCATACTTCTGTTTCCCAGGCTATCTCTTTCAAATATCGAGCCATCGTAGTCCGATCCGGAAATGCTGTAACATAAACCAAGCCCACTTGAGACTTTTCAAACAGCCGGGTTAATTCCGAATGTCTTTTGCTGTTAACAGGACCATGACTCGTTACAGCTTCAATCAATACCAACCATTTTCTCTCGTCACAAAACATAATGATATCCGGCATCTTCCCATGAGAATCAATTATAACACCAAGCCTCTCTATGAACTGTTTATCAAAATGTCCCCATTTGCTCTTGGTATCTCCGACATATACTATCTGAGCAGCAGGAACAAATCTCGGAGCAAACTGCTCGATGATCTCTGTTATTAACTCGTTATGCTTTCCAGGGCTGAGTTTTATCTTAGCTTGGGTGGATGTTTGTATCGGAATAAGCTGAGTATTGCGTTCTTTAGCATATCTTTGAGCTAAAGTCTGATTAAGACTCAAACAGTTTGCCAGAGCTTTATTCCAGCGATGAGTGTTAAAACATCGGATAAGTAATAGAAATGAAGATTCAATTTGATAAACATATTTTGGACTGTTCACCGGTCTCTCAGGTTGATCAGGATTGGACAGTACTATCCCGGCTTCAAGGAACTGGTGCATAGAATATCTTCTAAATGTCTCTCTCGTGTTAGGTTTATAGATAAAACCGTAATGCTTTCTTACCCATTCCATAATCGGGGTAATCCCAATCAAAGGATTCTTCGCCTCTTTTCATTTTTTTTGAGGAGTCAAGTCTAACAGCGCCAAAAAACACAACGCTGATCTTTCATTTTGCTGTCCCGGAGGCATTCCTATGGCTTTAAGTATAGCTAATGCTTTACTAATGTGTGGATGCGGCATTATAGTCTCCCTTTATCATTTTCTCTAACTGCAAGTCAATTTTCTCAGAAGTAAGTTTATCCTGTTGATAAGCCCATTTACCTAAGTAGATCAACGAATCTATGCTAGGATATCTTAACATTTTTAAGTCCGTAACATTAACCTGAGTATGACCGCTGAATCTACGAAATCCATCATCAACAAAACTTGAATTGAGATAAACTACCAGACCCCAGGCCAGATGTAAAGGCAACCCCATCTTCCGCTTATGAAATACGTTAAGGTGGTTCTCAAACCCTATGAACTCGGCATTAAAATCTTCAAAATCAACAACACTTGCTACTATCCTTCTCTTTTCCTCTTTCGAAGAAAACCTTCTGACAACAGCATAATTCCCCTTAGGATAAAGCCATTTCATAGTCTCACTGTTTTTTATTATAGCTATTGGTTTTTTGCTGCTCGATTTATACCGGATAGATTTCATTTCAGAAAAATGACAAGGATATAACAAAGGTACGGTATCTGCCGATATTTCCCAACGCAGAAAGCTTTTTAATCTGAAATCTACAACAGGACCGGTTGATACCTGAATATCCAAGTCGTCTAAAGTATATGAAAATCTGTCATTCCCTATTTCTCTTTTCTCTCCCTCTTTGACCGGAATGTGAATAAACCTCTCTTTGTCTTCCGGAATTACAATATTCTCAAAATCAAAAACTTCTGTTCTCAAGTCAATGAAGCTATCATCTGTTGATGTTGTAACGATAACCTCTTTCTGAGGCACCTTCTTTTGCAACATTATGATAACGTTTTCCTGTAATACATTGTCGTCTTTAAATGTCTTTTTTCTCGAACCGAAGAGATGAATGTGCTTAATGGCAGAATTATTGAGAATCAATTCCCTAAAAGGCCTATAGTAAGAACCATTACAAAAACTTCGGGGTATTATAGCAACAAGATAACCTGAATCCTGCAGCAAAGATAATGATAATGCTACAAATCCGGAATAGAGATTCACTGTTTCTATACCGACGGAACGCAGCAGTTTGCGATGAAGGGATGAACTCTTAATCTTTCTGTAGGGAGGATTCATAATACAGTGGGTATATTTACTATTTGTGTTACTTTCTTCCATTTTATTCCATAATCCATCAGACATAAAGATATCTTCAGCTGCACTTTGAACGAAGTCCTGATCAATTACTCGCAGGTTCAGCCGCCTATTAGCAAAGGAACCTTCAGCCCGGTTGGAGTTAAGAGTATTGTTCAGATATTGCAACATGATCTCATCGATTTCATAGGCATCTACATCGATGTTTTTTACACTTTCCCAGTTCTTCACTCGGGAAAGAAAAGCAGTTGTTAAACAACCCACACCAGCTCCCGGATCCAGTAAATAAATTCTATCATTGAGGTAGTCGGGAAATAAGGATGCCATAAAATGAGATACTGAAGCAGAAGTCATGAACTGACCCAACTCTGTTTTTCTTTTAACACATAGTTCACTACTCGCTTTCTTCCTCATATCCTCAATTCTGTGGATGAGCTGATTTTCTCTCAATGTGTCTTTATTAATCATCTTAAGATCCCTTTTGATACCCCTATCATCAAAATTGAAATTGTTGTCTACTTTATTCCAATGAAAACACTATCAGTAAATAGTCAAGGTGATTTTTATCGTTTTCCTTCTCTCTTATATTTTTGAATTATGGATTAGCCTGAAAAACCTGTATCCGATCGAAGAAAGAATAAAAAGACTATGGGATAATTTCTGCTGTTGTTACATCCGATAGATGTTTCCTCTACACTTATAGAAAGATTTCGATTCCATTTAAAGACTCGACTGTTGTTCCCTAAAACAGATACTTGCTAAGATATGTCTCATAACTACTTTTACGATAACCGCTTTCCCCTTAACATTATTGGTATTCAGCGTATCAACTCAATACTTTTTCTGCCTCAGCAAAACAAGGATCGTACCCTTAGGAGACCATTAGATTATACTATAGTGGGAGGGGGTCCGTCTATAAGGATTCCTAATGGTATCCTAAGGATAGGAAGAGTCCTGTAACCAATTAGAACAGGGGGAATAATGGTTGAGGAAAGAAATTAACATTTGACACGTTCTAATGACATACAAAGCTTTACTTTAGTTTGAAAAATTATTGTTATTAGGTGAGTCCTGGTAGAGGAGAGCCATTTGATAAAAAAGTATGTTTTTATTGTTGTTCTGTTGCTTCTTAGCAGCATAGTTTTTTCGGTGGAAAGCGACTATGTCGTAGTTAATTTTCCGGAACCGGAACAAGAGCTCATTGACTATATAATCTCTGAGGGTTATGAGATAATCAGCCTGAAACCGGAGGAACACCTTCATGTTATAGCTGGAGAAGACAAGCTTTCCGGGTTTGAGACACTTGGCTACAATTTTGAGATCCTGTTCACAGAAAGTGAGATGCGGAACAACCTCCGGCTGAGAACGAGAGAGTTACCCGGTTACCGCAGTTATGACATGATGCTCGGTGAATTGACAACGATTTCCCAAGAAAATCCTGATCTTGCCCTGCTCTACAACATCGGGGACAGCCGGGGAAAAGAGTATTTTACCGCTGGTAATCTAACTTATGAAGACTTTGCCCATGATATCTGGGCATTGAAAGTGACTGCGAATCCGGCTGTGGAAAGCGACAAACCTGCAGTATATTACAGTGGAGGGCAACATGCCAGAGAACCGATCAGTATGGAAATGATAATGCTCATTCTCTGGCATTTGATCGATAATTACGGTATCGATCCGGAAATCACCTATTTAGTGGATAACACTGAAGTATGGTTCATACCTCTGATGAATCCGGATGGACATAAGATTGTCATAGATCAAGTAAATACTAATTGGAGAAAAAATATCAGGGATAACGGCAATACCGGGTATATCAACTCTAATGACGGAGTCGATATCAACCGGAATTACACCCATGAATGGCAGCTTGGCTCAAGCCAGAGTTCCAGCACATACGGTGGACCATCCCCCTCATCGGAACCGGAAACCTCTGCTCTCAGGACACTCTGGGGGGAGAGACATTTTGTTGCCGGTATCTCCTATCACAGTTACGGACAATGGGTTCTTTATCCTCCAGGTTATGACTGGTATCTTGTTTCTCCTGATGTTTTAGCACAATCGGCTTTGGCCCAGACTATGGCAGCAACCATCCCGAGACTTAGCGGTACGGGGCACTATACTGCCCAGCATAGCTGGCAGTTATATCCTGCCAATGGTACTTGTGAAGATGATGCCTATTGTAATTTCGGAATCTTTGCTCATACACTGGAAATGGCTACAGTGTTCATCCCGCCGCCGACCCAGATGCAGCAAATATGCGAGGACAATCTGGAGGCAGCTTTGATATTGTTAAGACGGGTTCATCACTCTACCTTAACCGGGATCATCACAGATTTTGCTACGGAAGAACCGTTGATTGCAGAAGTTTTTATTCCTGGAATAGACGATACCGGCGTCTGGCGAACTCCTTATCTGAGTAGTGAGGAGTACGGACGGTATTTTCGTTTACTCGTTCCCGCTGATTATGAAGTGCAGTTTTCAGCTCCCGGCTATCATTCCTCTCCCTTGTTCTCTTTCACTATCAACGATTCTGTCCAGACTCAACTCGATTATGAAATGGTACCACTTGCCCTGACAGCTCCGCTGATCAGAGATGTCTTCGGAACTGATGAGTTTGCCGGTCTAACCTGGGAGTTGCCTTATCCGGAGAGTAATCCCGACGGCTACAGAATCTACCGGGACGGAATACTATTGAATCCCGGTAATCTTGTTATACACAGAGCATATTTAGATTTTGATATAGTTCCCGGAGAATTTTACATCTATCAGGTTTCAGCAGTTTTTAGCGGTGGAGAATCCGATCTCTCACAGTCTGTTATCTTCACCTCTGCCGGGGATAGTTTGGAAGAGACGGAAGATGTTACGGTATTATTTATCGAAGATAGTGTCTTCCTGCAATGGTCTCCGGTGGCCAATGCTTCCGGATACTTGATCTTTACTGCAGACAACCCCTACGCAGAGCAATGGAGTTTGCTCGATTATACGCCGGAGATAGAATTCCGGACTGCTATTAAACTGCCCAGAGCTTTCTACTTTGTGAAGAGTTTAGTTACCGCTCCGGACGAATAATTTTCCTTCCCTGAAGAGAACACAACCAGTAAAAAACCGGATTTCTGCCCTAAGCTAAAAGAGATAAGTTAATCGGAACCGTGCTGTTGCAGATCAGCCTGTAATGAAAACAGGCACGGAATTCCGTGCCTGTTGATCAATAATTATACTGTTCTTCTGAATGCTTAAATGTAAGAGACCGGGATCAGGATTCCAGGCCTAAGATTGCTCTTGCTTCTTCCGGAGCAGCCAGCTTTCTTCCGTATTCGCCGGCTATGCGGGCAATCCGGGAAACGAGCTGTTCATTGGACTCAGCTAAAACATCTTTATGATAATAGACATTATCTTCGAATCCTACTCTGATATGACCACCCATAACGAGTGCCATCATCGCACAGGGAAGCTGCCATCTCCCTATTCCGGCAACGCCCCAGGTTGCTTCGGGTATCTCTTCTTTCAGGTGTTCAGCCATATAGAGGACATTCTTCGGTTTACCGCTCATCCCTCCCGGGACTCCCAGCACAAACTGAAGATGAAGGGGATGATGGACCAATATCTCCTTCTTCACCAGTTTAGCTACATAATCGATCATTCCGGATTCATAGACCTCTATCTCGGGGGCAACCCCCACCTCTTTAAAGTATTCTGCTAACCGGACAATATCTTTGGGGCTGTTAGTGAAGATCTCGTCACCGAAATTTAGTGTTCCGGCATTGAGAGTCGCCATATCAGGCTTTAACTGGAGAGGAGCCATTCTCTCCTCGAAAGAAACTCCGACCGCACCACCGGTCGAGATCTGAATGATCATCTCCGGAACTGCTCTTCTGATTTTGGACAAAGCTTCCTCGAATCGTTCCAGTCTTTGTGAGGGAGAGCCGTCATCTTCTCTGACGTGCAGATGTAATACCCTGGAACCGGCTTCGAAACATCTTCTGGCTTCATCCGCCTGTTCAGCGGGAGTAATCGGGAGATTCGGCTGGTTTTCCCTGGTTGTTTCCGCTCCGGTAAGAGCTGTCGTTATGATTAAAGGATTCATTTGTTACCTCTGATTAATTGATTTATTCTCGCTTCCGTTCTCTGACCTAAGATCTGCGGAATGAGTTCTTTCTCTTCCGGCAGGTCAGAACAAAAACTCTGCTTACAGTTTCTTTAGCTCGTTAAGAGCTTCTGCTATGCTCTGAGCTGCATAATCCAGATCTTCATCGGTATGACGGTAGGCTATGTAGCCGTGATGGAAGGGCTGAAGAAACACCTTCCTTCTAATCAACTGGGTGTAGAACTCTTTCCGGTACTTGCGGTGTCTCTTTTCTTCATCGGGAATAAAGGTCACAAAAGGCATCCAGGGCGCTCCGCTGAACTCAGCAGGAATACCGCTCTCTTCGATTGCTTTGGTAACCTTTCCGGCAAATCTCTCACCTTTTTGTTTGATGATCTCCAGCATGTTATCCCGCTCAAGTAACTCTATTGTTTTCAGGGCAGCGATCTGAGCCAGGCTGTTGGGGAAAAAGGTCGAACTGAGAAAGACCTTATCTATCAGAACATCCATTATCTCCTTCTTACCCACTACGGAACTGATGGCATAGCCATTAGCCATTGCTTTGCCGAACGCTGCCAGATCCGGAGTCACTCCAAACTCCTTTTGTGCTCCACCAAGATTGACTCTGAAACCGGTGCGAATCTCGTCAAAGATCAATACTGCTCCATATTTATGAGTCAGTTCCTTTACCCCTTCCAGATAACCCGGTTTGGGATACTGAACTTTATCTGCCAGAGGATGCCCTAAAGGTGTAATAATAACTGCTGCTGTTTTATCTCCGACTTTTCTGAGCATATCTTCAAGCTGGTCGAGCTCGTTATATTCCACTTCATGAATATCTTCGTATAATTTCGGCGGGATACCCCCCTTTACTTCGACACACCAGTCATGCCAGCCGTGATAACCGCAGCGGACAATCTTCTCCCTTTCGGTATAGGCACGGGCAATCCTTATTGCGGCAGTAGTAGCATCAGAACCGGTCTTGACAAAGACCATCTTTTCACAGCAGGGGATCAGTTCCCGCATCTTTTCTGCTAATTCATTTTGACAGGCTTGGGTCAGCGAGAAGCAGAAACCTTTTTCTCTTATCTGTTCAATGACCGCATCGTCTATCTCTCCCTCTCTATGCCCGATAATAATCGGACCGTAGGCACAGAGCATATCAATATACTCGTTACCGTCAACATCCTGCACTCTCCCCCCTTTGGCAGAATCGAAGAAGATCGGATATTCACCCGGAACGAAGTTGTAAGGTCTCCGAATACCCAGTATTGCGCCCGGCACTAATTCCAAGGCTTTCTGATATAGTTTTTCCGTGTTCTCTAATCTCAGTTTCTCAGCCATCATTCCTCCATCATTTTCTCTTATTCTTATTGGTCTATCTTTTATATAAACTGGCTATTCCCATACCGCCGCCAATACAGAGTGAAGCCAACCCCTTTCCGGCACTCCGTTTCTGCATTTCATGGAGCAGAGTTACGACTATTCTGGCACCACTTGCTCCGATAGGATGTCCAAGAGCTATCGCCCCGCCATTGACATTAACGATATCTCTGTTCAGTTCTCCGATTTTTTCTTCCCGCAACCCTTGTAAGACCGCTAATGATTGACCGGCAAAGGCTTCGTTCAATTCAGCAAGTTCAATGTCTGAGAGACTCCAACCGGTTTGAGAGAGAACTTTTTTGATTGCCGGTACCGGTCCTATTCCCATTAGCGAAGGTTCCACTCCTGCTGAAGCATCTTCCACATATTCCGCCAGCGGACTCAAGCCATATTCTCCGGCTTTTTCTTCACTCATCAGCAGAAGAATAGCTGCTCCGTCATTGATTCCGGAAGAATTTGCCGCCGTTACTTTACCATCAGGCTTAAAAGCCGGTTTCAATTTTGCCAGGCTCTCTTTAGTAACACCGGGACGGGGAAACTCATCCTCTTCGATTATTAGCGGGTCTCCCTTTCTTTGAGGAATACTTATGGATACTATCTCTTCTTTAAATCTCTTCTCCCTGAGAGCTTTTTCCGCTTTGTTCTGGCTAAAGGCAGCAAACTCATCAAGTTCTTCCCGGCTGAGATTGTATTTATCGACCAGATTCTCAGCTGTTATCCCCATGTGATATTTATTGAATATATCGGTCAAACCGTCATGGATCATTAGATCTATTGCCTTGCGGTCACCCATCTTTGCCCCCCATCTCTGATCGGGAAGAATATATGGTATCTGGCTCATGTTCTCTGTTCCGCCGGCAACAATCACGTCAGCTCTGCCGGAAGAGATCATCATCGCGGCTAAAGAGATCGCTTTCATTCCGGAACCGCACACCTTGTTAACTACATAACTTGGAATCTCAGAAGGGATGCCGGCATGAATGGCTATCTGGCGGGCTACATTTTGTCCCAATCCGGTTCCGATGACGTTTCCTATTATGATCTCGTCGATTTCCGACACGGGGATTTTAGTTTCCTTCAGAACACTTTTTAACACCTGAGTTCCTAATTCAACAGCCGAAACATTTTTGAATACTCCACCGAAACTTCCGATCGGGCTTCTTTTTGCCGAAACAATGACAACTTTACGCATCACTACCTCCTGTCTGTTGCTAAAGTATATACTCCTTTTAAATCTATGAATGTTTTTATAGCTAATTAAAAAAGCCTTCGTTTAACGTCAACTCTTTTAAAGGATTAACCTCAGGAGTATAGTTAATGATAAACTGCTTCGGATAAAACTCAATAAAGGAGACATAGTGATCAGCAAGAGCTCTGTTAACAACTCTCACCTAACAATGGAGAAAATCACTCTTACTAAATATTGAAGGACAGGTCATCCTTTAGCAGTATAAAAGCCTTTTTAGCTTCCTCAGGCTGAGATTCAATCGAAAGATGTCAAACAATTTTTGATAAAAAGCTTTACAAAAAAAGGGGAGTGTAGATTACCTGTCGGCAGTATGTACACTATTTCAATGGTTAGCGGTTTGTTGATACCCGTCAGCAACACTATAAACATCATGGAGGATGTTTAACAGATGAAAAAGCTATTTTCAGTAATCCTGATAGCTTGTTTGTTTATTGTTTGTTTAAATGCAGATAGCGACCGTTTGACTGACAGCATAATAACCTTTGCTGGAGACCAGAATTATCCCCCCTATGAATTTCTTGACAGGAACAATAAACCTGCCGGATTCAATATAGAATTAACAGAGGCAATTGCCGATATTCTCGGATTAGAATTTGAGATACGACTACTACCACGGGACGAGCTTTTGGAGGCTTTAGCAGGAAACGAGATCGATCTCTTGATGGGATGGCATTTTTCTCAGGAAAGGGCACAAAACCTCTATTTTTCGAAGGCTCATAACCGCGTTAGATTAGGTATCTTCAAGCGAAAAGATGATCAGAGAATCAATCATGAGAATGATCTGGTAAATAAAGAGGTCATCGTACAGCGTGATGAGATAATGCCCGAGTATTCTAATCGTTTGAGATATGTTGAACGAATCATTGAAGTAGATAATGCGGAGGACGCTTTACGTTTATTAACAGCAAAGAAACATGATCTTGCCCTGTTGGATATTGTTCAGGGGGGCTATCTGAAATCTGAAAAGGAGATCAAGGAATTAACCATCCTTTCTCAACATGTATTCTCACAAGAATACTGTTATGCAGCAGATATTGACAAAAGAGAGTTTATCTTACAGCTAAACAACGCCATTGACCAGGTAATGGAAACAGGGGTTTACGACACTCTGCATTCTAAATGGATAGCTCCTTACACAATCGAAAGCCAGAACAGGGAGATATTGGTCTCAACCCTGTTAGTTATACTGATCCCTTTGATAATAATTGTAACTATTATTTTCTTCTGGCAGTGGCTTATGAGAATCAAGGTACGGGCCAAGGCAGATGAGTTGGCGAAAGAACTGGAAGCTCATAAGAAAACAGCCGCTCAACTCTCTGAAAGCCGTAACCGTTATCAGAATCTGGTAGAGAATCTCCCGGAGATTGTTTTTGAAACAGATGCCGAAGGAAAGATTCTCTTCGTTAATAATAACTTCTATGATCTCTTCAGCTATTCACAGGAAAAGATTACCAATGATATTTATCTCTCTGACCTGTTCGCTTCAGAGGACAGAAAACTTGTCACTGACCTGACAAATGAGTTAATGAAAAATGATACACAATCCACTGCCGACTTTCAGGGATTAAAGAAAGACGGGACATCTTTTCCCCTCAGGCTTTTTGCCTCCGGTATTGCTCTTGACAAAGAGGCAAAAGGAATTCTTGGGATCATTATTGATCTGACCAGACAAGTTAGAACGGAGAAGACCCAAAAAGCTCTCTATGAGATATCGGAAGCGGTACACAAAGCCGAAGACATTAATGAGCTTTTTTCTCATATTCACCGGATAACAGCAAATCTAATGCCGGCTGACAATTTCTATATTGCCCTCTGGAATGATGAGAAAAAAAGACTGGAGTATCCCTACTTAGTCAACACTCACACTGGTTCTGCTTCCGGAGCTAACCCTGCCCAAGGATTAACTGAATATGTCTTTGAAACCGGGAAAGAACTTCTTGCCGATGCAAAAATGATCAAGAAGATCAGGAAAGAGAAAGGTATTCCCTTAGATGACCATAATGCTAAGATCTGGCTGGGAATTCCTCTGAAAAGTGACACGCAGGTAATCGGAGTAGTGGCAGTACAGGATTATATCAGTGAGAGCACTTATGATGAACAGGAAAAACAGATTCTCTTTTTCATCTCAGAACAGATCGCCCTGACAATCGAGAGAAAAAGGACAAGTGAGCAGCTAAAGAAGACCCTCGTCTTTTTTGAGGAGAGACTCAATGAGCGAACCGCAAATCTCAAACAGTCCGAAGAACTATTCAGAACTCTGGCGGAGAGTTCAGAGAACATTATTATGCTCTTTGACCGGGAGTTGCGGCATCTCTACGTAAATCCGATCGTCGAAAAATACACTAAATCTGAAAACTATCCCGGATTGAAACCGGAGGTTTTTATCGGTAGAACTCACCGGGAATTAGGGTTTCCGGAAGACTATATCAAGTTTTGGGAAGAAGCCCTGACTTCTGTCTTTGAAACAGGAAAGAGTGTCCGCATCGAGTTTCAGTTGCCCAGCGGAGTCTGGATCGACTGGCATCTGGTTCCCGAGATATCCCAGACAGGGAAAGTTACACATGTGATTACGACTGCTCATGACATGACTGAATTGAAGCAGCGGGAAGAGGAGATCAAGAAACTAAATACAGAGTTGGAACAGAGGGTTATTGAAAGAACTAAACAGCTTCAGCAGGAGATTCGGATCCGTGAACAGGCGGAAAAGATTCAGCGCACCCTCTATCTGATATCCGAAGCAGTTAGCACCACCCGTGACATTAAGGATTTGTATAAGAATATCCACAAAGCTGTTCAGGAATTAATGCCGGCAGAAAACTTTACGATAGCCCTATATGATAAGGAACCTGACCTTGTCAGCTTCCCTTACAGTATCGATGAATTCGACCCTGTTCCCCTCCCCAGCAAACCGGGTAAAGGATTAACAGAATATGTTCTCCGAACCGGCACTGCAATGTTAGCCAAATCCGCTGATATCAGCACGCTTATAGCCGAGGGGGAGATCGAATTGGTTGGTAATATGGCTAAAGTCTGGTTGGGAATACCCCTCAAGTTCAAAGAAGAAGTAACAGGGGTCATAATGGTTCAGGATTATCATACGGAAGAAACTTATAATGAACATGACAAACAGGTCCTGACTTTCGTTTCTGAGCAGATCAATCATGCCATTGAGAGAAAAGAAGCGGACTATCAAAACAACATCCAGCGAATCTATTTCGAACAGCTGTTCAATAGTAACCCGGCAGGGATAGTTATGGTTGATAATCAGGACAGGATCCTTGCCTGTAATGAGTCTTTTACTAAGATCTTTGGCTATAAAGAAGATGAGATACTACACAAACACATAAACGACCTGATTGCCCCTGATCCTTATAAGGCTGAAGCCGTTGAACTGTCAGCAGACACTCAGAGCGGAAAAATTGTCGAAAAAGAGACCGTCAGGCGAACGAAAAGCGGCAAAGACGTTTACGTAAAGATCTTTGGTGTACCAATTCATGTTGAAGGAAAACAGGTTGGTATCTATGGTATATATCTTAACATCACCGATTTGCAGAATGCCCTCAACTCTTTCTTCGAAGAAAAAGAAAAACTCGGGATCATGCTTAGTTCCATAGCGGATGGAGTTATTGCTTCCGATATCAATGGCAGTATTGTTCTGATCAATAAAATCGCTGAAAACCTTACCGGCTGGCCCAAAAACAAAGCTCTTGGTCGTAAAATTGACCGCATCTTTCATGTTGTCGATGATGTAAACCGAAAAGTGAAAGATAATCTTGTAAAAACCGTGTTAACAGCAGATGATACAGTACACGTCGCCAACCACTCGATCCTGATCGCTAACGACGGTTCTGAACATTTGGTAGAATACAGTGCTGCCCCCCTCAAAGACCGTACGAGCAGATTGATCGGAGTGATATTAGTTTTCCGTGATATCACTGAAAGAAAGGTTATCGAAGAAGAATTGCAGAAGAGCGCTAAACTGGAGTCAATCGGTCTTCTTGCCGGAGGAATTGCTCATGACTTCAACAACATTCTTACCGCTCTTCTCGGCAATATAACTCTCGCCAGAACTATTCTTGCCAAGAGTAATCCGAAAGTTGACGAGAAACTCAGTGAAGCAGAAAAAGCCTCTGTCAGGGCAAAAGACCTGACCCATCAGCTTCTGACCTTTTCCAGGGGAGGGAACCCGATCAAGAAAACTGTTTCTCTGGTCGAGGTAATAAAGGAAGCATCTACCTTTGCCACTCACGGTTCCATTGTCAATTGCCAGTTTACTATAGCTGACGATCTGATGAATGTAGAAGCAGATTTGGGACAGATAAGCCAGGTCATCAATAATATGATAATTAACTCTGTTCAGGCGATGCCCAATGGCGGAGTTATCAATATCAGGGCAGAGAACGCCAGAATTCAGCACGGCTCAGTTCAGCAGATGGAAGCGGGTCAATATGTAAAACTCACTATCGCTGACACCGGTATCGGGATTGCCCGTTCCCAACTCTCCAAAGTATTCGACCCCTTCTATACAACAAAAAAGAACGGCTCTGGTCTCGGCTTGGCTACCAGTTATAATATTATCAGAAAACATGACGGTTACCTTACTGTTGATTCCACTGTCGGAGTTGGTACAACCATCACCTTTTACCTGCCGGCTTCCGAAAAAGATGCTGTGAGTTCTAAAGAAGAGGCTTTCCAGGAAGTACAGGGTAAAGGCGAGATACTTCTGATGGATGATGATCTGGTATTAATTGAAGTGGTCACTGAGATGCTTAATAGTCTTGGTTATCATGTTACTCCGGTTCACGAGGGAAGAGCCACGATCAATAAGTATAAAGAAATGAAAGAGAGCGGAGCAAAATTTGATGTTGTAATCCTTGACCTGACCATACCGGGAGGTATGGGGGGTAAAGATACCGTCAAGGAGATACTCGCATACGATCCTGAAGCTGTGTGTATTGTTTCCAGCGGTTATTCTTCCGATCCGATAATGTCAGATTATATCACTTACGGCTTCAAGGCTGTTCTGACAAAGCCTTATTCCTTACAGCAATTGGGAACCACCCTGAAAAAAATAATGAGTTAAATTAATGAGGGGAAGAGAGTGTAGTAATCTTCTATAGAAGGAATAAAGCTGCAACACCGGACAAAAGGGTCAGGATCAAAGGGCTTATCTTTGATTTAACAACCCCGATAATTACCAGAGCAAAAAGAATAAGTGCCGGATAATTAAGAAATCTGATATTCATCTCCCAAAAATCAAGACTCCAGAAACTCCCTCTTAAAATTGTTCTTTCCAGGAAATAGACCGAAGCTACCGCTATCATTCCTACAGTTACCGGCTTTACACCCCTCAAAACGGCCATGCTGAGGAGATTATCACTAAAACGATGTAATAAGCGGAGAATGATCAAAACCAGTATAAGGGAGGGGGTGATCACCCCCAGGGTAGCAAATAGAGCACCGAACAGCCCGGCATTTCTAAAACCGATATAGGTTGCTGCATTGATGGCTATCGGACCGGGAGTCATCTGGGAAAGGGCAACCAGATCTGGGAATTCTTCTATCGGAAGGAGATGATGAAGTTCAATTTGCTGATGGATCAGAGGAAGCATAACATAACCGCCGCCAAAACTGAAAAAGCCGATTTTTAGAAATACCAGATACAATTGCAGCCAGGAAAGGATCATAGCCTAACTCCCTCCAAAGTAATATCTCTCAAAGAATTAAAAACAGAATCAATCTTCGTCATTTTCTCCCTTCTTGAGACCCAATATCTGATAAAGATAGTTTGCCAGTCCCCAGAGAACTCCTCCCAGGATCATCCACATAGCATTAATACCGAAGACTCCGATCCCTATAAAGACCAGTAAGCTTATAATGATCCTGACAATTGCCTCCTTTTTATAAACAGTTTTTGCCAGATCTATTGCTGTCATTAAGATAAGGGCTGCCGAAGCTGTTAGGATACCGGCAAGGAACTTCTGAACCCAGATCGATTCTCTGATGTTTAAAAAGAAGATTAGAATCAGGACAATGGCAAGGAATGCCGGGATAACAACTCCGGCTACTGCCATAAAACCACCGGGAAGACCTGCTTTGCGGAAACCGGTGTTAAAAGCGGCATTAACCGCGATTGCACCGGGTATTGATTGGGAAACAGTAAAGATATCAACAATCTCATCATTGTTGAACCATTTACGTTTCATAACCAGTTCCCGGTAGATATAAGGCAGCATAACATAACCGCCCCCAAATGTTATAGCCCCTATCTTAAAGAAGATCAGGAAGAGTTCCAGGCATATTCTCGGTTTTCTCGATTCACCCTTCTGTTTTGGCATTGTTATATTGCTAAACCTGTTTATTCAATTCTGCCTGAGATTTTCGGAGATAATAAGGTTCCAGTTCCGCTATTTCGCTGAAATTAAAACCGGGAAGATCAGGTCCGAGTGAAACTATTCCTATTAAGGCGGAAGCGAGCGGAAAATGTTGATGAGGCATACCAATTATATGATCTATCTTTGCTGATTTGATCTCCTCCCGGTATTTTAAAGTTCCATCACCAACAATCAAAGCCTTTCTTTTAAGAAACTTCAAAAAACTAACAGGATCGCAGCTTTGGGGTGGGATGACTTCCTTCATATCTTTATCATAAACGCCGGCATATACTTCACCCATTCTGGCATCTATGAACGGAACTATATCTATTTGCGACCCATAATTATTGTAAGCCAATAGTTTCAAGGTGTTCACCGGATAGAGCGGCAACTCCTTAGCCATGCATATACCTTTCAATGTCGCTAAGCCAATCCGTACTCCGGTAAAAGAACCGGGACCATTCGAAAACGCGAGAAGATCAAGATCAGCAAGAGCCATACTGCTTTGTCTCAAACCATAATCAATCTGCTGCATCAGTCTTTCGGAATGAGTAACCTGTATGTTCAGATAACTCAAATACACTATTTTACCTTCTCTGCTGAGGGCAACACTTCCCCAGCTCGAAGATGTGTCTAAGGCCAGAATATTCAACTTATCTACCTCCATTTCCCAATACACCTTCTCAGAACCCTCTATTCGTCAAGTAAAGTTTCTTATTCCGAAAGGCTTCACTTGATCGAGCCAAAATCTCCAATATTGAGCTCTTCATTTAAAACTATTATCAGATAAAACAAACAATAAGAGGTGTGTTAACTCTGTTCGTCTAAATATGCGAGCTGCTTGATTATTACCCCGGATATCTTAGTATTAGCGGCCAGTGAGATGCTTTTTCTTTTGATAATGTTCCTGACCGGCATTGAGCGAAGCGGTAATGCCGGTCAGGAACAAATCCTTCTGAGACGGCAGACAGGAATCGAAAAAACAGTTTCTTTCATCAATCTTAACGAGCCTATTCTCAGAAAAGCAAACAATAAGAGGTGTGTTAACTCTGTTCGTCGAAATAAGCGAGCTGCTTGATTATTACCTCGGATATCTTAGTATTAGCGGGCAGAGAGATGCTTTTTCTTTTGATAATGTTCCTGACCGGCATTGAGCGAAGCGGTAATGCCGATCAGGAAAAAATCCTTCTGAGACGGCAGACAGGAATCGAAAAAACAGTTTCTTTCATCAATCTTAACGAGCCTATTCTCAGAAAAGCAAACAATAAGAGGTGTGTTAACTCTATTCGTCGAAATAAGCGAGCTGCTTGATTATTACCCCGGATATCTTAGTATTAGCGGGCAGAGAGATGCTTTTTCTTTTGATAATGTTCCTGACCGGCATTGAGCGAAGCGGTAATGCCGGTCAGGAACAAATCCTTTCGGGGTGGCGGGTGGGTTTAGAAAACAAGCATCCTCGCTTTAACTCCAATCCGGCATTGGATTAGTTTTATTGACATTTTCAGCCAGATCAGACACTTGTTTTGCAGTATCATGATCATTGATGCAGATAACTATCTGCTCATCACCGGTGGAGATAAATGCGAAGAAAAATATTGAAAAGTATAATTGAGTATGGTTTATTTATCAGCTTCTTAAAGATATTTAGACTTTTCCCCCGTAACTTGAGTAAAAAACTCCTGATCAGCTTGTTCCTCTTTATCGGCCTCCGTATCGGGTTAAGAAAGAAGATCGTCTTAGAGCAGCTCAAAGCCTCTTTCCCGGATAAAGGCTTCGGAGAAATAAAAGAGATTCAAAGAAATGTCTATAGAAACCTGGCTTTGACAAGCTGGGAGATGTTCATACAGGATAAAAACCAGAATATTGAGGTCAGAGGATGGGAAAATATTCAGGATGCCCTATCCCTGAAGAGAGGTTTAATTATCATTAGTGGTCATCTCGGTAACTGGGAATTGGCAGGAAGGTTCCTGGCACAGCAGAAATTGCCCTTGAATGTTGTGATTAAGCAGTTACGGAACCCGTTTATCAATGACTTCATCAACAATACAAGAAATAAAGAAGGAATCCGGATTATCTACAAAAAGCAAGCACTGCGTCCGGTACTAAACGCTTTGCAGAACAATGAAGTTGTGGTGATGCTTGTTGATCAGGATGCAGGGAAAGAGGGTATCCGCCTTCCTTTTATGAATAATGATGCTTCTGTTTTTACCGGTTTTGCCAGATTGGCAGAGAGATTCGACACTCCTATGGTTCTGGGCGTTTCTTTAAGAGAAGCGCAGGGAAAGAATTGTTTTGTCTTTGAGAAACCTCTGCTCCCTTCCGGGATAAAAAGTAAGAGTGACCCGAAAGACTACATCCTCAAAACAGTCAGGCATTTCAATGAGAGACTGGAGTATTACATCAAAGAGCATCCGGAACAATGGTTCTGGGTACACCGGCGTTGGAAAAAAGCGGGTCAGGGAAAGGATGCCCCCGAAGGAAACCCCTTAAGTCTATCAGACAACAAAGATCAATAGTTTGAATATCAGGTTCAGATAGCTCTTTACTCTAAATACCGTGTCTGCTGATCCCCTCCCACGGTTTTTGCAGAAAATATTGCAGAACCATCTTTTTTTTACCCGAGATATTATCTTCTATCTCATTATCCTTGCCCTCAATAACCAGATAGGTAGAAAAGCGGATTCCGCTTATCCCGGCAACTTCATTGAGAATATTGATCCCCTCCTTCACCATCTCGTTTGTTGTCTCTTCCATCAGATTAATATTGGCAATAATCTCTGTAATTCTTAATCTCGATGCCGTCTGCAGTGACTTTATCATCTGAAGGGTCTCTTCCGGGTTACTGGTAAAGGGTCGCAAAGTATTAACAACAAACCGCATCTCATATCCCCGTTTTTCAATATCTTCGATGAATCTTCCCAAAGTTCTGCAGCCTGCCGGATCTCCACCCACATCGAGAATAACCGGCTTGGAATAAGTTCTGATAGTTCCGGCTATCCTTGGTGAGATCATCGGTAAATCTGCATGTCCGTATTCACCCTCGGGGCTGATAACATCTATTCCCTGAGCGGTAAAATCATCCCTGACATCACGGCTGCGGAAATAGGGATTAACCACATCAAGATCGATCAGCGAAACCTGCTCCTCTCTTTCTTTGAATAGTTTAGCAAGATTTATTGCATATTCGCTTTTCCCGCTTCCGTAGGCACCTATTACAATAATCAGTTTTTTATTCATCTGCCCAGCCTCTCTTATTCTCCGGTTTTTCCCTTTATTCTCAAGTTTTCATCGGGATTGTGGTTTACCCCTGGCAATAACTTCCCCGAGCCTGATATCCATAGAAATGACAAATTGAAACAGGTCCATATTCTGCAGCACATCTTTGGCAAAAGCCAGATTAACATCTACGTCCGGTAAAAAATAGGTAAGTCCTCCAGTTACCAGCAACTGATCTGTCTTGGCAACTATCCCATGATCATAAGGTAAGGGATAAAACTCAAACTCACCTTCTGTTATACTGTCTTCCGGTACTCCGAATCCACCGGTGTAGATACCCGGGACACTGATGATTCCAGCTCTTATATTGTAGTTTTCTAACTCTTTTTCGAAACCGATCTTCATTTTTAACCGGTCATCGAATAACTCGTACTGCTTGCTCGTCTGTTCGAATTCTAAAGCAAGAGCAATAATCATATCATCTCTAAAGTTGTAAGAGATTCCGGTCTCAAAAACAGCTGGAAAGTGGGTATCATATATATGATAATAAGGTTCGCTATTACCCATCTTAATCTCTTCTTCAGCAGCAAATTTGTAGCTGGCCCCAATAGCGATATGATCATTGCTATAATAAATCCCCGGTTGGAAACGAAGCAGACCCTTTTCGAAAATAATCCGGTCAAAATGCTGGGCAATGATCCTTAATTCTCTGAAAGTGTAATAGTTATAAATGACATTCAAGCCTATACTAACAGGTTCGTAATGACCTGTTACAGTAAAGGTTGTCTGATAATTATTCATTGTCGGAAACCGATCTAAAAAGGCCCCTGTTTTTAACTCTCTGGTAAGCATACTATAACGAACGGTTTGTGGTAGTGAGAAACTTGTACCTAAAGACAAATAGGGGGTCGGGGCAAAACCAAATCCGAACATACCGGAGGGCATTCCCGATTCCAGATTCTGGCTTTCGGCTTCATTATTGTCTTCTTCATACAAAGCATAACTATTCATTTCTTTTACTGAGGCTTTAACATTTCCTTCAAGGTACAGCTGGAACATCCCTGCCCTGAAAGCAGCCGGATTGACCAGGGCATATTCAATTCCGCCCTGCATAGAAACTGCCGTCCCCCCCATTCCCAGGGAACGGGCATTTAACAGATTTACAGTATAGTGATCATAAAATGATGCCAGAAAATCAGGTGCAATATTATCGTAACGGAATTGCTCAATATCGTCTGCTGCCAAAGCAACTTGACTAATAAGTAACAGCGTAAGGAGCATCAAAGTGGTTTTCATTTTTCCTCCTGGGTAAATTCTTATGGATCGAAATTCCTTCTGATCCGTAAAGGGAATATTACTACACCCTTATCGTAATGGTTTTTTTATATTATAACTAAGGTCTTCACTTCATCAAACAAAAATCGTTTGTTCTCTTTCGGGTCCGACAGATATAATGCTCACCCTGACTGATAGAAGACGTTCTATCTCCTTTATATAGTTACGGGCATTTTCAGGCAGTTCCGAATAACTGCGGAGAACTGACAGGTCTTCTTCCCATCCGGGCAGCTCCAGATAGATTGGCTCCACAGACTCTAAACACTCGGTATCTGCCGGATACTGATCATATATCTTCCCATTAAGAGAATAAGCCTGACAGATTTTCAGGGTTTTGAATCCCTGTAAAACATCCAGCAGGGTAAGAGCAATTTCATCAAAACCGTTTATCATTGTAGAGTACCTTGCTGCTACGGCATCGAACCAGCCACATCTGCGAGGCCTTCCCGTAGAAGAACCGTATTCGTTTCCTTTTTCCCTGATCCGGTCTCCGGTAACATCTTTCAGCTCCGTGACCAGAGGTCCGTTCCCAACTCTTGTTATATAGCTTTTGAATACTCCGACAATGCGGTCTATCTTTTGGGGAGGAAAACCAAGATTACTGGCTATTCCGCCTGAAATAGTCTTCGATGATGTAACATAAGGATAAGTTCCGTAATCAATATCCAACAGTGTTCCCTGAGCACCTTCAAAGAGGATCATTTTTCCCTGTCTGTAATAATCGTCGAGCAGGTAAGGAACCTGGGCTATATATTCAATAAGGTAATCTCCGCAGATCAAGAGGTTTTTGAGCAAGTATTTCATATCTGAAGCAGCTATTTCTACTTCGTGAAATTTATATAAAGCGGTCAGTTTATGTGCCAGGATGTCAGGTTTAAGAATATCGAGCATTCTTATACCTATTCGGGTCGCTTTATCAGTATAACAGGGACCGATTCCCCGTCCCGTTGTTCCGATCTTAGAACCGGAAGCCTTATCTTCTTTTCGTTTATCCAGTTCTTTATGAAGAGGTAACACTATATGAGTTCTGGGATCAATAAAAAAGCGGTTTTGAAAAACAATACCCCCTTTCTTCAGCACTTCCATCTCATCTTTCAGACCAAAAGGATCAAGTACAACTCCGCTGCCAATCACACAAACTGTTTTTTCATAGAAAATACCGGAAGGTACTAAATGTAAAACAAATTTATTATCTCCCAATTTAATGGTATGTCCGGCATTATTACCACCTTGAAATCTGACGACTATATCAGCATCTTTAGCAAGTACATCTACTATCTTCGCCTTAGCTTCATCCCCAAAAAAACCTCCGATAACTGCCACCGAGCTCATCCTGATAACATCCTCCAAATCTTTATACAACCTTCATAAGAATATGTGAATGATATGTCAACTAAATAAAGCGGTAATTCTTCAACAGAGGGGTTTTCCACACCAATCGCAAGCAAAACCTATGATTGCTCTCTAAGGAGTACTGCCCTAATTCGGTTTTAATTATTCCGGTTCAGGATTAGAAACTCTTACCTATTTCTTATAGATGAATGCTGTTTGCTGCTCAGAGAAGCTTTTCCAGGGATTATTCCTGCAATAGTTAAGATGTTTCGGTCTTAGAAAGAATCAGAACTGCTAATATCTTTTGCTATAAAAGAAAGACTTCGTAAAAAAAATATTGACGAGAGAGCTATCAATGACAATTTTTCCTTCTTCGGAGGTATTGAAGAAATGAAAAAAATCAGAGTTATCATTGGTAAACCGGGACTGGACGGACATGATCGCGGGGCAAAGTATATCGCCAGAGCATTGCGGGATGCCGGAATGGAAGTTATATATACGGGAATCAGACAGACTCCCGAGCAAATAGTAACCGCTGCTATTCAGGAAGATGTTGATGCTATCGGTTTAAGCCTGTTGTCCGGAGCTCATAACTATCTTTTTGCCAAAGTTGCTGATTTACTTAACGAGAAAGGGATAACCGACATTCTTCTCTTTGGTGGTGGTGTTATACCGGAAGAGGATATTCCCCTGCTGAAAGAAAAGGGCTTCAAGGCTATTTTTACTCCCGGGACTCCTACCAAAGAAGTTATCGACTTTCTCAACAAAGAGTTGAACCCCGAAGACTAACCCTTTGTTAAGCATTTCACTCAGAGAGTGATAAAATAACTTATTATTTTTTAACAGGAGAAAAACCACTCTCCATAGAACGGTGATAGCTGCTTAATCAGACAAGGATATCAGGTGCTAATTAAACCTTTCCCTAACTTCGAGAGACTGTTTTGTTGTTTTGGTGATAGATCATTGGAGTATGATTTAATCCTTAATAAGCGGGGAGTTGATATGGGATCCGTTTTCCTCCCTCTCGGGAAACTCTTTTATGCTGAACAGATCCATAGCGATGGGATTGCCGTGATCACGGATAAAGAACTGGAAAACAACCATGAAGAACTACCAAGGATCATCCCGAAAGCAGATTCTCTCCTGACCATCAAACGGGGTCTTTTTCTTTGTGTAAAATATGCAGATTGTATCCCTGTGCTCCTATACGATCCCAGGCAGCAAGCTATTGCGGGTATTCATTCCGGTAGATGCGGAACAAAAAAGAATATAACCGGAAAAACTGTTGCTGCTCTCAACACACATTTTGCTGCAGATCCTGCGGATATTGAAGCGGCTTTAGGACCTGCCATATCTGCCCGGCACTATCCGGTATCGAAAGAAATTTTCCGGGAGTTTGTCAGCGAAACCGGAATTGAACAGAGTTTCCCTTTTCTTGATCTTAAGAAAGTTATAAGAAGCCAGCTTATCCGTGCCGGGTTAAAACCGGAGAAGATAAGGGATTTTCCCTTCTGTACCTACGAAGATGTGAATTATTTTTCTTACCGCAGGAATAATACCCTGAAAAGACAAATAGCAATTATAGGACTGTTAAATGGCTGAAATCTATTATTACAATACAGAAAGATCGATTGTACTTTCTGTTGATTCCCACGGCATGGAAGCTCATTTGCTTTTAGAAGAGAGAATTCCGTTTTACAATGAATCAGACATTATAAATCTTTTTAAACAGGCAGGTATTATCAGTGGTTTTCAGGCAGCTAAAGAATATCTGGAACCGAAAGATATACCTAAATTGCGGGGAAAACCATTTTTAGCTGCCAAAGGTATTCCGGTTTCTTTACCCGAAAGAGATTACTCCTTCTTGTGCGGAGAGAACTTCATTTCTCCGGAAGAGATTTTCGACCAAGGATTTTACTGGAGTTTTTTATTAAAGAAGACTGCTGTTAATAAACGTCAAAAACTAGCTACTTTCGAGATTAAAAGTAAGGGAAAAGAGGGAATGGATATCTTCGGCAAGCCCTTGTCTTTTCCACAGGAAAAAGCGAAACTTGGGCATTATTTTGCCGGAGAAAATGTTATCTATGATGAAGAAAATGATCTGTTAATTGCTGCTGCCGACGGTTATCCATATCTTGATAATAGCAACAGGTTAGCTGTTTGCCATACTATTTCAGTAAAAGGTGACCTGCAGCTTGAAGATGTAGTCCGCGATAGCCCTAATCCTGAAGTACCCGTATCACAACCCTCTGATCGTGGAGAAATGGATAAGCGAATTGAAGGCAATCTTTTAGTTAAAGGGAGTATAAAAGGACCGGGTAAACTCAGTATCAAGGGGAATCTGACGGTTGAAGGCGATATTTCGGGTTGCAGTCTTTACGTTGAGGGACAGACCCGTTGTCCCGGGAGAGTTAGTAATACTATTTTGCTTTCACTCAATTCGGTTGAGCTTGGTATTGCCATCAATTCTAGGATAAATTCGGGTAATGACTTGCTCATCAATAGTTATGCCGAGGATTCACTGCTGCTTGCCGAAACAGATGTCAAGGTATCAAACGATACATCATACTGTCAGAATTGTACAGTATATGCAGGAAAGATGATCCTACTTAACGAATCACTTAACAGGAGCTCTCTCAGTATTCTCCCTTCCAGTGATATATCCAATAGATTGACGATATCGATTGCCCCTTTTACGAAAGAGCTGATCAGTTATTTGAGCGAACAACAGGAACTGAGAAGAACAAACGCCCCGGGAGATGATCATGAAACTGAAGAAAGAAACAGCGTGTTGGAATCATTAAAAGAGCATCTTTTGAAGCGCTTTTCTCTGATTAATTATGAGGATTGTTCTATCGAAATCAGTAAAAAGGTTTCTGTTGCTACCTATATCAGAGTTTTGAAGTGTCATCGCATCTTAGAAAAAGATTTGGAGGGAGTAAACTTTTTTCTCAAGAATGATAAACTGGTTACTAAACGAAAGATCTACATGCAATAACTCAGGTCGCAATCGTAGTTGAACCCCTTATTGTACAACGGATCCAACATCTCTGAAAGAGGTTTCGGACGGCATTAAGCTTCTTTCCTTCACGATAACTACAGTTAGCTATTAGCTATTATTAATGCTTTGGGGATTGTTACCTGCCCACAATAAAAGAAAGAGTTGAAATCGACCGGCAGATAGAGATCATTATTCAGCTTTGAAGCATTTTTCTGCTTTCCTCAGATCTTCTTCAGTATCAATTCCCCAGCCGCTATAATCCGTTTCACTCATTTTAATTTTATAGCCGGACTCCAGCCAGCGCAACTGTTCCAGTTTCTCTGTCTGTTCAAGTCTTCCCGGTTTCAAAAGAGCTATCTTAGGGAGGATACTTCTTCGGAAAGCATAAACTCCGATATGCCGGAAATAGAGACCTGAGTTAAACTCATTCACTTCCCGGCAATAGGGAATAAGAGATCTGGAAAAATAGAGAGCATTATTCTGATGATCAACCGCTACTTTTACGGTATTGGGATTCATAAGTGCAGTTTTGTCTTCTGTCCGGTGCATCAGGGAAGCAATGGAAACAGCTTCGTCCTGAAAGAGGGTAAGGAGTGTTTGCAAGGAATTCTTATCAATAAATGGTTCATCACCCTGAACATTAACGACTATTTCCTGCCGGAGACTTGCTCTTACTTCCAAAATTCTCTCTGTTCCGCTTTGACAGGCGGATGAGGTTATTATTGCTCTTCCTCCAAAATCCTCTGCAGCTTTTCGTATCTCTTCGCTGTCAGTCAGTATAATAATATCTGTAAAAAGAGAGGTTCTTTCCACCGCTTCAAAAACTCTCCTGATCAGAGGTTTACCAGCCAGAAGTTTAAGGGGTTTACCCGGTAGTCTTTGGGCAGAAAGCCTGGCAGGAATTAAGGCAACTGCATCTTGTTCCATTTATTCTCCTCAAGATTTGAATGTGTTTAGCATTTCTTAGTTACTGCCTGGTTTTGACAAGTCATTTTTTATTGACTTAACCCTCAGAGAAAGCTTTTTTGACCGTAAGGATAACTCTTTGGGGAAAATCATCTCAAAGAGTTGTTCTGATTCAAATAAAAGCACAGGAGTAATAATGGATTTAGGGGCTTTATTAACGTCTCAAACACTGAACATGAAATCTTCCCTGATCAGGGAACTGGTCGAAATGACCAGAGGTGTAGAGGGATTGATCTCTTTTGCCGGCGGTTTTCCCTCTCCTCTAACCTTTCCTAAACAGGAATTAGCAGAGTTGTTTTACCGGGTGATTATGGAAATGGGAGATGACGTTCTCCAGTACGGAGCAAGCGGTGGAGACAGACAGATCAAGGAAGCTATTATAGAGCAAGAAAACATTCTCCTGCAGCCTGATGAAATTCATATCTGTAACGGAGCAACCAACGGTATTTTCTACGCTTTGCAAACGATTATGGAGCCGGGTGACTCTCTGATCTCCGAGAAGCCGAGTTTTCTCGGATCTCTGGTCGTTTTTGAAGCAATGGGAGGCCGGATCATTCCTGTCTCTCTCGACAATGAGGGTCTCGATACCGCTGAGTTATCGGCTGTTATTAATCAGCTCCGGCAGAGGAAAGAAAGGGTAAAATTTATCTATACTATTCCGGATTTTCAGAACCCGAGTGGTATAACGATGAGCAGAAAGAGAAGAGAGTCCCTTATCAAGACTGCTATTGAGAACAACATCATGATAATTGAAGATGATCCTTACAGTACCCTGAGATATTACGGCAGCAAGGAAGAGAGCCTGTTTTCTCTTGCCCGCAACGAGTTTAACAATCATCAGGCAGTAATCTCGATCCGCTCCTTTTCCAAGATACTGGGACCCGGCTTAAGAATAGCCTATACTCTGGCACACAGAGATATTATCGGTTACATGAATTCCTGGTCACAGAAGATAAACGTTACCACAGACAGAGTAACTCAAAGAGTTGTAGCCGAATATCTGAAAGGCAATCTTTTAGAGGACCAGATAAAGAAGATCATCGGAATCTATAGGCCTTTACGGGATAAGATGGTCTCGTCTCTACACAAATATATGCCTGAACAGGTCAAATGGACAGAACCTGAGGGGGGAATGTTTATCTGGCTTACACTTCCGAAAGGACTAAACGGGGACGATCTCTTCTCAAAAGCCCTGCAGGAAAAAGTGGCATACATACCGGGCAGTAAGTTTTTCCCAAGCGGTAAGGAGGAATATAACTGTCTAAGGCTGAATTTCTCCTATCCGGATGAACAACAGATAGAAGACGGGATAAAGAGATTAGCCCGGGTTATTAACACACAACTACAACAAAATGAGAGGTCTGATCATGGTCAATCCTGTTGAACTGATTATCAAAAAACGTTCCGGCGAAGAGCTGAACAAAGATGAATTGAAAAGCATTGTTACCGGGTACATCAAAGACTCTGTCCCCGACTATCAGATGTCCGCCTTTTTGATGGCTGTTTTTTTCCGGGGGATGAAGAGCAGGGAGATTCAGGATTTGTCGGAAATCTATATAGAATCGGGAAAAAGGATAAGTTTCCCGGAGGAACTGCAAACTGTCGATAAGCATTCCACCGGTGGTGTCGGAGATAAGATAAGCCTGATGCTGGCTCCTCTGGTAGCTGCATGTGGAGGAATAGTTCCCATGATTTCGGGAAGGGGTTTAGGGCATACGGGGGGAACTCTTGATAAGTTAGAATCCATACCTGGTCTCCGCACCGATTATGCTGAAGCAGATTTCCGCAGGATCATCAAAAAAGCGGGCTTTTCGATAATTAGTCAATCAGAGGAACTTGTCCCGGCGGATAAAAGAATATATGCTCTCAGGGATGTTACAGGCACGGTAGAAAGCCTTCCTCTGATCACGGCCAGTATCATCAGCAAAAAGATAGCCGAAGGGGCTCAGAACCTTGTAATTGACCTGAAAGTCGGAAGCGGTGCTTTTATCAAGGATTTGGACAGAGGGCGGGAGCTTGGATCTCTTTTGAAAAGAACGGGAGAAAACCTCGGACAGAAGGTTAATGTTGTCTATTCCGATATGAACGCTCCCCTCGGATTCTACATCGGTAACGCTCTGGAGATAAAGGAGACCATCGAGTATCTTAAAGGAGCAGAAGTTCCCGATATTGATGTCCTGACCCGCTATCTGGCAACAAGGATGCTAATCCTCTCAGGCAGGGCAAAAGTTGAGAAAGAAGCAGCAGATAAAATCAACCAGGCACTCTCCTCAGGAACTGCCCTGGAAAGATTTGCCAAATTTATCGAAGCCCAGGGTGGAAATCCCAGGGTTTGTGACGATCTTTCACTACTCCCTCAGAGTAAACATATATTGGAAATCAAAGCTGAAAAGAGCGGTTGGATAAGTTCCATCAACTGCCAGGGAATAGGTTATGCCCTGGTCAATATCGGTGCCGGAAGGAAACAGATAGACTCCAAACTCGATTATGCTGCCGGTGCTTATCTTGTTCCCAGGATCGGTGACAGGATCGAGAAGGGAGACGATATAGGAAAAGTCTATTGCCATGACCGTAATCAGGGTCTTCATACTGTTAATCAGATATTAACTGCCTACAATATCACTGAAGAAAAGGATTCAGGATTGAAAAGAGAACCTGAGGATATTATCCTCGATTTGGATCTGTAGTAAAGCAATAGCAGTAATCTTGTTCCCTTACTGCTTGTTGTGCGGGATGTTAAGTTCAGGTAGAATCTTATCAGATTTAAGAGATGTATGTTGTCCCTGAACCTAATAGCAGTGATGTTCCTATCCTTCTTCAGATAAGATCTGTAATAAATATCGGGCTGACTCGTGAAGCTCAGCTTCAGGATAATTGTTCAGCAGTTCTCTGAAAAATTCCGCCCCCTCTTTTTTTAGATTCAAATTTTGAGTCATTAGAAAGGCTTTGGCAAAGAGAGCCCGGTAATCATCAACGCTGTTCCTGTGTTGCTCGATGATCCGGTCGTAGTAGGCAATTGCCTCATGATATCTTCTGTCTGACTGGGCTTGTTCAGCCAGGGAGAACAGCTCTTCCGCTGTCAAGATAATAAGCATTCTTTCGGGATAGAGAGTAACCTGGTATTCTTTCATAATTTTGGCAACCACATCCTGCCAGCGGTTATTTCTTTTCTTGAAAGTAAGCAGGTCAGAAATCTCGCTTTCGTATTGACCCAAGTGATATTGATATGCCGGAATATGTTCGCTAACTACCAGAAAATAATACAAACCGTCCCTGCTTCTGTGAACAGCACTGATTTCTCCCGGCAAAGAATTCCAGACCAAATCATACAGCGCTTGATCATTTTCGAAATGGGGTAAAGGGTTTGTTCTGCTTACAGTTTGCATTGCTCTCAATATCTGAGGATAGGGAGATTGTCTGATGAGATCAATGATTGTCAGTTCGTCATTTTCTTCCAGAGCTCTTTGTGCTTTAACTCTCATTTCAGCGGCTTCCCGTTCCGTATCATATAAGAAAAACTGCAGCTGCCGCATCTCCGGGACAGTATATTCATCAAGATTATTCTGATAATACTCCCTGATATCTTCGGGAGTAGGATCGGCAACCTCGATTACTTCCTGCTCAAAAAAAGCTTTGAGTATAATAAACCTCCGCAGCTGCTGTACTTCAGGGTTGTTAAAGACAGCTGCATCGAATAAACTCTCCTCTTGTTCAAGAATAACAGGTTCTCTTCGGAGATCCTCGGCATGATAACGCTCAAAACCCATTTCCCGGGCTTCATGGGCAAAAAGATTGACCTCGAGTACGTTGTTTATCAGCCTTTCCAAAGTTTCCTGACTGCTCAGCTCTCTCCATTCATCATGGGGAAGGAAGCGTAAATGATGATAGAATTCAAAACCGGAAGTGAGATCATCAGTTGTTATATAAGGAGAGAGCGTGAGAAAATGCCGGTATAATTCGGCTACTGTAACATTCAGCTCTGAAATCTCGCTGGAGATCACGGTTTCCTTTAGAATAGGGTCTTGAGGGGTCAGATGAAAGAGATTAAGGGAGAGAAACAGGTCATAATCTACCTCAACCGAATATTTCTCTTTAAGGTCTGTTAACACCTTTTTTTTTTGCTCTCTTTCCCTGTTTCTGATGACAATGTCAGTTTTACTCTCTTGAGGATCACTTTCAGGGAGATCGACTCTTCCGGTGATCTTTTGACTTCTGAAAAGACCTGCATAATAAGGCTTCAGATCATCTCTATATTCGTAAAATGTCTGAGGCTCTCGGTCAATTCCCAATTCCAATGCCTTGAGATAAGTTATCCGGTTGATAACAATTGCTTCTAAGAATTGTTGCCTGCCGGTTATTGAACTATAACGGGCACGGACTAAAGAGGGGAGTCTGGATAACTCCCTATCGAAATCGAGTCTGGTGATAATTCCCCCCCGATACTCGGCAAAAACAGTATCAGGAGGAATTCTTCTCGTTTCACTCGACAAATTACCTGAGAAGATAGTCCAGAGAAACACCATTATTATAATATCTCTCTTTTTGCTACTCAAGCCACCAGAAAACATCGGTTGCTTCTCCTTGTTTATAGTATTTCTCCCACAATTTTTCTAACGTTCATTCTGCCGAAATATATCGTGATAATAATACACCCTTTCTGATACCCTATTGCCTTAGTCTTTTAGACCCTTTTTTTGGCTCCTGTTCCAGAAAAAAGGAAAGAAGATAATTCTTCCCGGCTTTTCTTAAGATCTCAATAACATACTTCCTGTTTTCGGGCATAAACCACTGGACGATCGCTTTCTGTAATCTAATCTCTCTTCCCGTGGGAATATGGATTTTTTTTCCCTCAGGAAAATCGCATTCGGTGTAATACATACAACTGCTGATTGTCATCGGGGTAGGGGTGAATTCCTGTACCTTTTCCACCCTCAGATTGTTCTCTTTGAGATAGCTGGCAAGTTCTACGGCATCTTCAATAGTGGTACCGGGATGACCAACCATGATATAAGGAATTACGGAATAATGCAACCCGTTCACTCGGCAGAGATTCCCGAATACCTGCAAGAATCTTTCATAAGACTGAAAGCTTGCTTTGTTCATCAATTTCAGTACTTTCTCACTCTTATGCTCCGGAGCCAGTTTTAATCTCCCTCCGGTGTGTTTTTTGACTAATCGTTCAATGAACTCCCTGTTTTCCAGAGCCAGATCAGAACGAACACCTGAAGCTACATATACTTGATTTATTCCTGAAACCGCAGAGGCTTGAGCCAATAATCTCAGATAATCCTTATGAGAAGTATCGAGCTCGGGACAAATGTCAGGTACCAGGCAGGATCTTCTCCGGCAGTTTATATTCAGGCATTCTATCCCGTACATGTTTGCTGAAGGGCCTCCGATATCAGAAACAGAACCTCTAAAATAGTTCTGTTTCGTTAACTCCCTTAACTCAGCAAGAATCGAGGAAATACTGCGGGATTGGATATATTTTCCCTGATGAACACTCAGAGCACAGAAATTACAGCCTCCGAAACAACCGCGGTGGGATGTAATGGAGTTCCTGATCTGTTCAAAAGCGGGTATTTTTTTGTTTTTATAGATTGGATGAGGCTTGCGCGCAAAACGGAGATTATAAATGCGGTCTAACTCCTTCTGAGTCAGCGGATTTCCCGGGGGATTATGTCTTATATAGCGCAATCCGGTCTTTTGATAGAGGGCTTTTTGTTGATAGTTTTCTTGAAACAACCGGGTCATTTGGAGAAAAACATCTTTATCCTGAACCTGCTCATAATCAGGCAGCAAGAAAGCATCCTGCGGTAATTCGTTGGTCATGCTCACCGTACCCGGCAGTTCTGCTAAAGTTGATATTGGCTGCTCTTCTGCCAGACATCCGGCTGCTTTCAGGATTGTCTTTTCGGCCATTCCGTAAACAATCAGATCAGCCTTACTGTCCGGAAGAACAGAGTTACGGATCTTATCAGACCAGAAATCATAATGCGGTATCCGCCTCAGACTTGCTTCGATACCCCCTAAGATTATCGGCACCCCTTTAAACAAACGTTTCAGCTTCTGGGTATAGACGATTGTTGCCCTGTCGGGTCTTAAACCTGCTTTGCCGTCCGGGGAATAGGCATCATCGGAACGAATTTTTCTCTGGGCTGTATAATGATTGACCATAGAATCAAGATTCCCGGCAGTAACTCCGAAAAATAGTCTCGGTTTGCCCAATTTGAGGAAATCTTCATCCGACCGCCAATCAGGCTGTGGTATTATCCCTACCTGAAATCCGTTTGCAGTTAGATATCTACCAATAATTGCAGCTCCGAAAGCAGGATGATCAACATAGGCATCACCTGTAACAATTATTATATCTAACTCCTCCCAGCCGAGTTTTCGGCATTCTGGGAGAGTTACCGGTAAAAAACTGATCTCACTCAATGTTCTACTCCCCTGTCACAAGCAGGAACATCCTTCTCGACAGATAGAAAAAAAGTCACACCTTGAATAACAAGGTATGACTTTCGTTTCTTTAACTCTTAGTGGTAATACTATTCTTCAGACGGTTGATTTACATTCAGTCTGATAACATTAATTGCCTGAACGCCTCTGTCTGTTTCGATTAAATCGAATTCAACATCTTCGTCCTGTTCCAGAACTTTAAGTTCTGTCGGCGAGTTAGTAACAATTGACTTCCAATGAACAAAATACTCTTTGTTATTGGGTAATATTATGAAACCATATCCCTTATTAGGATTGAACCATTTTACTTTGCCTTGCATTAATACTCCTTTTGCTTCGCACAGCTTACTTGTTATTTACTGTCACAGGAAATCCGTTTACCGGTATAACCTGCCTTACAGTTTATTGTGAAAAATTATTTGCATTTTTCTGACTATAACCTGAAAAATTGACCAAAGATCAAATCTCCCTTAGATAATCTAAATATATTCTGAAAAAATGCCAGCTTATTTCTGACTCCATGTCAGCTAAAGAATTGAGCTCCCCTTGTAAAGAAAAAAGCTTAACCATATTAATATCTATTCTATCGCAGCTTGCGCTGCTGCTAATCTCGCTATTGGTACCCGGTAAGGAGAACAACTGACATAATTCATTCCAACCTTATGGCAGAACTTGACCGATTCCGGCTCACCTCCGTGTTCCCCGCAAATACCGATTTTTAAGTTCTTATTCGTATGCCTTCCTTTCATAATACCATATTTAACCAGCATACCAACTCCTTCCTGATCCAGTACCTGGAAGGGATCATGTTTTAATATATTATTCTGAATATATATGGGAAGGAATTTTCCGGCATCATCCCTGGAATAACCGAAAGTCATCTGAGTTAAGTCATTTGTCCCAAAAGAGAAGAACTCGGCATGTTCGGCTATTTTGTCCGCTACCAGGGTAGCTCTTGGAATCTCGATCATTGTTCCGACCAGATAATCGACTTTATCATTATATTCGGCAAAGAGTTCTTCGGCAACCTTGCGGACTAATTTCTCCTGCAAAACAAATTCTTCAACCGTTCCGATAAGAGGAATCATGATCTCCGGGATCGCCTTTATCTTCTTTTTCTTGAGATTGAGTGCTGCTTCGATAATAGCTCTCGCCTGCATCTCAGTTATTTCGGGATAAGTAATCCCCAGACGGCAGCCTCTATGCCCCAGCATCGGATTAACTTCACTCAAAGATTCCACCTTCTTCTTCACTTCCGAGGCAGGTATTCCTAATTCTTTGGCCATTTCTTCCTGACTCTTCTCATCATGCGGCACAAATTCGTGTAGGGGGGGATCCAATAACCTGATTGTTACCGGCAAACCGTTCATAGCGGTAAAGATACCTTCAAAATCCTGACGCTGGATAGGGAGAAGTTTTTTCAGAGCTTTTCGCCGTCCCTTTTCATCGTCTGCCAGGATCATTTCCCTGACAGCTTTTATTCTGTCCCCTTCGAAGAACATATGTTCCGTTCGGCATAAGCCGATCCCTTTAGCTCCAAAACCACGGGCTATGGCCGAATCTTTAGGGGTGTCGGCATTTGTCCTGACCGACATCTTAGTGAATCTGTCACATAAATCCATCAGGATTTCAAAATCTCCACTGACTTCAGGAAGCTTCGTCGGCAGTTTACCTTCATAAACATCTCCGGTAGTACCGTTCAGTGAGATCCAGTCACCTTCATTCAAGACAGTTTCTCCGATTGTCATTGTTCTTTTTTTATAATCTATTGCTACCGTTCCGGCTCCCGAGATACAGCATTTGCCCATTCCCCGGGCTACTACTGCTGCATGGGAAGTCATTCCCCCCCGTGAGGTCAGGATACCTTTGGCAACATTCATTCCTCTCAGATCCTCCGGGGATGTCTCTCTTCTTGCCAGAATAACTTCTTTCCCGCTATCTGCCCATTCCTGAGCATCGTCCGCAAAGAAGACAATCTGTCCCGAAGCTGCTCCCGGAGAAGCTGGAAGACCCTTAGCTATTATTGCTCCCTTTTCCATTGACTCAGGGGTAAAGATCGGATGCAGCAATTCATCCAGTTTCTTGGGATCATTTCGCAACAGAGCAGATTTCTCGTTTATCAAACCTTCGTTCATCATATCGATTGCAATCTTTACCATTGCCGGTCCGGTTCTCTTACCGTTTCTGGTCTGCAGGATCCAGAGTTTCCCGTCCTGAATAGTAAATTCCAGGTCCTGCATATCCTTATAATGGTTCTCCAGTCTTTTCTGGTAATTAAAAAGCTCTTTATAGACCTCCGGTTTGGTCTCTTCCAGAGAGGGATACTTTGCCAATCTCTCCTCTTCACTGATATCCTGCATTTTAGCCCAGCGTTGTGAGCCCTCTTTTGTTATTTGTTGAGGGGTGCGAGTACCGGCAACGACATCTTCTCCCTGGGCATTGACCAGGTATTCTCCGTTAAACAGATTTTCACCGGTAGCGGCATCCCGGGTAAAGGCAACTCCGGTAGCACAATTGTCCCCCATATTACCGAAAACCATCGCCTGAACATTAACCGCAGTTCCCCATTCCGAAGAATAGTTATGCATTTTCCGGTAATAGATCGCCCGTTCCGTGTTCCAGCTGTCAAAAACAGCCATAATTGCTTCCCATAACTGATCCCAGGGATCTGTAGGAAAATCTCTCCCGGTTTTCTCTTTGATAACTTTTTTAAACCGGTTGACCAGATTCTTCAAATCCTCGGTGGTTAGATCAACATCACTTTCGATTTTTTTCTCTTCTTTCAGATCATCAATCATCTCTTCGAAGGGATCAGAATCGTTCGGACTGTCCGGTTTCATGCCCATGACTACATCTCCGAACATTTGGACGAATCTGCGGTAAGAATCCCAGGCAAAACGTTCATTTCCTGTCTTCTTGATGATTCCTTCAACGACCTGGTCATTCATCCCGAGATTCAGCACAGTATCCATCATTCCGGGCATGGAAACCCTTGCCCCGGATCTGACAGAGACAAGCAGAGGCTTGTCTTTATTGCCAAAACCCTCTTTCATGATCTCTTCGATATGTTTTACTGCATTCTTTATTTCCGGCTCTAACAGCCTCTTTACTTGTTCTCTTCCTAATTCATAATATTCATTACAGGCTTCCGTAGATATAGTAAAACCTGGTGGAACGGGAACACCAATCAGATTCATCTCGGCTAAGTTTGCACCTTTTCCGCCTAAGAGTTCCTTCATGTTTGCTTTTCCGTCTGCTTTGCCGTCGCCAAAGAGATATACTCTCCTTCTTCCGTTCATGTTCAACCTCCAGTTGTTCATTCCTATGTGTGATATTTTTTATGACTCTCGATTAACGATGTGTTCTAAAAAATTTTGTAAAACATTTCTCATCACACTTATGTGTCAACTATTATTTTGCGTTTCGGGTTGTGCTATCTCCCGGGACTGCTTATGTCTATACCCAACAGCCACCTGCAGGGCATTATATTCCTGTTCTGACTTGACGTTTAGCTCTACACTGGTCAGGGAAAAATATCATATAAACTGGCTTTTCTTTATGTGACAAAATCAAGATAATTGTGGATAATGTAAGATCAAATCCACTTTTTCAGGCGAGCATAGTTATGCCAGCCCTTATTACTTGATCTCTATATATATGACCTCATTTTCTCTCGTCTTGAATGTCCTGTTAATAAAGCCTTAAGAAATCAGCAGAATAAGATAAAGCCTCTATACTATTCGTCTAAGATCGTCCTTATCTTCTCGCTCAGAGTATTGGAAAGGAAAGGTTTCTGAAGAAAATTAACCCCCTGCTGCAAGACCCCGCTGTTAACGATAACATTTTCTGTATATCCGGTCATAAAAAGACTCTTCATGTTCGGATGTACTTCCGTTATTCTTTCCATAAGCTTGTATCCGTTCATTTCCGGCATAACGACATCGGTTATGAGCAGATCGATCTTTCCCTTGAAATCAATAGCCATCTCGATCGCTTCAGAGGGAGAATCAGTTGATAATACAATATATCCCAATCGCTCCAGCATTGGTTTTAATACTTCCAGAATTCCTACTTCGTCATCGATCAGGAGAATAGTTTCGTTACCGCTTCTCTTTGCAGTAGTTTTCTTAACTGTTTTCGTAATCTCCCTAAAATCAGCCCGGGGAAAATAGACAGAAAAAACCGATCCCTTCCCCGGCTCACTTTTAACATTAATCAAACCTCTGTTCTGTTTGATTATACCGTAAACGGTTGCCAAGCCCAGACCGTTATTACTTCCTGATTTTTTGGTAGAAAAGAAGGGGGTAAACAGATTCTTTTTCACACTTTCATCCATACCGCACCCGGTATCAGAAACCTCTAATAATACATATTCGCTGCTTTGTGCTTCCGGGTTATTTGCCAAAAAATAACTATCGAGAACTATATTTGAGGTTTCGATTACTATTTCTCCCTGCCCCTGGATAGCCTCCTGGGCATTGATAACTAAGTTCGCTATCAGCTGGTCTATCTGTGCAGGATCTATATTGATCTGCCACAAATCCTCACCCTGTTTCCAAACGACCTTTATCTCTTCAACGATCAGATTCTGCAGCATTTTGTACACATTCGATATCTCTTCGTTCAAGTTAACATTTTTCGGTTTAACGAATTGCTTTCTGGCAAAAGCAAGCAATTGTCCGGTTATATCAGCTGACCTTTGGGCTGCCTGGCATATTTCAGTAAAATATCCATGTAAAGCTGAATCGGGAGAGGCTTCCGATAAACCCATTTCGGTATAGCTGAGAATGATCATCAACATATTGTTGTAATCATGAGCAATCCCGCCGGCTAACTTCCCTATTGATTCCAGTTTCTGTATTCTGATAAGGGTTTCTTCTGCCTTTTTCCTCTGATTATCGGCAATAACCTGTGATACTAAGGTTGCTATAGTACTGATGAACGATTCTTCATCAGAATACCATTTCCGGGGTTTTCCGATATGCTCCATACTGACAATTCCCAATAGTTTCCCTTCCGATTGTATCCCGGCATCCAGCAGGGATGTTATCCCTAACGGTTTCAGATAATTATCTCTCAACTCTCTTGTCCGCATATCTTCCTGAGCGACTTCGGCACATATTCTGCTGTCGATCTTAATAGATTCGAAGTAATCCGGATAATTCTCTACTTTCAGAACTTCTCTCTCGATATGGGTTTGGTCTTCTGCATCATAAAGAGAAATACAGCGTAATTCTTCACCGTTCTCTGAGAGAAGCCAGATACTTGTCCGCTGAACTCCGATTGTTGCTGATAAGGTCTTAGTTATCCTCTTAAGTGCTTTGGGAATTTCTCCCCCTGCTACTGCTTCATCCTGGATGAGTTGGGCAATAGCAGCTTTCTGTTTATGTGCCCTTTCCTCGCTATTCTTTATTTTCTCTTCTGCCATTTTTCTTTCGGTAATATCCTTTGATACACCGATAATCCCGATCGGTTTTCCGGAATCGTCTCTCAGAAAAGCGGCAGTACATTCGGTAATGATTGTAGAACCATTCTTACAATACTCTTCACTCTCGAAATCCCGCTTTCTATAAGGATCATATCCCTCTCGTCCTTCTTTCTCCAATTCCTCCTTTAAAATCGACTTCATCGTTTTCATGGACTGGGGAGTAATCATCTTATGCAGAGGTTTGGACATAACCTCTTTGTCCGTGAATCCTCTGTACTTCTTGATTGATGGACTGATATACTCAATTTTCATGGACAAATCAGCTATCCAGACCGTGTCTGCAATATTCTCGGCAATCAGCCTGTACCTCTCTTCGCTTTTACGTAACGATTCCTCAGTCTTCTTTTCTTCGGTAATATCTAATGAGAGAATGAATACACCTTCCGGTATAGGCATAACCCTGATCTGAAACCAGCGTTCAGAACCGTCGGGATATCTAAAAAGATTATCCATTTGCTGCTTGGTTCTGTTAATCATACATTCCCGCAGAAGAGAATACATTTTTGTTTCTTCTATACCCGGATAAACCTCCGTCATTAGTCTGCCCGTTAATTCCTCTCTCTTTTTTTTCCCATGTTCAGCTGCTTTTTCATTGAGATAGAGGTATCTCCAGTTATGCCCGATAACCTGACACCCTTCCGATATCGTCTCGAAAAGCAGGCGGAACCGTTCTTCGGACTCATGATACGCTTTCTCTTTCAGCGTCCTTTCATTTATATCCTGATAAGCTCCCTGAATACCGGTTATCTTACCGGTTTCGTTACGCAAAGCTTCCCCGGTTATTCTCACCCAGATCCGCTTACCCCGGGCTGTAACAATCTCAACTTCTTCATCAAAAGCTTCACCTTTCGTAATACATTTATCAAACACATCTGTTACTCTTTCTCTTTGTTCCGGGGCGAAAAAGCTGATCCTCTGCTCATAACTCGGGGAATAGCCGGAAGGCATTTCATGAATAGCCGCTACCTGATCCGACCAGATGATCTTTTTCTCTTTTAGACTGAGACTCCAACCTCCCAGATGAGCTATTCTGCCTGCTGTTTCCAGGAGTGATTTGCTGGCGAGCAGTTCTCGTTCATGTTGTTTTCTTTCGCTGATATCATGAACATATTCAATGACTCCCGTTACCTCTCCCTGATCATTGAGTAAGGGAAAAGCAAAGAGTTCCAAAGTACCCCTGACGCTCCCTTTGGAAGTTAAGGGTACCTCCTTCATTTCAGGCTTTCCGGTTTCTATCGTCTCTTTTGTCGGACAACCCTCACATAAATCCGGTAATCCCTGATAAACCTGGTAGCACTTCTTCCCTTCCAGGGGGAGGTTATGGGCATACCATTTCTTCATTGTTTTATTGACCATCACAATGTTAAAATCTTTGTCGAGAACGCTGATGCCATGTTTGATCGAATTTAGAACCGCATTAAGATACTTTTCATTGTCGCGAATTTTTTTTCGTATCTGATAGTCTTCGGTTACATCCCGGAATACCAGAACAACTCCGACAGGATTATCTGATTTATCTTTGATCGGAGCACAACTGTCGGCGATCTGATATTCGGCTCCCGTTTTTGAGATAAGAAGAGTACTGTTAGCCAAACCAACAACCACTCCTTCTTTTAAGACAGTTTTTACCGGGTTCCCAGCCGGTTTACCGGTTTCCGGGTTAACTATCCTGAAAACATTGGTTACCGGTTTTCCTATCCCCTCTTTTTCTGTCCAGCCGGTCAGAGTTTCAGCCATCGGGTTCATTCTCACAATTCGACCCTTATCGTCGGTTGCAATGACAGCATCATTGATCGAATTCAAAGTGATGGAAAGATTCTCTTCACTGGTGTGAAGCTTTTCCTGAATCAATCTTCTTTCTACTATCTCCCCGATTACTCTTGCTGCAACCTCAATATGCTGTTTAGCGATCTCGATAAGGAATGGTGGTCGTGATTCATATTTTTCTGCCTGTTCTTTGAGTTCTTTTATCGGAACCTTGAACTTCTTTGCTAATTTTCTTAAACTCTCTAAATCTTGCGGAGGATCTCCATAGCCGAGATCTATCGCTCCGATAATCTCTTCTCCGGCACGTATGGGGACTGCATAAAGATGAATCCCTCCCTCGCATTCGATATCTTTTGATTTGCCGGTCTGGATTGCAGCTAATGAAGCCTTTTTCCAGCAAGATTCATGGCAGAGCCATTTGCCTGATAAGAGAGCTTTCCTGTTATCTTTTGTTCCACACAGGTTCCGGGAAGCCAGATCCATCAACCTGCACCAACTTGAGGAGAATATCCCTAAGGCATAATCGCCATTCTTTTCGTAAACTGCGGCAGAAGTATCAAGAAGATCAAGAAACTCTCCGGTGATATCTCTTAAAGTCTGCTCACCGACTGAATCAAGTATCAGGCGGCTGGTATTCAGTTCAAGTAAGTCACCATAGGGTGGTGTATATTTACCCTCTGAACCCTTAGCAGAAAAAAATTCCATCTTTTTATCGGAAAGCATCCATGCCAGGCTTTTTAAAACCTGCTTCCTGGCTTCATCCCTTTCTTTTTCTTCAAACAGCAGCAGTGTATTCCTTATCAGGCTTAACAGGCTTGTTTCCCGCCACCCTTTCTCAATACAACCGAAATACTCAATACCATTCTTAGTGATTTCCCTTATTGCTCCGGGTTCAAGAACAAGAAAAATAAGGGGTAATTTTTTAATACTTTGTAATTGCTGCGCTAATTCTAACCCCTTTTCTTCACCACCAAAAGAATAATTCAGAATGACCAAGGCGGGAAATAACTCACCCTTCACTTGACTGAGGGCATGATCGCCGGAGTCTGTCCAAATGACCTTATAGTCGTGTTTTTCAAGAGTCTTTATCAATCTGCCGGCAGTTGATTTTTTCTCTTCCACAAGCAGAATCTTTTTTTTCTCAATCTCAGTCATAACCTCTCCTACAAGCCAGGGGTCAAAGAAACACCCATTCTTTTAGACCAAAAATATTCAACAGATAAAAAGATGGGAGTCAAGTAAACACTTCCCATTATACAATATAATACTCTTTAAAACCTGTATTGTCAAATTAATAGTGATGATCTTTCAGTCATTGGGAATTAAGCTCGTCAGGATACCTTCACTTCTCTCTGCCAGCTCTTTTGCTTTGGTCTTTTTCTTCTTCTCTTCTTTGGTTTGAGCTTGAGAATAGCAAACAATGAGAGTTATCAGCCACAATGATTTCAGCTCTAAATCTCCTATCTATTTAACACTTCTCGTCTCTTCTTTGAACCCATCATCGATACAAATTTCTAACTGGCCATTTTATCCTTTCGTCTCACCAGAGATACCCCTAACTAATCAGAGAGAAATTCTATAGTCGGCTCGGGCCGACTGTAGAGATACTCTCTGGTTTACTATAAATACAACTTAAAAAAAACCAATTTTTGAGCAATAATTTCAGATATTGAAAGTGAGGTTTTCCAGAGAAAAGTAATCGTTATGTTAATACGGTGCCGGCAATTTATGCGGGAAGGCATTTCCGGAGAGATCTAACGATCACTAAGATAAGAATATTCTGAGAATGAATTCCCAGAATACGGAACCGGAAGCCAATGCTGAGAGGAAGATCAAAGAATATGGCTATTCCAGAATTCAGGCAATACAAGACGCCGAATGCTTTCTGTCACTAATTCTTCAGGACTTCTCTTACCTTCTCGGCTAAAACTTTAGATAAAAATGGTTTTTGGAGGAAATTTATCCCTTCCTGCAGAACACCCCTGTCAACGATAACATCCTCCGTATATCCTGTCATAAAAAGATTCTTGATCTCGGGGTGCAACTCTTTTACTTTCCCCATTAATTCATATCCGTTCATTTCCGGCATTACTACATCCGTAATGAGCAGGTCAATTGTTTCTTTGTATGCCTTCGCTAAAGATAGAGCTTTGAGAGGTGAATTAGCAGACATAACCCGGTAACCGAAACGTTCAAGCATCGGTTTTACAACTTCTAAAATTCCTGCTTCATCATCAACCAGAAGAATGGTTTCGCTGCCGGTAATCTTCTCGTTGGAAGCTTTTTCTTCCTTTTTCACTCTTTGATAATCGGAACGGGGGAGATAAACCATTACAGTTGTTCCTTTGGCAATTTTGCTGTTTACAATTATCAAACCCTTGTTCTGACTAACTATTCCATAGACCGTCGATAACCCGAGTCCGCTGTTCTTGCCTGTCTTTTTGGTACTAAAGAAGGGGGCAAAGAGATGTCTTTTGACGTTTTCATCCATACCACACCCTGTATCTTTTACCTTCAGACAAACAAATTCCCCTTTTACTGCTTCCGGGTATTTCAGGCAGAAATCATCATCAATTACCACATTTGAAGTCTCTATTGATATCTTACCTTTCCCTTTTATCGCTTCCTGAGAATTGATGACCAGATTTGCCAGTAGTTGGTCAATTTGGGCTGGATCTATCTTTATCTGCCAGAGATCTTTACCGGGTTGCCAGACAAAATCGATCTCTTCAACTATCAGGTTTTTCATCATCTTGTAAAGCTCGGATATAGTCTTATTAAGATCAATGCTGACCGGTTGTACTGCCTGTCTTTTAGCGAAAGCGAGCAGTTGTCCCGTTATGACTGCCGAACGTTGAGCAGCTTTGTCAATCTCCGTTAAGTAGTGATGAAGAGAAGTCCCCTCTTTGAGCTCTTGTAGTGCAGTTTCGACATAGTTGAGAATGATCATCAACATATTGTTATAATCATGAGCAATACCACCGGCCAATTTGCCGATAGAATCCAGCTTCTGAACTCTGAGGAGAGTCTCTTCAATCTGTTTTCTCTGTTCATTAGCTAATAATTGAGAGACTAAGGAGGCAGCGGTATTGACAAATGATTCCTCATCGGGATACCAATTGCGGGGTTCTCCGACATGAGCAGTACAGACTAATCCAATAAGTTTTCCTTCTGACTGAATTGCCGCATCCAGAACTGAAGTAATACCTAACGGTCTATAGAAAGCTTCTACCAATTCTTCTGTTCTGGGGTCTTTTCTGATATCATCCACCCTGATCCTGTTTTCCCGGGCAATGGTTTCGAAGAATCTCGGAATGACAGATGCTCTTAATGTCTTCTCTATAGAGTGTTCCTTTTTACTCTTCTCATATAGTGTTAAACATCGCAATTCCTGTTTGGTCTCGGAAAACTGCCAGATACTTGTTCTTTCCACCTGAAGAGCTTCTGCCAAAATCTCGGCTATTTTTTTCAGGGAGGGTTCAATATCACCCGAGATGACTGCCGGGTCTGAAACCAGTTGGGAGATGCCATCTTTTTGTTTTTGTGCCCTCTCTTCACTCTTGATTACCATCTCTTCGGCTAATTTGCGTTCCGTAATATCAAGATGAGTACCAAACATCCAGAGGGGTTTTCCTTCAGCGGTTCGGGAGATAAGCTTTCCTTTGCCGAGAATCCATATCCACTGTCCGTTTTTATGCTTCATTCGGACTTCACACGAGTAATGGTCCAGTTCTCCCCGGAAGTGCTTATCCTGTATTTCCCGGCTTTTCTTCAGATCTTCGGGATGGGCAAATTTATACCATGTCTCCACGGAAACCGGGGATAACTCATCCAAAGTATACCCTATGAGTTCAGCCCATTTTTCACTGTATATTGTTTCTCCGGTCTGTACATTCCATTCCCAGGTTCCGGCATTAGTTCCTTCGATGATGTTGCTCAGTCTTTCCCGCTGAGATTGAATCTCTACTTCAGCCTGTTTTCTGTCGTTGATATCCACTATAGTGCCGTACATCCAAAGAGGTTTCAGATCATCTGTCCAGGATATGATCTTTCCTTTATCAAGAACCCAGGTCCAATGTCCGTCTTTATGCTTCATCCTGACTTCATTGGAAAAATATTCAGTTTCTCTGTTAAAATGCTTTTTTATCAGTTCTCTGTTCTTTTTCAGGTCTTCGGGATGAAGCAGTTTTACCCATATCTTCTCGTCAATTGGAGCGAGTTCTTCCAGAGTATAACCGAGGATATTTGCCCATTTCTCACTTATGATCGCCTCTCCTTTCCGGAGATTCCATTCCCATGGACCGGCATTCGTCCCTTCAATTATATTATCCAAGCGTTCTTTCTGGGACTTAAGCTTTTCTTCAGCCTGCTTTCTTTCATTTATATCAACTATTGTGCCGTACATCCATAAAGGCTTGCCGTCTTCCGTTCGGGATATTACTTTTCCGGCATCGAGAACCCAGATCCAGTTTCCTGATTTATGTTTCATCCGGACTTCAAAACTCACACTCCCTCTCTCCCCCTTCAAATGCTCATCAAAGATTTCTTTATCTTTCCAAAGATCTTCAGGATGGACTAACCGTCGCCAGGTTTCCTGAGAAGTGGGAGATAGCTCAGTAAGGGTATAGCCGAGAAGTTCAGCAAATTTTTCGTTAAATAAAGCTTCACCGCTCTGCAGGTTCCATTCCCAGGTTCCGGCATTAGTTCCCTCGATAATGTTATTCAGTCTGTCTTTTTGTGCTTTAAGCTCTTCTTCCGCCAGTTTCCGCTCGGTAATATCTGTGTCGGAACCCCTGAAACCGGTTACCCCACCCTGCATATTCCAGATCGGCATTCCATTTGTTATTACCCAGACAACTTTACCGTCCCTTGTAACAATCTTGTTTTCGAAATTATGAAGTGAACCTTTACCCTGGATTACCTCTAAACCGTGTTTTTTTATCTCTTCTCTATCTTCCGGAGGAGCGAGATCGTAAAAGTGCTTTTTCCCGATTATTTCTTCTCTTTTATAGCCGATAACCTTCTCAGCCACCGTACTCAGATAAGAATACATACCCGCTAAATCAACTTCCCAAATATAAGTACTGCTCTGCTCGGAAAGCTGTTCATAACGCTGTTGACTTTCTTGCAGGCGTTTTTCGGTTTTTTTCCTCTCAGTGATATTGTGAGAAATACCGAGTAACCCAATCGCTTTACCGGAATCATCCCTGAGAAAGGTAACATCGTTTTCAATAGTGACTATTGATCCGTCTTTACAATACTCCTCAGATTCATAAATCTGCTTTCTGCGGGGATCTGCTCCCCCCTTTTCTTCCAGAGCCATTTCTTGCTGAAATAGTTCTAACATCTTCTCCAGGGTTTCCGGCGTATGTATCTCACTGAGTGATTGCGCTAACACTTCTTGATAGGTATAACCTCGAATGTTATTTACCGAAGAGCTAATATAGGTAAATTTCAGGTTCAAATCGGTAGTCCAGATAAAATCAGCAGTATTTTCAGCAATCAACCTGTACCGCTCTTCACTTTTCTGCAAGGCTTTTTCTGTTTTTTTGCGGTTGGTAATATCGATGCCTAACTCGAATCTGACTTCCCGGTTATCCGGCCAGATGATAATCCTGTCCGTTATCAAAAATGTCTTTTTGAGAAGAGGATTATAAAACTCCCAGCGGTAAGGTTCACCTTTATTCTTGGAAATGATCTTGTTGGTGCAAAACTCGCAAGGGGCATTCTTGTTTTGTAATTCTTTATAACAGATAGAACCGATGAGATCTTTACCGAAGGCTTTTTTCATGAACCGGTTAGCATATAGTATCTCATAAGTCGCCGGATCAGCGACGTAAACAGCTTCCTCAATGCTGTCAAACAATGACAGGAACTGCGTTCTTTCCGTAGCGAGCTGTTTTTGAGCCTTATCTTTAGTTAAGACTCCGGAAAAAATCTCGGCAACTACTCTTAACATGTTTATCTGATTCTCCTGCCACACCATTGTTTCTTTAACACAATCAAACCCGATAAAGCCAACAAGTGTGTCTGAAGTTAATATCGGAAGGGCAAGAAAAGACTGAATATCCTGAGTTATCATAAATTGTTTTTCAGCTGCTGCCTGCCGGGGGAGATCCGTTCTTTTATTCAAGACAACGGTTTCCGAAAGAAACAGCTTACCAAGCAGCCAGGAATAGTCATCTATCTGGATTTTCTGTAAGGAAGATAGCCTTGATTCCAGGTTGCTCTGGCACCACTCATATTCCAGACTCGCATAAACCCCCTGAGCGTCAGACATGAAGATATAGCATCTGTCAACACCGACAACCCGGCCTATTTCCTCCAACGCCTTATCAATGCCATCTTTAAGTTTTTCCGGAGGTAAGGTGACAAAGAGGGATGATATCTCGGAAATTACGCTTTCTCTTTCTAACTGACTTTTTAACTCAATCTCGATCTTCTTGCGTTCTGTAACATCACGCGCTGCTGCGTAGATAAGAGAGCCTTGGGGTTTTGATCTCCATTCAATCCAACGGTAACTGCCGTCACGACAGAGATAGCGGTTTTCGAAATTTAATATCTCTTTCTGCGAATCCAGGGTAGAAACAGCTGAAAGGGTAGCCTCTATATCGTCCGGATGAACAAGATCAAGAAACCGTTTACCCTCTAATTCGGCAATAGAGTAACCAAGCACTTTCTGCCACTCCGGATTAAGCCGGACAAAGTAACCTTGGGTGTTGGCGATACAAAGCAGGTCGAGACTGGAATCGAAGTATGTTTCCAGTTCATCTTTAGCGTTCAACAATTCTTCTTCGATTCTTTTTTGGTCGGATATATCTCTTACTATCGAAAGAGCTTTGTCTGACCCACAGAGTACCAATCTGCTTTCAAATTTCTTGAGAACACCGTTTATCTCGAGGTTATACTCGTATTTCTGCAGCTTCTTCGTCCGGAATAACAGTTCGAGTTTCGCTAAGGTTTTTTGGGAAACCTCTTGGGGTAGTACTTGGGACACGTTTTTATTCAGGAAATCTTCCGGCATCAAATAAAGGCTATCATTCCGGTGATAGCTATAATCAATAAAGACCCCTTTTCTGTTGAAAGTGAACATCAGATCGGGTATTGCTTCCAGCAGAGCCGTGTTTCTTTCTTCGCTCTCCTTTAAAATGACTTCAGCTTCTTTCCGCTCAGTTACATTATGAACATATTCAATGACTCCGGTTATTTTCCCTTTTTCGTCAGTTAAGGGAAAGGCATACAATTCAACTACTCCGGTGACTTCACCGTTCTGAACCAGAGGCACTTCATTAACAGCCATTTTTCCGGTTTTGAGAGCCTGGATTGTCGGACAGACTTCACATTTCTCAGCTCGACCATGATAAGCTTCATAACATTTTTTACCCTCCAGGGGGAGGCTATGGGCATACCATTTCTTCATTGTATCATTAACAGTTATAATGTTGAGTGAAGGATCAAGAACACTGATACCGTGCTGTATCGAATCAAATACTGCAGTAAGGAACTTCTCACTCTCTTTTATCTTTTTTCTAATGGCATACTCTTCGGTAACGTCACGAAACACCATCACCGTACCGATAAGTTTATCGTCGCTGTTTTTCAACGGTGCACAACCATCGGCAATCTGATGCTCAACTCCATCTTTTGCGATAAGCAGAGTATGATTTGCTAAACCGACTACTTCCCCTTTCTCGAGGACAATTTTAACAGGATCACCTGCTGGTTCACGGGTTTCCGAGTTGATGATTCTAAAAACCTCACTTAACGGTTTACTTTGAGCCTCCTCAAATTTCCAGCCGGATAATCTCTCAGCGACAGGGTTCATTCTAACTATTAAGCCCTTGTCATCAGTAGCAATGACACCGTCGCTGATCGAATTGAGAGTGATTAGCAGGTTTTCCTGGCTTTCAAACAATGCTTCCCGTTTGACTTTATTCTCTCGGTCCCAACGGTAAAGTTCCAAAGCTACCTGGATTGATGAAATCAGAAAAATATCCAGTGAATCTTTTGGTATTATTCCGTATAGAACATTCCCGGCGAGCATTCGGGGAACTTCCGGCATCGGAAGCGATGAGACGAATAATAAGGGTAACTCGTCAATTTTAAGGAGCGAAATGATTTTCTCAGCAGCAGCCAGGGAGTCTTTCTGATCGGTATCGATCAGGATCAGATCTACTGATGTTTCTCTTTCATTTAATACAGCAGCATCCTTTTCCGTGATAATTCTTAAAACCGAATAGCCGTATTTTTCAAGTCTTCTTTGTACCTCTTCTGCTGCTGATTTCTCTCCCTGAATAAACAGAATTGATTTCTTTTCCTCACAAGGCATAATTAATGTCTCCTGTTCCCAGATCTCCAGATAAAATAAAAAAACAGATAACCAATCAGTTAAGCTTAATCCCTAACTAACTCCTTTCTTTTAGGCTTACTTGCACAAATCTATGAATTAGGGAAGTTCCTTCACTTCCGCTTTCCCTTCAAAAATCCTTTATTCATGATAGGGCAATTGAACCGATGCTTCATATCTTGTCAAATCTTTTGTTTTTCTGAAAAACCATTTGTAGCAGCTTTGTCTGTAACTGCCTCTTGCGAGAAGCTGCTAACTCCGGGCGATTAGAGGGGAGATTGCAGAATAGAGTCAGCCTGAGCAGATATACTCGTGAAAGAAAGGAAAAGAATGGAAGAAGAAAACAGTCTCCTGTTTGGTAATTATGGGAAAAGAGAGAATAATCTGGTTGATCAGGGGAGGAATTTCTTAATCATCTCCAGCAGTTCATTAGGTTCGTAAGGTTTATTCAATACACCTTGAGCTCCTGTCTCTTTCAGAGCTTTCTGAACACTCAGATCTTCCACCGCTGTAAAGAGAATGATAGGAATGTCTTTATCTCGCTGGTCTTTCTTCAATTCTTTGCAGAATTGATAACCATCCATTTCAGGCATCAGCAGATCAAGAAAAATAAGTGACGGACATTCATTGCGCACTATCTCCATCCCTTCTTTTCCGTTATTGGCAAGAAGAATGTGGTAACCGAGTTTCTTCAGCCGAAAGGTAGTTACAGCAAGAATATCCGGTTCATCATCGATAAAGAGTATAGATTTTTTCATAAAACAAACTCCTTGGGAGCGTCAGCTTTAGTCCCGGTTCCGATAGTAATCATACTTTTTTCATCATCTTAATCAGCAGGGCTTTACCGGTAAAGTAATTCAGGAGGAAGTCCTGTAAAAAATGCAAGAATCATTATTTACACTCCGGGATAAAGACTTTTATGGTCATTCCCTGGTTGTTATCTTCGTCTATAGTTATACTGCCGTTATGGTGTTTGATTATCTCATGACAGATAGCCATATCGATCATCATCAGATCTGATTTGTGACTCAACCTGTAGCTGAGAGTTGATTGTTGAAAATAGGATACCTGATCCTGGATGGAGAGTTTTGACTTACTGCTGCTAAAGCTTATTTGAATACCATTATTCTCTTCCTTAACCGAGACAAGCACCTCTTTCTCTTCCGTAAACTGAATAACTCTGGTCAGCAATGTTTGCAGAGCTGTAATCAGCATTGACTTATCACAATAAATACTGAGGCTTTTATCTCCGATCAGATAGTTAACCTGAATGTCGTTTAGCAATGTTTTTCTCGATACCGCCGGTTCCAGGTTGTAAAGGATTTCCTCAATATTTAGCTGGCGGCAGTTAAAAGTCAGCAATCCTGTTTCTATCTTCTGCAGGGTGAGGATACTCGAGACTACATTATCGATCCTGTCGGAATTCCTTTTCAGTGCCCGAATGAAATTCCGTTGTTCCTCATTCAATTCTCCCGCCAATTCATCAAGCAAGATGTTTATTCCCTCTCTCAAGGTTGTAAGCGGAGTTCTAAGTTGATGAGATGCCAGAGCAATGAAATCGGATTTCATTTTTTGAGCCTTCTCTTTTTCCATTTCTGCTTCTTTTCTTATTTCCTCGACCTCATAACTGTGCAGGACAAGAGAAACATCCTTAGAGACGCTTTGCAAAAGATCTTGTTCATTTTTGGTTGCAATGTTCGAAGAGAGATGCACGTTTATTACCCCATAAAAACGCTCTACTAATTCCAGGCGGGTTGTCATACAGGTAGTATTGCCGAATATAGATGCTAATGAGCACTGACCACATTGAGACAAAGTATCCTCAGTTAGAATAATCCCCTTGCTCTTCATTGCTTCCCTGATGCAGTTAGAGAATTCACCGTCCCGGATAATCTCCTCCAGGGGAAAGATCCCGAGTCCCGATTCCGCAAATTCCGCAACTTTTCCCTCGTTGTCGAAAACAACGATCCAAACGGCTCTGTATTTACGTCTCCTTTGCAGATAAGAACAGAAATACTCGAGCATCTTTTTGCGTGATTTTTCTTTTGCTGAAGCAATCTGAATATTCCTGATCGTATCAATAACCGCTTCCAAAAAATTTATCTGTTCTTCTTTCTTTTTACAGTCAGAATAATCCTGGATATGGATTAGAGCACCCTTTTTATCATGAGTCAGCCAGACATTGAGTTGCAGCAACAATGGTATTCCTTTCGCTGTTTTCCATTCTGCGTTCATAGTTAGTGAATCTCTCTTCTCGGCGTTGTTAAACAAGATTTCGACTTTTTTAGTTGTTTCGTCCTTCTTGTTAGAAAGTTCGATCAGCGGCTTTTCGTCAAGTTCATCTTCCGAAAAACCGAGAAAACGGCAAGCTGCTTCATTGGCTGCTCTGATCCTCAAAGATCTGTCAATGACCAGAACCGGTAACAATTGACTTTCAAAAATATCTGCCGCTGAAAAAGCTTCTAATTTCTCTAATATCATTTTTTCCTGACTCCTTATGGGGTGAGTGAATAGGGGGAAAGATACAATTGCGAAACCGAGATGGTAACTCCTAAGTTATAGACCCCTTTTTTATCAGTTCCTCTGATCTTTATCTGAAACTCCGGATTGCCGGATATGAGTTCGGTGATATCAATCTCATTTATCTTGAAATCTTCACTTCCGGCAACATCTTTTGTCCAGATTATTCTACCGTCAACCTCTATCTCAGTAAAATAGTAACCGGGCCAGGCTAAGGGTGGTTCCCCTGACTTATAGTAATCATTATCAGCAATAAAGTGGAGGTAATACTCTCCGGTTGGAGATTCCGGCAGGTTAAACCGTCCACTCACTTCAGCCTTAGAACCGCTAAAGCCTGGTGTCCGGAAGGGGTGTGAAAAACGGAAGACTTCCTTGCCGGTAAAACTCGGGAACATCTCTTTATGATCAACTACGTCCCAGGCTCCGGTAACGGTCTGTTCCCAGTGTGGTTCTCCTGGGGTCAGATTTAATAACGCATTTTGCTCTAACAAATTCCGCTGTTCGGATATCTGGTCAATGGTCTTAACAGACTGGTAAACTCTCCAGCGGAACTCTTCCATTTCTGCAATAAATCTGTCATTAGTTGTCTTTCCGGTCAGGCGGGTGATCAGATTTTCAATCTTCTCTACCGCAGGGGTATCTTCTACAGAGAAGAGATAAGCCGGGGAATGACTAAGGTCAAAAGCCAATAATAGATTATCAGCCAAATCCAGGGCAGTCTCTACGGCATCTGTGCCAATAACCAGAGAGAGAGAATTCCTCAAAGACCGGTCAGCATTAAACTGCTGAGGATTCCATAGATAATCTGCCAACACGATGTTAGCAACTTTATTTCGTTCACTACCGTCGAAACCCAGGTTAAACCTTATCCCTTTTGTTATCTCATGATGATTTGCCGGATATTCGGTTTCAAAGGGTTGAAAAAGATAGAGAGCATAGCGATAGGGATAATTAAATCTGCTGACTCCTGCCAACACAGTATTATCCCAGAGCAAAGGCATCCTTCCGGTGATCCTGTAGTAATCGGTAATCTCTTCTGCTGTAAGAAGATGAGAAATAACTTCTTTACCTGTCCAGATAAAGATCACTTCCCGGTCTGTCAGTCTGGATAACCGGGTAATGTATTCATAGCCATCCTGAGAAGAAAATGCTCCGCTCCAGTAATAGGGAGGACAAAAAAAGAGTCTGCTGTTTGGAAATTCCCGCTGCATTTCTTCCCACAAACTATTGATCAAATCTGCATGAGCTTCTGCTATGCTATCATAAAAGTGCTCATCCTTTGCGGCGAGTTGGTAATAATCATCTGCTCTTAAGAGTATTCCTTTTGCTCCTGAGCTGAGCATGTTCAAACATAAGTCATTAAATATCTTCCTCTCTTCCGGATCACTAATTATGATCGTATTGAGGAGATCAGGGTCATCACCCCTGCCGAACGGGTGCACCTGAAAAAGGAGTTGGAATTCAAGCTTTTCGGTTCTTTGAGCAGCATCAGAGAGAGACTGAAGATCTTCAGGGGGTGTATTACGCCAGTCAGAAGGCCACCAGTAGGATTGTCCTACCGCCCAGCCGTTGAATTTTAGAAAAGAAAGCCATTCGACAGCCTGGAGAGGAATGATCCCTGCGGGTATATCTTCATCGTTTCCTGAGATACGTTCTTTATACGAAGGGTAATCGAGAATCGACACCTGTCTCAGAAAAAGATCACCCTCCTGGAGAGAAAACAGCTGTATCAGGGAATTGACCCCATACAATAAACCTCTCTCCTCGCTCCCTGTCAGAAAAACTACAGAAGGTCTATCCTCTTCTATATAAAGATGATACCCCTCCGCGGGAATAGCTCTTTCCAGATTAGATGAATAAGCGGCATAAACATCTTGGTCGAAAGAACTCTCTTCATCACCGGTAACTATTTCCAGCATTATCTCTAAGGCAGAACTACGAATCTCATGGAAAGGATGCAGTATTATCTGCACCGAATTTTTAAGAGCAGGAAATCTGGTAATAAGATATCCCTGCAAAGTTTCTGCTGCTCTTGTTTCGAACCGGGAAGGATTACCGGAGAGGATAATATTGATCGCTGCGGGTTTATTCTGTTTAAACAGATAAATCTGTTCTCCGTACACTGCTTGTTGGGGATTGGGTGTTATCTTCCCCGTATAATATATTGTTGGGATAAACTTGTTTTTTTCGGTAACGGAAGAAGAGGGATGATCCTCTGCGAAAAGCATTGAACCGGAAAAAGAGAGTATGAGCAGAAAGAAAGATTTAGCTATCAAGACATTGGGCAGCTTCCAAAAAGTGAAGTTGACTACCTTTTTATCCATTGAGGAATGCCCGAATGATCCTAACGCTTTGAATATACTAAAAGTAATTGGAAGAAGTACAAAACAGATAATCACGAAATACTGTAGATAATAGTAGAGAAATTCGCTGCCAAAACGCTTAGTGAACATTGAAATGAGCTGCTAACGGTAGTCTATATAATAAGTTCTGCTCTCACCGGCATTCAGATTCTTGATTATCAGGTCAATCCTTGTCTCTTCCGGCTCAAAAAAATAATCCGGAATCGAAACATGTATTCTTTCGGCTCTGATGTTTAACGATTCCGGTAGTACTGCCGGATACAAAAAAACCGTCGTGGATTCAACACTGCTTTGGGATTCATTAGTAACCATGAGATTTACCCTCCTTGTCGTCTCGTGAATCCTGATTTGGACATTATCGTGCTTTTTCCACCACTCTGCTAAGGCGGCTGGAGAATCTACAAAGAGGTCTCTTTTGCTTACATAGCCAAGAAACTCGTCCAGTACCGGTTGATAAAGCTCAGAACCGATTAAATGAGAATGAAAAGTAACCGTGTATAGCCCTCCGACTCGATAGACAGAATCAAAATCTCTTTTGAGATGGGTAAGCAACTGCTCAGGCTGGAGATCTCCATAATCTTCTACTAACTGCAGATCACTTCTGGCACTTTGCTGAAAAACCACGGTATCTCTCCTCCGGCGGAAAAGTGATTGGTTATTTGTTCTTATCGTCTTGGGGATAGTACCCTTTTCATTTCTTATCCAGACATATTCATATCCGGCTCTCCCGATGGCATCATAATTAAGATTTTCACTTGACTCCGATTCGAATCCCAGCACAGAAACATGAAGCAGCTTCTCCAGCTCATTCTTGACTGTTCTCATCTTTCTGTCCACCTCACTTCTTTCCAGTTCGTTCGGAACAAAGACATCGGTCAACTGAGCGGCAATTTCGCTATTCTTGCTAATTTGGTCTAAGATCAGACGATAAAAAGAGGCTTGATTATAATCGATCAGAAATGCCGGTTTGATCTCATGTTTAGAAAAAATCTCATCGATAGATAGACCTCTGATATAATCTTTTTGAGGAATAATTGAAAACGCTGCTGCTGCCTGTGCCTTTCTCCAGGCGGCTTTACCGGCTACTGTTCGGTAGGTTACCCAATGTATAGAATCATCAAGCATTCTGTCAAAGACCGACCATACATCAGGTTTATCAACAATTGAACTTGGATTGAAACCCATCCAGATAAATCTTCCTCTCGTATAATTTCCATAAGCAATTGCAGTATGATTAGGAAGATAATTGATCTCTCCTGCTTCATCTCTCAATAGGATCTCCCAGTGAGCTGCTTCTTTCGCTCTGGTCTCGACCAGGTTGATAGCCATTGGCTGATCATAGGTATGGACTTGGGTTTCCCAGCCAGGATTTGTATTTATTGTCAGGGGAGTCTCTGCCGTAATACGATAGTAAACTTCCTGATCGCTTCCCTGTCTCGCAGGATAAAAAGGATACCCTCCGAGGACATCGGAAGTCAATGACCATCCCTCCCTTTCTTCTCCATTCTGGAGCCGGTTGCCGCTGCTATGGGTAAAAACAACCCCTTTCCCTTGCTCTAAAAACAGCTTAATGGTTGATATTTGTTCATCCGACAGACATAGAGAAAAAGGAAGAATCAACAGATTATATCTGTAGAGATCGGTTAACAATTCCTCATCTTCAATCAAGGTACTGTCATAATTCTTAGCACTGAGATAATTCTTCCAATACGTAGCCTGTTCTTGGTAAGCTTCATATACGGCAGCTTGTCTCTCTTCACCAGCGGTTGAGACTTCCGCCAAATAACGGGCTGTCTGATGCGACAATAGAATCGCAGCTGAAATCCCCTCTATTGTTCTGTCGGGCAGGAAGGGGAAAAAATCTGATAAACTGACCCGGTCACGCCGTCCTCTTATCTGTTCATTTATAGCCCTGTGTACTAATATCGAGGAGGCCAGGATAAGGAGTCCGATAACTGCCATAAAAAAGATAGTAGCTCTAATCTTTCTGGTCTTTACGTCCATTGACTGCTTTCTTCTCCCTTTCTGTTGCTGAACCTTTCTTCGATAATAGACCTTCCTCCGGGAATATATCTCTCGAAATATCTCCGTATCTTCTGGCTCTCGTCAATTCCGGACAGCTGAATAGTTTTACTTTTCTTCCTTTTGGCTCTGGTAATAAAATAAGCAGCAAAAGCAAAAATCAGGGTAGCTGTGGTAGCTATCAGGATTATCGTAGCCATTATAGCGACCATTTCCATATAATGTACTCCTTTTACTCGTTGACTATAATCAGGTTTTATCCTGTTTGTTTAAGCATTACGCCAAGAAATATCTGCTAAGCTTATCTGCTTTTCTATTCCGGCAAAAAATTCAATCAAGGTTTTTCTGTTCTGGCGGTTCTCCCCTTTCGCTCAATTCTTCCCCAGGACATTCTTATCCCCAAAATCTCTTCAAAAGTTGAGAGAAGTTTGGCAACATCGATTGCCAGAATAAAGAAAAGACGGTAAGGTATAGCATATAAGACCAATTCCAGCTCCTCTTCTTCCATAGAAACGGTATGGAGTGCTGCTATCGTATCCAGCAGAGTAAGGATCATCCACCACAGGATCAACAGATTTATCGCCCCATACCAGAAAGCAACGAATAAGAAGAAAATATTCCCGAAAATATTAAGAAAAGGCCAGATAACTGACTCGAAGATCATGTACCAGAGAACGATACTATTAATAAAGCCCGATTTACGGAAGTGTAAAAGACTGTGCTGGTGTTTACGAACAGCCTGCAAAATCCCCCTTGTCCAGCGGTATCGTTGGGTTATCAAGCCAACAATGCTTTCTGGTGCTTCTGTCCATGATACTGCTCCCGGTTCATAGTTTATCTCCATACCATAGGAGAGCATCTTCACGGTTAGATCACAATCTTCAGCATAAGTATCCGACTCATATCCGCCGACCTCTTCCAGAGCTGTTCTTCGGAAGAATCCCATTGGTCCCGGAATAATATTGACACACTGATAGTAACCCTGAGCTCGGCGGACGAGATTTAATCCCTCGATGTATTCCAATGCCTGAAGTTTAGTTATCAGGTTAATGCGATTGATGATTTTTACGTTCCCGGCAACTGCTGCTACCTTGGGATCTTTGAAATGAACAACTCCCCTGATTATTGAATCGCTTTCTAACCGGGAATCACCATCCATACAGACAACAATTTCTCCGGAGGAGTTTTTGATTCCGAGATTTAAGGCTTCTGCTTTTCCTATGTTTTCTTTCGTATCAACAACTTTGACGGTAGCATTACGGTAGGTTCCAGCCCATTTCACAGCCCTTGTTAAAGTATCGTCTGTCGAACCGTCATTGATTACTACTATCTCTAACTGCGGGTAATGAATCTCCAGTAAAGACTGAATCGCCGCTTCAATACCCTGTCCTTCGTTATGGGCAGGGACGAGAATGCTGACGGTGGGGGTAAAGTCTTCTGTTAATTGCGAATCGATCACTAACGATTCCCGGTGCTGCCGGTAGGAAGCCCAAAGCAGTAAAAAGTAGCGAATGATCAAGATTATCAGGAACATTAACAGGATAATAGTTGAGAAATTCACAAAGAGGGAGGTGACGTTGAGAAGATTAAGCAGTAAGGCAAAATAGGCGATAATAGCCCATATCAACAGCAAAATGCCTAAAAGTAAAACAATGATAGTATAAATGGTATCGCTGAGTTTTATTCTTGCCATGTGATTTCAAAACCGTTGCTTGATAGCTCTTTAAGCTCAGGAATAACGACAGAAATCCTGTTTTGTTCGAGTCTGAAATTGTCTATTCTTCTGCCTGTATCCAATTCTTTGACTGCCAAAGACCTTGCTGCATAAGGAAGCCAGAAAGAGAAGGTAAAATCAGTTATAGACTGCTTATTATTGTTTTCAATTACTACTACGGAACGCTTGCGTTGAGTATCCGCCTGGACTTCTTCTAAAGAAATATCTATGTTCATCCATAGTCTCCACCATTCAGCAACTTGTTTTACTGTCGGTACCCAAACATTGCGGTTTTTCAAATATTGCGTCACTTCTCTCAATACGGGTAAGTTTCGCGGATTAACCAAAACGTGAGTATGGAAGTTAGCCATATATAAGCCTTCTCTGCTGATGATATTTTCAATATCTTTTACATAACTGTCAAATATCTCCTGTACCTCAGTCCGTCCGGGGATCATGATAAGCTTTATATCATCTTTATTGAGCATCGGAAATTGTACCAGTGAATAGAACTTCTCCTGAGAAGAGTACCTGTAATCTGCTCTTGAGTGTTGCTTCTCTTTTGGTTGGGATATTCTGAGTATTTTCGGCTCTGCCCTGTCCGGATGGTCATCGGCAAAAATGTAGGTAAATTCTTCTGCTATCAGAGTATCAATCGTATAATAATCATAAGCCTCTTCCGGAGGTCTGAATCCGACAACATCCACTCCGATCTCTTCTCTGAAAAAATCCTTGATTTCGGCTAATCGAGTTAACTGTTTATGGTGAGGCTGTCCGCTAAAAACGTTATGATTATCACCGTGAACGGCAATCTCACACCTTTCGTCTTCGGCTAAATCTCGCAATAACTCACGGTACATAGCTGCCGGTTCGGTAAGGATGAAAAGGGTAAAAGTAGGAAGTTCTTTGACTTGCAGCATCCTGTTGATATTGGAAAAGGCTGTTTCCGTGTCCATAGATAACGTTGCTGCCCCTTTATGATTATTAGGCCAGCGATTTTTCTCGACAACCGGACGTTTTAACAGCCAGCTAAAAGTATTTTCGGAAAGCCGATAGTAAGCCTCGCTATTAGGAAGGTCTCCCCCGACAGAGGCAGCAGTAAACCCCATCCAGACAAAAGAACCTTTTCCGTAGTAACCCTTAACAATCGCTGCGGTCTCTTCCCAGTAACTGAAATCGTCATCTCTGAAATTAGGATCAATCCAAAATCCGGATTGATCTTGCCCGGTAAGGGCTGAGACACCAAATCTGCTTTCAACATCCAGAGTTTTCAGTCTCGGTATTCCCGAAGTCAGATATCCCGGGGTTTCGAGCATTACTTTCCATGTTTCCGCAGCAGATTCCGGTAGCTTTTGGTAGTTAAGTCCTAAGACATTCGCCAGATTATTTCTATTAAACGGCTCATCACTAATGCTTTCTCCGGCAGCTTCGCAGAGGATCAGTGCTTTGCCGTTTTCGACAAATCTTAATATTATCTCTGTCTGAACCTTTGTCAGTGACGTCGTCCCGGGTATTACCAAAATTTCATACTTCTCCAGCGACCTGTCAGAAACAGGGTATCCTATCACATCGGCTCTTTGCCCCAGTGCCCTCAGGTGTCTTTCCCAAAACTGCACAACAGCTAAGTTCCTATCTGCTTCCTGGCGGACTATCCGGCTATCCTGAGCGAGGTTCAGAATAGCTATCGATACTGAGCCCTCAAAGTTGTCAACGGAGAACAAACCCGTGGCAACAAACAAGATGATACTAAGCACAATCAGGCTTGTGAGTTCTGATTGAAAAAAACGAAAAATTGACTGACCACAACGAGTTTTAGCTCTCAGTTGCTTAGAGAGAAGCTTATTGCCGGTGAGGATATTTAATAGTGAACTGCTAAGGATATATCCCGTTCTATTCATGTCACATCTGCTCCGGATAGTTGTTGTTCATACACTCATTCTCTCAGAAACGATAATATAATTCGAAGATCGAAGTCAGGTAGTTGTAATCAGTATCATCTTCGCGGGGAGATTCGGAGTAGGAGAGTACAACTCCCGCATTTATACTTTCGGTTAGCAGATAATACAATCTTCCCGAAATACTCCGGCTGGCACCGACATTATTTCTACGGAAGGATACTTCGGCATCAAGTCCATAGGTAAACTCTTGCCATTCACCATAGGTTTTACCGCCAAAATAAAGACCGTCATAAGATCGCGGTGACCAGTATAGTTCTGTTTCCTTCTGTTCGGAAAAACTGAGAGCATCCCATCCTAACTGGAGATCGATCAGCGGCTCAAGAGAGAGAGGATATGAAATCCCGATCCGGTACCGGATTTGTTTATTGTTGTCAGAAAACATACCATACACAAAATTACCAAAATATGTAAGTTTTTCAGGTATCGATGTTCCATCTGCCCGGTCGATTGCCTCTCTTTCCCATTCCACCTCGAATCTGTCAACAGAGATACCTGCTTCCAGAGAACGGACTGTTTTAACAAAGTAAACCGCATCATCGTTATAATAGCCTACGCTTAACCGGTTAAGTTCGTCTAATTGATAGGAAAGAGTTGCCCCGAAAAAGAAAGACTCTGTCTTACTGATCTGATATCTGCTGTTATACTCATTCATCCCTGCCAGAATTCTTCCTGATGTCTTTTCATCTATCCAGCCGCTAAAAAGAAGGGAATACCTGTCAGTCTCTACTACCAGTGTGGGTGAATCAGGAATCTTTTGATTGAGAAAATACCTGCCGAAAGCTAATTCCAGAAAACTGTTCCCCTTTAGAGGCTGCTGATAACGAAACAGACCATATCTCTCCGAATAGTTTTCATGGTCTCTCATAAAGCCATAGGTAAAACCAAGGGTTGGTTTATAAGGTGAAGGGGCTCTGTCCGTGGCAACCGTCAGTAAACGGGGATGATTCTCAATCTCTCTGATGTAAGCATCCGTAACCCTGTAATTCGGTTCAATCTCCTGTATAGCTCTTAGATGATAAAGTGCCGGCTGCCATTCTTCCCGGTTTCGGTTTAATCTGAAAAGATTCCAGTGGGCGTACAAATTCTCCGGATGCTCCCTTAATATCTCTTTCAGGTGACTCTCAGCTTCAAAATACTCTTCACTCCAGAGGTAGAGATTGACCAGGTTTATCCTGTTGGTCAGATCATCCTGGTTTTCATTTAAATAGATCTGTAACTGTCTGACAGCTCCTTGATAATCTCCCTGAGAACCTAAGGTTCTGCTGTATTCGAGTCTGACTTTCAAGTCATTCGGATTATTCTGCAGATATATCTCATAATGGCGGGATGCTTCGCTATATTCGGCTGCAATGTTGAGAAGTCTTGCCAATTGAAGACGGGCATGCAGATCATCAGGATCTTCCCTGAGGGCAGCCCTCATAGCTTCTATACTAAATGAGGTAGCTTCCTGATATCTTGTCTGTTCAAGTCTCTCCAGTTCTTTTAGTCCCTCTAAAGCATACATATTATCAGGATCAATACTGAGAACAAATTCATATCTCTCCCGGGAGTCATCCATATTATCTGTCCAGCGGTAAACATCTCCGAGCAAGATATGAGCTGCCAGACTATTCGGTTCTTCTTCTAAGACGAGAAAAATATCCTCTAATGCCCCGGCATAATTATCATTCCAGGATTTTACCCTGGCCATTTCCAATCGGACAGAGGGATTATCATCTCTTTCCAGGTAAATTTGATATGTAATAATTGAGTTCTCATAGTCTTTAGTCAGGGAGAGTAATCTGGCATATTCCAAAAGGAGATAAAGATCATCAGGATATCTGCTCCTTACTTCCCTGAACTGAATGATTGCATCATTATATCTCTGTTGTTCGATCAATCTATATGCTTCCCGCAGAATCACATTAAACATTTCTCTTCTGACGGCAGCATTCTCTTCCAGAGATAAATATACTAAATATTCTCTCTCAGCCTCTGTTATCCTTCCACGCTGGGCAAGAAAGCGGGCATAACGAAGCCTGAAAGCCGAATCCCGCGGTCTTAACCGGATAACTTCCCGGTAATGCCTGTCGGCTTGTTGATATTGTCGGTTGTTGGTATGGATATCGATAAGTCTGATCCTTATCCCGATATTCTCGGGGTCCGCATTCAATTCTTCTTCTAATTCAGCTACAGTTACCGGTGCACTTCTTTGTGTCTCGGCAGCAGCAATACGGTCTAACTCCAGCACCTCCGGATCATTAGCTCTCATGCTCAGAAGCTTTGTTGTAACTTCTTTCAACTGAGCAAAGTCCTGCAAATCGGATAGAATACGGGCTAAAAGCTTGTTGGCTTCATAATCGTCAGGTGAGTCGGACAGATAGGATTTTACTTCTCTTTCGGCTTCGATCAGAATACCTTGATCATAGAGATATAAAGCCCTGTTGTAACTCTGGGGAGAGCCGGATAGAAAAGATATTGATACCGCTAATACTAACAAGAGCAGCAAAAACTTCCCTGCGGTTAGTAATTCATTCTTCATAAGATGTCGGGAACCCTGCACAGTAACCTTTATTGTTGCCTTTTTATAGTGATTCTTCGATCTCTTTTGCCACCAGTTCCACTAATTCCGGTTCTATACGGGCAACACTCTGAGAAAACCCTAAAAAGAGAGCCAGATCACAACAGTTGTTAATTACTCTGGGTGTTCCCTGAGAATACCGGTAGATCAGTTGAATAGCTTCCGGAGTAAAAATCGGCATAGATTGACCGGCAATTCTTAATCTATGAAAGACATATTCCGAAGTCTGTTCTTCGGTCAACAACTCTAATTTACAGCGGATCGGCAGCCTCTGTGTAAGAGCCGGATTTCCTTGTATCTTCTCATCTAACTGAAACTGACCTGCCAGAATAATGCTTAATAATGCCTGGTCGGTTTTGGGATGATAAAGATTGAGAAGTAACCTTAAATCTTCCAAAGTGTCGTTGTTGATCAAATGTGCTTCATCAACTATGATAATTGTATGACCACCTGTGTCGTTTACCTTGACTAACTGCTCTTTGAACTGATTAATCAACTGCATCCGTCCGGTCGGAACCTCGTGCAGTCCTAACTGTCTGAGGAACTCCTGATAGAACTCAACCGTTCGTGATAAGGGGTCAATAACATAGATTATCTTGTAGTCCTGCTGCATATCTATCATTTTTTTCAGGAACATTCTTAATATCAGGCTTTTACCACTTCCGTACCTGCCGGAGAAAATCACCCCCTGCCGTCTTTCTCTAACCGTGTAGAGAAGTCGTGACAGCATCTCCTGGTGCTGTTCAGCGAAATAATAAAAACGCAAATCCCAGTTGTTCTCAAAGGGTTTTTCCTTTAAATGCCAATAATCAAGATACATCTTTCCCCCATCCTTTCTCTTTTCACTTTAACTCGACTGTTCGATCATTATCAATCAAACTCTCTATTTCCCGCTTCTTACTTTTTTACTTTGTATAGTCAGTAAAAGAGATCTTACTCTTTTCTTTGGTTTTCTCTCTATTTTTTTCGGGAAGCCCTGCCTCATCAAATCTTTCTCTCTTAGGATTTTCAACTCTCTTTTCCTGCGGTGCTTCTTTCAAATTATCCGTAAACGAAACTTTTCGCTGAGGTATTTGCTCTTCCCGTCTCGGCTCAGGCTGCTTTATCTGATCTTCCCTCTTCTGTGCCGCTTTGTAGGTCTCGGAAAAAGAAAATCCCTGCCTGTCAACTGCTACAGATTCCCTTTCCTTGACTACAGCTAAACCGGTCTTACTCTTTTCCAAAATCTCAATTCCTATACCCGGAGTGATATTAAAGGTAAACACCGGATAGGGAGATTCCAGAGTTGAGAACTTTCGCACTACCAGTTTGCGGCTGACATCCTGATCTTCTTTGGTATGCTCGTCTAAATGCACCGAGCCCCGCATCTGGTCCTCTATCAATCTCTTGATGGCCAGAGTCTTTCTTGATGTCGGCATTCTGGTAGTTAAAAGGAGGGTCAGATTCATCTGTTTAAGCTCAAACAGAAACGATCTTAACCCCTCTTCAAAATAATCTTCACCAAAAAGTGATACTATGGGAATCATTGAATCAAAGACTATTCTTGTCGCTTCAACAGGTACGACAAGATTTCCTAAATCGGTAATGAAATTCGCAAATTCGTTTTTATCGTTTATTATGCCCGTAGTCTGGGTTACCTGCTTAATAATTACCAGATCACTTCGCTCTATATAATGATCAAGAGGTAAATCAAGCTCTTTAGCGGCATTAAGATAGGATATTGGTTCTTGCTCTGTTACTAATAAGGCCTTCTCTTCATGTAAAAGACCCTTTTTCAGAAATTGGAGAGAAAAGACTGTTTTCCCGGTCCCGGCAGCCCCGCTTAAAAGATAGCTGCCACCTTTTTCGAACCCGCCGGTTATCTCGTCAAATCCAATAATACCGGTCAATACTCGCTCCTTTGTCATCATGTTTCTCCTATTTAAAGCATTATATCCTATGACTTAAGTTACCCATACTGTCAAGATAAATATTTTGCAGATACCGGTAAGGAAAAGATCACCTCGGTACTTTCTCCTTTTTTCGATGAGAGACTAATCAAGCCATTGTGGTCTTCTATTATCTGTTTGCTGATCAACAGCCCCAAACCTGTCCCTCCGGCATGATGTCTTCCCTCGTGAGATATATTGTAGAAACCTTCAAAAACTCTCGGGATATGTTCATCACTGATTCCGCATCCCGTGTCTCTGACAGCTATCTTTACTGCTTTCAGATCGGATGACATTTCTGTCTTCACTGTTATTCCCCCTGTTTCGGTAAATCTGACAGAATTCCCAATTATATTTACCAGTACCTGAATGATCCTGTCCCGGTCAAATTCTATCAGAGGTAAGTGATCATGCAATTTCAAAGATACCGTTAAACCCTTTTTGCTGATAACAGTCTTCATTGATTCCACCGTTTCGGTAACCACCTCATTGATATCATTCTCAGTAAAATTATAAGCAAATTTTCCGGCTTCTATCTTTTGGTAATCTAAGACATCATTGATCAGTCTTGATAATCTTGAAACATTATCCTGGACATTGCCGAGCAGGTTTTTCTGGTCATTGTTAACTTCATCGGCTGTACCGTCGTATAGCAAGGCAATTCCTTCCTTTATGACCGTTAAAGGGATTTTCAGTTCATGGGAGACCATGGAAGCAAAGTTAGCCTTTAGTTGGGCTGATTCTTTAATAGCATTAAGAGCTGCCAATCTCTCAGTAATATCAATATGAATTCCAATGAACCCTTGAATCTCTCCTTTATCAGAGAAAAGAGGAGATAAGGAAATTAAAACATTAATCCTTTTTCCGCTTTGAGTTTCCATTATGGTCTCGAAGCTTTCACCTGCCGGAGAAGTCATCCCGGATAATATTCCTGAAATGTTCTCAAAAGCTTGAATGCCAATAACATCTTCCAGTTTTTTATTGATCATAGTTTCTCTTTCTGTTTCCAGCAGAAGGGCAAAGGCTTCGTTGGCATAGGTGATGTTCAGTACTTTATCAATCATTGCGATGCCGACAAAAGTTGTTTCAGCAATAGCCCGGTACTTTTCTTCGGACTCTCGTAACTTCTCTTGAGATACTTTTCGCTTGGTAATATCGGCATCTGAACCTCTATAGCCGATAACTTTTCCGTTATCGTCGAGTAAAGGCATTCCATTCGTTGTAACCCAAATGTAGTTTCCAATTTTTAGTTTGACTCTGTTCTCATAATTATAGATAGGATTTCTGTCCTTTATCAGGGAAAAAACCTCTTCTTTTAAAGAATCCCTATCAGGATCGGGTGTCAGATCAAAGAAATATCTCTTCCCGACAAGTTCTTCCGGCTTATACCCCAGAACTTTCTCTACCATAGGGCTCATGAACGTGTACATCCCTTTATTATCGATCTCCCAATGATAAGTTCTGCTCTGTTCTGCTAATTGATCATAACGATTTTTACTTTCCTGCAGTTCTCTCTCCACTCTAATCCGCTCGGTAATATCAGTTCCAACTGCCACATAACTGACAATTCTCTCTTTAGCATTATAAACGGGAGAAATACTCGCTTCAATAGTGACGGTTTCTCCGGTTTCTTTAGCGGTAATATAGATTCCCTGCCAGGCATTTCCTCCGGAGAGAGACTGCCAGATTTCCTTCATCAAATCCGGATTTTTTTTGTCTGTGATGAATTGCTCAACTTGTTTTAATATCGCTTTCTCACGGGCAATCCCGCTAGTTTCAGTGAAAGCAGGATTGACATATTGAACCAGACCTTCCGGATCAAAGATTATGATCATTTCATCTGTCTGGTCGATAGCAGAGATAAATCTATCTACCTCCTCCTGGATCAGGAGAAAATCACTGATATCCCTCTTTACTGCAACATAGTTCATTATCTTGCCCTGATTGTCAAAGATAGGAGATATAGCAGCTTCTTCCGTATAGAGAGCACCGCTCTTTTTCCTGTTCACGAAATGCCCCTGCCAGGTCCACCCCTTTGATAATTGTCTCCACATATCTTCATAGAATTCTGCTGTTTGCTCTCCGCTTTTCAGAAGACGGGGATTTTCACCCAGTATCTCATTTTTTTTGTAGCCAGTGATAGCTTCAAAAGCCTTGTTTACATAGATAATTCTGGCTTGACTATCAGTGATAACGATTGCTTCCTTAATGTGTTCTATTGCAGTAGCCAGGCGAGTTAGATCCTCTTCGGATTCAACCTTTTCCGTTACATCTCTAATTGTTATGATTATGCCTTCAGGCAGGATTCTCTTTGATTTTCCGTTAAGCTGACTCTTCTGAGTACTGTCGGTTAAGATTGTGGATTCGATTTTATACCAGAAAGTCTTTCGCTTAACAGTAGAAACCAGTTCCAAGGGAATTGTGGAATTGAAAAGAATACTGCCATTATCGTAACTCGTCATATTATCACTATTATCTTTGTTAATATCTCCCCACCTGGAGATGAGTTCTTCAAAGTCATTTAGACTTCTCTGATTCACTGCTTCATCAATATGATAGATTATCTTATCAAGAAAGGTTTTATGATACTCAGCCTTTAGTTCACCGCTAACTTTGTCGGAAGAAACTCTGACCCTTCTTAATGCCCGTTCAAAGTCTATTCCAACGTCATCCGGCGACAAATTCAGCATTTTCATTGCTGAGCGGTTCATACCCCTAAGTTTTCTTTCCCTATCAACTATCAGAATGGTATAAGGGAGATGATCAAAGATATAAGACTTTGCCACCGGTAAAAAAGTGAGCAGTTTAAAGTTAAAAAGACCGATATAGAAAACAACTCCCGTGACAGCAAAAAACAACGGAACAATATCAAGATTCCTGGGTATTTTTCCGGTCAAATAGACTAAATGAGAAAGCCATGGAATGGTTAATCCCAGCAACAGGATCAAGAATACTCTTCGTTGTTTGCCCTCACTGTTATTTATTGCTGTAAGCAAGAGTATTACCGAGAAGAGAAAGAGAGCATTCTGATGAACGACAAAAATCCAGTAAAAGAGTCCTCTGGTGAATGATATTGTTGAAAAGGGTCCTACAGTGACCAGAGTGATGTTCTGATAGAAGAGATCATGTTTATCTATTGATAAAACGAGGGACAGGACTATTATGGGTATTGACAGGAGTACGGTAATTAGCGGAACCGAGATAAGCCGTCCCCTGCCGGTGATTTTCATCGTAAAGATTACCCAAAAGAAAGGAATAGAGACAATACCGATATATTGTACTTTGAGCCAAAGCAGGTGCCAGGAAAGAGAAGGAATGCTTATTTCCATCAGATACCCGAAAGAATAGAGAAAAGCTCCCAACATCAGGAAACAAAAGGAAAGTGTTCCAATCACCCTGTGAAACGTATAAGCCCAGATCGTAAATATGAGGCTTATAATAACGGATAATAAAATTGGTAAAGAAAAGGCGTTTATTATCATGATCAAACCTTCTTTTACTACTTGCTATAGTTATCATAACTTTGAGTTTGTCGGGCAGACAAACTCCCCGGTTCTGCCACTATAAGAATCTTGATAGAAAAACCAAAGAATCCTTAGTTAAGAATTTTTGTCCATTATTATCTCACTCAAGCTTTCTTTTCGGAATGCCTAAACCCTTTTCATTTATCAGCTTTTATCATAGAATGTCAATAATTTTCACTCCCCCTTCGATTACTAAAACCTCTCTTCTCTTTCCTCCGCTAACTCAATGATAAACTCACCTCACCCTTTCTACTCGCCAAATCTATTCCATTAACTCAGCCCGCTTATCAAAACTTACTTCAATTGGCAATCAGAGAAATACTCTTAAAAGGCAAAACTTAAACAAAATCCTCATTGACATTATTAGTCAGAAAGAGATATTTGCTTCAAAAAATTGGCGAGTGTAAAATGAATACCTATTCTTCCTTAAAAAATGAAAGTATCGAATCCCTAAAAAAGAGAGCAATATTAGCCCGTTCGGCAATTATAAAAGCGACTACTCTTGCCGGATCCGGGCATCCCGGCGGATCAATGTCGGCTATTGATATATTGCTTACCCTTTATGAAATGCTGCATATTGACCCCCGTAAATGCAAACTGGAAGAGCGGGACAGAATTGTTATCAGTAATGGTCATATCTCTCCCGGTACTTATACTGCCTTAGCTTTGAACGGGTTTTTCCCTCTTGAAGACTTTGTCTCTCAATTCCGTCTCTGCGGCAGTATTTTTGAAGGTCATGTGGAGAGAACTGTTCCCGGAATTGAGTGGGGATCAGGTAATCTGGGACAGGGGCTCTCAGCCGGATGCGGTTTTGCTTTAGCTGCGAAGGTAAAGAATCTTTCCTATAACGTCTTTGTGATGATGGGAGATGGAGAACAGCAGAAAGGCCAGCTTTCAGAAGCCTGCCGTTTTGCTGTTAAATATGGCTTGAACAATATAACGGGAATTATCGATTATAACCGGTTGCAGATCAGTGGCGAGATAGACCGGATTATGCCGCAGAATATTAAAGAAAACTATATTTCCGCCGGTTGGAAAGTTCTGGAGATTGATGGTCATGATTTCACAGAGATAAGCGAAGCGGTAAGACATGCTGCTGAGATTGACAAACCGGCAGTAATAATTGCTAATACTGTAATGGGAAAGGGTGTTTCCTTCATGGAGAACAAAGAAAAATACCATGGTTCTGCCCTCTCCGAAGACCAGTTATCTGCTGCTTTAGAAGAACTCGGATCAGAGAATGATCTTGATCATTACCGCCAATTACGGGAATCTTTTCCTTGTAAAACGAGACAGGAACTAACCGAAGTTTCTTCAAAAACTGAAGAAGAGAGAGAATCTGCTCCTTTTTCTGATCTGGATAAAGGAAAGGCAATTGTCTATGACAAGCCTCTTGATAACCGTTCTGCCTGGGGTAATGCCCTTGCCGATTTGGCAAAAATCAACAAAAGAGAACCATACACCCCTATCATTGTCTTCGACTGTGATCTGCAGGGGAGTGTCAAAACCAATGATTTCGAAAAGGAACTGCCGGATAATTTTATCCAGAGCGGCATCATGGAACATCATACAGCAGTCATGTCGGGTAGTGTTTCCTTAGAAGGGTTACAGACCTTTTTTGTCGATTTCGGAGTTTTTGGAGTTGACGAGACCTATAATCAACACCGGCTTAATGATATTAATGAGACTAATCTTAAAGTTATCGTTACTCATGTCGGGCTTGATGTCGGTGAAGACGGAAAGACCCATCAGTGTCTCGATTACCTCGCTTTAATGCGTAATCTCTATCATTTCAGACCGATCATTCCTGTCTGCCCCAATCAAACAGACCGGGCAATCCGTTATCTGATCAATAAAAAGGGAAACTATCTGGTAGCCATGGGAAGATCAAAAGTTCCAGTGATAAAAAAGGAAGACGGTTCACTTTTTTACGGTGAAGATTATCATTTTGAGTATGGGAAAGCCGACCTTATCCGTAATCCCTCGCTTTCTCCAGACGAAACCGATCCTCAAAACAGAAAAGGGATAAAAGGTGCTCTTTTAACTATGGGCACTCTGGCTTCCAAAGGGGTCGAGATTGTTGACAGGCTGAAAGAAAAAGGCATCTTGTTACAGCTCTGGGCTGTTTCCTGCCCGAACGATATTCCGGAAGACTCTCTCCGAATGGCAGCAGAGGCAGGAACTATCTTCACTTACGAAGATCATAATGTCCACACAGGCTTAGGCAGCATAGTAGCAGACAGACTCCTGGAACTGCAGATAAAGGCAAGACTGATCAAATTTGGTGTCAGGGATTATGCACTCTCAGGAAAATCGGAGGGAGTTTTCTATCACGCCGGGCTGGATGTAGATACAGTAATGAAACAGATAGAGGATCAGCTTCAATAATTCTTTACCATTCTGAAAATATCCGAAGCTCAATAATCTAAGAGTAAAAAAGGAGAAACGGGTAACCAGTTACCTCGTTCTCCTTTTTTTTATATCCTTAATCAATGATAAGATATGCCTTAACGTATCACTGAAATAGTACTTTTTAAGCCGCTCTTGGCATTGTATAAAGCGGCAGGAAACAATCCCTTCTGAAGTGTCCAAAAACCTCTCTATCCGAGCTGCTTATTCCGGAAAATTGAAGTATTTTCTGACAGGCTGCTTTATCTTCCATTGGCATCTAAGTCCTTTCGGAAAGGTCACATAATCACCCGCTTTCAGGTGATAGGTACCCTGGGAAGTCGTTACTTCCACCTCCCCTTCGATGAGCAGGCACTCTTCTGGGTTGTCATAGTACCAGTCGAATTGGGAAATTTCCTTTTCCCAGACAGGCCATTCCCTTATCCCCCGGTCTTTGATTTCAGCTTCGGAGAGTCTCTCTATCTCAACTTTTGCCATAACAGACTCCTGTTCATTTAGATTGTGGTTACCTCTTCACCCCTGTTCTTCCAGGAACGAATACAAGGTTTCCCCAAAAAAAGTAACACCAAAAGCAACCTTCTATCCAGAGATCTTTTTCTGCTTTTTTCACTTACTGCTGACGGCTATATTCTTCACCAGTATCGATGGAGAGCTGCATGACTGCATATTGAAAACACTATCATTACCAACCATCTCAATATCTTTCAGTATCTGAAAAAGATTTCCAGATATGGTGAAATTCGCCAGAGCTTTTTCTTTAACTCCATTTTTGTAAAGAAATCCTTCTGCGGCGAGCGAAAAATCTCCCGAGATAGGATTTGCTCCCGAATGCAATCCTTGCAGACTGACAACTTCGATAACCTGGTCATGTGCCTTAAAAAGGTCTTCAGTATTACTTTTTCCCTCTTCCAAAACAAAATTTGTTGGTGAAACGCTCATCGAATTTTTATAACTTCTGGAAGCATTCCCGGTTGATTTTGCCCCTTCTTCTTTGGCAGCCGTAATAGTACTATGGAGGAAATTAGTTAAAACGCCTTTGTCGATAAGAAGGGTTTTCTGAGAAGGATAGCCTTCAGAATCAAAGGGAGAAGATGACATACCGTCCGGATGAAGACCATCATCGACTAATGTAACAACCGGACTGGCAATCTTCTGACCGATCTTCCCTTTGAGGAGTGATTTTCCGTCCTGTACATTTTTAGCGGAGAAGATTCCGGAGAAAGTACTCAGAAGAGAACCCATTGTTTCATTCCTTATAATAACCGGGTATTGTCCGGAGGCGGGAGTTTCTGCATTCAGAAGTTCGGTTGCTTGTTTAACCGCCTTTTCCGCGATCTTCCGGGGATCTATTTTACTGAACTCTCTGGAAATAATAAACTCGCTGCCTGATTTCTTATCATCCCCTTCTTGAGCCAATACCATGGCAAAAGCCATCCCGTAATTGGTTTTCGTCTCCTTCTTCAAACCCTTGCTGTTAGCAATTTTGGCATAGCTATAACCGTCGCTGTAAGCTGCATAAGGAACATTAAATATCCTTTTATCGGCAGCTAAAGCCATTGATTCCAGTTTCTTGGCCAGTTCTATCTTCTCTTCCACTCCTATTTCATCCAGTTCTTTTGAGTATAGATCAAGCTCTTGCCGGATTGCCGGATGGTTAGCAAATTTGACCGGTTCCAGATTCTCGACAAACTTACTGTTGGCGATAGCTTCCTCTATGATCATTTCGAAGGCCTGATCACTGAATTCTTCCGTATAAGAGTAACCCACTTTACCGTCTTTGAGTATTCTAATCCCTATCCCGTTGCTGTCTGCATAACTGAAGGATTCGACATTTTGGTTGTGGATTCTTACGGAAAATGACTTGCCGCTTGCTAATAATATCTCTATCTCATCAACTTTACCCTGAGCAATATCGAATATTGTATTGAATTCTTTTTCGTACATGATTGTTCTTCCTCCTACTTTCTTCCGCCGACAATAATCTGGTCAACTTTAACTGCCGGTTGCCCGACACAGGTTGGAACAGATCCGCTGATGGAACCGCAATTCCCTTCCGCCAGAGCAAGATTGTCCGCTACCATAGTTATCTTATTCAGTATCTCCGCTCCATTTCCTATTAAGGTAGCACCCCGTACCGGTTCTGCTATCTTGCCGTCCCGGATCATATACCCTTCTGCCACTGAAAAGTTGAAATTCCCGGTTCCGGGAAGAACAGAACCGCCGCCCATTTTTTTGGCATAGAGACCGTTGTCAATCGACGCAACCATATCTTCGAATTTATCCGTTCCCGGAGCTATATAGGTGTTGCGCATCCTGGAGGTAGGGGCATATTTATAAGATTGTCTTCTTCCGCTTCCCGTCGAGGGCATACCCATTTTCCTGCCACCGAGTTTGTCGATCATATAAGATTTAAGAATTCCCCTGTCAATCAGCACGGTTTTTTGGGTTGGTGTCCCCTCATCATCGATATTAGTAGAACCCCACTTATTGACCATTGTCCCGTCATCGACAGCAGTGACTTTTTCCGAAGCTATCTGCTGATTCAGTTTCCCGGCAAAGACCGATGCCCCTTTAGCCACTGATGTCGCTTCCAGACTGTGTCCACAGGCTTCATGGAAAATAACGCCACCGAAACCATTATCAATTATGACCGGGAAATTGCCGCTCGGAGCATAATCGGAGAGTAGCATCTTCACTGCCACTACTGCTGTTTTTTCTCCTAAATCTTTCGGATCAAGGCTTCTGATGAACTCATAACCGGCATGAGCACCCGGTCCTTCCGTACAGGTCTGGTATTCCGTACCGCTGCCGGCAATAGTGACAACAAATATTCGGGTGTAATTCCGCTCATCTTCGGTATAGAGACCTTCGCTGTTGACAATCAATACATTCTGTTTCTTCTCCATCATTGTCAAATCTACCTGCATAACTTTTTCATTATATCCCCGGGCTGATTTATCTATCACTTTCATGAAATCTATTTTCTCTGCCTTACCTATGGTATTACCCGGTACCTGCACTCTATGGATATTGTCAAAAGTCCGTTGCTGTAACTGCTGCGGAGTGATAATCTTATCTGTTCTGTCAGCCTTTGAAACTGCATCAGCAGCTTCTAACAAGGACTTCTCGGACAGATCACTTGTATAAGCATAGATGGCACTTTTGCCGTAAAAGACCCTGATCCCTATACCAAAGTCTTTGCCTGCTATGCTCTGTTGTGTCTTACCATCATAAAACCGGATACTGGAATTGTAGCTGTTTTCCAGAAATAGCTCGGCAAAATCGCCGCCGTTGGATAAAGCCCGTTCCAGAACCCTGGTAATCAATTCTCTACTAATCATTAATTAGACCTCCATTTAATATTCATCATTGTTGCAGTTATTTTTATTAACCTCATTATGTCAAACACAATCTCCTGGTATCTTCCTTAGTTTCCGGCAGGAAGAAGCCTTAAAAAAGCGAACCATCAGAAGTTAACTCTTTGAAAAGATTTGACACCAGAACTCTTCTTTTAGGAATGTGTCAGCAAAGCAAATAGTCGAATAAGGAGACAAAACATGGCAATTATCAAAGCTTTTAAAGGTTACAGACCACGCAAAGATATTGTGGAAAAGGTGGCATCTCCCCCTTATGATGTTATTAATACTGAAGAAGCGAGAGAACTGGCAAAGGATAATCCGCTCAGCTTTCTGCATGTAGTTCGCTCTGAAATTGACTTACCCGAAGGAACTGACCCTTATGATGGACAAGTCTATCAGAAAGCCAAAGAAAACCTTGATGGTTTAGTTACCGAAGGTATCCTTGTTGAAGATAGAGAACCCTCTTTATATCTGTATCAACAGCAAATGGGAAACCACAAACAGATCGGACTGGTAGCCTGTGCCTCAATCGAAGATTATGAGAATGATTTTATCAAAAAGCATGAACTCACCAGAGCAGATAAAGAAAAAGACCGGATCCGCCATGTTGACACCCTTAATGCCAATACCGGCCCGGTTTTTCTAACCTACCCCGCCCGCAGGGAGATCGATGCTCTCGTCTCCGAACAGATCCAAACAGACCCGGAATATCATTTCCAGACAGATGACTCAGTATATCACACTTTATGGCATATCAAAGACCCGAAAGTAATCTCTCAATTTGTTGACCACTTTGCTGAACTTCCCGCCCTCTATGTTGCTGACGGTCATCATCGTTCCGCTTCAGCCTACAAAGTGGGAATGCTGAGAAAAGAGAAAAATCCGCAACATACCGGAGATGAAGAGTATAATTATTTTCTGGCAGTTCTCTTTCCAGGGGAGCAGTTGAAAATAATGGACTACAACAGGGTAGTCAAAGACCTGAACGGATTGAGTGAAACTGAATTCCTCGCTCAGGTAAAAGAGCGATTTGCTGTCACTGAGATGTCAGAAAAACAGCAGTATAAACCGGAAAAGAAGCACACTATCGGAATGTATTTTGCCGGAAAATGGTATAAACTCACCCCTAAAGATGGTACTTACACCCCTGATGATCCGGTAAAATCACTTGATGTTGCCATTTTAATGGATAATCTGCTCTCTCCCATTCTTAATATCGGAGACCCGCGCAAAGATAAAAGAATCGATTTTGTCGGTGGAATCAGGGGCTTGAATGAATTAGAAAAACGGGTCAATCAGGGTGAAGCCGTCGCTTTTGCCATGTATCCGACCTCTGTTAAGGATCTCATGGAGATTGCCGATTCCGGGGAAATTATGCCGCCGAAATCTACCTGGTTCGAACCGAAACTCAAATCAGGTATGATCGTTCATTTCCTCTCATAGAGAGAAGAAGTAACACAGGCTCAAGGTCATCAGATACCTGCCGTCAGGGATTATTGGCCTAACAACCTCCAAAATGGCTGCATCAACATCTGAAACGGAAACAAAACAAGCTGCCCGAGCCCTGTTGTTAGCAGAACAATTAAAGAGAACACTTTGTGAAAGAGATAAACACTCATAAGAAGCTTTTCTATCTGGAGAGTCTCGGTTGTCCGAGAAACTTAGTGGATAGTGAGTTTTTTGCCGGCCTGCTCACCCAGAACGGGTATCAATTAACAGAAGATCCTACCCTGGCAGAATTGATAATTGTCAATACCTGTGGCTTTATCAAGGAAGCTAAAGAGGAGGCAATCGAGCAAATCCTCTCTCTGGCTGAACTGAAGAAACGGAACAAAGAGAGCAGACTAATCGTAACCGGATGCCTCGTGAAGAGGTATGCTGCCGAACTGGGGAAGTCACTTCCGGAGATTGACCATATTATCGACCTGAAGGACTTTCATGGTTTTGCTGAGCTGCTTGGTCTCGCTGTCAGAGACAACCTGAGATTTCCCCTGGAATCACGTCCCTATTCCTATCTGAGAATCTCAGACGGCTGTAATAATCATTGCAGTTATTGTGCTATTCCTGCGATAAGGGGCAAGGTAACAAGTGAGCCTGAAACTTCTCTGCTCACAGAAGCCCGGAAGCTTGCTGCTCAGGGAGTCAAAGAGCTGATCTTAACTGCTATGGACATCACCCAATACGGAATAGATCTTCCTCACAGAGAGAACCTGGTGGATCTACTGGGGAAATTGGACAGTATTCAGGGGATTGAATGGATCCGCTTGCTATATCTTCATCCGGCTCATGTTTCGGACGAATTACTTTCTTTTATCAAAGCAAATCCGAAAGTCTGTCCGTATCTTGATATCCCTATTCAACATATTAATGACTCGATCTTAAACCGGATGAACAGAAAAACTAACCGCCGGGAGATTGAAAAACTCTTTCACAAAATAAGAACTACCCTTCCTCAGGCTGCCCTGAGAACGACAGTCATCTCCGGTTTTCCCGGAGAATCCGAAGAACAGTTTTTAGAATTGAAGTCTTTCCTGGAAGAGATAAAATTCAACCGCTTAGGGGTTTTCCGGTTTTCAGCGGAACCGGGAACAAAGGCTTATGAATTGGCTGACAAAGTGCATTTTCAGACCGCCCTCCGCCGGAAAAGAATATTGACAGAATTGCACGATTCCCTATCGGAAGAACTGTTGCTGAACTATGTCGGTAAAGTGGTTGATGTCATCATTGATCGCCGGGCAGAGGATGAGAGCTTTCTTTTCGAAGGAAGAACCCGCTGGGAGGCACCGGATATTGACGGTCTGGTCTTCATCAAAGCGGGTAAGGGAGAGCCGGGTGATATTGTCCCGGTCAGAATCACCGAGAGTCTTGTCCACGATCTTATCGGTGAGATTGTTTAGAAGGAGTTATTATGAAAAGATTATTCAGTGGAGTAAAACCTACGGGAGATTTACATTTAGGTAATTATCTGGGAGCCATTAGGCAATGGGTTGATCTGCAAAACAAATATGAAGCGGTATTCGGAATAGTTGATTATCACGCCATGACCTCCTTTTACCAGCCTGCTGTTTTACAGGAGAATGTATTCAAATGTGCGTGCAGTTACCTCGCTTGTGGTTTAGACCCCGAAAGATCGGTGCTGATGATCCAGTCTCAGGTTAAATATCATACGGAACTGACCTGGATATTGAACTGTCTGACCCCTGTCTCCTGGCTGGAACGGGTACCGACCTACAAGGATAAAACCCTGCAGCAGGCAGACAATATCAATCTCGGTCTGCTGGATTATCCTGCTTTGATGACCGCTGATATTATCATTTACAAAGCTGAAATAGTGCCGGTGGGTGACGATCAGCTTCCTCATATTGAGTTAGCGAGAGAGATCGTCCGAAGGTTTAACGGCACTTTCGGTGATACCTTTCCCGAACCTCAGGGAATAGTCGGTAAAAGAGTGAAAGGGCTTGATGGTGCCGATAAAATGGGGAAATCTCTTGATAACTGCATATATCTCTATGAAACTAAAGATCAGATCTGGGCGAAAGTATCCAAAGCCGTTACTGATCCGGCAAGAATTAAAAGGACAGATCCCGGAGATCCTGAAAAGTGTAATATTTTTACCCTGCATAAATTCCTCTCGGATGAAGATCTCAGGGAGAAGGTAGTTGATGGCTGCACCAATGCCTCTATCGGCTGTATTGAGTGTAAGAGATGGTTAACAGATAACATAGAAATGACCATTGCTCCAATCAGGGAGAAGTACAATTATTATCTCCAAAACAGGGATAAAGTCGCTGAAATATACCGTTTCGGAAACGAAAAGGCAGGAATCATAACTGAACAAACGATGTCCGAGGTTTACAGCAGAACCGGCCTGGACTATGATTTTCTGAAATAATCTCGGAGAAAAACCGGACACGGAAGATTTTGTTTAAAAGGTCATGCTGCCTGCCTGATCTGCTCGAGCAGATTTCGAGTTCTTCTGTCTCAGTAATCAAAACATGTATCTTAATCAGAGAATTCTGACTTTTATATAGACCCTCCTCTCATCTTTTTCAGCCATAAAATCAAAGAGACTCCCCTCGTCTTGAGATCATGATCAGAGAGTATGACTGGAGATTCGGAAATTTAACCCAATCGCCGGCTGAATACCTTTAAGGGCATAGAGAGACATAATTGCCTTGACATCTGCTATCTTTGAGTTATAATTAATCGAGATTATTGGTTATGTTATCTGTATAAAAGTTAAGGATGATGTGATGTTGTATTCGGGTAGCCATTGGCAGAGATATCTTGCTCTTTGCTTTTTGCTTGTTATGACAGCAACTGCTGTCGATCTGAACAGTCAGGATAATGAACCAAGGGTAAAGAAAATCGAGCTCTCCGGCAATGATTATTTCTCTACCCGCCATCTCCGTTCTTTAATGGAAACCCGCACTAAACCTCTGTTGCAAAAACCTCTTTTCTGGAAGAAAGCACCCCGCTTTTCTCCTGAGATATTGGAAGATGATCTGAAACGGATCATCAGGGCTTATCAAAGAGACGGTTATCTTCATGCAGCAATTGAAGGGAAAGAGATACGATATGACGAAGAAGAAAAACAGGTAACAATCAGGATAAGAATAAAAGAGAATTCCCGCGTAACTATTCACCGTGTAGATCTTGAATTCACCGAACATCCGGCAGCGGCAGATTTTTCGTTATACAGAGAGAAGCTTACCGAAGAAATTCAGCTTTATGCCGGGGCTTTTTACAGTGATGATCTTTTAAGGGATGACCTCAAAACAATCCGCAGTTTTTTTGAAAAACTGGGATATCCTTACATCAACGCCAGTCATGACCTCTATCTTGCTGAATCTGAATTAGAGGTGGACGTCAAATATCTTATTGATCCGGGTCCCGAAGTGTTTTACGGAGAGATCAGATTCAACGGTTTGAGCAAGATCGATCAGAGTTTGCTGCACAGATTTCTGACCCTGCAACCCGGAGATCGGTATGACCGACAAAAAATGGATCAGACAAGAAGCAGATTACAGGCATTGAACCTGTTTCAGTTTGTCAGTGTCAATCTCCGATCTGATTCCCAAGGTGAGAAGGTTCCGGTAGAGATCAATCTTAGAGAAAAAGAATCGGTCAGTCTAAACTTCGGAACAGGGTATGGACTTGAAGACCGCTTTAGAGTATATGGCGAAATAACCAAACTCCGATTTCTGGGCGGACTGAGAATAGCTACTATCTTTGCCAAGCATTCTTATCTGGAGCCAATCAATCTCGATTTGAAGGTTACCCAGCCGGGATTTCCGACAATTCGTTCCAATACCGTATTCAACCCCTTTTACCGCCGGGAAAGAGAGCCGGGATATGAGATCGAAAGAGTTGGTGCTAATACTACGGTCAACTACCGTCTTTCGGCTACTACAGCTACCTATCTCGCTTATACTTTCGAAAATAACCGCTTAGAAAAGAGTGCCGATTTTCCCGAACCTGGTGATACTTTTCTGTACTCCGTTTATCATGAAGACTTGCCGGCTGATGAGTTAAATAACAGAGATGATAGCATTACCGGAAGAATTACTCCCGATGTTCCGAGAAGTTACATAAAATCGAGTATCACCTGGGGTATTATCCGCAATTCTTCCCGGCCCGATTTCTATCCGGATAGAGGTTCAATACTCTCCAATACGGTCACCTTGTCCGGCATCGGTTTCGGTTCCGATTATCAATATCTCAGAGTTTTGCCGGAAGCACGGTTCTATTTTTCCTTGAGCGACTATCTGATCTTAGCTTCCCGAATAAAAGGGGGAACACTTAAGGAGTTAAAAGATAATGAATATATACCGGCAGAAGACCGGTTTTATGCCGGCGGTACCTATTCCGTCAGGGGTTGGGCTCGTTCCCGGTTAGGACCTTTGAGTGCTGAGGATCAGCCTCTGGGCGGCAAGAGCCTGCTCGAAGGGAGCTTCGAATTTCGTTACCCCTTATGGAAACAACTGTCGGGAGTAGCCTTTTTCGACTATGGAAATGTCTGGAGCGGTACATTCGATCATAATGTAAATGATCTCCGGTATGCTTCCGGAGGCGGTTTACGCTTTGCTACTCCGGTTGGTCCTTTCCGGTTTGATGTGGGTATCCCTGTCGGAGAGGGGAAGAAACAGGTACAGTTTTTTATCAGTTTGGGACAGGCTTTCTGATCATGAGTATCCGCAAAAGAATTCTTCGCCTAATCCTTTGGGGGGCTATTCTCACAGTTTTCCTGCTCATTCTCGTTTTGCTTTTTACCCAAACCCCATATTTCCGAACGATAGCTAAGAGGATTATCATTTCTCAAATCTCAAAACAGATCCAGGGTGAACTGACCATCGGAAGTCTGGATGGGAATTTCTATAACAGTCTGACCCTCAATGATATAGCCTTCAGCGACAATGATAAAGAGATAATCACGTTAAAGGAAATCTCCTTAGAATATAAACTGCTCCCTCTCTTAAAAAGAAGGGTTTCCATAGAAAGAATTGCATTATCCGGATTAAACGTTTTCCTGCAAGAGGAAGACGATCAATGGAATTTGCAGCGATTGTTTACTCCGGAAGAAACAAAGGAGAGTGACGAGACCGTTAAAGAATCCAAAGACAGCCCCTGGAAAATTGATTTGGACCTTCTAACTCTCTCCGGAATAAATATCAACATCAATACTATAGAGAAGCAAAATAGCAAAATCCCTTCTTCCATAGAGAACCTGCAGGTTTCACTTTCCTTTGCTTTGAGACCCGATTGGGCAAAGATCTCGCTTTTTGAAACCTCATATATCATTAAGTGGAGTGATGAACATCTTCTGACTGTTGACGATATTACTTTTACCGCCCGCTTAATAGAGGATGAGATAACACTCAGTGATCTCTTGCTGGATACTGATAACTTTGTTCTGACCGCCTCTGCTTCAACTTCAACAGAATTCGATAATTTTTCCGGTCAACTCGATTTCTTTGTTCAGAAAGCTGAAGACTTTGCCTTCTTTTTTCCGATATTGAATCCCGACAGCTCTTTTCGTCTCAGCTCCGATTTCCAGGGAGACCGTAAGGAAGTCGAACTGACTCTCTCCTTGCAGGAAGAGAGAGGAAAGCTTGCTCTCTCCATGTTTATGCTGAATCCACCTTATGTAGAGAGTGACTCCAAACCGGTTTACGAAGCAAGTCTTGTTTTTGACGAATTAGATCCCTCCTATTGGCTTTTGGATGAATCTTTATATCTCTTGTTAAATGGCGATATCGCTTTAGCCGGGATCGGTTTCGACTTTCCCGACATTACATTCACTATGAGCAGCGATCTGCATAACAGTGTCTTTCATCTCCGCAACCATATCGATGAACCGGTGCAGTTTGACAGGCTCTCTTTGGAAACCGAGCTGGTGAACAACTCTTTGCATTCTGAACTAAAACTAATGATAAGAGACCTCGGTTCGGTCAGCAGTGAGATAAGAATAGGTGAACTCTCTGAATTTGGGGATATTGTTCTGAAGGGAAAGGTTGAAAATCTTAATCTGAACAATCTCCAAGTTCTCGACAATCCCTATACCGATCTTAACTTTTCTTATGGTCTCAAAAGCAAGAAACTCGGCGAGGAACCGGTTTTTGCCGAGCTGGCTTTCACCCCTTCCCTCTATGATACTCTCAGTATCGAAACTCTAATTTTGCAGGGAATGTATGAAGATGAAGATGTAACAATCGATACCTTGTATTGTGTTATTGATAACAATATTCTGGAACTCTCCGGCTTTTTCAGTCAGACAGAAGAAAACCGGGCGGATTTCATCCTTCATCTGAACAATATCCTGCCGCTGCTGGCATTTATCGACTTACCGGAAGAAAGAATCGAGACTCAGGGGAAACTGACAGGAAGTCTGCGAGGAAAAATCGATTCCTTCGCTTTTACCGGTGAGTTATATCTTAATGATACCCGTTATGGTGATTATTATGCCGGGGTGATAGAGAAGGTCTTCTCAATCAGAAAAGAATCCGAACACCTTTTTCTCGAAACCGGCATGACTATAGATGATATTCTGTTACAGGATATCCCTTTGGAAAGTGTTGCTCTCTCCGGTAATTGGAATAAAGACAGCTCAAGTGTCTCACTCGATATTGTTCAGTCTTCTGATATATCATTAGGGATCAGTGCGGACATTTTCACTGAAGAAGATATCCGGATCGCTCTGAGCCGGTTTCAGCTCCAAATGTCACCCCAGATGTGGGAATTGGAAAAAAAGAGAGCCATGATCACCATAGCAGATAACACCTTCTCCTTCAGCGATTTTAAGTTGGTTTCGGGCAATCAATCTGTTGAACTCGATGGTTATGCCTCTTTAAGCGAAAGCAGTGATTTCAATCTCATCATTGCTGATCTCGATCTGGCTCCCCTGGCTGCGCAATTAGATCATATCGTGTTATCTAAAGGAATTCTATCCCTTGCTGTGACCTTACAGGGATCACCCGCAGAACCTGATATCTCCGCCAATCTTGTCCTCATGGACGGAACCTGGCAGGAAATGACCGAACTCGGAGTAGAAACTTCCCTGACTTATTCACCGGAAAAAGAAACGGTTGAAGGTGAGATCACTATTGAACACAAGAATAATCCATATTTTTTGATAGATTTTTTGCTCCCGGTAAAACTGACACTGGAAGAGGGTGGGGAGTTCTTCAAAGACCGGGATTTGCTTGTCGATCTTCAAACTACTGAATTTGACCTTAGCACCCTGCAGGTTTTTTTGGAAGATATAACAGACTTGAACGGAATACTGAAAGCTCAATTGCTTTTAGGAAACACCCTGGAAGATTTAAAAACGACAGGATCTCTGGAAGTACTGGATGCAAGCTTCTCCGTTCCGGGATTAGGTACTTCCTATCGTAATCTCAACCTGCTTCTGACCTTTGAAGAGGAGAGGCTCAACCTGGATAGATTGGTTGTCAGAGCAGGGGAGGGAAAGTTTCTCGGAAAGGGACACATTGTAATCAACGAAGGTTTCTTCTCTCAACTGGAAGACTTCAGCGATGATACCATATCTGTCATCAATCTCGAATTCAATGCTGAAAATTTCCCTATTATCAGTACTGATGCTCTGGATCTGTCGATCAACAGTAAATTACTTATAAAGGGGAGTTCCAGTGAACCCCGTTTCGAAGGGAATATCCTTGTTAACAGAGGCAGAATACAGCTTGATGAACTAACCGGCGGTACTATGGCTGACAGCACAGAGAAGCCGCTATTAGTTCAAGCAAGAGAAAAACAGCAGATTACTGAAGTTGACCCTCCCGCTGAAGAACAGAAAAAAAGCTTCGATCTGGAAAATATGAGCGGAGAGATAGCTCTCACCTTTCCCAGAAATGTCTGGCTCAGAAGTCCTGATATGAATATTGAACTGAGCGGAGACCTGAACATTCTGGTTGCCGGGAGTGATTTTGAAGTTTTCGGTACGGTAAGACCCCTGCGTGGCTTTTATGCCCTTTACGGAAAAAGATTCCAGATAGTTTCGGGAGAAATAACCTTCACCGGAGGAAGTGATCTCGATCCTTTAATCTCTTTGGAAGCGGTCTATACTTTCCGGGGAAGCGATATGACCAGGAAACACCTGAAGTTGATCATCACCGGGTCTTTGGAGCAGTTAGATCTTGCCTTTGAACTTAACAACCAACCGATTGAAGAGGCAGACGCTATCTCCTATATCGTACTCGGAAGATCCTTTGACGAACTGACACATGGTGAAAAAACCGAAGTATCGAATCAGGCTCTTGCTATCGGGGGCTTTCTTGCCGGAAGATTTACCGGTAAGCTGACCTCGGTTCTGGGAGACGTTTTTCATCTTGATATGATTGAACTCCGCTCTGATACAGCAGCTTCTCAGATAGGGCTGGAGGTAGGGAAATATCTGACCGATCGTCTCTTTGTCAGCTATAAACGGGATTTCAGCTTCAGCGATTCTCATGAACAGATCTATGAAGAGATCCTCTTCGAATATGAGATAACCCGCTTTCTCTTCCTTCAGGCAGTTAAGGGAGATTCGAAAACCTCGGGGATAGATATAATCTGGCGTTTCAGCTGGAAATGATAATTGTTTGCCGGGAAGGCGAGGTATCTTTTAACTACTTTGATCAAACCATTACAAACTACAAAGAGGTGCTTCCTTTACTGCTAATGTTAAGGTCCTGGCTTCAGGTGTATAATCAAAAGTTAATCTGAGCGTCCGGTCGTCAAACATCCTTTCTGCCAATTGGGGCCATTCGATTATCGTTACCCCATCTTCGATGAATTCTTCGATCCCTAAGCCCCATAAATCACTCTCACTCTGTAATCTGAAAAGGTCTATATGATTAATCTGGAAATCAGGCGCCCGGTACTGATTGACCAGCACGAAACTGGGGCTGGTGACCGGCTCAGCTACCCCGAGTGCCTGACAAAGATGCCGGGTAAAAAAGGTTTTCCCGCTCCCCAGATCTCCATAGAGGGCAAGAACATCCCCTTTGCCGATCAAAGGGGCAATTCTCCGGGCTAAGCGGATAGTATCCTGTTCCCTGTCAATATTGTATGTCTTGATCATCGGCAGATCATTATCCTGGACTGTGATAGATTTCTCTTGTTAAAATCCCGGTTAAATCAGGACTTATTACTTCTTGCTTCTACAAATAGCCAGAGGTAGGATCATCTCTTCCATTGAGATTCCGCCATGCTGGAAAGTTCCGTTGAACTGCTTCTGATATTGATGATAAGAATTCGGATAGACAAAGTAGTAATCATCCTTGGCAAAAATATAGTTATCCACAATATTCTTCGCCGGCAGACCATAGAGATTCGGATTCTTTACATGAACGGCATGTCTTTCATTACAGGTTAAATTCTTTCCCTGCTTATACCGGACGGTTAATGTCGTGTCCTTATCACCGATAGCCTGAGTGGCTCGGTTCACCTTGATTGAGCCGTGATCAGTACTGATGACGACTATCGCATCCTGCTTGCTGATCGCTTTCAGAGCTTCATAGAAAGAAGAATGCAAAAACCAGTGCTTAGTAAAAGCTCGTAATGCCTGCTCATTCGGTATTGTCTCTTGCAGGATCTGATCCCGGGAACGGTGATGAGTTAAAAGATCGAGAAAGTTATAAACCAGCACGACCAATTTTTCTTTATTCCAGGTCTCAATCTTCCGAATAACGAAGTTCCCTTCCTCTATATTGAAGATCTTTACATATTTACTGGAAGGATCCAGGTGCATCCCCAGATCGTTTAAATGAGCGTCTAACAACTGATGTTCATTCCGGTTCCGGCTGTTTTCCAGCTCCGCAAATTCCACCCAATATGAGGGGAATTCATTGGCAATATCATTGGGAAGTAAGCCGCTGAAGAGTGAATTTCTGGAATAAGGTGTAGCAGTCGGTAATATTGAGTAATAATGCTCCAGTTTGATATCAAACAACTCACTGATCAGAGGCTGGATAGCATAGAACTGGTCGAAACGGAGACAGTCCAAAATTATGAAATAGATCGGTTTATTCTCTTCCATCAGAGGAGTAATATATTCACTGACAACATCGTAGGAGAGAGCGGGACGTTCATCGCTCTTAAGCCAGCGGGGATACTGTTCTTCGATATAATTACAGAACTCGGAATTACAATTTCTCTTCTCTAAAAAGTGCATCTGGGTCAAAGCAGGATCGTTGATCTCATCTATCTTCAACTCCCATAAACAGATCTCTCTGTAGATATCTGCCCAGTCCTTCCAGTTTGGCTTTGAAAAAAGTTTCTGATTGATTTTCGTAGAAAACTGGGAATAATCTTCACCAATACGGTTTTGCCTGATCTCGTCCACCTGAAAGATCTTCTTGATCTCCATAATAATCTGATTCGGATTGATCGGTTTTATGAGATAGCCGGCAATCTGACTTGCTATTGCTTTCTCCATCAACCCCTCTTCTTCACTTTTTGTGATCATTATTACCGGAACGGCTGAATTGATCATCTTCATCTCCTGCAGAGTCGATAATCCGTCTAATCCCGGCATCATCTCATCCAGCAGTATCAGGTCATATTTTTCTTCCAGCATTGATTCTATGGCATCTCTGCCGTTAGTAAAAGGCTTTACTATATAATCCCGTTCTTCCAGAAACATTATATGGGGTTTGAGGTGTTCGATTTCATCATCTACCCACAATATTTTCACTTTTTGCATATCTTTATCCTCTTCCTTTTTTTCCTTTCTTGACTTAAACCACTAATTCCTCATCCTTCAATTTTGCCTGATGCTCGCTGATCTTTGCCTCTATCTCTTCCAGTTTGGAATCCTGAAAAAACAAAGCAAGCTTAAACATCAGTTCTTTGCGGGAACAGTTGAAATAGGTTACCCACTTTTCTATGAACTGCTCGGTAAAAACATCTTTCATACTCTTTTGCTTAGTCTTCTCTTTCAGCTCTTTGATCTCCTCTTTTAAAACAGTTGATTTCTCTGCTTCCGCCTTTTGTAACCACTGCTCCTGTTCTAACGGGTTAGAATTCTTTAATACCGGACGGAGAATACTCAGCTTATCAAGACCAATCTTAACTAACGAGGCTTCATCAAGATTCAATTGCCCCACGTAATACTTATAATTGCTTACCAGTTTATTTACTAATGATCCGGCAAGATTAAACTCGTCCTCAACAAATTCCCTGAACGTTTCGTATCCGTAGATCCTGAAGATCTGCTCCTTCTTCATCTCGCTCAAAAGCTGTCCCAACTCCACAAAATGCTCTTCCATCTTTTCCCGCATACTGGATAATGCCCTGCGTCTATCTTCCAAATTCATCGCTGATAACTTCTGATCTTTTCCCATTCATTCCTTCCTACTCATATTGATTAACTCATTATTCTTCATTCCGTATCAGTTAACGGATAATAAATATGCTTCTTTTCCGGGAATCTTTTGTCCTTAACATCTTTAATATACTCCCTTAAATTTTCCCTGATAATCTCCGATAAATTCTCATAACATTTGACAAACTTCGGCTGAAAATCTGACAGACCGAACATATCGTGGAAAACAAGAACCTGCCCATCCGTAAAGCGACCGGCTCCAATACCGATCGTTATGATACCCAGCTCTTCTGTTACCTGCCTGGCGACCTTCTCCGGTACCGCTTCCAATACTATCATAAAGGCACCTGCCTTCTCTATCTCCTTTGCCTGTTTGAGCAGCGAATCCGCTGCTTCCTGTTCTTTTGCCTGTACCCGGTAACCCCCCAGTTTATAAACAGATTGCGGAGTCAGACCAAGATGACCGACAACCGGGATCTCACAATCTGCAATACCCTTTATCATCTCCAATCTGGCAGGAGAACCCCCTTCCAGTTTCACGGCATTGGCTCCCCCTTCGACAACTAACCTGGCTGCATTCGACTTTGTCTGTTCAACATTCAGATGAAAGCTCATAAAAGGTAAATCACTGATAATGAAAGTCCCGGGTGCCCCCTTTCTTGCTCCCTTAGTATGATAGACTATCTCATCTACCGACACACCCAGAGTATTGTTATCACCCTTTACCACCATTCCCAGACTGTCGCCGACCAGAATGATATCTATTCCGGACTGCTCTCCCATTTTCGCCGTATAATAATCATAAGCGGTTATCATACTGATACGCTCGGATTTTCTCTTCTTTGCGATTAATTCCTGTAATCCTAACATCTTACATTACCCTCTGATTATTTAATCTTCCATTTTAAAGACTATTACCGTCGATTTCTTGTCAATATAATCTTCCGGGTTCTAAGTCTCGGAATTTCTCCTGACAGTTACCCAGCGTTATTAACACCCGATCAGTTTTTCAGGATAATGCTTTCGCTCCCCCTGAAATGTTCTCAGCTTGCTGTACATTTCGTAAAACCAAGCCACTGGCGGAAATGCTTTAACCCCTTACTAAAACTATCTGTTACGATCCCTGGCAAACTCAATGCCCAGGAAATATGAGGATTTTTCTCCATAATAAAAGAGAAACTATCACATCTTGGGGGTAAAGGTATAATAATAATCCTGCTTTCTCCATTCCCACACCGAAATGATAGCATTCGGTCTCCTATTTATCCTTAGCCTACCAGAGAGTAACACTAGAGTCGGCTCGAGCCGACTCTAGTGTTACTCTCTGATAGACCTTAGATTAATGGGTGCTAAATAAGGCAAAAAGGGGTAATCTCAGATTGTCGTTCGGGGGAAGATAAAAGGATCGTAAATACCGATCAATAATGGAGATAGAGAAGACAAGAAGGGTATATTACTGCTGTCCGGAAAGCTGACAAATTATTTTATGTTAGAATATCCGGCAATTTGATTCAATCCGGATAGTATTCTTCGTCTTGCTAAAATATCACTACTACTGCTTCTTCTTTTCCGATTTAGTGAAGACCAAAAGTTCTTATCTTATTCGGCAGCCCGGCTGCGGAAGATAACTTCTCATTTAAAAAAGGGAGAATTAATCCTGAACCTTAGCGTTTTCTCCGTATAAAGCTGAGATCTCAGCCAGAAGAAGCGGCAGTTTTTCCTCAAAAATTGCCTCTCTTATTCTTGCCATCAGCCTGTTGTAGTAATGGACACTATGCAGTGATGCCAATCGCAGTCCGAGAATCTCATCAACATTGAAAAGATGACGCAGGTAGGCTTTGGTAAAATTTCTGCAGGTATAACAGTCACAATCGGGGTCGAGAGGTGAAAAATCCTCCTTATGACGGGCAGCTTTGACTATAATTTTCCCTCTGCTGGTAAAGACCGTTCCTTTCCGGGCATTTCTGGTGGGCATTACACAGTCGAACATATCTATCCCGTTCATAACGTTTGTTATCAGGTCTAAGGGGGTGCCAACTCCCATCAGGTAGCGCGGTTTCTCCTGGGGTAGGATAGTGTTGAGAAAATTTGTAATTCCGTACATATAGGACTTCTCTTCACCTACTGCCAGACCTCCCACGGCATAACCGGGAAAGTCAAGAGCAATGAGTTTTTCAGCACATTCTTCCCGCAGATCCTCATATATTCCACCCTGAACTATAGCAAAGAGAGCTTGTTTCCGGTCGTTTTTGTGAGCATCCCGGCACCTTTGTGTCCACTCGATGGTCAGGGACATAGAGTCAGCGACATACCTTTTTGTTGCAGGATATGGGGGACATTCGTCAAAAGCCATGATAATATCAGCACCCAGGGCATTCTGGATCTCAATGACCTTTTCCGGAGAGAAAAAATGATAACTCCCATCAAGGTGTGACTGGAATCTTACTCCGTCTTTTGTTATCTTTCTTAAGCCCTGTAAACTCATTACCTGAAAACCACCGCTATCGGTCAACATTGGCTTAGGCCACCCCATAAACTTATGTAAGCCGCCGGCATTGGCGATCAGTTGATGACCCGGTCTGAGATAGAGATGGTAGGTGTTGCCAAGAATAATCTGGCTTTCCGCTGTCAGCAGTTCTGCCGGTGACAATGTTTTAACGGTGGCAGAGGTTCCTACCGGCATAAACACGGGGGTTTTAATCTCACCGTGGGGAGTTATCAGGGTACCGCACCGGGCATTCCCGGATTTTTTATCTATCCTGAAATCAAAAATGATACACCTCTCCCTTTAGCTGGTCAGGGGGTTTCAATAGTTTCGATGTTTTGCTGACTATTACGGAGTGCAAGATTTCTCCCTAAGAGCCGGGAAATATCGTTGTAAAAGATAAACACCATTAAACCGATAAGGATAATCATGCCAATCTGCTGAATAAATATCTGCACCGTGAAAGGGATTGGTTTTCCCCGAACCCCTTCGATCAAAGAAAAGAGGATATGACCACCGTCAAGAGCCGGTATCGGGAGTAAATTAACTAACATCAGGATCAGGCTGATTGCTGCCATAAAGGCAAAGACAGGTCCCCATCCCATCCGGGCAGTCTGCTGCGATAACATAACGATCATCACTGGTCCGCCCAGTTGATTTTTGACATCTGCCGGTTTGACAATCAGGCGGTACAGGGCATAGCAATTCACGATTACAAAATTCGCTGAAGACCAGGCTCCAAATTTTATTGATTCCAAAAGACCGTGCCTTTGAAAGTAACTGACTGAATGCTTTTGGGTTATTCCTATCATCTTCTGTTCGGAATCAGACAAGATACCACTCTCTAAGGGAACGATAAGACTGCGGATCTCATCTTCCCTGAGAACAGTTAACTCTACCTGATCATCAGGATGTCCGGCTATGAGCTCTCTCATCTCATACCAGTTATCGACCTTCTCTCCATTGACCGCTGTGATCACATCTCCTTCCTGCAATCCTGCCCGGTAGGCAGGCATTCCGGGAGCAATTGTTCCTACTGCGGGGGGAACGAGGGGCATTATCTCAGTGTACCAGGATGAAGGAGTAATGTCTCTCGTATTTATTCTGATCTGGCTCTCATCTCTGATTATCGTTATTTCATTGATCTCATCTTCTTTGGAACTCTGCGGCAGATCACTCCAATACTCTATTTCCCGGTTATTCACGGAAACAATTCTATCGTGAGGCTGCAGTATATGTTCCAGAGAATCGGAAACATAACCGACCACCGGCAGATGATCCTCTACTGTATATCCGACACCGAATGATAAAGAATAAAGCATAAAACCCAGGACCAGATTCGCTAAAGGTCCGGCGATAACAATAATACTTCTTTGCCACCAGTTTTTGCCGTAAAAATCGTTCTTCCCAAACTGCCCATCATCTCTCGGTTCATCACCGCTCATTTTCACATACCCCCCCAACGGGATCAATGATATGATAAAATGAGTTCCTTTGTATTTATAGCCTGCTAATTTAGGTCCAAAACCGATAGAAAATTTCTCAACTGCGACTCCGAAAGAGCGTGCAGCTAAGAAATGCCCAGCTTCATGCACGACAACGAGTATTCCCAGGGCAACAATAACTCCGATGATAAACAATCTGAACCTCCCTACTTGTTCTCTAATCTCTGAACTCTCCAAGTTCTTGTTTCGTTTCAAGCGGTCAAGATTTTTCCTGATTTCTTACAGCTGCATCCGATCCGCTGTAAACTTTGCTAAAATTAAGGAAAGCTTCCGAATGATCAGTACCTAACCAATCCTGATTTTCTCTTAGGAAAAAAGAGGGTAAATTAGGTGAGCGATTCTGTTTCTCATTGACTAAAAAACGGTTATCTTCTCAATATAGATATCGAATAAAATGGAGGATAAGATGAAGGAATTTTCCGTAAGTGAAATCATCGAAATGGCAATACTGATTGAGCAAAGCGGTTATGCTTATTATGGTCAAGCCCTGAGAAGAAAAAATCTCAGCTTCAAGACCAAAGAACTTCTGACAAAACTCAGAGACCAGGAAAAGCAGCACGAGATTTTTTTCAACGGCTTGAGAAAGGAAGACGATTTTGAGCTGCTAAACTTCGGCGAAGATCAGGAGTTAGTACATGATTACCTGCGGGCTATTGTTAATTACCGGATCTTCAGCAAACCGGAAGCTGCTCTGAAAGCTGCAGAGCAGGCTAAAGATGAGAAGGCTCTGATTGAAGCGGCGATAGATTTTGAGAAAGATACCCTTCTTTACTATCAAGGTATAAAGGAAGCAATTAAAGATTCGGAAGCAAAAGATGTCTTAGGCAAGATTATCAAAGAAGAGATCTCTCATGTCCTCTGGTTAGTACTTCACCGTGATGCATTGACTGACTGATGATCAGAATGATCAGAGATGGGAGCTTTAACTATTCGGTTTCCGGTTTTCCTTAGCTATTCTCGTTGAACTACCGGGAAGTTTCCTGATTTAATATATGAGTTATTCTGCTTGGCAAAGCGATCAACCAGAGGAGGTATGTACGATGCTCAGTGACATAGAAATAGCCAGAAAGATAAAACTTGAGAAAATCAGTGATATCGGAAAGAAAATTGGCTTGAAATCAGATGAAATAGAGCTCTACGGAAACAATCAGGCAAAAATTACTCATCAAGCTTTGAAGAGGCTTGAGAAGTTACCCTTCGGAAAGCTGATCCTGGTTTCAGCTATCACTCCTACTCCAGCCGGAGAAGGAAAAACCACCACTTCTATCGGGCTCTCGATGGCTCTTAACAAAATCGGGAAGAAGTGTATTGTGGCAATCAGAGAGCCCTCTATCGGTCCTACCCTGGGTGTGAAGGGGGGAGCTGCCGGGGGAGGTTATTCCCAGGTCTTGCCGATGGAAGAGATCAATCTCCATTTCACCGGTGATATGCATGCCATTACTGCCGCCCATAACACTCTTGCTGCCCTCGTTGACAATCATATCTATTCGGGTAATCAGCTTAATATCGATCCGGTAAAAGTTTCCTGGCAGAGAGTTCTTGATGTCAATGACCGCTCCCTGCGCCGTGTAGTTATCGGTTTAGGAGGCAGGGGACAGGGAATCCCCCGGGAAGAAGGGTTTGATATTACCTCCGCTTCCGAGATCATGGCTATTCTCTGTCTTTCCAATGATCTTGACGAATTGAAGGAAAAGATCGGAAAGATCATCGTTGCCTATACCCATGATAATCAGCCGGTAACAGTGAGTATGTTAGGGGTTCAGGGAAGCCTAACCGCTTTGCTTAAAGACGCTTTAAGACCTAATCTCGTTCAGACTACGGAAAACACCCCGGCTTTTGTTCATGGTGGTCCTTTTGCCAATATTGCCCAGGGAGCAAACAGCATCATTGCTACGAAGACTGCCTTACGTCTGGCGGATTATGTTGTTACCGAAGCAGGTTTTGGTTTTGACCTGGGAGCTGAGAAGTTCTTCGATATTGTCTGCCGCTACGGAGAGTTTTGCACTTCAGCCGTTGTTTTGGTAGCTACGATAAGAGCACTCAAATTACATGGCGGCGGAAAACTAAAAGACCTTTCCAGCCCGGATCCGGAAGCTGTTGAACGGGGTTTAGTTAATCTGGAGAAGCATCTGGAAAATATCAAGAAATTCGGCATGAAATCAGTTGTTGCTCTGAACCGTTTTGCTTCGGACAGCGAGGAAGAATTACAGATCGTCACAGATTTTTGCAGAAAGAAAAAGACAAATGTCGAAATCGTCGATTTCTTCGGTAAGGGGAGCAAGGGGGGAATTAAACTCGCAGAAGAACTGGTAGAGATTATCGAACAGGAAGAGTGTAATTTGCAGCCTCTTTACGACTGGAATTCTCCGGTAGAAGAGAAAATATTCAAGATTGCCACCGAGATTTACGGTGCAGAAAACATCGACTTTACCTCTTCCGCCCGCAAGCAGTTAAAACAGATCTATAAACTCGGTTTCGACAAACTCCCCGTCTGTATCGCTAAAACGCAGAAGTCTCTTTCCGACAACCCCGAACTGTTAGGAAGACCCAAAGATTTTCTCGTTACGGTTAGAGAGATCTTGATCGCAGCCGGGGCAGGTTTCCTGATCCCCATAACCGGAGAGATAATGCGTATGCCCGGTTTACCGAAAAAACCTAATGCCGAGATAATCGATATCGATAATAACGGTAATATCAGCGGTTTATCGTAGTTTACTCTTAAGACAATACTACATAATATGAAAAAGGGGCGTATGCCTGCATACGCCCCTTATTACTATTATCTCTGACGAATTGTTTTATTTCATCAGGATCATTTTCTTGGTTGAAGTATAGTTTCCGCTCTTCATGCGATAGAAATAAATACCGCTTCCTGCGTCTCTGTTCTGGTCTGTTTTTCCGTTCCAGACGATGTTATGAGAGCCGGCTTCCACAAAACCGTCAACAAGAGTTGCAACCTTCTGTCCCTTGATATTGAAGACTTCAAGCGCTACTCTTCCCGGCTGCTGAAGCTCAAAACTAATCGTTGTTTCGGGATTGAAAGGATTGGGATAGTTCCCTTTTAATCTGGTAGCGACCGGTTCGATCGTATAATCGTCAACATTAACATCTGTTACTCCCTGAACATGGAAGTCATCGATCAGAAGGATAAAGGCATCGTCAGAAACACAATTTATGGCTATCCAAACGTTTTGATTGTCCCACTGAGATAGATCAAAGGTGTATTGTGTCCATTGAGCTGGTACCTCTATATATGGAGCATCGCTAATGATCGTGAAGGTAGTAGGCAGCATGCTTGTTGTTGAAACACCAACTTTCATTCGTTCCATCCCATACTGAGTAGTATAAGATCTTGCCCAGAATGAAAGGGTAGAGTTATCACCCAGGGAAGTCTGGGGAGTAATCATCCAATCGTTATTCGGTCCATTTACCGCTGCAAAAGAGGCAGCCATTTTATCGCCGCTGTAAGCTTCCAGGTCTAATGGAGGTGTAGTTGCCGAAGGATTGAAAATTATATAAGCCATAGCTGAACCGGAATTGGGGAACTGGACTTCCGTGAACCCGTAAGTCTCTGATTGATCCAGATCTATAGTAGTCCAGGGCGGGAACTGGAGAGCAAAGTCCACATGGGCTTCAAAATCATCAAACAAGATAGTCGAAACCTGAGTATTGATAGTTACCGTATTTGAGGGATTAGATTCTTCCTCATCATATACCGCTGTTACATAATAGTGATATAGTCCCGGTTCCAGTTCTTCATCAAGATAAGTAGTCTCCTCAACATCAGCTATCGCTACCTCATTACGATATACCCGGTAACCGGTGAGGGTCTGACGGCTGTTTGCCGGAGCAGCTACTCTTCGGGAAACCGGACTGAGGTTTAACTCACCCTCGGCGAAAGCACGGGATTGGTCTAAAGCAGCATAATCACTGCGGAGAGTCTGTCCGAAGGGAATAGCTTCTCTACCGGGAGCGAAGGAGGCAAATCCGTGAATATTCCAGTTGTAATTCAATGTCGGTGCCAGACCTAAAAGGGTTGTCCAGGCATTATTGAAGTACATCATATTACCTACGCCATCCAGTGCCGGACCGATATCACAGCCTGCCGGGAAGCCGGCTTGGGTATCAACATGATAACCAATCCATAGCTCCTCGTCGCCGGTAATATGAACGGCATTATCCAGTTCGACTGAGTTCCAGGCTTGTATCTGGGGAGAAGGTACGGGCTGATCAACAACCAGGTCTCCAGGTTGAGTCGCTGTCCCTCCTGTCCATATATTGATCGAATAGTTACAGTTCACTTCATTGGGGAAGAAACGGACTATTGTCAGATATTGACCGACAACACCGAAGTCAGCCAGATCGGCTGGAGAGAAGCGGGCTGCAACTTTAAAAACTGCTGCACCATCGGTTCCGATAGCATTGTAGTTTTCGCCGTCATCCCAATGAATCCAGCTTCCAAATTCCGGGGCTTCCCATTCTAACAGAACATTATCATCACCGATAAGACTTCCGGTCAGATTGAATGGTGCCGGTAATCCGGGAGTAGTTCCTTCTTCTGGAGTAGCTTCGACAGTATTAGAAGGATCAGATTCGCCATCGGTATAAACTGCCGTTACATAATAGCTGTAAGTCACGTCATTCACAACATCTTCATCCATATATTCGGTAAACAGGATCGGGTCTGTGTTTATCATGACAGCATCTCTATAAAGATTATAACCGATAAGCTCTCTGGTAAAAGAAAGCTGAGTCATCAGATAGTCTTTCGTAATCATATCAGAAGAATCTAACCGTGCCTGATGAGCAGTATCAATCTTTCCTGCCGGAACAATTCTTTCTGCTTTGACTAACTCACCTCTGCTGGCCGGAGCAATCCAGAGATCTATCAAAAAATCACCAATCGTTGACATTGTATAATCACTAAAGTCGGTAACAGGAGCAATAGCAGAATAACCATCTAAGGTATTATCGCCGTCAATACAGGGATAGGCATCCGTCGGACTATTGGACATCGCTTCAATAAAAACACCTACCAGCCCATTGTTTCCTGCTATACTATTTAGATCAACATTCATTTCCCAGCCATTGTTCACTGTTGTTGAAAAAGGCCCTAACATCTCGATGGTGGTATAATTTGTCCAATCTACAACATGGATCTTATACTGCCAGGTTCCGTTCAATCCCCAGGGGCTGTGACGGAAATCAATATGTTCTAAAGTAGCTCCCGGATAAGTGGCCAAATCAAAAACCACTCCATAGCCGATATCATATTGTTGATAGTAGGCATTTTCCGCAACATTGGAATGCTGCCTCAGCATAAGTAAATCCGGTGGCTCATCCCCCGGTTCTTCCCATTCCAGGTGAACATAGCCGTCACCAGCCTGAGCAGTAAGATTTGTTGGAGGTAAAAGCTGGGCATAGACAGCTGCTGTCAATCCTAAGATCATCAGCAAGCTAATTACCGTTAACATCTGCTTTCTCATAAGTTTCTCCTTTAATTCATTTTTTCTCTGTAATCGTTGAACATTGAAATCATAGTCAGTTTATTACTATGAGTGATACTATGACGTTTACTCTAACATTGTGTCAATTATATGTGTTATCAAGCAAAACAGCTGCATTGGAGACAAATCCATCAAGATAAAAAAACTAACCATCATTCGATAACACTCCTTATCCGGTTAAATGATCGACTATTCTATAATACCCAATTACTTACAGTATTTTCATGCAATCAACACTATAATTTCAGGTAACTCGTTTAATGTCAAGAATAATCATCTTACTCCATTGAAAAAGGGGGAGCATTTCTGCTCCCCCTTGAGAATTTATCTTGTGAATGTTCTTATTTCATCAGGATCATTTTCCTGGTTGAGGAATATGTTCCCGCTTTCATGCGATAGAAGAAGATACCGCTGCCTGCTTCTCTGTTATTGTTGTTACGCCCGTTCCAGACGATGGAATGATTACCGGCTCTCATCTCTTCATTAACCAGTGTTCTGACCATCTGTCCTTTCACATTAAAGATCTCGATAACCACAAAATCGTCATCTTTCAGACTGAAATTGATCTTGGTCTCGGGATTGAAAGGATTAGGATAATTACCGCGTAACTCAGTTACCTGAGGTGTAACGATAATATCTTCATCAGTACTGATAATAGTAATCTGATCGGTTTGCAGTTCATCGGACTCACCGGTTGTATATTGAGCAATAACGCTGTAAACATAAGTACCGCCCGGTACATTAGAATCTGTAAAGGTAGTCTCACTCAGTTCCTCTACCAGGACGACATCATCTCTCATGACCTTATAACCGAGAAGGGCTCTTTGGCTTTCTCTCTCATTAACCGCTCTGGTATTACGTGTGGGCTGAACTATACCTTTGGATTCTCTGACTAAATCAGTAGCTCTGAAAGTAATGTCGGCTATGCTGATATCATCAACAAACCAGACATACCATAAGCCGTCATTTGTCGGTCCGTCAACTGCATTCCAGGCAATCATGATATCCTGTCCGGAATAAGCAGCGAGAGAGACTGTCATCGGTGTTGCATAGTAATTCCATGCACCGGTCATTGCCGACAGATCCTGCAGAACAGTCCAGGTACTTCCACCGTCATTAGATACTTTTACGTAGTAATGATCGGCATTGGTTGAACCACGATAACCTACTGTCCAGTAAACCAGTTCGGCTTCAGGCGGGCAATTGAATTCCGGACTCTTCAGCCATTCGTCCTGATTGTTATAACTCCACCAGAGACCGGCATGATACTGACCGATAGGGCTATAGTCAGCTGATGAATGATCATTAACTGTCCAGAAACCTGGTAAGGGACCGCTTGTATCGGTATTTACACCGGAGCTGACCCAGCCGTCGGGTAACTGATTATCTTCAAAATCAACATCCCAGTACTCACCGAATGTTGTTCCCGGAGCATACCAGTCTAAGGTCACATTATTATCGACAACTTCATAAGTCAGTTCTACGACCGGATGAAGTGATTCGATAAGCTCGACGTTATGCATAAAGGTGTCGCTCATGATCTCGACGTTATGCTCGATGTGTTCATCAAATCCCGCTAAATGAGCCTCGATCATATATGTGCCGTGCCAGACATTCGGGAATACTAAGATTCCGCTGGCAGGAGCGGTCATGGTATAGACATGGTTAGGATCCATGTCGTTGTTAGTCAAAGTTACTACGGCACCGGTAACCGAATCGCCTGAATTAGTGGTCAGGTTGATGGTTACCATTGCACTCATGCTGTTTTCCAGAGTATTAGAGAATGCCGGTGTTGAGAGGGTATTACCTGTATAAACTGCTTTGACGGCATACATATAGACGCCCGGATCTAAAGTTGACCATTCTGTATCGGTATAGGTCGTGTCATCGGGAGTAGTTATCGTAGATAATTCTGACCAGAGGTTCTCGTTATCCTGATTCTGGGATAAGAATCTGTAAACAACAAACCCTTCGATCGCTCTGTCATCACGGACTGCTCTGTCGATGACTCCCAGTCTTGTTAAAGCACTATTTCTGGCGCTGTTGTAAACCGGAGCATCTGTTTGCAGTATTCGGGCGGTATTGCCGGCAGACAGCTCTACCCTGTCTCTGGTAGTGCGGGCAATGTTTGATGTCTGTTTCGTTGAGACATAGTCAGCGCTGCGGGTAATCTCACCGTAGTCGTAACCGTAAGCTCTGAGCAGGTAACTAACGTTAAAGTCAAATTCTTCGATCGCTGACCAGACATTACCGGTATAATCTCCGGTGAAGAACTGAGTATTCGGTACGAACTCCCAGGGATCTCCAATTCCGTCATCAGTTGCCAATCCTAAGAATCCGGCATAGCTGAGACCGACCAGGAAGCCGTTTGGAGCTTCCACCGGGTCTGGCAGCTCATAAACATTCCATTCCAGATCTATGTTTGGTACATTCATTGATTGATAAAGTATATCACTACCGTTAGGCATACCGGCAGCAGTCAAACCGAAGATAAACAGGTTAACCGTGTTGTGCGGTCCCCCTTCAGCAGTCGTCATCCAGGAAACCTCATGGATTTCCGCATCTCTTCTGTGTGCTGCTCCGAGAACAGTAGTATTGGTCCCACCAGTCGAACCCAATTGTCCGGTTGAGACACCATCGTCATATCTGAACTCGGTCAAAGCGCCGCCGCCGGACGCATTCCAGATCAAATCAGCGTTATTGGTATCCTGATTAATCTCTGCAACTACATTAGAGGGTGGGAAGAGAATCTCATTGATCTGAACATCAAGAACTGTGGTGTCCAGGATCTCGATGTTATTTTCGGTATAAGACTCAAATCCCTGCAAGGTTACTTGCATATTATAATCACCGAGCATGACGTTATTGAAGGTTGCAACAGCCGGTACAGTTCCGGCAGCGATCTGGGTATAAACAGGACTATTCCCTTCCGGATCTTCATCGAGACAGGTAAGAGTAACCTCTGCTCCTGCTGCTGAACTTCCGTCATTGGTTGTGATATTTACTGTTACATTCGTTGTCATATCTTTTCCGACCCAGTTAGAAATGGCGGCAGAGGAGATAACATCGTTAGTATGAACGGATTTTACTCCGTAACGATAGAAACCGCTGGCAACATCATCCCAGCCGTTATCGGTATAAGTTGTATCGGTAACTGTACCCAGCTCTACCCAGTTATCTTCGTTGTTGACATCTTCGAACAGGAAGCGGTAAACCCTGAAGCCTTCCAGAACACGATCGTTGTTCGAGGCGAACGTATTGGCTTGTAAGCCCGTTTGCGGCAGAAGTTGACCGGCAAAACTATCTGATCCTCTGTTCTGAGGTTCAGGTCCGACATAAACATCATCAATATACCAGCCGGCATAGTTGACCACGGTTGTAGCATAGTGCTCAAAACGAATTTCGACATCGGACAAACCATCATAAGCCGAAAGGTCTAAAACAACCTCTTCCCAGGCAGTATTTGTGTAATTCCAGGCAGGTCCCCAGACAATATTACCGTTAACACTTACCTGTCCATAGTCAAAGTTACCGAAGGAATCATTCCAGCTCCAGAATATCATGGTTGCATCGTTGAAGGTAGTGAAATCAAAGGTTTTGGTTAGATAACTGAATCCACCGGAATTAGTATGGTTCGTATTGATCACTGTTCCCCATAATCCGGTACCCGAAACGGCGTTTGGTGGTGGAGTGGCAGCAGCTGAACCGGTGTTAGTCCAGTTATCAACATTATAATCGTCTGTCCATTCCCAGTCTCCTACCGGATCCCAGGTTGCTGTAGGTTCCCAGCCGCCGTCATCATTCTCGAAATCGAAGAAATTATCATCGACAGCTACCGGTGAACCCCAGGTCAGATCAACATAAGTATCATCAGCACTTTGAACGGCTACGACATTAGTTGGCGGGTAAGCAATCTCATCAACAATGATGACGCCGACATCCAGATCTGTGGTTCCTACCGTAACCTGACCTGAATAGGTGGTATATCCTTCAGGTACTACAGTTATATCGTAGGTTTGATTAGTAAAGACATTAGCAATGGAAAACATTCCGTTCGCTCCGGTAACCGCATCATAGTCTGCATAACCGGAGAGATAAACCGGAACTCCTACGAGTCCCACTGTCGGGAAATCACTCCCCACAACCTGTCCGGAAACAGTAACATTATCCAGCAGTTCCATATTAATGTTTACATGCGTGTTTTCATCCTCTATGATCGTAACATCGGTTACATAGTTGTTATAACCGTGTCGGGAGGCAGTAATAGTTTGAGTACCAATCTGAACAAAGGGGAAGGAAAAATATCCCTGAGCGTTAGTAGTTTGAGTAAAGGGCATACCGGCTATCTCGATAAGAACTCCGTTCAAAGGATCATTGGAATCGATGTCATAAACATTACCGGAAAGTGAGCCTGTATCTCCTAACGGCTGGAAAGCCAGTTGAACCTGAGGTTTATAATTGGCTGTTGTAGTTGTATTGACATCACCTTGGTTGGAACTGTCTGATCGGACAAAGCGCATACCGTTCGGGGAAGTGAATATCCTTTGCTGTCCGGAAGAATTATAGGCAGGAACCTGGTCGAAGGTCGTATCTACCAGAATATTCTCCGTTCCGTTCCAGGCAAAAGGTATTGAAAAAGCTAATGTTTCCCAATCTCCGGCGGTCGGTAAATAAGAAGGATTGTTATAAACCTCTTCGAAGGGACCGTCAATATGGGCGGAAGCATCGGTAGCATCGGTATGTCTTACCCTGATCCTGAAGTTAGGTAAGGGATGTATCGGTGGTGATTCAATATAGTATGCCAGTGACATAAGATTATTCATACCGCCGACACCGGCTGCATTTAACTCGGCAACGGTATATACGGTTTGAGTCCTGTTACTTCTGTAGTAAATATTAATTGGAGCTGCCTGAGTTCCGGTATTTGTATCGGTTCCCGTACCTATTGTTGCTACCAGAACATCAGCCGGCATAACAGTGACATTAAGGTTCGGAGTTGTATCATTCGCCGGATTCTCATCACCGGCAAGAACGACCTGACCATACAGGTAAGTAGGACCTTCAACGTCCGGAGTCCAATCCAAAGTAAAATCGGCACTCTCACCCTGCTCAAGGTTTACGGTAGCCTGAATGGAATTGAGTTCTACACCTCCCTCTTTCATCAGCTTCACAGTATAATCATTTTGGGTAACCATTCCCAGATTGGCTACAGTGATAGTATATTGAGCGTTAGTATTGACTGAAGGGGAGGTAGGACCAACGATGTGAGTGGCGGTCATATCGTGTTGAGTAAAGAAACCACCATCGAAAATCATCCTGATCTGCGGTTTATAGACAGCTGTTGCCGTAGTTGCTACGTCAGTCTGATCTACACTGTCGGAACGTCCGTAACGCATGCCGCTTGCTGCCGGATAGGTCTTCTGCTGTCCGGATGAGTTATAGGTAGGATCAACAATGCCAAAGGCTGTGTCGATGAGAATATTGTCTGTTCCGTTCCAGTCAAAATTCTCTGTGAACGGCATCATAAACCAGTCCCCTTCTGTCGGCATTAAAAGAGGGTTAGTATATACAGTAGTAAAGGGACCATCGTCGTGAGCCGAAGCATCTGTTGCAGTAGTATGTTTGATCCTGATGATAAAATTAGGCATCTCATACAAAGGTGCTCCGGTTACATAGTAGCCGATCTCCTGCAGAGTTGCCGGACCGGTAAAACCGATGGCATTCAGTTCCGCAGCGGTATAAACCGATTGACTTCTCAGGCTTCGATAAAAAATATTAAAGGGTGCTGCACCGGTAGTAGTATTGGTGTCATCACCACTTCCCAGATCCACGGTAACGGTCTGACCAAATAATAATGAAGTCATTCCGATTACCAGCATGATAAATAGTAGTTTGAAATGTCTTTGTTTCATAAATCCTCTCCTTTTTTTTCGAGTTAGTTTGCTTCTATATAATGGGTCAATTTCTTGTTTAGTAAGATTCAAGAAAATAAACCTCGCTTTAATTGTTGATTACTCATTCCCAAGTCGCTTTCCGGTTACGGTAAGAAATGTTGATTATGGTTGTTTAGGTAATCTGCCTGTAGTAAGATCAAGAAATCCGATACTCACATTACTCATCCAACCTCCTTATCTGGATCAGATAAAACTATAATACTATATTTCATGATACACTCACGAGACATTGATATAGCAATCATTTTTCTGTCAATCATTTTCTTTTATTACTATATACCCATTAACCGCTTCAGAATACCTGTCCTGATTAGAAACCAGCAGATTGAACTCAACCCTTAACTGAATGAACTATAAATCAAGAATTATGTATTCACTGCTTATGGATTTCATTACGATCTGAAACCCCAACCCTGGTTCTCTTGCCTCTCTTCAATCAGTGACTAATTGAAAAAAGGAAACGGTTTTGAAACAAGCTGAATTTCTGCTGCTCCGATTGCTTTCTCAGTCTGACTAAGTTTTATGATGCTCCAATTGTGTTGACATAAACTGCTCTCTCTATTGACTTGTCTGAGAATAACTCAAGTAATGATTATTGATAAGAGGACTGAAAAGATGAGAGTTTTTACCAATCGGGCAGCAAAACACGATTATTTTTTTCTTGATGAGATAGAAGCAGGGATAGCACTTGTCGGAACTGAGATAAAATCTATCCGGGCAGGGAGACTTAATTTTAAGGATAGTTTTGCCCGGGTCGAGAATGGTGAGGTATGGCTGCTGAACCTTCATATCAGTCCTTATGATAAAGGGAACATCTTTAATCATGATCCGGAAAGAAAAAGGAAGCTGCTCTTGAACCGGCATGAGATCAGGCGTCTTACCAAAAAAACCGAAGAACAGGGGCTTACTCTGATACCCAAGGAGATTTACATCAATGAGGCGGGTATTTGCAAAGTCATGCTCACCTTAGCTAAAGGTAAGAAGAGATTCGACAAACGGGATGATATCCAGAAACGTGATCTGGAAAGAGAGAATGCCAGACGGCGTAAAGATGAAGAGCGTTAGCCACATTGAGCTTCCTTCATTAATTCTATCTACCGGGACTAAGCCTGTTATCTTTAGAAAGCGTTACCTGTCTCTCTTCAAAGCAGTAAGTCTCACCTATTCCCCCCTTGCTATTGAAGTATCAAGCAAAAAAGTGAGCAGCATTTTGAATCATCTGAGAGTTAACGGAAAACCGCTAATACTTTCTCGTAGTCAGGTTCATTGCCGATATCCGGTACTAATTCAGTATAAACAATCTCCTGTTCTTCATTGATACCAATAACTGCCCGGGCTAATAATCCCTTCAAAGCTCCGGTGGTAATAAGAAGACCATAATCTTTTCCAAAATCATCAGCTCTGAATGCTGACAACGGAACTATATTATTTAAGCCTTCGGCAGCACAATAGCGTTTCAGGGCAAAAGGGAGGTCATTTGATATTGCCAGAACCATCGTATTCGGCAATTTTTCGGCAGCCTCATTAAACTTTCTGACCGACATCGCACAAACCGGAGTATCTATGCTGGGAAAAATGTTCAGAATAAGGTTCTTCCCCTTGAAATCCTCTATTGTCACCTCTGAGAGATCACTGTTTACCAGGGTAAAACCGGGGGCAGCGGTTCCCTTCGCCGGTAGTTCACCATATATCTGAAGAGTGTTTCCTTTCATTGTTACCTGTGTCATAATATCCTCCATAGGTTTTTTCTATACAATTTATCCTAAAACAGCTGCAAGGCAACATTTATCGGAGTTCTCCCCCACCAATCCTGCTTTCTTCGAAGTTTAACAGAGAGCTCTTCAGGGTAAGGCCAGCGGAAAAACCACCCAGAGAACCGTTCTTTCTGACTACCCGGTGACAGGGTATGAAGATAAGAAAGGGGTTCCTGCCACAAGTATTTCCGACTGCTCTGAGAGCTTTAGGATTTCCGAGATCAAGGGCTATCTGCTGATAAGAGCGTGTCTGTCCATAGGGTATTTCGCTGAGCGCTTGCCAGACATCTCTTTGAAAAGTGGTATAGCTGTCATAGCTCAAGGGAAGCTGGAAGGACATCCTCTTCCCTGCAAAATATTCTGATAATTGATTGATGGCTTCCCTTATAACTGGGTTCTCGTCCTGTTCTTTTTTTTCTGCAGCCAGCAAACAGGAGGCTTTTAAGAGTGAACTTGAGGAAGCTATCAGTTCGATCGAACAGAGTGGTGCTTGATAGTGATAGACAAAATGTTTATCCATATTTTTTCTCCCTTCTGAGATTATAACAAATTACCTTCAGATTGAAATCTAACGCTTCCAGCTACAGCCTTTCAGCCTGAAAACCATAATTATTCAATAAACTGATTAGGATTCTGTCAACAACCAAAAGAAATTTATCGCGCCGGGCGGCAAGCAAAAGATTTCCTTTACAAATATAGAGTAACAAAATTGGTAGTTAGATAATCATGCTTATTTTTTGAAAGTGTCCTGCACTTTCAGGTGAGGAGAATTCGGCAAGATATGAATAAGAGATTGAAGAATGTTTTTTGGGTTGCAGGAGAGAACTCCGCTGATTTACATTCCTCAATGGTATTGAAGGCGTTGAAAGATAAAGGATGTGAGTACAGGCATCTCGGGATAGGCGGTCCAAGAATGCAGGCTCAAGGTTTTACCTCTCTCTTTCCTTTCACTAAGTTTTCGATCATGGGATTCGCTGAAGTTGTTCGAAGCCTGCCCTATATCCTGGATGTTGAAAAGAAGATCAGGCAAATGTTCAGTTCCGACAAACCAGATCTTCTGGTTTTGGTTGACTATCCCGGCTTCAATCTGAGATTAGCCAAGACTGCTTATGAGATGGATATCCCCGTCCTTTATTTCATTTCACCACAATTTTGGGCCTGGAGACACGGGAGAGTAAAAAAGCTGCAGGAGAATACCAATTTTGTTGCTGCTATCCTACCCTTCGAAAAGGAACTGCTTGATATGCATCGGGTCAACTCTGCCTATGTCGGTCATCCTATTGCTGAAGAGATCAGGATTGAGGTTGATAGAGAGGTATTTGCCAAAACCTTTGGGCTTGATCCCGGGAAAAAGTGGCTCGGTTTTATGCCGGGAAGCCGTGATAATGAGATTCGAAAGATGCTGCCGGCTTATATCAAGGCTATTGGCCTGTTTCCTCCTGAAGAATATGAATTTCTTATCTCCAAATCCCATACCGTCAATACTGAACTTTTCCATAGATTCATCCCCGAGTCATTAGCAGACCGGATCCATATCGTTGACGGTTACACCTATGAAATGATAAAGTATTCTCAATTCCTGGTGGTTACCTCAGGAACTGCTACTCTGGAAACTGCCTATATAGGAACACCATTTATTATTGCCTACAAATCGAGCAGCATCTCTTATTCGATAGCTAAGCAATTAGTCAGAATAAAGAGGATAGGTTTGCCAAACATTATTCTGGAAGAGGATGTTGTGCCGGAATTGATTCAGCAGCAGGTCAGCGGAAACAATATTTACCGGACGATTCAGTCCTTCTTACAAGATGAAGAGAAGTACAGTGCTCTGAGGAACAGTCTGACAAGAATAAAAGAACTGCTCAGTGAAAAATCTGCTTCCCAGGAAGTTGCGGCCATTATTGAGAGATTGATAGAAGAATCAAGTTCTGTTAAAGGTTAGTAATTGCTTATGATGAAATTCTTGTTGCTGGCAGAGAAATACCTGGTTTTCCTCTTTCTTCATTTATTAGGAATAACCCTGACTTACCGAGAACACTCTCCCCGTCCGCAAACCCCCTGTATCTATATTTTCTGGCACCGGAACATCATCCCCTTGATGTATCTGTACCGAAAGCATAAACTGGCGATAATAATTTCCTCTTCCCTCGACGGGGAGTTAGTAGCGGCACCATGCAAACTTTTAGGCTTTGAAGTAGTCAGGGGTTCTTCCACCCGGGAGGGAACAAAGGCTTTGCATCAGATGATAAAATTAGCGGGAGATTATAATCTGGTAGTTACCCCTGACGGGCCTAAAGGACCCCGCGAAGTATTAAAGAAAAGTGTACTCTTTATTGCTTATCATACGAAACTGCCGATAATTCCGGTGGCAGTAGATGTTGACCGGGAATGGCTATTTCCCAGCTGGGATCTGTTTCGTCTCCCCAAGCCTAACAGTACCGTCAATATCACCTATGGTAAGCCATTCGTTGTTACCTCGAAAACCGGGATCGAAGAAGCTTTACCCAAACTGCAGTTCGAGATGGACAGACTACACTACAGCAATCGCGAATCTTCTGTTAAGGAATAGTCAAAAGAGATAGATAATCCAGACCAAGTTGTCTGAAGATAATAGGAAACCAGAAAGAGGAGAAGAAATATGAAGTTATCACAACGAGCTTACGAGGTACAGGAATCACCGATCAGAAAATTGATGCCCTATGCTAATGCCGCCAAACGTAAAGGAATAAAAGTGTATCATCTCAATATCGGACAGCCTGATATCGAAACCCCGCAGATCATGATGGATGCCTATCACAATTATCAGGAAAAAGTTCTGGGATATGGTCCTTCCCAAGGTCTCGAAGAATACCGTCAGGGACTGGCATCTTACTATCAGAAACAGGGATTAGCGGTGAGCCCCGAAGACATAATTGTCACTGTTGCCGGCTCTGAAGCTATCGTTTTTGCTTTTTACGTTATCTGTAACGAAGGAGACGAAATAATAGTGCCGGAACCTTTATATACGAATTACAACGGTTTTGCTACTATGGCCGGTATCAAGATCGTTCCTTTGACAACTTATGCTGAAAACGGGTTTGCTTTACCGGAGAAAGAAGAGATAAAAAAACTGATAACGCCGAAAACAAAAGCAATTATGCTCTGTAATCCGGGAAATCCAACCGGTGCTGTTTACTCCCGGGAAGAATTGCAGAGAATAGCTGATATTGCCGAAGAGAATGATCTTTATGTCATTTCAGATGAGGTGTACCGGGAGTTTGTCTATGACGGATTACAGCATACCAGCATTCTGGAATTTGATAACATTTCCGAGCGCACTGTCGTAGTTGACAGTATTTCCAAACGTTATAGCGCCTGTGGTGCCAGGGTTGGCTGTATCGTATCACGCAACAAAGACCTGATGGGAGCCGTCCTCAAGTTCGCTCAAGCCCGGCTTTGCCCGGCAACCATTGATCAGATTGCTGCTAATGCCTGTTTAGAGCTCGGTGAGGATTACTTTACCTGTATTATTGAAGAATACAAAAAACGGAGGGATTTAGTATTCGCTGAACTGCAAAAGAATCCCGAAATTGTCTGCATAAAACCGGGTGGTGCGTTCTATATCTTTCCGAAACTACCCGTTAAAGATGCTGAAAAGTTCATTATTTGGTTATTAACCGATTTCGAAATCGATGGTGAGACAGTAATGGCAGCCCCGGCAGAAGGATTTTATGCTACTCCCGGCAAAGGAAAAGATGAACTCCGGATAGCTTATGTTCTCAACTGTGACTCTCTCAAAAAGGCGATAAAGATACTTCTTACAGGTCTGGAAATATACAAAGGCCTTGAATAGTTAAAGCGGAGTAGGTTTTTACCCCAAGGAAATGTTGCAGAAACCGGGTTGGTAAACACCCATTTCAAGCCGGTAAGATAAGAATATCACTCTCTTTAAGCGAAAATGGCACTTAGTTTGAATAAATACTTAGAGGAGATACTTTGCTGAACCAGGACAGATTCTATGGAAAAGTTAATTTAAACAAACAGATCGCAGTTAATCTTGCTGTTTTAGAAGAATTAGATTTGAATCTGGAACTCTGCATCACAGATTCCTCTTTCCTGTTCGGTGAGTTCGATGTTTACTATCCTCTGTTGCAGCAATATTTAAGTAAGAAAGGGTCTAAGGTTAATATGCATCTTCCGTTCTACGGATTACAATTGGGCTGTAAAGACCCTTACATTAGAAAACTGTCTCATAGACTGATCATGCAGGGTCTGCGACGTGCTGCGGATCTTGGGATCCGAAAAGCAGTTATGCATGTTTCCTTTCCCCCTCAGATACCAATAAAAGGGAGAGAACACTGGCTGGATCAGTTCTGTTTCAATCTGGAAAAAATTCTCTCCTATTGCCGGCTGCAAGGGATAACTCTTTTGATTGAAAACACTTATGAATCTTCCACCACTATTTTTTCCGATATCTTTTCCCGGTTCCCGGAGGAAGAATTAGCAATGTGCCTTGATGTTGGTCATGTTTATTGCTTCTCCAAATCAAGTATAGAGGAATGGTGGAATAGTTTCCGGGAGAAGATCAAGATCATTCATCTGAGTGATAATTCTGCTGATGATGACAGTCACCTGGCTCTCGGGGATGGTTCCATTGATTTCCCGGAATTATTCAGATTAACGGCTCCCGGTTTCTTTTCCTTTAACGGACAGAATAAAAATGAAACAAACTTGACTGAAAATGAAATAACCTATACATTAGAAACAGAAGTAAGCTGTTTCAAAAGATCTCTCCTTTATCTGGAAAGAATTTTTACGGCTCAGTGAATTACAAACAGGATTTCTAATGTATGGTTAACCAAAGCTTTTGCTAATTGGAAAGAAGATATGACAGAAGAAGAAAAGAAAGCCGAAAAAGAGATAAAAAAACTGAGAAAACTCGTTGCAAAACATAATCAGCAATATTACCTGTTTGCTGAGCCTGAAATCAGTGACTATGAATATGATCAACTTCTGAAGAGGCTTACTGAACTGGAGAATACTTATCCCAGATTTAAGAGCAAGAATTCTCCGACAGCCGTAGTAGGGAGTGATATCAGGGATACAACCAGGGTAATCGATCATAAAGTAAGAATGTACAGCCTTGATAATGCCTATTCCCTGGAAGAAGTAAGAAACTTTCTCAACAGAGCCTTCAAAAGCTCTGCTGAGGATTTTCTCCCTGTGAATTTAGAGTTGAAGATTGACGGTTTCAGTATTAATCTCCTTTATGAAGGTGGTGTTCTGCAATATGCTGCAACAAGGGGAGATGGTTACAAAGGAGAAGATGTCACCAACAATGTGAAGAAAATTGCCTCAATCCCGCAAACAATCGATTATGAAGACCGGATCGAGGTCCGGGGAGAGATATTTCTGCCGATAAAAGAGTTTTCGAGGATCAACAGAGAAAAGGAAGAGAATAATGAAAAAGCATTTGCCAATCCCCGTAATGCTGCTGCCGGAACAATCAAAATTAAGGATAGTTCGCTTGTTGCCGATCGTAATCTGGATTCGCTATTGTATGCGGTAGGAATCTTTGATAATAAAGAGATAAAAACCCAGGCAGAACTTCTGAACTTTCTTTCAACTCTCGGTTTCAAGGTTAGCCCTTATAACGAGGTAGCACAATCTTTTGCTGAGATAGAATCATACTGTAAGAAATGGGAGACTCGCCGTTCGGAATTGGATTACGAGATTGACGGAGTTGTTATCAAAATCAATGACTTGAGCCGGCAAAAGTCTCTGGGTTTCACCGACAAAAATCCCCGCTGGGCAGTAGCCTATAAATTTAAAGCAGAAGAAAAGAGTACCGATCTGCTCGCTGTCCGCTTCCGGGTCGGCAGAACAGGTGCTGTTACCCCGGTTGCTATTTTGCAGCCGGTCTATATTTCCGGTTCAACTGTATCACGGGCTACTCTGCATAATGAGGAAGAGATTGCCAGGCTTGATCTGCATTATGGTGACCGGGTGACCCTGATCAAATCGGGAGATATAATTCCTAAGATATTAAGAGTAGAAACCGATTATCGAAAGCAGAATGCAGAAAGAGTGCTTTTCCCCTCTTCCTGTCCGGAGTGCCAAACACCCCTGACTAAAGAGCGTGGCGGAGTTATCCGCTATTGCAATAACATTAACTGTCCGGCTCAGATAAAGAGAAGAATAGAACATTTTGCCTCCCGCAAGGCGATGGATATTGAAGGACTCGGGGAAGCTTTAATTGCCAAATTGCTTGAAACCGGCATTATCCATAAGATCGAAGACATTTATCATATTGATTATCAAAGAGTCCTGTCATTGGAGAAACAGGGTGAGCGGTCTGTTTACAACCTGAAACAGGCTATTGAAAACTCCTTAAAGCAACCTTTTGACCGCGTTCTCTATGCCCTGGGAATCAGATATGTAGGAGACAAAACCGCCAAGATAGTGACTGAACAATTCCCCGATATTGAAAAACTAAAAAAAGCCGAAATAGAGGATTATCTTGAAGTCGAAGAGGTAGGAGAAAAAATTGCCCAATCGCTCTATGACTTCTTTCATAATGAAGAGAGCTTAATGACAATCAAAGCTTTGCAGGAAGCAGGACTTAGCTTTACGGGAGAGAAAAAAGAAAAGAGTGATAAGTTAAAGGGAAAGAGTTTTTTAATAACCGGGACCCTTTCACGTTACACCAGAGAAGAAGCACATAATCTAATCGAAGCAAACGGGGGCAGGACTATTTCTTCGGTAAGCAGGAATCTTGATTTCCTGATCGTCGGAGAGAATCCCGGTTCGAAGTTAAAAAAAGCGGAAGGAATTCCTTCCGTGAAGATATTAAATGAGGATGATTTCAACGACCTGCTGGGTTTGAAGATTTAAGGTTAGATAAAAGAGAACGAAGATGAAAATATTGGAACGTTATATCCTGCAGGAAAACATGAAGCCTTTTCTGGTTTCCCTGTTGGTATTAACCTTTGTTTTTATTCTGGATAAACTCATTGACCTGCTTAATCTGATCATCGAAAAAAAACTCGATATCCCGGCTATTGTTTCGGTTTTTAGTCTCAGCCTGCCCTTTATGCTTGCTCTCTCAGTCCCCATGGCTGTATTGGTGGCAACGATTATGTCCTTCGGCAGGCTTTCTGTAGATAATGAATTGGTTGCCTTTAAATCCTGCGGGATAAACATCTATACCCTGATGCGTTCTACTGTCTTTGCCGCTCTGCTTTTATCGCTTTTCATGATCTATTTTAACAATCAAATCCTTCCGGAAACCAATCATCAGCTAAAGAATCTTCTTATCCGTCTTCATTATCGCCGTCCCGTTACCAATATAAGACCAGGCGTCTTTACAACAATCAAGAATTATACGATCTATGCTTCCGATGTTAAGGATGATGAGCTCATCGGTATCATTATTTACAACAGAGAAGGAACAAATTTTCCTCAAACTATTACAGCTGAAAAAGGGCTGATAGAATTAACGGAAGGGGGAAACAACTTCAAAGCAACCCTTTTTAACGGACAGGTACATGAAAGGGATGACCGCGATCCGGCAAAGTACACTCTTCAGACTTTTGCCACTCTGATTATTCATCTGCCTGACCTCGGTTATCAATTGAATGCAGAAGATTCCGAATATCGCAGTGACAGAGAAATGAGTTCCCGGCAAATGAGACAGATCAATGAAGATAGATTACTGGAAATCAGTGCTGCCGAACAGCAGATTAGCCGTTTGACAGCACGTAATGAAACCCTGAGAGAAGAGATTAGTCTTCAGGAAGTCAGACGGGAAGTAGAGCGAAATGATAATCTCATCGCTATGCAAGAGAATAAGATCATTGATCTTGAGACAAAAATTCGACAGTTTCAGGTAGAAATTCATAAGAAATATGCAATAGCTTTTGCCTGTCTCATCTTTGTTTTTCTGGGTGTTCCCATCGGAATGATGATCCGCAGCAGCGGTGTGGGGATTGCTTTCACAGCCAGTGCCGTTATCTTCATCATCTACTATATCTGTTTAGTGAGCGGAGAACAGTTGGGAGATAAGGGTTATGTGGCACCCTGGCTGGCTATGTGGGTTCCCAATCTACTGTTCGGTTCCATAGGCATTTATTTGGTTGTCTCCTCAACAAAGAGTATGAAGACAATTAGTTTCCGGAAATTTCAAGATAAGATTAGTTTCTTCTTTAACAGAGTGTCCAAACAAAAAGAACTAAGGCAATAACAGGGAGAGCCGTTAGAAATGAGAATTCTGGATAAGTATATCGTTGGGCAATTCCTGAAAACCTTTCTGATAATCAGTTTTTCCCTTGCTCTGGTTTTCATTATCATTGATGTTTTTGACCGCTTGCCAAGACTGCTGCAGAATACCTCCGAGATTAGATATCTCATTCAATACTTTCTCCTTCGTCTTCCCTATCTCTTTGTTCTCACATCACCTGTGACGGTTTTATTATCAGGACTCTTTCTGATGGATATGCTCTCCAGATACAATGAGTCCGTAGCAATCAGAGCTTCGGGAGTGAGTATTATCAGACTCGTAACCCCTTTGTTTATCTTCGGTCTGCTCTATACCTTCTTCATTATGCTTTTTGGAGATATCGTTCTCCCCAAAACAGAAGATCATCGGGAGTTTATCTCCCGGGTAAAAATCCGCGGACAGGAACGTGAAGATGTAAGAATGAGATCGAATATTCAGTACCGGGGAGAAGGAAATACTCTTTATAATATTGGTTTCTTTGACGGGTTCAGAGAAACACTGCGAATGATTGATATTACCACCATTGATCCCGACAGCAAGAAGATAGTTCGCAAACTTACGGCAACCAATGCTGCCTGGGAGAACAATGAATGGATCTTCCGGAATTGTGTTATCAGAACTTTTCAAAAGGGAGAGTTACAAACCACAAAGCATTATGATGCCATTTCTTTGCAGGATATTGCCGTAACTCCCGAAGACTTTGTGAAAAGCGCCAAAAGCCCCCTCTCCATGAATTATTTCGAACTAAGTGAGTATATTGAAAGATTGAAAAAAGTGGGCGAGAATTATAACATAGAACTGGTTGATCTCTACACCAAGATCGCTTTTCCCTTTGCCAACTTTATCATAATACTCTTCTGCGTACCTTTGGCAACCGTTTCCATGCGGAGCAAATACCGGGGAATGATCTTTCTGCTTGGAATTGTTATCTGCTTTCTCTACCTGACACTATTGAGGATTAGCCAGAGCCTTGGCTATAATGAAGTGTTATCTCCTCTGACTGCTGCCTGGCTGCCAAATATTATATTCTCTGTTGCCGGTATCTTTTTTGTGATCAAAGCAGAAGTGTGAAGTAATTATCCGCTCATAAACCTGATGGCTTTTTTCATAACACTTCGTGCTGAAACAGACATATCGATACCATCAAGTATCTCCATATCTTTTACCTGAAAGAGCCCCCTCTTTCTCACTATCTGAACTGCAAAACTCAAGACTATGAGAGAAACTCCCCAACGAAAGATAAAGTACAAGGGTGATATATTGATCAGCATTATCAGTAGCGTAATGACCGGAAAAACCAAGGGAGTACTCCCCGCTAAAGCAAACTTACGGTTCACAAGGCGAAAACGCAATACCGGTATCAGGCAGAAAACTATACAGGAAGCAATAGCAGCTCCGTTTATTCCCATTAGAGGTACCAGAAGAATGTCCATCACAATATTGAGAAAACCTGCCAATAAACCAAGATATAAGACTATCTTGGTCAGATCATAAGAAGTTATTATACCGGTGTATGCTGCTGAAACGATAAAGAAGCCCTGAGAAGCTATCAAAATCTTGAAAACAAGTGCAGATTGTATGAACTCCCTCCCATAGACTAAAAGAAAAACAAAATCGCTAACCATCAGAAGCAGCGAAATAAAAAGCATACCGAAGAAACTCAGTTGGGGTACCGTTCTCTTCATATAGTGTTCTTTTACTTTATCTGTTTGACCGGTAGTTTTATAGGCCATAATCAAAGGAGTAGATATTGTAATTATCAGCGATGTCCCTAAAAAAAATTGTACTGCATTGAGCAGCTTATAGGCTGCATGATAAATTCCCACATATTCAGTGGTCATAAAGTAGTTGATCACATAAATATCTATCCAGTTGATAATATACCCTGACCAACTGGCAAATAATAGCGGTAAGCTGAAGAGAACTATCCTTTTGAACAGAGAGCTGTCAAAATCCAGGGGAAAGAAGAATTTATGATCTATATAAAACAAGCTCAAAACTATCGTCAGCAAATCGGCTAAGAGAAATACAAGGATGACATTAATCACGTTAAGCTGCCAGATGCCTGAAACTAAGAGAATTAAGCCAACAACAACCAAACCCTTATTTACTGCTTTGCCTAAAAATGCCTGAACTTTTATTTTGTTGATAACTTTGAGTATTTCGAGAAAGAATTCTTTCAGAAACAGCAGAAAGAGTCCTGAAATGATCATTCCGGTCACATAGGCTAATTTGATTCCCAGAAAAGCAAATATCTTCTCCTGGAATATTAGGAAGAAAGAGAAGACGATAATCAAAGAAATGAAATTTAAGGAGAGCAGTCCCGCACTGGTTCTCCTGAAATGACCTTCAGCTACAAACTCTTCCTTGGCAAATCTTAATACTGCACTTTTTAACCAATATAAGCCGAACAGGTAGAGAAGGGAAAAAATACTGATAATTAAGGCAACCCGGCCATAATCATCAGGTCCCAATCCTCTCGCCTGAATAGATTCTGAAACTACCATCAAAGGGAGGGCTATTACTGTTGCTCCGGTTATCGATATGACATCCCAGAAGGTTTTTCTCAACTCTTTCACGAGATAACCTCCCGTAAACCCTTCAGAGTTTCCTGATGAGATAACCCCTCAGGTATAGTTATCCGAAAACATTGCATCTGACTTAAAGCCGAAAAAAGTGATTTCTTCCAGTTTTCTTTTACCGAGTCAAATGCTGCGATGGGAGCCTTGTTATGCTCATGACAAAAGATTTCATGCAGCTTTAGATGACTGTTAAACTCTGCATATTCTCTCTCAATGATCCCGGCAGATATATCAGCCCCTAACTCTGCATTGATTTCCTGACTCGTTAAAGAGGGAGAATTTGCCTGTTTATCCAAGATGTAATATCTTGCCGCTCTGACCGGTTTTTTACAGATTTCTGGGTAGAGAATGTCCGGCGGAATAGATATCCTCACCCTATTATCTCCCAACAGGAACCTTTTGCTGCTCCAGACAATCTTCTCAAGATTGCTCATTCTGTTTCTGACTACTTTATCCATAGCTTTATTGCCCCGGACATTATAGGCATAGATTTTGGGAAAAGCCATATTGGGTTCAATAAGACCAGTAGCAGTCAGTATGCTCATATCGTCACAAATAAAGGAATAATCCTCTTCTCTGCATAATCTCATACTCAAAGAGGTCTTCCCTGTTCCTCCTTTCCCTCCGATCAATATCCCCTCACCCCCCGGATTCTTTATCGCTGAACAATGAATAAGAGCTCGATCAGGGAAGAAATATAATGCGGGAAGCAGAACATTTTCGTTAACAATTTGTCTTAACCGCTCTTCAAGGGTCAGGAATTCAATATTGTTCACTCTTTTCAGGAAGCGAAGAAAGGGATTAGTTTCTTTATTTAAGACGACCTCGGAATAAACCTCATTGTTCTTCAAACGATAAGAAATCGACCATTTAACATAATTGACCACAAATCCATCTTCTAATTCCTCATGGGTCGAATTGACTGCTATTGCTTCCTTGTGGGAGAAACTATCCCGAATCATAACCCTGACATCAGTTGCTTCTTTGTTCTCCAAAAAAGAATAATAACCAATCTGTTTTTGCAGGCTATTAACTGCTGTTTTACTAACTTTATCGCTATACTCAAATGAGAATGCTTTCCCGAATATCAGGTTTATCTGTTTCATGAAAAATTATCTCATTATTTCCTGTCAGACCCTGATACGATCCGATAAAGCTTCTTCAATCAGTTGGAAAAGCTGGTCACGCCGTTTCTTTTCCGGAAAGAACTCGCTTATTCTAATCCTGGCTCTCTCACCAAGTGAGACATCTGACTTCAGAGCTTTCCCGATAAGATCAGCAGCCTGCTCTATGTCCCGCTTACCCAATACATAACCGCAATCCCCTATGGCAAAAGGAATACCGCCTACCGCTGAGCCTACAGGTACACACTCGCAGAGCATTGCTTCACACAAAGAATTAGGCAGGCCTTCCGATAAAGAGAATTGTGCTATTACTTTTGACTTAGCGTATAATTCTCTTACCTTTTCAGAAGAATAGTTTCTTTCACAGCTGACATTCTCAGGAATAGACTGCTTTATCTCTCTCAGGTAACTCTCAGTGAACCCAACAATAATGAAGGGAATCTCTGGTAATTTCTCAGCAACAGCAAATAGTAAATCACACCCCTTCAAGAGAAAACGTCTTCTATCTGAGATAGCGGCGACAGCAATTACCTGCTCCGTTTTGGTTTCATGACCGTGACGCTGCCAGTAGGAAACATCATATCCCGTAGGAATCACCTTAACTTCAGCCTGAAATTTGTTGACGAAATATTTGAAACCTATAATGGCTCTCTTTTTGTTCTGCTGTTCATTCTCTTCGTTTTCTTCAGCCCTTAAATAGGCGTAACTGCTTGTAACAAGACTTGCATCTACCGGACAGAGATAATCAGCATACCGATACGATAACTTGGCACAAGACCGTCTGAAAAAATGCGAGCAGAAAATCCCAAATCTTATTTCAGGTAAACAGACTGCATCATATCCCCCGATGATCAGTATCGTCTTTATCCCCAAAAGCTTTCCAAACAGAACAGGCAGAACAGAATGATAATCAACAAACCAGCAATAGATAACTGATACTCTCCCTCTTGAACGTATTAACAGATATTTGATCTTCCATATTTCTCTAAAGAAACGAAAAATATTCTTCTCAGGTCTATAAAAGTGGCTGCTAAGTTCGTATCTTTCGCTGAGTATTTTTTTGTCTCTCTCAACGAACGTTGAATTGACCGGATGAATAAAGAGTATAGTTTTTCTCATCTCTTTCCCAAAAAGGAATTTCCCCTTCGATTATCATTTTCACTCTTTCCCTATACCCGTTCTTTGTCAAGTTTTGAAGCCCCCTATAAACCCTTTAGTTATTGAATTACACGTTATTCCGGAGAACTCAATTCACTTCTCGATAGTCCCGGTTGCTAATCAAATTCTGTTTCTTCACACTCTTATCCTGTGAAGTAATGCTATCCGGGCTCGATTATTGCCACCTAAGATTTACTCTCTCCATGAGACAATTATCATCTATTTTTCTTTAAGCTCTCAACCTTATGAAAGAGAGAGAAACTATCCTTTGAACCAAATGAGTACAGCTTTTTTACTTCCTGTTTGTTCCCTTCAAAACCGAGCATTTTTGATTGACAAATATTACTGCGAATTAAAAAGAGAGCGAGGAGAAAAGGAAAATCAGTATGAAAAATATCTTAGTAATTGGTTCAGCAGGACAAATTGGCTCGGAATTGGTTCCGGAACTCCGTGAGATCTACGGTAATGATAACGTTATCGCTTCCGATATACAGAACAATCCACCGGAAACCTTATTATCAGGTCCCTATGAGATTATTGACTGTTTAGATACCGCAAAAATTGCGGAAACAGTAAGAATTCATAAGATCGACACAGTTTATAATTTAGCAGCTTTATTGTCTTCGGTCGGTGAGAAGAATCCGCAGCTTTCCTGGAAGATAAATATCGGCGGATTGATGAATTTATTGGAGTTAGCAGTTGAGTTTAAATTCGCCCTGTTTACTCCCTCTTCTATTGGCGCCTTTGGGCTTTCTACTCCGCATGATAATACCCCTCAGGATACCATTATGCGTCCCAACTCCATGTATGGAGTGACAAAAGTAGCCGGTGAGTTACTTTGCGATTATTATCATCAAAAGTTCGATGTCGATACTCGCGGGGTACGTTATCCCGGCATTATTTCTAATGTGACTCTTCCCGGCGGCGGTACGACTGATTACGCTGTTGATATTTATTACAAAGCCCTCTTGGAAGGTCAGTTTACCTGCAATTTAAAAGCAGGGACCTACCTGGATATGATGTATATGCCAGATTGTCTGAGAGCTGCGATCGAGATCATGGAAGCTGATCCGGCAAAACTAATCCACCGAAACTGCTTCAATGTTGCCGCTATGAGTTTTGAACCGGAAGAAATTGCTGCAGAAATCCGTAAGCATCTACCCCACTTCCAACTTAAATACGATATCGATCCTGTCAGACAGGCTATTGCAGACAGCTGGCCTAATAAGATGGACGATTCTGTCGCCCGGGCTGAATGGAACTGGAAACACGAATATAATCTCCCTGAAATGACAATCGATATGTTGACGGTCCTGCGGAAGAAGCTGCAAAAATGATCTTCGGTATCGGAATTGATCTCATTGAAGTTACCCGCGTTGGCAAGCAGTTAGAAAAAGACAGCTTCAAGGAAAAGATATTTACCGAAAAGGAGATCGAGTATTGCACCGCAAGAAAGAACTTTGCCGAATGTTTCGCAGCAAGATTTGCCGCCAAAGAGGCTTTTCTAAAGGCTATTGGTACAGGCTGGCGGGGCGGAATAAGTTTCCGGGAGATCGAGATAGCCAACGATAATTTAGGAAAACCGACAATATGTCTTCAGGGCAAAGCTAAAGAATTTGCCGTTAAAAACGAACTTGACAACATACATGTCTCACTCACACATGTGAAAAGTAATGCTGGAGCTATCGTTATAATAGAGAAGAAGGATAATCCGGTACTTGATAAATAAAAGATTAAAAGGAGAGTATTTATGTTGAACATCGGATCATACGAAGAGAGGATCAAAGATTTTGACTGGGCAATTTCGGAACGCGAACTTGGTTATAAAGAAGGGGATCTGATTAATATTGGCTGCTATTGTTCCGATCGTATCTGTAAAATGGGCAAGGGTGATCGAGTTGCTTTATATTGGGAAGGAATGCATGATAAAAGAAAGCAATATACCTTCGATCAGATCAGAATCAATAGTAATAAAATTGGTGATTATCTCCGGAGCTTAGGAATAAAAAATGAAGATAGAGTCTGTTTATTTTTGGATAAGGTACCTGAACTTTTTATCGGTTTTTTGGGAGTATTGAAGATCGGTGCAATTGTGCAGCCACTATTTTCGGCATTCGGAGACGAATCTCTCCATGTGCGACTGGAAAATGCAGAAACTACCGCTATTATTACCCAAAGAAAACATGTCGGAAAAGTTCGAAAATTGCTCGATAAAACTCCTCATCTGAAACATGTAATTATTATCGATCACGATGGAATCAAGCCCCTGAAAGAGAGAGAAACAGCCTTTGATATGGAAAGCTACCCCGAACCACAGAATTTTGAGATCTTCCCTACAAAAGCAGAATCTCCCTCTGTCCTGCATTATACCTCCGGCACTACCGGACAGCCTAAAGGGGTTAAGCATGTTCATTATTCTCTGATCTCTCAATATCTGACAACAAAGTGGGTTCTGGATCTTCAGGATGATGATATATATTGGTGTACTGCTGACCCGGGATGGGTTACCGGAACCTCATACGGAATTATCGGTCCCTGGAGTCTTGGGGTAACTCAGTTTGTTTCTGATGTCGGGTTCAGTGCTGAAGCCTGGTATCAATTTATTGAAAAGTACAAGGTGACTGTGTGGTATTCAGCTCCCACGGCAATCCGTTCGTTAATGAAGGCAGGAGATGAGATCATCAAGAAGTTTGACCTATCTTCCCTGCGGCTTCTGGCGAGTGTCGGCGAACCTCTCAATGCTAAAGCCGTAACCTGGAGCGAAGAAGTATTCGGACATCCCTTCCTCGATACTTACTGGCAGACTGAAACCGGTTCCATGATGCTGACTAATTTCCCCGGAATGAAGATTAAACCCGGTTCCATGGGAAAACCATTCCCCGGTATTACAGCTGCCGTATTAGACCCCAAAACTCATGAGCCTATTAATGAACCCGGGCGAATAGGTTTAATCGCTTTCAAACCAGGCTGGCCCTCTATGATCAGAACTTATTGGAATAATGAAGAGACCTATAAATCGAAATTCAAAAATGGCTGGTATTTACCGGGAGACAGAGCTTCGATTGATAGTGACGGATATTTCTGGTTTGTCGGCAGAGATGATGATGTCATCAATACCGGCGGTCATCTGGTAAGCCCTTTCGAGATAGAATCAGCTTTGCTGGAGCATGAAGCAGTTGCGGAAAGTGCAGTGGTTGCCAAACCCGATGAAGTAAATATGGAAGTGGTCAAAGCATTTGTCTTGCTCAAACCGGGGTATGAAGTAGATGATATGCTGGAGTTGAGTATCATGAATTTCATCAGAAAGAAATTGTCATCATTTGCTATGCCTCAGGAAATCGAATATGTTGATAGTTTACCCAAAACCCGCAGCGGCAAGATAATGCGTCGCCTGCTGCATGCTAAGGAATGGGGCGAAGAGATCGGAGATACTTCCACCCTGGAAGATGATGAATAAATCAAATTAACAAAGGAGTAACAGAAATGGAGAACATTAAAGACATAGTGTTGGAATACGTTATTAACGAATATCTGGAAGATGAGGATGAAGAGCTTACTTATGATACACCGCTTATTTCAGGCGGAATTGTTGACTCTTTTTCTATGGTCTCTTTGAAACGCTTTTTAGAAGCAAAGTACAAGATATCCATTCCCGATGATAAGGCGACCCCGGAAGCATTTGATACCGTTAACAAAATCACCGAGCTGGTTAAAGAGTTTACCGGGTAATACCCAACGCCCTTTATTTTCGAATTAGAGACTAAAAAATCCCTGTAGGGGAAACTGTAACTATTATAAATAAGGAGTTTATATGAGTTTCAATGAAAATGTGCGAGGAATATATCAGGACCAACTCAAATCCCTTCAGAATGCCGGCATATTCAAAGTTGAGCGGTTCATTCATTCAGCTCAGGCAGCCGATATAGAAGTGGAATTTCCATCCGGTTCTTCCCTCAAAAAGGTGATTAACATGTGTGCCAACAACTATCTCGGTTTATCCAGTCATCCGGAAGTTGTTAAAGCTGCCCATGAAGGTTTGGAAACCAGGGGCTATGGTATGTCTTCAGTTCGTTTTATCTGCGGAACACAAGATATTCATAAAGAACTGGAAAGAAAAGTAACCGAATTCTTAGGAACTGAAGATACGATACTCTTCCCGAGTTGTATGGATGCCAATGCTGGTGTTTTTGAAGCTATTCTTACCGATGAAGATGTGATGATCTCTGATCGGCTGGTCCATGCCTCTATTATTGACGGTATTCGTCTCTGCAGTGCTATGCACGATACTTTTAAACATTCTAATATGGAACATCTGGAGCAAAAACTGCAGCTTCACAGTGATAAGAGATTTAAAGTAGTAATCACTGACGGCGTTTTCAGTATGGACGGAGACACTGCCAAATTGAAAGAAATGGTGGAACTCTGTGATAAATATGATGCCATGGTCTTTGTCGATGATTCTCATTCTTCCGGGTTTATCGGAAAAACCGGGAGAGGAACACATGAGCATTGCGGAGTAATGGGAAAGATTGACATAATTACTACTACTTTCGGTAAAGCTCTGGGAGGAGCTTCCGGAGGCTGTGTTTCCGGAAGAAAAGAGCTGGTGGAGATGTGCCGCCAGAAAGCCCGCCCCTATCTTTTCTCCAATACCATTGCACCGGTTGTAGTCAGTGGGGTTCTGAAAGTCTTGGAGATCCTATCCAAAAGTACGGAAAGACGGGATAAATTAGAAGCTAATACCGCATACTGGCGTAAAGGATTGACCGAAGCCGGTTTTGTCCTGCAGCCCGGAGATACTCCGATAGTCCCGGTGATGCTCTTCAATGCCAAGCTGTCTCAGGATTTCTCCAAAGATCTTTATGATGAAGGTATTTATGCTATCGGTTTCTTTTTCCCGGTCGTGCCAAACGGAAAAGCCAGGATCAGAACCCAGATCTCTGCCGGTCATGAAATTCAACATCTTGATAAAGCCCTGGATGCTTTCATCAAAGTAGGGAAAAAGTATGATATCCTGGGTAAGTCAAAGAAAGAGATCATTGAAAAATACGGGTTATAGCAAACTATTGAAACCTGCAATCTTAATCAGATTGCAGGTTTCTTAGATATCTTTAGATGCCGGGATATGCTCAATGTTTCGCTATCAATCGCTTTAATTGACTTCTGGTTATCAGCTTTTCTCCTTACTTAGCAAAAAAAAGAACGAAACTCAAAGTAAAATATCTTGCGGATTGATCAAAGATAGAGGGTTCAGCCTGCGATCATACAGAGGAGTTTCAGAGTTATTGTTCTAAGAAACCATCAGGGTATTGATACTGATCATTTCGAATGATTAATGCCTTAGAATCGAAGCTGCTTATAAGGCAGGATATGAAACCATTTATTTCGACCCTTCCAAATCAAAGGATTTGAGCTTCATGGATGGCATGAAAAAACACGGTATATTGTATATTGTTCCTACACCAATAGGAAACCTCGAAGATATAACCTACCGGGCTATAGCAACACTCAAACAGGTTTCTTTGATCGGAGCGGAAGATACCCGTCATTCTGCCTATCTGTTACAAGAATATCAGATAAGCACACCGACCATCAGCTACCACAAATTCAATGAAAAAAGCCGGGTAGAGAAGTTTATTGATCTGTTGCAAGAGGGTAAGGATATAGCCATCATTTCCGATGCCGGAACACCCGGCATCTCTGATCCGGCTTCCTGCATAATCAAGGAAGCTATTAAACAGGATATCGCGGTTGTTACCCTGCCGGGAGCTACAGCCTTCCTGCCCGCTCTGGTAAGTTCGGGTTTTGATATCAGCAGATTTCTGTTCTGTGGTTTTCTTCCGGCAAAAAAGAGTGAAAAAGAGAAGTTTTTGCATGATATCTCACATCTTACGTACCCCCTGGTTTTTTATGAAGCCCCCCATAGACTGACAGAGTTTTTACGGATTCTGCATGAACATCTTGGTAACAGAAAGACCGTTATAGCCAGAGAGATATCCAAAAAATTCGAAACAATATACCGGGGAAGGCTTTCTGATTTTCTGGAAAACACCTCTCTCATCAAACTGAAAGGAGAGATTACTGTTATTTGTGAAGGAGCTGATAAGAACCGAATTGTACCGGACAGTGAGATTCTCGAGAACCTGGATAAATACCTTTCCCGCGGAGAAACAAGAAGCTTTGCCATCAACAAAGTAAGCGATGATCTTAAGGTTCCTAAAAACAGGGTCTATACTATTGCTCATCAGAAGTAACCAGGTTTTTCCCTTCTTCAAATAACTGCCGGTCAGCTTTTATTTACCACTATGCTGATCAACAATCTGTTTCTGACTCCATTCTCCATTAGAAATAGCTTCTAAGAGCAGAGAGATTACTGAAGCTCGAAAAATCTTGACAGAAAGCAACCTATATCAAGAGGTTAAGAAAAAAATCAGGAGATAAATATGTTCCCAGGTGGTAAAAAAGGCTTAAAAGATTTGATGAATCAGGCAAAAAAGATGCAGGAAGAAATGGCAAAGGCTCAGGAAGACCTCGCTAACCAAGTAGTTGAGGCGACTTCCGGTGGCGGGATGGTTACTTTGCAGATGAACGGAAAATATGAGATCAAAAAATTGAAGATCGATCCGGAAGTCATTGATCCGGAAGATACGGAAATGTTGGAAGATTTGATCATTGCTGCCTTTAATGAGGCACGTGACAAAATAGCCCGAACCTCAGAAGAAGAGATGGCAAAACTGACAGGTGGATTGAATATACCGGGCATGATGTAATGCTGTTCAACAAAACTCTTGATAATCTCAAGAACCGGTTGAAACAATTACCGGGTGTTGGAGAAAAAACCGCACAACGTTATGCTCTTTTTCTGCTCAGCCAGAATAAAGAGCATTCACTCGGTTTGGCAGATACCATCAGAGAAGCTGTGGAAAATCACTCCTTTTGTGATATCTGCAATATACTAAGCGATACGAATCCCTGTCCAATCTGTAATGATCCTCGCCGTGATAATTCCTTGCTTTGTGTTGTTGAAAATACTTATGATGTATTCCTGATTGAAAACACCGCTGAATTTAACGGTTATTACTTCGTCCTCGGTCATCTTCTTTCACCTATGGAAGGGATCGGCACAAACGAGATACATTTGCCGGAACTCCTTGTCAAAGTGGCGAAAGCAGAAGTAACTGAAGTCATCCTTGCTCTTAACCCTTCAGCCGAAGGAGAAACAACGATTGAACTTATCGCCTCCGAAATTGCAGCTTTGAATAAACAGGTTACCAGATTATCTACCGGATTACCCTTCGGAGGTAATATTGAATACAGTAATCCTCTGACCCTCTCCAACGCCCTGAAAAGAAGATATTCTGTGTAGATCCAGGAGCCTAAAGCAAAACTATTATGTTTACAGGAATCATCCAAGAGATCGGTCAACTTCAGCGCATTGAGCGAAAAGGGAACGACACTATACTTGTTGTTCAATGCTCTAAGATGCAAAAGGAATTAGAGCTGGGTGCAAGCATATCCTGTGACGGTATCTGTCTCACCGTTATCTCTTTTACTGAACATCAAATTAAGGTAGAAGCTATGAGAGAAACGCTGGAAAGAACCACAATGAAGCACTGGTATTCCTCCCGCTCTCTCAATCTGGAAAGAGCTGCTCAAGCCGATACCCGTTTAGACGGTCATATTGTCCAGGGTCATGTTGACTGCACAGCCAATGTCATTAAGACATCTCAACAGGGAAAATCTCTGATCCTCGAGATCGGTTTCCCGGCAGAATATGCTGACTTATTAGTAGAGAAAGGATCTATCGCTGTTGACGGTGTCAGTCTGACAGTTGCTTCTCTGGCAAAAAACTCCTTTAGTGTAGCGTTAGTTGGTTACACGATCGCCGAGACCACCCTCTCCTCCCTCAAGCCGGGAAGCAGAGTCAATTTAGAGTTCGACATCATAGGCAAATACATCAACCGCTATCTTGCTCTTCGTTCTGAAAAACTGAGCGTAAAGAGACTTCGTGATGAAGGTTTTTAACTCCCTACTGCTTCTGATAGCAGTGATAATAATCAGTAACTGCGGGAACCGAAAAAGCCCGACAGGCGGAAAGATAGATAAGGAAAAACCGGTAGTTGTGTCGGTTATCCCCGAGCAGTACAGTAACATTATTGACGGCAATATTGAGATAACCTTCTCCAAACCAATAGACAGGACTTCCGTTTATGAAGGTGAAAGAGGAGTCTCTTTTTATCCCCTGATCTCACAGAAAAGGTTTAACTGGAGCGACAACACTCTCACCATAGAGATCGGCGAGCAGTTAATTGAGAACCGGAATTACTATCTGACTCTTTCCGAACAGATAAGAGACCTGAGAGGTAACTCTCTGGATCAAAAGTATCTTTTTGTCTTTCACAGCGGTAAGTTAGTGAACAACAGAATCTTCGGTGAGATCAACTACGAAAAAGAAGAGGATCTTGGTTCACCGGTTCAGCTGACTCTCCTTTCTGCTGATTCCCTTAGGATTTTCAGCCAGGAAATCCAAGGGCAAAATTACACCTTGGAAAATCTCGATAATGAAAGTTATCAGCTTCGGGCTTTTATTGATAAAAACAGTAACAACCGCTTTGATCTTGGTGATGAACCTTATTTCGAAACCGTTTTCAGGGCAGAAAAGAGCAGAGAAATTGCCATAAATTTGGAGTATTTTGACGAATCTAAACCGGAAATCCTTTCTCTCAGATCAGATTATCAGCATCTTCTCAGTGTTAGTTTCAATAAGCCGGTCAAAGCTATTGCCGAAATCAGCATCTCCACTCTCGATACCCTCCTTACAGAACCTGAAATAATTGATTATGATATCATGGAAGATCGCCTTGAAGTTATTACTTCTCCCCTGGATTCTCTGAATTATGTCCTTACCCTCTACTCTATCGAAGATCATAAGAACAATGTGGCTAACGTATTAAGTAAAGAATTCCTTGGGAGTAATCTAAACGATACCGCAAAACCCGAAATAGTTACTACCCTTCCCCGCAGCGGAGCCGTTGTTGAAGATTTGCTTCCTGCTTTAATAATCAGTTTTAACAAATATATGAACCTAGATAGTATCAGCATACAAATGACCGATACTATCTCAGGAAGCGAAATTGCGCTAACCAAACAGGCTCTCAATTCCCGTCAGATTAAGATAACTCCCCGAGATAAGCTCACCGACCGCACCCCATACAGGCTTGTAGTCTCACAAAACTCTAAAGATATGGCCGGTAATTATTTAGAAGAGGATTATATCTTACAGTTCCTGCCTATTTCTGTTGTTCCGGAGTAAACCGGCGAAGCAGTTTGTTTTTTCCAAAAAGAAAATCAACTCAAAATATGATCTTCTCATGCCTGGTGCAGCTGCAGGAAAACCACAGAATAGCAGTAACGATTTGATATCTCTTTGTTTATGTTCGTTCCCGGTCAATAAACTGATTTTATGACGCATTTTTGCTCTTTTTTACCGCAATCTACCATTACTGAATCAGAAAGAGATAATACCATCTGTTCGAGCCGTCTGTGGAGTTACTCTCTGCTTTACCAGAGATTGAGCATAAGTTTGCCCATAAAAACAGCAATCTCAAAATGAAAGATTTATTCCTTTTTTTCTCTATTCCAAAGAGAGAGTCTCAGCATTGATTCTCTGTCAGATATTGACTTCCTTCTTCCAGTTCAGGAAACTTTGAGAATCGACTTCTTATCATTTATCTTCTGCTAATCAACCTCGTGTTTACCTTGAGATTCTGTAACCTTGTCATTCCTGCTGCTCTTTCTTAACATTTCTGATTAAAAGTCCGGTTTCATCGGCAGGGATACTCAAAGATCCGCTTCCAAGTTCTCAATAAACTTTACAATTTCTACTGATCCTGATTTCATCTTTCTGGCTGGTGCCATGTTCTGCTCCTTGCTTTAGCTAATCAAAACTACCATAACAATGAGTTAGTTTTGTTCAAACCCTTACTTTTTAACAATAGCCCCAGATATCCACCAACATTTGAAATACCACCTCCATCGGATTTGGCGGCAGAGATTTTTACAACCGATAGCAATATCAAGTTTGAACAAATTATAGAGTTTAATGACATATCACTTCGTTTGATTGAAACCATCTCCGGCAAGCAAACAGAAGTAGGTAAAGAGATTTGAACTCTCTTCAACTACCGCACATATTCCCAAAACCTTTAACTTATCCTGCCCCCTATCAATTCGCTGTGACAGAATCCTCTATTGTTATGTCTGTCAATAATTTAGGCGAATTTTTTTCTTTATCACTTATACCGGTTTCTTCTGATTTTTTAAGGTGTCAAATCATTAATTTATCTTTTTTCCTTGACTTTTAATACCACTACAGAACTCATTGTCTTGTTGATACTTGTGGTGAGTATTAATTCCTAATATTAAGGAGGAGAAATGAAGAAGTTTATTCTTGTACTAATTGTATTAACCGTTTTTGCAACTTTGGTTCACGCTGAATTGTTGACTCGGGGGGAATTGAGAACCCGAATGGCTTTGTATTATGATATCGGTGAAGATATGCCGACAAAATCTTATACCGACACGAGATTCCAGATGATCTTCGAAAATGCTATCAGTGAGCAGTTGTCAGCTGTGTGGAAAGTTCAAGTTGGAGACTACATTTGGGGCTCTGATTTTCCTGTTTATGGTAACAACGGAATTGACATTAAAACCCAAAACCTCTATCTTGCCTTTCTTTGCCCCGTTACTGGAATGAATGCCAAGATCGGTATTCAGGAATGGAGTGATCCTCGTAGTCTGGTACTGAATGATACTTTTGCTCCTTTCGCCGGGATTATGTTGAACAAAGAGTTCGGTGACGGGATTATGGTAGAAGTTGGTACCGCCAAACTGGATAAACATAATATCGCCAAAGACAAAGACTGGGATCTGTTCTTCCTCAATTTCGAAATGGATATGTTTGGAATCAATAACATTATTGGCAGGTGGAACACGGGAAAGAGCATCGACGCCTGGATTATGCCCTTCCTGAACTATGAGATGAATGATCTATATCTGCATCTTTTAGCAGCTTACAACTATGGTTCTTATGAAGAAGGTGCTATAGTCGATGGAGAAATGGAAGATGTAACGAATGGTGGTTTTGCTGTTTCACTTAACGCTAAATACAATCTTGAACCTGTCCATTTAGGTCTCGACTTCCTGTTTGCCAGCGGAGATGATGGTGAAGATCCAACCTCTACGAGTTATTTCAACTCCATTATCCCATTCTATGAAAATGGTTTGGAGATCTTCGGTAAAGGTGTTCATTCGGGAGCTTCAGTTGGTGATGTACCTCCTGGTAATAACGGAGACGGTTTAATGAGTATCGTTCTTACCGGTGCTTATCCAATGAGTGAAAAGATGACCCTGAAAGGTGCATTTGGTCTATTGAACGCCCTGGAAGGGGATGATACCGATATGGGGATCGAATTTGACTTAGGAATGAGCTACATGCTTTATGAGAATCTTTCTTTTGATTTAGTCGGTGCTATGGCTATGCCTGGTAAGTATTACGGTGAAGACCTTGACAATACTATGGCTCTCGTTTCCAAATTCATGTACAGATTCTAATTTCAGTTTCAGATAATAGTTATTCATAGGGCTGTTTCTTGGGAAGCAGCCCTTTTTTTTATTAACAGGATCTCTTGTGAATATATTGACAGAAAAGGATTAATATTATCCTTGCTTTGAGATCATCATAGATGATAATTCATACAGGGATGAGATGAAAGAACGAAGCCTTTCGTTTCTTCTGCGTCTGATGCAGACATATGAGTTATTTACAAAAGGAGTTTAATAACCCTCTTTTGTCTCATATTCTATGATATATGATTTAAAGGAGCGTGATTGATTATGGCACTTGTTCTCAGACTATCAAAAATTATTGAAAACCAGATTGATGAATTTCTCGATATAGCCTCCGAAAGCGGTTTAATAACCAAGAAAGCAATAGACAACTACCTAAAAGAAAACAGGCAAGAATTCAACACCCGCTTAGAACGGGTAATCGATTACGAACGGAAAGCCGACGAACTGAGGACAGACGTAGAAAAACAACTCTACATGAGAACTCTAATCCCGGAAAACAGAGGGGATGTCCTTGCTATCTTAGAGAACACGGATAATGTAATAGATTCAATGAAACATACTCTCCAGTTGTTTTCGATCGAAAACCCTGATATACCCACCAAATTTGACGTACTCTTCAATGAACTAACCGACTCTTCGATTCAATCCGTCGAATGGCTTGTCCGATCGGTAAGGGCGTTTTTCAAGGACATAAAATCCGTTAACGACTACATCCATAAGGTTGGGTTTTATGAAAAAGAAACTGACGATATTGCTGTCCGGCTTAAGACAATGATCTTTGCTGCTGAAGAGTTGGAATTAAGTTCTAAGATTCATCTCAGATTTTTTGCTTCAAGTATTGAATCGATATCGGATTGTGCCGAATCGGTAAGTGATCGTTTGGCCATCTATACTATTAAAAGAATGATCTGACACTATGATTCTGTTTTTTTTATCAAGCGGTCTTTTTTTGGGTTGGTCATTGGGTGCCAACGACGCTGCCAATGTCTTCGGTACAGCTGTCGGAACAAGAATGATCAAATTCAAGACTGCGGCAATAATTGCCTCAGTTTGCCTGGTCTTAGGTGCTGTGTTAGAAGGTGCCGGAGCTACCAAAATATTGGGAGAATTAGGTGCGATCGACACTCTGCCCGGTTCTTTTGCAGTAGCTTTTGCTGCCGGTTTTACCGTAACGATCATGACCCGGCTTCGCTTACCGGTTTCGACCTCTCAGGCTATCGTCGGTGCTATTATCGGATGGAATCTTTTCAGCGGTTCACCAACTAATCTGACCTCACTAACCAAGATCTTTTTAACCTGGGTATTATGTCCGGTCATTTCGGCATTTTTTGCCATGCTCCTTTATTGGCTTACTAAGTATATTCTGGAGAATTCAAAAATACATTTGCTAACAATGGATGCTATTACCAGGCTGGCTTTGATTATTGTCGGAGCATTCGGAGCATACAGTTTGGGAGCTAATAATATAGCCAATGTAATGGGGGTTTTTGTTCCCTCATCACCTTTCCAGGATCTCTCTCTCGGAAATATAGTTCACATCTCTTCTATTCAGCAGCTTTTCTTTCTGGGTGCTGTTGCTATCTCTATCGGTGTCTTTACTTACTCTTATAAGGTCATGCATACTGTGGGAAAGGATCTTTTCCGACTCTCACCGGTGACAGCATTCATTGTTGTCCTGTCACATTCCTTGGTCTTGTATCTTTTTGCCTCTCAAAACCTGCGTAATTGGTTATTAAGCAATAATCTCCCCGCCCTGCCCCTTGTTCCAGTTTCCAGTTCTCAGGCGGTTATCGGAGCAATATTGGGAATTGCTTTAGCCAAAGGGGGAAGAAATATTCAATGGAATATTTTGGGCAGGATATCTTCCGGCTGGGTAACTACTCCGATCATTGCCGGTTTTATCTCATTTATGACTCTTTTCTTCGTTCAAAACGTCTTCGATCAGCACGTTTATCATGAGACGGTTTATTCTTTTCCAGAAGTAGTAATCGAAAGACTGCAAGAGGAAGACATAGACGGCGACTATCTGGAATTTTTATCGGGTATGGAGTTTGGAAATATCAGAAGACTGAACCGTTACATGAATGAGATTGGTCTCAGAGAGAAGGAAATCCAGGCGAAGGTTAGATATTTTTCGGCACTGAAAGAGATGGAGATCAGCAAACTCCTCTTAAGACAGATGGATACGGAAATGTTTTCTCCCCGTCAGTTACAGACCCTGAATTCACTCCAGGGAAGTGTCTTTCTATTTGAGTGGGAACTGATAGAACAATTAGCAGCTCTTTCCGCTGAGTGGCATTATCGGGAAGATACCGAAGAAAACCTGGCGCATAATAGAGAATTAAAGCGACAATTCGATTACTTGATCGAGACCTTCCGCATCAGAAAAAGATAGACTACTCCCCCTTAGAGCTAAATAAAATAGTGCTTAAATGACAATCAGAATGCGGAGGGATTACTTCATTTTTAAGGCATACCCCCAAAAAAGTGAAGTAACGCCCATGTAATATATGGCTACGTAAGCACATACATGTATGATTTGTCCACATATTAGTTATTCTTGAATCCGATTTATACTTAGTTGAGGTAAT